>JGI11705J14877_10000077_pt1 | contig 58809 bp, 66 predicted proteins | sample Etolaghawater15m_FD_14877 | JGI IMG/M metagenome (IMG submission 14877) | reverse complement strand
TGGAGCTTTTGGAGCAATCATAGTAACATTAATGTCAGCTCTTGGGTGAATACGACCATAGTGAATGTTAAAACCATGACCAAATGCGATTGTAGCACCTTGTTTTAGGTTTGGCTCAATCTCATTTGCGTAAATCTCAGCTTGATTTTCATCCGGTAAAAGAATCATTACAACATCAGCAGCCGCAGAAGCTTCAGCAACACTAAGCACTTCAAAGTTTTTAGCTTCAGCTTTAGCCCATGAAGAACCGTTTTTACGTAAGCCGATACATACTTCAACACCAGAATCTCTTAAGTTTTCTGCGTGTGCGTGTCCTTGAGAACCAAAACCAATCATTGCAACTTTTTTGCTTTTGATTAGGTCTAAACTAGTGTCTTTGTCATAATAAACATTTAATGCCATAATGTATTTCCTTGAGTTGTTAAAGCTTAAGTGGATACTTAAGTCTTTTAAAAATTTGTGGCATTATACTTAAATAAAGCAAAAACTTTTATAATGTTAAGAATAAAAAGGAAATTTAATGAAAATTTTTAACCCAACTCATACAATATTCATCCATTGCCTATGAGTCAACAAAAAGTCACCATAGAATACAAATACAGAGGTTCTATTGAACTTCCAGAGAACAAATACGCAAAAGATGTTTTTTTTCGGGTGAAACAAGCTTATGCGAATCATGAGAAAATGGGTGTGCATCTTGTGTTTTCAAAAAATAAATTATCTCAACTTAAGAATTACCAAAAAGGCGGTGCTGAAGATGAGATACAAAACCTAAATCTGTACATACAACTCGGTGAAATATTAGGTTTCAACACAGATGACGCGACTAAACTCATACGCTCAATACAAACTACAAATGACACGGCGCATACGAAGTTTAACATCACAAAACGTCTCAAACTCATCAACAAAAAACACAAGTCTAAAGCAGATAACAACTACCTATTTTGGGATATAGAAAACTTTTCAGGCATAGGTTCCATTTTTAGTCAAATCATCGAGCCATACGATATAGATGATGAAAACATTTTTATGGCTGCAAATCCAGATTCACTGTATCTTAAACGTGCAGAGTGGGAGGCAAATCTTTATGATTATGGCAAGACACTCAACTCTTTTAACTTCATCAAATGCGGACATGGAAAAGATGTCGCAGATACTCTTTTACTGGAAAGTTTTCAAGAGTTAAATCTTAAAAATGCAAATGTATTTATGCTGACTTTTGATAGAGATTTAAAAGAAAGGTTTACAGCCACTACCCATAGCAGTAACAACCTTTATATAATGGCGAAATAAAGCTATTTTTCGTACAAAACTCTAAATTTTGTATTTGAAATAGGTGAGTCTTCTTTATGTATAGAGTGAGAAATTTCTTTAAGTCCATGATTTTTAAAGTACTCCACTTCATGAGCTTCAAGTGGCCATGGCGGTCCAGGGAAGAGTCTTTCTCTTTGGTGTGCTACAAGTAAAATTTTCCCACCATCTTTTATAGTATTTGTCACAGCTTTTATCATCTTTTCTCTAAACTCCACCGGCAAAGATTGAATGGTGAATGCTTCAAAAACAAAATCAAAATGATGATGATACTTCTGTGGCATATCAAAGATATCTTGCTTTTCAAATGTTATAGTAGATTTCTCAAAACGAGATTTTGCCAAGTCTAAAGCCGTTTGAGACACATCAATCGCTACAACATCATATCCAACTTCTTCAATCGCCCTTGCATCATCACCTAAACCACAGCCAATTACCAAAGCTGCACCCTTATGCACTTTCTGCTCTTGTAAATAGCTCTTAAGTAAAGGATTCACATCTTGTCTTGCCCAAGGGATATTGTCAAAATTATCTTTATGCTCACTATATAGTCCATCAAACCATGCTGATGCTTTGCTATGTTCTTCTATCATCTGGATTTTCCTTTAATGATTTTATTTCAGCTCGCAACTCTTTCATTTCAAGCAAGATTAAATCTATTTTTCCATGATCTTCATGCATCTCAGTTACCATATCTTTATTGTTTATCTTCTCCATTTCACCAATAATAACAGCGACAAAGAGATTAAAAAATACAAAAGCTGCAATAATCACAAAACTTACAAAATAGATCCAAGACCAAGAGTGGATTTCCATCCCCTCATACATCACATCTGTCCAGTCTTCAAAGGTTAGAATTCTAAAGAGTGTCAACATAGAGATAAGAAAGTCTTTCCACAAACCGCTCTTTGCATCTTCAAATAAAAAGTTTCCTATAATTGCATAGATATAAAACACTATAAACATTAAAATAACAATATCAACAATGGATGGTATTGCTTTTATAAGCATATCTATAATTTTTTTAAGTTCTGGTCTTGATGTTAAAAGTCGTAAGACTCTAAATATTCTAAATATCCTTGCAATAGGGGCTATAGCAGTATTATCAAGTGGTACAATTGTAATTACGACAATAACAAAATCAAAAACATTCCAACCCGATTTGAAAAAATCCATAGTCTTTTCTTCTGCGTAGAGTTTGATCATTATCTCTACAAGAAAATACACTGTAACCATATAGTCCAATACAGTAAGCAGCATTGTATAGTGGCTTTCGACTTCACCAATTGTCTTAAAACCTAAAACCGAAGCATAAAATATAATAACGGCAGTTGTAAGATTTGAGAACCATTTCGCTTCTCTCACATGCACTAATCTTTCTTTAAATGTCACCTTTTTTTCCTTAAATATCTTTGTAAAATTATCATAGCAGAGATAGAATCAATACGTCCATCTCTAATATGTTTGATCTCGCCTTTTGTTAGTGCCTCAGCCTCTTTAGAACTTCCAGCTTCATCTTGATACAATACTTCACCACCAAAATCCACTAAACTCATAAAATGCTCAATCCGACGTCGCATTTCATCTTCGCTACTGCCGCCAAGAGGTATACCGATAATGACAGTGTCAATTTCCCACTCTCTAATTACTTTTTTAACTGCACCTGAGGCTTGATTTCTATTTTTTCGTATGATTACAGGAAACGGAGTTACTAGATCTTTATGAGCAGAATACGCAAGTCCAATTCTTTTAAGACCTAAATCTATTGCTAAGTATTTCATAGACTACTTTCCTAAACAAAAAGAGCCGAACATTTTATCGAGCATTTCGTCATTTTCAAATGGTCGCGTTATACTTGCCATCTCCTTCACCGCTTCATTCAAATGGAAAGAAAAAATCTCCAACTCTTGATCTTCTAAAGGCAAAAATGCTTCTTCAATGTTTGTTAATGTATTTTGTACAGCTGAGATTTGTCTTTGAGAAATCAGCATAATTTCATCTGAAGTGTTTGAAGTGTCCATGATATTTTTTAGCGCTTCTATAAGCGAATCAACATTCTCTTTAGAGTTAATTTCCAAATCAAAAGTAATCTCATTACTTTGAAACTTCTCTTGCAAGTCAATTTTATTTTTAATATATATCACTTTTTTATTCTTTGCAGATTCTTTAATTAAAGCTAAAATCTGTTCATCTTCACCATCAGCCTCTCGAGAACCATCAAATAATGCAACAACAATATCACTCTCTTCTATAGCTTCAAGGCTTCTTTGTATACCAATCTTCTCAATAGCATCATTTGCTTCACGAATTCCAGCAGTGTCGACTATACGAATAAGATGTGTGCCGATTTTAACTTGTTCTTCAATCGTATCTCTTGTAGTTCCAGCAATATCACTGACAATCGCACGGTTATAATTAACCAAACGATTAAGCAAAGAGCTTTTGCCAACATTTGGTTTTCCAACAATGGCTACTTTAAACCCTTGCATGAGACCTTCTCTTGCCTTACTTGCTAAGAGTGTAGAGTTTAATGATTTTTTTAATACATCAAGCTTCTCTTTTATTTGCGAAACTAAGTCTTCTGGTAAATCTTCTTCTGCATAGTCAATACTTACTTCAGAGTATGCCAAAATATGTATGATTTCATCACGGATATTTTCAATATAAACTTTTAAAGATCCTTTCATTTGAGCAGCCAAAATTTTTGCCGCATCTTCACTTTTAGCTTCTATAAGTTGTGCTATAGCTTCAGCTTCACTCAAATCAATTCGACCATTAAAAAATGCACGCTTAGAAAATTCACCAGCCCTTGCAAGTCTTGCCCCAAAATCTAATGTTACTTTTAATATAGACTGTGCAACTATAAAACCACCATGACATTGGATTTCCACTATATCTTCACCAGTAAAAGAATGTGGTCCCTTAAAATAAATTACAATGCTCTCATCTATAAGTGTCTTATTATAATCATATACATTTGTGAGTGTCGCATAACGAGGGGAAAAATCATCTTTATGCGTAATAGACTTTACGATATCTAACGCTTTATCGCCACTAAGGCGAATAATAGCAATCGAGCCTATACCATTTGCTGTTGCAATGGCTGCTATAGTATGATTATCCATTTTAGTTAGAGTGGTAATCGTTTATGATAATATATTTAAGCCCATCGCGAGTGGAGCGGATAACTATATATTTATCAGGGTATCTATCACGTAATTCACCTAGTGCAATTTGTACTAAAACACCATCAAGTATTTTAGTTTGCGCTCTACCATCTCTATCAATATTTTCACAAACACCTATAAGATACTTACAGATTGATTCTTCTTGATTTTTTAAAAACTCTGCAATTTCAAGACGTAATTGCACTTGGTATTTAGTGTTTATCCAGTTAAATATCATATAAGAAAGTGCTTTATAGCGATAACCCTCTTTACCAATAAGCAAAGCAGCATCTTCACCTTTAAATTCGATAAGTAAAGTATTTTCATCATAAGGACTTACTTCAATTGCTTCAATATTAAAACATGTTGCATCAAAAAGTTCATTTATCTCTTTGGCTACAATATTTGCCATTTCAGAGATTGTTTGCAAAGTCGTTTCCTCTTCATCATAATCTGCTAAATAATTAGATACTTCATACTCATCCTCGTCATCCTGCATACTTACAAATGAGGCTGGCATAATTGTATTGTTTAAAATACAAGGAACATCTTCTTCTTTTTCTTTGCTGACTTGAGCTTTTTTCTTTGGTTTTTTAACTTGTTTATTTACTTTAACTTCATCTTTACTTGTATTCTTATTTTTTTTGGATTCTGTTTTTTCTTGCTTTGGAATTTCTTGCTTTTGTAGTTTTTCTTTTGGCTTTAAAGGTTGACTATCTTCATTCTCTTTTTGTTTTAAGGCTTCACCTTTATCTTGGGCTGGAATTTTATTAGATTCGCCTTTGCTCTCTAAGTTCACTTCTCTTACTGCGACGATAATAGCAGATTTTTTAAAAAGACCTAATATTCCTTTATTTGGAGCCTGAACAACTTCTATTTTAAGTTCAGTAACAGAACACTCTAACTGAGAAGCAGCATCTTTATATGCTGCTTCGAGTGTAACTGCCTCGACTTTAATCATCACTTTTCTCCGAAACTTTTTTATCAGATTTTTTTGTACGCGCAAGTGCTGCTTCTGCATCTTCTGCGTTTTTAAATTGTGCATTTACAATGAACTGTTGTCCAATTGAGAAAAGATTGTTCACGAACCAGTAAAGCACTAAACCTGAAGGGAAAGTTATAAAGAAAAATGTAAAAATAACCGGTAAAAATTTAAATACTTTTTCTTGCATTGGATCCGTAAAGTTACTTGGAGTAAGCTTTTGTTGATAATACATAGAAACACCCATAAGGATTGGAAGTACATAAAAATTATCCATACGAGATAAGTCATCGATCCATAAAATCCATTCAGCACCTTGAAGTTCAACTGCATTCAAAAGAACACGGTAAATTGCAAAAAAGACAGGGATTTGCATAAGCATTGGTAAACATCCACCTAATGGATTTGCATTATGCTTTTTATACATATCCATTACAGCTTTATTCATACGTTGTGGATCACCCTTATGTTTAGCTTGAAGTTCTTTAATCTGTGGTGAAATCTTTTTGATTTTTTGCATAGACATCATACCCTTGTATGTTAAAGGATACAAAATAATTCTAACTACAAATGTAAGAGCAACAATAGACCAACCCCAGTTTCCCAAAATGCCATGTAGCCATGATAAAAATTGGAACAGTGGTTGAGAAGCAAACGTAAACCATCCATACTCAATCGCATTTGTTAAAACTGGTTTGATATTTTTAAGAACTTTATATTCTTTTTGTCCAACATAGCCATTGAATTTCATTGTTTGTAATGCATCAAAATATACAACTGGATTATCTTCTCTATCTCTTTCAACTATAATGTTTGTATCTTTTGAAAAACCATACATAATCGTTGCAGCATATTGATCAAATGCCGAAATTAATTCAACACCAGTAAAACCTTTTCTTCCTTCTGCGTCTCCATCTTCAATGATTGTAACTAGTTCATCATCTGTATATACCATAGCACCAGATACAGTCATCATCTGTTCCGTAATCTCTGGTCTTTGACCTAAGTATATAAAATATCTTTGATTATCTGAAAGTGAAACTACAGCATCATAATGACCATCTTCATAAAATGTCAGCTCTTTTGTAACTGTCAAATGAGATAGTTTTTGTGTAAGTGTGACTTTTTGCGGTTGTGTACCTAAATCAATCTCTTTTACTGAACTTGTGTACGCTACAGTGCTTGCTTCTTTATTAATATCTTGATCAACAAATCTTAAGAATAAAGGCTTTGCTGCAAAAGCAGGAATCAACTGAGCATGTTTACCGTCTTGGTCGTTAAACTTTTCTTGTAATAATTCTTTTGAAGAAATACGGCCTAAAGTATCCATCTTTAAAATAAAGTCTTTACTTCTAATAATTAGTATATCATTTGATGCGCTCACTTTAACTGCTTCTTCTTGAGCTATCTCATGACCAACTACAGCATCAATAACTTTATCGTCAAAACTTGCTTGTGTATTGTTTTTGTTTAATTCTACAGTTTGGCTCTTTGGAGCATCAGTTACTTCTGGTTGCACAGGTGGAAAAATTGCTGTATACGTTGCGAAAAAGATTACCGATAATGCTACTGCTACTAATAATCTTTGATTAGGTGTCATTTTGTCTAACACGTCTACCCTTTATATGAATAATTTTTTATGATATGGAAACGATTATTTTTACTTGGAACCAACCAATATTTTATAGATTCCATTCCCAACTTTGTGGGTTTGCAAGAGAGTTTATCCAGTAATGGATATTCTATCCCGCCATCGAACAATTGATTACATCGTAGTATTCTAGTCAAAGAGTGGTAAAAAGCACTTGAAAGTGAATTATTTTCAAAATTTATTCGTGCAAACTCACTACATGAGGGGTAATACCTACATGAACCGAAACCAATAAGAGTAAAAAACTTTTGATATAGCCATAATAATTTAAGTAGTAATGAACGGATTATTTCAATCATTATTGATTTTCTCTCAATGCTTTTGAACGAAAAATTACTTTTTCAAAGTCTTTTTCTAAATCAGTATGAGAAATTTCGATAATGGATTGTTTAGCTACAAAAACATATGTGCCATTTTTTAGATGAGTGGAATATTTTAAAAAAAGAGCTCGAAGTCTTCTTTTAGCTCTATTTCTTTTGACTGCGTTACCAATTTTTTTAGTAGCGGTAAAACCTACTTTTTGAATAGATTGATTAGGAAGAAAAAACAATACAACACTACCAGAATGTTGATTTTTTCCTTTATTATAAATATACTGAAACTGCTTATGCAGTTTGAGTGTATCAAATCCCCCTAAACTGTCAATCTTTTACGGCCTTTAGCTCTTCTACGGTTTAATATTCTACGACCATTCTTAGTAGCCATTCTTGCTCTAAAACCATGCGTTCTTTTTCTAGGTGTGTTATGAGGTTGGTATGTTCTTTTCATTTGACATATCCTTTTTAGTTTTTTATTTTTGTACGGACAAGGAACAAGTTCCTTATCCTACGCTAACGCTGAGTTTCCTTCGGCAGGATGCCCACGCACAGTTAAACCGTGCTTTTGGAAAAGCCGACTAAATAAACACGTTTGCATTTTAGGTTCGGAATAATATAAAAATATTGCTTAAAGTGCGATTAAGTTATACTAACCTTAATCTCTGAATTATCCATGTCAAAGACAACTTTACTACCCTGCACAATTTTTCCTTCTAAAATTAAATCTGCCAATCTATCTTCTACTATCTCATATAAAGCACGTTTAAGAGGTCTAGCTCCATACACAGGATCAAACCCAGCCTCTGCTATATAGGCTTTAGCTTCACTACTTAAGCTAAGGCTTATATCACGTGATTCTACTTTTTTCGCAATATCATTAAAGAATATATCTACTATACCAACAATTTGTTCTTGACCCAATGCATTAAATATCACTACATCATCAAGTCTGTTTAAAAATTCAGGTTTAAAGGCTTGTCTTAATTCACCCAAAACCAAAGATTCTAAAGCTTCTGAGTCTTTGTTGTTAATAATTTTATCACTTGCAATATTTGATGTTAAAATTATTATTGTATTGCTAAAGTTAACTGTCACACCTTTGTTATCAGTTAACCTTCCATCATCTAGTACCTGGAGTAACATATTAAAAACATCTGGATGCGCTTTTTCTACCTCATCAAATAAGACAACACTATAAGGTTTACGTCTTACAGCTTCTGTCAATTGCCCACCCTCTTCATAACCTACATACCCAGGAGCGGCTCCAACAAGACGTGACACTGCATGTTTTTCCATATACTCACTCATATCTATTCGAATCATAGAATCTTCAGAATCAAAAAGAAACTTCGCTAATGTTTTAGCAGTTTGCGTTTTACCAACACCTGTTGGACCAAGGAATAAAAAGCTTCCTATTGGTCTATTAGAATCAGATAAACCCGCTTTATTTCTTTTAATTGCACGCGCTACTGCATGTGTTGCTTTACTCTGACCTATGACATCTTTATTAAGAACATCTTCGACATGAAGAATCTTATCTTTTTCACCTTGGAGCATTTTATTTACAGGTATTTGTGTCCATCTTGAAACCACACTTGCAATAGCTTCTTCATCTACATTGTTTTTTAATAATGTTCCAGAACTTTGGAGCTTATTCCAGTTTTCATTTATGCTTTTTTCTTCTTCTAAAAGCTTAGGTATTTCACCATATTCAATTTCAGCAGCACGATTAAAGTCTGACGTTGACTTAGCGCTTGCGGCTTCTCTTCTTTTGCTTTCAATAGTACCTTTAATCTTAGCAATATTTTCAAATACCTTTTTCTCAGTTTCAAACTGTGCAGTCAAACTTCGAATATTCTCATCCACATCTGCTAATTCTTTTACAATTTCACCGAGTCTTTTTTCATTTGCAGGCGTTTTTTCCATCTTAAGAGCTTCTTGTTCTACATGAAGTTCAGATGATTGTCTTTTTGCAGAACTAAGTATATTTGGTTCTGATTCTATCTGCATTTTAAGTTCAGCTGCTGCTTCATCAATAAGGTCAATCGCCTTATCTGGTAAAAATCTATCTGCAATATATCTATCTGAGAGTTTCGCCGCAGCAACCAAAGCACTATCTGTGATTGTTACATTATGGTGAGTCTCAAGTCTCTCTTTTATGCCGCGTAAAATTTGTAAAGATTGATTCACCGTTGGCTCATCAAGATTAATTGGTAAAAATCTTCTTTGAAGCGCTGTATCTTTTTCAAAATATTTTCTATATTCTTTGAGCGTTGTTGCACCGATGGTATGGAGTTCACCACGAGCAAGAGCTGGTTTTAATATATTTGCCGCATCCATGCTTCCCTCTGATGCTCCAGCACCGACTATAGTATGTATCTCATCGATAAATAAAATGATTTTTCCATTTTGTTTTACTTCATCAATTACTGCTTTAAGTCTATCTTCAAATTCACCTCTATACTTAGCCCCAGCTATCAAAGCACTCATATCAAGTGCGATAACTTTTTTATTTTTTAATGATGTTGGAACATCCCCACTATATACTCGTTGCGCCAAACCTTCAACAAGTGCAGTTTTTCCAACTCCTGGTTCACCTAGAAGCATTGGGTTGTTTTTCGTTTTACGAATTAAGATCTGCATCATTCTCGTTATCTCTTCATCTCTGCCTATCACTGGAGAGAGCTTTCCTTCACCAGCTAAGGCTGTCAAATCTATTCCATATTTAGATAAAGACTCTAAAGTTTCATCTGAACTTTGTGAATCAATTTTTGCCCCACCACGAGAACTCTCTAAATTTTTTGCCAATTCACTCACACTTATATATTTAGACAATAAACTAGCCATCGGCTCAGTTTTTAAATTTGCCAATATATATGTATCAACAGCTAAAAATGAATCTCCATTTTGTGTCATAAGTCCAGCAGCATTTTCTAGTGTTTCTACAAACTTTTTAGAAAGTCTTATACTCTCTTTTGTAACGGAACTTGATTTAGCAAGTGAATTTGACATGCTTTTTACATCTAACTCTATTGCTACCTTGTCTACATTCATTTTATTAAACATCTGATTTAGCACAGAGTTTGAATTTGTGAGTAATGCCCATAAGAAATGAATCAACTCAACTTCTTGATTTTTATTGTGTAAGGCTAAAGATACTGAAGACTCAATCGCTTCTGTCATGTTATGTGTTAATTTTTCAAATATGTTTGTCATAATAAATCCTTCTTATATATGTGATAATTATATCAAATTGAGTCAATCTATGTCAAGTTAAGTTACTCAATTCAACTAAACTATAAGTTTTTATAAAATACATTATATTTACAAAGTTACACACTAGGAGACTATTTCTAACACTTAATATAAACTATGCAAGCTCTCTTATGATATAATCTTACAAAATAATTTCAGGATTTTAAATATGCCAACCGTTATAGAAACTTTAAAGAGCCGTTCATCAAAAAGGGCGTATCTTCCTAAGCCTGTACCCAAAGATATACAAGAACAAATTTTAAATGCTGCTGCTATGACACCAAGTGGTGCAAATATGCAACCATGGAAAGTCATTGCAATAAGTAACGAAGAAACTTTAAAAAATATCGGAGATGCCATCATCGCTAAGATGGATGAAGGTGTAGAGCACGACCAACATATTCAATACTATCCTGTTAATTGGGTTAATCCTTACAAGAAAAGAAGAATTGTAACTGGCGCTGGACTCTATAAACTTATGGAAGTAGATAGAAAAGATGATGCGACTCGACTTAAAATGTGGCATGATAATTTTAAATGGTTTGGAGCACAAACTGTTTATTTTATTTTCACAGACAAAGCAAATATCGAAGGTGCTCAAGGTGCACTTATAGACTGTGGAGCTTATATGCAAAGTCTTATGCTAGCTGCACAGGAATTTGGCGTAGATACTTGTCCTCAGGGTTCAACAACTGAGTTTGGAAGAGTTGTAGCAAAAGTTTTAAACACTCCCGATAATCTTGCACTTTTATATAGTGTCGTACTTGGTTACGAAGATAAAGAAGCTAAAATAAATACTTACCAACCTGATCGAGCTTCACTAGAAGACACAGTTACTTTTATAGATTAAAAGCTTAGGCTTTTTTTCTCATACCTTTTAAGCATACTAATATTTCCACTTACCCCGCCGCTATGTATATATAAAACATTTTCATTTACTTGTTCTAATAAAGCTTTCCACATTAATGGTGAATATAATAAATCAAACTCAATTCCAGCGTCTAATAGTTCTTGATAGATTCTAATAAACTCTGGATATGGTTTTGCAAAATGGTACTTTTTACCTAACTCTAAAATAATTAAGTTGTCTGGAATAGGTGCGAGTGCTTTCATTTGCTCTTGTAAGTACTTAGCATCCCCTACGCAAGCTATAGTATATACTTTATACTCAGGTAAAGATTGAGCTAAAAAAAGTGCTGTTGTTCCAGTTCCGGATGGAATAGCTATCGATTTTACTTCTAAGTTTGCCTCTCTAATCTCTGATGCCAAGATTCTCAGACCTTCCTGAGCTAAGATACTAGCTCCTCCTTGGTCTATCAAAAAGGTTTTTTCATCTATCTTTATTCTTAACGATGCTATAAAATCTTTAAAAAGTGTGTGCTCAATTTCTATATGTTTCATTCCAAGTTCTAAAGCTAAAAAGAAATTACCATACTTCTGTTCTTTTATGATTTGATTTAATGGTTGAGAGTAGTATACAAACTCCCAAGATTTTTGCTTACATAATGCAGCAATTGCCAACATCGCATTTGATTGTGTTCCACCATAAGAGATGATCTTGGTATATTTTTTATTTGAAGTTTGAAGGAGAGTATACAGTTTTCTAAATTTATTACCTGCTAAAAAGGGATCTATTACATCATCCCGTTTAACATAAAAGTCTCTCCCTCCTAAGCTAATCTTAGAAATAGGAGATGGAATCATTATTTATTCTATTGTAGCTTTTTCTTGAAGTTTTTTCATTGTAGAGGCAATAGTAGTTTTGAACTTTTCTAACTGTAATCTTTGCTCAATAAAAGATTTTACTTCCTCAAATGATAAGTTTTTAGCATCTTTTTTATCTTCTAAATAAATCAAATGGTATCCAAACTGAGTTTTTACAGGATCAGAAACTGTTCCCACTTTCATAGAAAACACTTTATCATTAAATTCTGGAACCATTTGTCCTTGTGCAAAATATCCTAAATCTCCACCTTTTGGTCCACTCGGTCCAACTGATTTTTCTTTTGCTAAAGCTATAAATTTTTCTTTAAGAGCATTACCTTTAAGTTTTAAATCTTTTAACAAGGAATCTGCTTCTTCTTTAGTTTTTACTAAGATGTGACGTGCATGAACGCTATCTTGTTCTTTAAATTCACCTCTATTATCATCATAATATTTTTTCGATTCTTTATTTGAAACTTTTACCTTGTCAAGTTGCTGTTTTTGCCAAATCTGAACAGCTATCTCTTTTTTTACTTTTTCTTGAACTTTTTGATATTCATCTTTAAATTCTTTTGATCTTAATATACCCGTTTTTTTAGCATCACCATATATAAGCTCTTTGGCTACAAGCTGCTCTAAAACCTGTCTTCTAAATTCAATCTGCTTCTCAGGTGGAACTTGATTAAATCTTCCTTGCGTTGCATTCATTAATGCACTATCAACATCGCTTTGTGTTATGCTCGTACCATCTACTGTCACTAATGTTTGTGCTGATAGCATTGATGTTGTTAAGAGTATCGCAGATATAATCTTATTGCTTGTTTTCATATAAAAAATTCCTTTTTACTTGTTTCTTTGGAAATTGTATTTAACTTAGACTAATAGTTATTAAACAGTGCATATTTCCCTATATACTTCTTTCATCATTAATAAGGTAAAATACTCTTTATGAAAAAAGCGACAAAAAAAGAAATTGTAGAAATCCACCAGCGATTTATAGATAGATATAGTGATGCTGTTACAGAACTTGAGTACAAAAATGCCTATGAGTTGGTTATTGCCGTAGCTTTATCTGCTCAATGTACAGACAAACGTGTCAATATAATCACTCCAGCATTATTTTTAAAATACCCCTCTCCGCAAGACTTGGCACTTGCAGATATTAACGAGGTAAAAGCTCTTATAAACTCTTGCTCTTTTTTTAATAACAAGGCGAAAAATATCATTCTTATGGCACAAAGAGTGAGTGAAGTATATAATGGTGAAATACCCATGAATGAAAAAGACTTACAAACACTTGCCGGTGTTGGTCAAAAAACAGCCAATGTTGTAATGATAGAATACACTGGTGCAAATCTCATGGCAGTAGATACACATGTTTTTAGAGTGTCTCACAGGCTTGGCTTAAGCGATGACAAAACAGCCATAAAAACTGAAGCTACTTTGGTAAGGAAATTTAAAAATAATCTTCATGCCCTTCACCAAGGCATGGTGCTCTTTGGTCGCTATATTTGTACTGCAAAGAATCCAAAATGTGATGAGTGTTTTTTAACAGAGTTTTGTAAAACTAAAAAAAGCTTTAAGGTTTAGGTATGGAATATGCTTATTCCCCACATGATTAAAATACTCTTACTAACAACAGTACTTTTGTTTACAGCCTGTGTCAATAAACGTGGTATCTCTGCAAAATATTATAGCGACTGTAAGGAGTACTATGACTTACAGGGTTTTTACCACAAAGATTGCAATGATGAAATTTTAACTTATCAAGAGATGAAAGAAACTGGTGGAAAAATCATCGATGCATACGTTGGAAAAAAAGAAAAACCAAGAAGCAATGTGGAGTAATGCCCTTAGCTCAAGCGTATGGAATATTTTTAAAAAAAAATGTTCACGGAAGCTTGAACAGAGCTAAGGGTACTCCTTAGCTCAAGCGTATGGAATATTTTTAAAAAAAAATGTTCACGGGAGCTTGAATAAAGCTAAGGGTATTCTTCGAGCTAAACCTTCTACTTTATGGCAATAAAAGTACAGAAGTTAGCCCAACGAAAAACCACTTCACAATGAGAGAATCCATTACTCAAAGCCATTTTTATATTTTCTTCTTCGCTATAAGGGACTAAAACATTTTCTAATGCTTCTCTTTTTTGCATAATTTCATATTCTGAATACCCTTGTTCTTTTTTAAATCCGTAATAACATTCTATAAGATCCTTGTTAAGCCTAGGATGGTGTGAGATAACTTTTTCACTAAAAATAAACACACCTTCTTTTTTTGTAGCCTCCGCAATTTTCTTGACAAGTTCTTCTCTTACTAATGGTCTAATAAACTGTAGCGTATAGTTACTCACAAAAACATTTGCTTCTTGATAATTGTAGTCTAAAATATTTGCATTATAAACCTCTATATTCACTCCATATGCTTCACATTTTTTTCTTGCTTGCTCTAACATTGCTTCAGAATTATCCAAACCAATAAGCTTAGCAGAATGTTCTAAATCACGATGAATATTCAACAATAACGAGGCAGTAGAACAACCTAAGTCATATAAAATAGCGCCCTCTTCTAGATGCTTTAAAGCAAAAAACTGTGTAATTTTTTGACTCTCTTTGTAGAATGGGACACTTCTTTGTAGCATGTCATCAAAAACAGCTGCTACTTCAGCATCAAATTCAAAATGTTTTTTTATTGGTTTGTTAAATACTTTATCATTCATTATTATTCCTCGCATGTAATTTTAACAAAATTCTTATGATATAATCGATTCTATGAAATTAAATATAATGAAAAAATTATTCCTAATGGCTTTCCTGCCAATTATCGCTTTAGTTATTTATTCTTCAAATTACCTTACTCAGAAATATTCAGGCTTACAAAAAAGTGAAGCAAGTATTTCTAAACTAAACACCTTACAACTCACAAGTAATCTTATTCATGAACTACAAATCGAAAGAGGAGTAAGTGTAAGTATATTAAACAATGTAAAAAATGACTATTTTTCTGCCTTACATAAAACACAAACTACAAAAACAGATACACGTATTTTACAATTTACATCACACTTACAACATGCGCAACTTTTAAAGACTTCTCAGACAAGTTTGCCGATCCTTCATAAAATTAAAGACTCTCTTCAAAACATTCATACATACAGAGATTTACTTAAAAGTAATCAAATAGATTCTCAAGAAATCTTTGATTATTTTACTACAATAAATGCAGACTTGATTTCACTTTTTAGTAGTTTAAAACTTTTTTCTTACTTACATACAAGAGACACTGATATATCTTCACTTATAAGTTTAATCAAACTCCAAGAGTTAGCTGGACAAGAAAGAGCCCTTGTTGCTAAACTGATAGTATCTCCTGATATAACTGCTACAGAAATGCACTTATATCACAACCTAATCTCTATTCAAAAGAATGAATACCATAATATTGAATTTCTTTTATCAAATGAAAAAACGAAAAAAATTATTCAAAATATACATAACAAATATGAAAAAACTTATTTTCAAACGGCAAGAATAGAAATTTTAAATCACGAAGAAGAAAGAAGAGTTCTCAACAATATTTTTAAGATTCTTGGGTTTGGTGGTTTACTCCATGATATATATAGATATAAAGCTACAAAAGATGAAGACTTTTATAAGAGCTTTTTAGAAAAAAGAAAACATTTTGATGAACTAATGACATTTTATATTAGCTTATCAGATAAAAAAGATGATGAATATAGAACAAGCATTAAACTTCAAAACTATTTTAAAGATGTAACAAGTACAAACCATGAATATGTTAGCGATTTAGCTGTTCTGAATCTTTATACAGAGCTATCAAACCATCATATAACATTAGATCCCATCGAATGGTTTGAAATTAGTACAAAAAGAATTAATGATTTACATCAGGTAGAAGACTTACTCTTTAAGTCACTTTCTAATTTCCTTCAAAAAAATATTCAAGATGATAAAAATTTTTTAATCTATCAACTTATTATTACTATAGCTATTATTCTAATGCTACTTTTAGGAACATATATCCTTTCTAAGAATATTCAAAAATCTATCTTTTTACTGCATCAAGGGATAAATAATTTTTTTGACTTTCTTAATTTTAAAAAAGAAAAACCAGAAAACATCTCTACGGGTTCCAATGATGAAATTCAAGATATGGCGACAAATATAAATAAACAAATGGCTCTTATTGAAGAGACTTTAGAAGAAGATCTCGATTTCATACATGAAACTACTCAAATTGTTACATTGATGAAAGATGGTGATTTTTCAGAGAGACTATACTTTGAACCACATAATCCAAACCTCAAAGAACTAAAGTCTGTTTTTAATGAGTTGATTCAATTAATCTCTGAGAAAATTGAAGAACAAACAACTTCTCTAGAGAGACTTAATTCATCTCTTGAAGACAGAGTACACTTTCAAACTCTTGAACTAGAAAAACAAATTCAGGAGATAACTATTGCTATGGACAAAGCAATAGAAGCTGAAATAGCTAAAGATGAGTTCTTAGCAAATATGTCACATGAAATTCGAACTCCATTAAATGCTATTCTTGGCTTTGTTACTATCTTAAAAAAACTAATCAAAGAAGAAAAACCTCTAAAGTATCTTAATATTATAGATACAAGTGGTAAGTCACTACTTACTATTATCAACGATATTTTAGACTTCTCAAAAATACAAAGTGGAAAATTTACCATTAATCCTCACGAAGCATCTATTATTGATGAAATGAGTAATGCAACACTTCTTTTTGCTTCAAAAGCCTATGAGAAACATTTAATTTATGATGTATATATAGATCCTAACATGCCACAAACTATTTTAGTAGATACCGTACGGGTAAAACAAATTTTCTCAAATATTCTAAGTAATGCTATAAAATTTACAAACCAAGATAAAAGTATCAAAGTCAAAGTCATTATAGAAAATTCTCGTCTTATTATTTCTGTACAAGATACTGGTATCGGCATCGCCCCTCAAAACCTTTCTAAGGTGTTCAAAGCTTTTGAGCAAGCAGATGGTTCGACAACTAGAAAGTATGGAGGTACTGGTTTAGGTTTATCTATTTCATATAAATTAGCACAGTTATTGGATGGCGAATTAAGTGTATCTTCAAAGGAAGGCATTGGTTCAACATTTACTCTAGATATCCCTATAAGTATCAAAAATGAAGAACCTAAACAATATATAGACTCTAAAAAACTTGCAACATATACAATAGCCTTACTAGATCACTATACTAACTCTGTTAAGCTAAAGTTAATCAAAAAATACCTACTTGATTTTGGCGCTGTAAATATCCTCTCTTTAAATGAATACCAAGAAGAAGGTTACGATTTGCTTTTCTTTATTCCTGATGATCTTTATAATGAAGAAATTGTAAATCATACTACTCCTTCCATAGCGATACTAAGAAATTCGTCTATACACTTAGCTGACTTTGAGCATATTCATGCACTCTATACTCCTTTTACTCCAACTTTAATTGTACAATCAATCCTAGAATCTAGACTCATGCAAGACACTCAAAAAGTTTTTATACCACAAACACATAAACAAAATAAGGTTCAGTTTAAAGGTTCAATTCTTGTTGCAGAAGATAATAAAACAAATCAAATGCTTATTTCAATCATTCTTGGTGAACTTGGACTTCAATACAAGATTGCCAATAACGGACTAGAAGCTGTATCGATGTTTAAAGAAGAAACTTTTGATCTTGTTTTGATGGATGAGAACATGCCTGAGCTTAATGGTATAGGGGCAATGCAACGCATTAAAGAATATGAAAAGAATAAAGAACTTACTCTTACTCCCATCATTGCATTAACCGCGAGTGTCTTAGAAACTGATAAAGAAAAGTTTATCAATGCTGGTATGGATGGCTTTATTGGTAAACCAATTGACAACCTAGAACTTATAAAAGAGTTAAGTAGGTTCCTAGAGAGAACAAAAGGCTAAATATGGATTTAGAACTCGATACTTCAAGTATCATGATGGTAGTGTTTGTTTTTGCTTTTATCATTAGTATGTGGAAAATATATGCTTTTTTACCAAATAAACAACTCACAGATGATGATACCACAGCCCAAGCACAAGCAGAACTTTTAAAAATTATTTTAAAACACTTAGACAAAGAAAATTTAAATACAAAAGAACTAGTAGAAAAAGTTAAAAATGATGAGGAATTTGACAAAGAACATTTTTGGAGATTTAATGAAAATAAATTAATCCAAATTTTAAATCGATTAGACTAGAGAAAAATCAATTTCTATCTAGTCCGTTTAAATCTCTATAGGCTTCTTCAACACGTTTAACTAAAGTCTCTTGACCGCTTCTCAACCATTTTCTAGGATCATAATACTTTTTATTTGGTTTATCTTCACCCTCTGGATTTCCGATTTGTCCTTGCATATACTCTTTATGTTTCTCGTAGTAGTCTTTTACCCCTACCCAAGTAGCCCATTGCGTGTCTGTATCGATATTCATCTTGATAACTCCATAGCCTATAGCTTCTTGAATCTCAGAGGGCTCACTCCCTGAACCACCATGAAAGACAAAGTTAACTGGCTTAGGAGCAGTGTTGAATTTTTCTTCTATATATTTCTGAGAGTTATCTAAGATTTTAGGAGTTAAAGACACATTTCCAGGTTTATACACACCATGAACATTTCCAAATGATGCTGCTATCGTAAAATGTTCCGACACTTCCATAAGTTGCTCATAAGCATACGCTACATCTTCTGGCTGCGTGTATAAAAGTGAATTATCCATGTCTGTATTATCAACACCATCTTCTTCACCGCCAGTACACCCAAGTTCTATCTCTATACTCATACCGATTTTAGCCATTCTTTTAAAATATGCCTTACAAGTACTAATATTTTCAAGTAAAGATTCCTCTGATAAGTCTAACATATGTGATGAATAAAGTGGTTTACCTTGATTTTCGTAGTAAGCTTCACCAGCATCTAGAAGTGCATCAATCCAAGGAAGAAGTTTTTTTGCTGCATGATCTGTATGAAGAATAACAACAACACCATAAGCTTCAGCCATCATATGAGTATGAATTGCACCCGAAACTGCACCAATTATCGCTGCTTTTTCATTTTCATTACTTAAACCTTTACCTGCAAAGTAAGATGCTCCACCATTAGAAAACTGGATAATAACCGGTGAAGAAACCTTTGCAGCAGCTTCTAAAATCGCATTAATGGAGTCCGTTCCAACTACATTCACAGCAGGAATTGCAAAACCTTCTTTCTTTGCATAATCATAAACTTTTTGCACATCATCGCCAAAAATTACACCTGGATTCACAATCTCTAATATACCTGTACTCATATTGATTCCTAAAAATAAATTATGTCATTATAGGGTAGGCTTTATTTAAAAGAACTTTTTTTAATAAATTTATTATGATAAAATGTCTAAAAATATCTTTAACACGCAAAAATACTTAGTATATTTTTATACTATATTTATGAGGAGTACCATTGAGATTAACTATAGATGAATATTGTAAACATTTTAAAATGTCTAGAGAAATGCTTGGTTCTAAATTAAAAGCAAAAAAATTAAACTATATAATAGAAAACTCAACTACATATATCATAGTAACTGATAAAGCTATGCAAGAAGATATGAAAGCGCCTCAAGAAAAAGAACTTACTAGAGCTCAACCCCAAGCTACTTCTAGAATAAATCCAGCTATTACGAAGCCCAAAACAACCGTCGCAACTATTTTATCGTTGTATCAAAGAGAGAACCAACAACTTAAAGATAAAATTTTAAAACTAGAAGAAAAAATCGATAAACTTATTGATGATAAAGAACAAATGCTTCGTGATGAAATGCAAAAGATAGAACAAGTTTATAGCACAAAAGATGAGCAGTTAAAAACAATTCTAGAACTTGTAAATGCAAAACTAATGATGGACAAAACTACTCAAACACAGCAAATAGAAAGCTTATCTACTCCAGAAAACATCAAAATTACTGAAAAAGAAAATACTCCCAAACTTGTTGAACTTAGATCTTACATTAGAACCTTAGATTTAAAGTCTTATCAAAGAAAAATTATTAAAAAAAGATTTTTAGCAGCTTACGACAATGACATAAGAATTATTCAACAAAATGGGGAACTTTTCCTTGATTTTGCTAGATATGACTATAGTGATCTTCTAGAATATTAAAGTATCCCTAGCATGGCCCAGACTCAAAACCTTACAGAAGTAGCACAAGCAACTGAATTAATTTGCGAGGATGTACATGTATTTGGAGATGTATACGAAAAAAGTATTATAGATGCGCATCATTTAATTGTAAACGGTACTGTTCATTCAAACACAAGCCAATTTTCCAAATATGCTCACATTCATGAGCATAAAGGAACCCTACGATGTCATGAAGCTACTATATCTATTTTAAATGATGGTGAAGTACACGCTTCGAGTGTAGCAATTGAAAAATGCTTAGGTGGTAAAATTTTTGCACAAGATGTTACTATAGATACTCTTTCTAGTAATCTCACAATCTACGCATCACGCTCTATAAAAATAAATTCTGTTAGTGGCTCAAACAATAGTTTTCATATTAACTATCAAAAAGTCCCTATTTTAGTAAGTAAGCTTGAACTTATTGATGAGGATATAGAAGAACTCCATTTTTTACTCAACAAAGCAAAACACAGTAATGCTCTTACACAAAAAGAGATAGAAGATGAGATGGAAAAACTTCAAATTCAAAAAAAAGAAATTGTAAACTCAATATATACTGCAAAAATCTCGATAAAAAACGAAATAAAAGAAAACAATTTTATTTATTTTTACTTTGATGAAAAGCATACAATTACTTACACAACAAACACAATGCAGTACCAAGACTTCTATCTTGAATTTAAGAAAAATCATATAATACTTCACCCTACGCAAACTACAATCTTTCTATAACAACACACTAATAAAAAAAAGTAAATATACTTTAGAAGGATATTTATATCTAAAATTAATACGATAAACCGTATATATAAATTTATTAAATACATATAAAATAATTTATATATTCAATTATATTCTATATACAGAATATAAAATACAATATAATTTATTTTAATACTTCATAAATGTGTATTTAAGAATATATCACGTATAATATTCTAATGCAAATCGATGACCTATTTAATATACTTCACAACTCACTTGAGTCAAAGAATAACGGCAAAAAAATATCTTTAAAAGATATGGCCAGCTCATTAGGTATAGCAATGCGCACATATCAAGACTGGAAACTGGGTCGTGCTAAACCCCAAGCAGCAGGTACAGTTATAAAAATGCTCGGACGACTAGATGATGATGAGATTATAAGAGCTGTAAGAAAAATCAATAAACTTGAGGAAAATGGATGAGTACATTAACACAAAGTGAACGTGATGGTTTAGATGATGCTTTCCTATCTATTCATTCAAGTAATAATAATTATAATAGAATCAAAGAATTATCAACTTTTATTATCTCTAAAAAAAAGAGTTTTTCAATCAAAAAACTCCTCAAACAAGCTAATTATGGTATCAAACAACGAGGTTTTTCACATTTTCTAGCATTTAACACTAGAAAGAAGAAAAATTTAAGCAAATAAATTATAAAGTACTTACAGCTGAATTATTTGCTGACTATTGTGCTTACTTTAGTTGATAGATAATTTCGGAAATCTTTAATATTTCACAAGGCATTTATATGAATAAAGCACAATTCGTTGAATTAGTACAAGCAAATGGTGATTACAAAACTAAAGTTGAAGCAGAAAAAGCGATCTCTGCATTTACAGAGGCTGTTACTGCAGCACTAGTAAAAAAAGAAGATGTGTCTTTAGTTGGTTTTGGTAGCTTTGCTGCTGCACTTCAAAAAGGTAAAAGTGGTAAAGTTCCAGGAACTGATAAGACTTATACAACTCAAGATAAAATGGTTCCTAAGTTTAAAGCTGGTAAAGGTCTAAAAGACCGTGTTGCTGCTGGTAAATAGTCCATTTTGTATTCTCTGCATTTTTAAGGCAGAGAATATATTAGAACTTATATGAATCTATCTTCTTTTACTTCTTTCTTTAAAAAAAACAAGCATAAAAACTTAGGGCTTCCTGAATCTTTACTTCTTAAAAAACTAAAATTACTTGCTCAAGAAAATAACTTTGTCATTTTTGAAAACATTACAATATATCACCATACTAAAAACTTCTTTATACCTTTACTTATTCTAGAAAAACAAAGAGGTATTTTTTTATTTGAATACAAAGATTGGTCTTATGATGATTTAAAAAATGCAAAAGCACAAAAAGCAAGTAATCAAGAATCTTCAAGTAATACCTTAGCTTTTGAAAAATCTCATGAATTTATTAAACGTAAATTCAACGAACTCCTTCACCATGACGGTGTTCCAATTTCAAACTATTTACTTATGGAAAATCTGAATCAAGACCAATATAAACATTTAGATGCTTCATTTCATGAATTGCTACCAGAAAATAAAATCTTGTTTAACGATTCATCAACAGATTCAATCTTAGAAAAAATGATGCAAAATAAAGAACTCATTAGCGATTATAACACTTCCGATATAATGTCTACATTGCTCATTCAGTATGCACTTATAGATAAAAACAAAAATATTCATTTAGCATCTGACGAACAAATGAAATTTATAAATGCCGGGCTAGTTTCTTTTGAAGTTCTTCGCGGTCCTGCAGGAAGTGGGAAAACGAGTTCAATTTTACTTAAGGCTATTCTAGAAAAATTAAAAAATCCAAAGTTAAAAATTGCTATTATAAAACCTACGAACTTAGCTTGCGATATCTTAAAAAAACAACTGCTCGACACAATAGAACATGCAATTATAGAGATTGATCTTAATGCTATAGAGATAATTACACCAGTAAATTACATGAATAGATCTATCCGTTATGACTTAACAATTTGTGATGATTCATGGGCTTGTCCTACTGATTTTCTTGCTGAGCTAAACATAGTAAGAAATAATAATCATGTAATTATGATTGAAAACATAAATACCCCTTCTGATGCATTACACTTTACAAGAAACTTTAAGAACTTATATAAAGACATTTTCTTTCATGAAGCTAACCCATATGCAAAGTGTATGCAAATTATTTCAGATCTATTGCTAAGCTATAAACCTTCTGATATATTAGTTGTAGGTAGCAACTTAGATAAAGTTAAGTTACAAGATGACTTAGAGTTTTACATAGAAGGCCAGGCCACAGTTCTAGATGCAAAAAGAAGTTTAATAGACCAAAACCTAGATAACTTACTTTTAGCATCTTATGATGATATATGCTCACTTGATGTAAGCTATGTCATTTTAATGGATATAAGTTTAGCAGATATTAAAAAGATAGAGTATGCTTTTAATTTATGTAGAAAAAGTGTTTATGTCTTGTATGATAAAGAATCCAAAAACCTAGAACTCATAAGGAAAAACTTTGAAAGTAAGTAAAACTAAAGAAGAGTGGCAAACACAACTAAGTCCTGAAGCATTTTACGTATGTAGAGAGCACGGCACAGAAGCTCCATTTACTGGAAAATATAACTCTCATAAAGAAGATGGAATATACACATGTATTTGTTGTGGTGCTCCTCTTTTTTATTCAGATACAAAATTTAATTCTGGTACAGGTTGGCCAAGTTATTTTGAACCAGTTGAAAATGCTATAAAAGAGATTAAAGATGTAACACATGCAATGGTACGTGTTGAAGTACGGTGTGATTCATGTGATTCTCATCTTGGGCATGTATTTCCAGATGGACCAGAACCAACTGGCTTACGCTATTGCATTAACTCAGTATCTCTAGATTTTAAGGAAAATAACAATGATTAAACTACTACTTATATCACTCTTAGCATTTACACTGCATCTAAATGCTAATGACAAAAATCCAATAGCTGTTTTAGTAACTACATCAGGAGTAATTGAACTGGAACTATTTCCAGATGTAGCTCCATTAGCAGTTGAAAACTTTACCACGCATATTAAAAATGGCTATTATGATGGGATTGCATTTCACCGAATTATCAAAAATTTTATGATTCAAGGTGGTGACCCTACTGAAAGTGGTCGTGGTGGAGAATCTATTTGGGGAAAACCTTTCAAAGATGAATATAAAGGTAAAACATTTGATAAAGTTGGTATTTTAGCTATGGCAAATGCTGGTCGTCATACAAATGGAAGTCAGTTTTTCATCACAACTACAAAAACACACTGGCTTAATGGTAAGCATACTATTTTTGGACAAGCTAGCATTACATCAATGCCTACTTTACAAAAACTAAATAATGTAGCAACAATGAGAGGCGATAGACCACTTGAGCGTCAAGAAATCATCAAGGCCTATATAAAAAAGTAAACTTTAACGATCCTCAAAGTATAATTCTCTTATTAATTATTCAATGAGGTAATTCATGAAAATCGAGACAATCTCAAAGTTAGAAACAGAAGCACTTAAAGAAAGTGGTACAGATTTTACGCGATTAGGCTTTGCCTTATTTTTTATGATAGGTGTTTTAACCTTTACATTCCTCAATAATGGTGGTATTTCCAATAATATGTTTTTAGCTGTAGCTGCACTTATAGGTGCATATATGGCAATGAATATAGGAGCCAATGATGTAGCTAACAATGTTGGTCCAGCAGTTGGATCCAAAGCTATGACTATGACCATGGCTATTATTATAGCTGCAATTTTTGAAGCTGCCGGTGCATTAATAGCTGGTGGTGAAGTTGTCAAGACCATCAAAAAAGGTATCATTGATATTTCTGCATTTGGAGGAAATCCAGATCCTTTCATCTGGGCAATGATGGCAGCACTTTTAGCTGCAGCTTTATGGCTAAACTTTGCAACAATGATGAAGGCCCCTGTTTCTACAACACACTCCATAGTTGGCGGTGTAATGGGTGCTGGGATTGCTGCAGCTGGTTTTAGTATAGTTTCATGGGCTACAATGGCAAAGATTGCTGCTTCTTGGGTTATTTCACCTGTACTTGGCGGACTAATTGCCGCAGCTTTTCTTTACTCTATTAAAAAATCTATTGTATTTCAGGATGATAAAGTAGCAGCTGCCAAAAAATGGGTTCCAGTTTTTGTTTCTCTTATGGCATGGGCATTTGTTACCTATCTTACTCTCAAGGGTCTCAAAAAAATATGGCCTAATATTATTGAGCTTATCAATATCCTTCCTCTTATCTCTTTAGAAGTAACTAAAAAACCAAGCCTATCAACTGCCCTTATTTTTGGATTTATTGTAGCTGCTTTTACTTATATATTTGTAAAAAGAAAACTCAACAAAAATACCGGATCTCTTAAAAATAATAAAAAGTCAGTAAATACTCTTTTTACAATTCCACTCATCTTTGCTGCAGCACTTTTAAGTTTTGCTCACGGTGCAAATGATGTTGCAAATGCAATTGGACCATTAGCTGCGATTAATGATGCTGTGGTAAATGGTGGAATTTCTTCTCAAGCTAGTATTCCAATATGGGTTATGGGTGTTGGAGCGCTTGGTATCGCTTTAGGGCTTGCACTATATGGACCAGCACTTATCCGTACTGTAGGTTCTGAGATTACGGAACTTGATCAAATACGAGCATTTTCTATCGCTATGGCTGCTTCGATTACTGTTATTATAGCTTCACAACTTGGACTTCCTGTTAGTTCTACACATATAGCTATTGGTGGTGTTTTTGGTGTTGGTTTTTTACGAGAATACCTGCATCTTACAACAAAAGAACCTAGTATAGAGGAAAATGAACTTATCATTCAAGATGAAAGAGAGAATATCTCAGCTTACACGCAAGAGAGAAAAAATCTTGAAGCACAGCCAGATAAAGGTGAAGCTGAATATGCTCGGATCGTAGAACTTTATAAATTAATTGCTAAAGAAAATGAAATTATAAAATCAACAAAAAAAGAGATCAAAAAGACTAAAAAAATCGAATATGTAAAAAGAGACGCAGTTAAGAAAATCGTTGCTGCATGGCTTATAACAGTGCCTGCTGCTGCCATGCTTGCTGCTGTGTTATTCTTTACCATAAAGGGTATTATGATTCAGGCTTAAAAGCCTCAATCTTCAATATCCAACTCTGTTCTAACACAATTTCTGCCACTGTTTTTAGCAAGATACAAAGCTCTATCAGCTCTTGATATCAGATCTTCCATAGCTTCACCTTTACGAACTTCTGAAACACCAAAACTTGCACTCAATTTACCAACCACATCCATTTCCATTGCTTCAACTGAAACTCGTAATTTCTCAGCTAAATTGCCTGCGATTTCCAGACCTGCTGTGGGAAGAAGCACAATAAATTCTTCACCGCCCCATCTGCAAATAATATCTATATTCCTTAATTTTCGAAGTAAAATATGTGAGAGTTGAATAAGCACTTGGTCTCCGGCATTGTGTCCATACTTGTCATTCACTTTCTTAAAAAAATCAATATCTAAAAGTATTAATGACATTTTGTTGTCTCGCTGCACCATCGATGTGTATGAAGAGAGATACAACTCTGCAAATTTGTGCCTGTTGTATAAACCTGTCAAAGCATCTGTCGATGCACGGGATTCATATTCTCTATACTTGGACTCTAACATATGATTCAACTCTTTCAACTCTTCTTGATAATCTTTCATCAGAGAAGCCCATTTAGAGTAAGTGAGAGAGATAAGCTCTTTTTGTGCAATGACACCCGTGAGTTTTTTGTTTTCATCGACCACAACCACTCTTCTAAAATGCTTGCTTCGTATAAACTCCAAAGCTTCTTTAATAGATGCATCGCGACAAACAGTCTCCACCGGTAAAGTCATATAATAACTCACACTTTTTTCTAAATCTGCTTCACTCTTTATAAGCCTCATCACATCTTTTGTCGTTAATATTCCAATTGGAATCATATCCTCAACCACCACAACATTGTCAAAGACTCCTCGGTTCATGCTTTGAAGCAAAGATGATGTTATCTCATCTTTATCCACCCACTTCATTCTTCTTCCAAGCTTTAAAAAGTCTTTAAGCCTGTAATTGTCCATCAAAGTATCTGGGTCTATATTGCTACTTATATCAGTATGTGTGAGCAATCCATAGAGTGTGTTGTCTGGATTCATCACACATAAGTATTCAGCCGAATTATTTACATACTCCAAAGTATCTAAAACATTTCTATCTTTCGCTATTGTGGGCACTTTTACTAAAGAAAGTTCTGATAATTTACAGCTCAGACTCAAACTTTGCGTTATCAAATTTAAAATATCCATGATTGTCAGCATATAAAAAGAGCCAGAATCCAATACAATGATATTTCTGTGATTTTCTTTTAGCATCACCTCCAATGCATCTTCCACCGAACTGTTGACATCCACGCTAATAACTTTTGTACTGGCAATATCACTAAGCAATGGAAACTTCATTTAAACCTCTTATATATTATTTAATGCTTCAAAAATCTTGAGGGCTTGCACATGTTCTTTCACGTCATGCACTCTAAGGATAGAAGCTCCGTTTCGTAGAGCTTCTAAATGTAAAGACAAAGTCCCCGCCAATCTCTCTTGTGGCTTTGACGGATATATCTTATCTATCATCGATTTTCTGGAAGCTCCGACTAAAACCTTTTTTTGCAATGTCAAAAAATGTTCAAGATTCTTAATCAAAGACAAATTATCTTCTAAACTTTTTCCAAAACCGATTCCCACATCCACTATTATATCATTCACTCCGAAAGATTCAGCTTTTTGTATTCGTTTTTCTAATAATGTATAAATATCACTCAGTATGTTCTCATACACTGGATTGTCTTGCATAGTCTGAGGAGTTCCAAGCATATGCATTATCACAGCTGAGGCATCATATTCTGCACAGAGTCTGCACACCTCATCATTTTCTAAGCCTGTAATATCATTGACAATACTAAAACCGCTTTCCAATGCACTTGAAATGACTTCAGGCGTGTAACTATCAACACTAAAGTGCACATCCTCATAAAGTTTATTTTTCTTTATCTCTTGAAGTATCGGGCTTATACGTGAGAGTTCTTCTTTGACACTCACTATAGGTGCATTTGGACGGGAGGAAACTGCACCTAAATCTATAATATCCGCCCCCTCTTCTATCATCTTTTGTATTTTCTTTAGAGCATCTGAATCTTTAAATCTGCTACCATCAAAAAAACTGTCATCATTTGCATTAATCACACCCATAATTTGGATTTTTTTCGGCTTTTGTATTTTGAGTGTTTTTTGCAGTTGTAAAGCTAAGTCTTTTAAACCAAAAGGTTGCGCCAATTCTTTTCTTGAAAGGGTTTGGAGTTGTTTATGCGTTGCAATTAGCACACAATCAACAAAAGGTTCTTTTGCGATAACAGTTCCTTTTGGAACTGCTAAATCTGCACCGACAGAGAGAGCATCTTGTTTTAAAATATTCGCCCCGCCAACTGCCAAATCCTTAATAAAAATACAATGATGTTGCATTTTTGAAGCTAAAATACCAACTCCACCACCATCAACACCGATTTTTTTCAATAGCTCTTTTGCATTTACATCATTTGAAAGTATTTGAACCTGCATCATCTCTCGCTTACAAAGCTCATAAGCAACATTGAAAATACATTTTGAGGTTTTGAATTAAGTTCTAAGAGTCTGTATGCTTTATCAAAGTTTTCAAGCTGTTGACGGGAACAGAGTATTTTATCCACAACAGTTGCTCTATAGTATAAAGCTTCCACTAAAGTTTTTGCTTCACCTTTAGATATTCTTGCATGCTCTTTTAAAAATGAAAATATGTTTGCATAATCTATTTGCAGTAAATTAAAGTCAATTTCTTGAACTGCATGTGTGACATCCCCTTGGATTATTGGAAGACGAGAACGAACAGTGGGAAGCAGGTTTGCCTTTGTAGGCACAATAATAATAAACTCTATATTTCGAGGTGGTTCTTCTAAGACCTTTAAAAGAGCATTTTGAGAGATTGTATTGTAACTTTTAGCGCCTAAGATTATATACTTGGTTTGTGATTCACTAATGTAGGATTCGCTGATAACTGCTTTGGCATGTTCTATTTTAAATTCAGTATCTTCAATAAAACTAACAATTCTAAAAGGATGTAATTGTGTTTTTAATTTTTCATGGGCTGATTCAATATCAGAAGAAATAATTATATGACTTTTATTACTCTCATGAAGTGACATCAACTTCTCCAAACATCGCAGCATTGAGTGAAGCGTTAAAAAGTCTATAGAGTTGTAAAAGTTTTATATCTAGGTGTGAATCGTAAGACTTCATCGTAAATGCATTATGAAATTCTTCATCAAAGATCCAAAAATAACTAGAGTCTCTTCTTTTTGCAATATCTGAACGTCTATCATCACCACTTCCAATATACCAAAAAATGTAATTATCTTTATAAGAAAGCGAAAGCATATCATCAAGAATATCTATCATTTCACCGCCATTAATATTGTTGTAATGCTTATAAATACTGTCTATACTTACAATAGGTAAAATAGGTCTATCGATTTTATCACTATTTATAGAAGAAAGAATGTATCTCTCAAGCCATTTTCTTTTTCTGTCTGTTATAAGGATAATTGTCTTACCCTCAAGAATATCCGCGATTGTTGCGGATGAAGTTGTAGCCCAGTTAAATCTTTGCTCTTCTAACCAACTAAGCGCTCCATCCTCTTCACGTATAGCATCTAGGCTCCATTGTGCAAAATCTGGTATATTCTGTGACATCTCTATTACTTGTCTAGCTCGTATGCACTATGTAAGCCACGAACAGCNAACTCTGCATATTTTTCATCAATTACCATAGAGATTTTTATTTCTGACGTTGAGATCATATTTATATTTATATTGTTATCTGCCATAGTTGAAAAAGCTTTTGCTGCAACACCGGCGTGAGATTTCATACCAACACCAACAACAGAAACTTTACAAATATCTTCATTATAAGAGTCATCTTTAATATCCCCACTGCTTATAAAAGTATCAACAACCGCTTTTGCTTCATGAATTTCACTCACAGGTACGGTGAAGTCAATGTTTGTCGTTCCATCATGTGAAGTATTTTGAATAATTACATCAATATTTACTTCTGCATCTGCTAGTTTGTTAAAAATTTCAGAGGCAATTCCGGGTTTGTCTTTAACACCCATCAATGAGATTCTAGCTTGATTTCTATCTAATGCGATTCCGCTTACTAATGGTGCTTCCATGATATTTTCTTCCTTCGTTATTAATGTTCCTTCTTCGTCTGAGAAGCTTGATCTTGTTACTAAGTTTACGTTTAATTTTTTTGCCATCTCTACTGAACGATTCTGTAATACTTTTGCACCCAAAGATGCTAGTTCTAACATTTCATCATAAGAGATTCTGTCGAGTTTTTTTGCCTTTGGTTCTATGCGAGGATCTGTCGTATAAATTCCATTCACATCTGTGTAGATTTCACATAAATCTGCTTTTATAGCACCAGCAATAGCAACAGCAGATAAATCACTGCCTCCGCGTCCTAATGTTGTAATGTCTCCAGAGTTATTTACACCTTGAAAACCCGCTACAACAATAATCTTTCCCTCTTTTATAGCCGCATTCATTACAGTAGGATTAATCTCTTCGATTCTTGCTTTAGTATGTAAATCATCTGTAATAATTCCAGCTTTACGACCAGTCATTGCAACTGCTTTATGTCCCATTTCTTGTAAAGCAATAGAGAGTAATGATGCAGTGACTCTTTCGCCAGAACTTAGTAGCATATCCATCTCAGCTTTTGCCGGTCTTTTTGAAAAATACTCAGCATAGCCAACAAGCTTGTTTGTTTCACCACTCATAGCTGAAACTACAACAACTACGTCATGGCCCTTTTTCTTTGTCTCACTTACACGATTAGCAACATTTTGTATGCGTTCCAAATCTCCAACACTCGTTCCACCGAATTTTTGTACTATCAACATTTAAAGTAGTTCCTCTTTTAAAAAATATTTTATAACTTTTTCGTACACATCTTTTTTAAAAGATACTGTAAGACCTAAAACCTCTTCTACACTTACAAATTTATAATCATCAAATTCTGGATGCTTTGTTTCCAGGTTAATTACAGCACTTTTTTCAAGTTTTAGCAAAAAGTATTTTTGAGTTTGACCCTTATAAGGCTTCATTCTTTTTGCTATTTTTTCTGGAAAATCGTATGAAATCCATTCAGGGTATTCACCAACAATATTTGCCTTATCTGTACCAATCTCTTCTTCAAGCTCACGAAAAAGTGCTTCGTGAACTTCTTCACCAGAATCAATTCCACCTTGAGGAAACTGCCACATATCTTTCATGTCATTTCTTTGTGCAATAAAAATTTCTTTTTTCTGCGGATAATTATTTGACACGATTATCATTGCTACATTAGGACGATATAAATCTTTTTTATTCATAAAATAAGCCTATACATATTATGGATGCGATTATACATAAGATGTAATTAAAATAAGATAATTAAGTCTAAATTCACTACAATACATTTTTAATCTATAAGGATACAAACTATTTTTAAATTATTTTTTTCTTGCATTGCTATTGTATCCATTACCATTATTTGGGTATATTTTTTTTATAAACCTAGCTATGAACCCATTACGCAACCACCTTTAGAGGTACCTAAAGACCTCTACATTCAAAAAAAATCTGTTATACAAATTCCTATAACAATCCAAACAAAAGATTTACGCCAAGCTATTCTCAATGAAATTAAAAACCCAATATCATCTGCTATAACTAAAGAAATAACAACAGATATATTTAACATAAAACCCCCTCAGCCCCTTGAATCATGGCCGATGCTTAGAGGTATGACAAACTTTGCCGATAAAACATTTCAAGCTGGAATATGGGTTAATCATAAAGTACATTTAAAAGATCTACAAATAGACTTCCAAGGCAAAGATGTCAAAATTTTCACTAGCTATGCTGTGGATATCTCTATAGACTATAAACAAAGTCCTTTACCATTTGTCGATGCAATTAAGAGCAAAGGTATCATAACCGGCTACCTTGAAGCAAATATTGCACTAAAGGGTGAAATATTTATCGATGATAATGCGAAACTTCATATAAAAGCTTCTCAAGACACTACAAAAGTGTCATTTACAAAAATAAATTTCCCTTATAAACTTGATGTCCTTAAACTTTTAAATATCACACAAACAGAAAACTTTATAAAGAAAAATATTCTTGAAGAATCAGTAAATAAGCATATCTTCTCTCAAATAGAAAAAGAAATTGCCAAAAGACAGGTAGACTTGAATTTAGCTCAAAAGATTCAAAAAATTGTATATGACAATTCTACACCTCTGGCAATATCTAAAGATTTATGGTTGGTACCAAGTGCAGAAAAAATTTCTATATCTCAAATCAATGGAGATGGACAAAGTTGTAACAATACTTTATCTATTAATGTTGGAATCCTTGCAAAACCAAAGCTCATCAGTAGTGAAGAAAAACCATTTGTAATCTCAAAAGAATCCATCCCTATTAGCTGTGAAAACCTTAGTCCAAAAATTTATCTCTATCCGAATTTAACTCTAGAATATAGCTTTGCGGCTAAGCTTCTTGAAAATGAGTTACAGGATTTCATAACTAAAGAATATCCTCAAGAAGACTATTCAATTGAAAACATTACAATATATCCTAGTAAAGAAAAATTAGTTCTCTCTATAGACTTAATAGAAAAAAGTAACTCAAACAAAGTTCTGACTTTTTATCTATGGGGCACGCCTACATTAGATCAAGAAAATATGCAAATTAATTTAGAAAATTTCGAGTATACACTAGAGAGTACTCACAGCTTAAGCAAGACTGTTACATGGATACTGGATGATAAAATTAAAAGTTTTATTCATGAAAAACTTCATTTTAACTACAAAGAAAAATTTCAAGAGCTCTCAGACAAACTTGCAAAAATCGAACATGAATCCAATAAAAAACTTTTAAATGGAAGTATTCACTCTCTCAAAATCGAAGAGATATTTACAGCAAAAGATGCGATTATCCTTCATACTGAAGCTATAGGTAGTTTATCCTACACCATAAATCTCTATAATAAAGAGATGGAAAAATAGTTGCTACTTTATATCCATATCCCCTTTTGTGATTCAAAATGCTCTTACTGCTCCTTTAATTCCTATGTAGACAAGTTTCATCTCAAAAAAACATATATGAAAGCTCTTGAAGTGCAACTTCACCATGAGTTGCAAAGATTTAAAGTGAGAAAAAAATCAATCGAGTCAGTGTTTATCGGTGGAGGCACACCTTCGACTGTTGAGCCAAAACACTATGAAAATATATTCACCATTATAAAACCGTACCTTCAAGACTCTATAGAAATAACATCTGAAGCAAATCCCAACAGTGCTACAAAAGAATGGCTGCAAGGGATGAAAAAACTTGGTGTCAATCGTATAAGTTTTGGCGTGCAAAGCTTCAACGACCAAAAGCTAAAGATTCTCAACCGTGCACATTTACCTAAAGATGCACTTGACGCCATCAAAAATGCTAAAGCAATAGGTTATGAAAATCTTTCCCTTGATTTGATTTACGCGACTCTTGGAGACACAAAAAAGTTGCTTGAGTACGATATAAAAACTGCATTGAATCTTCCAATCAACCATCTCAGTGCATACGCTTTAACCATAGAAGAAGGCACTCCATTTGAGAGAAAACCGCATATGGCAAAAGAAACACTCAAGTTCACTTCATGGATTTTTGACAAACTTCAAGAATCAGGATTTGAGCAATACGAAATAAGTAATTTCGGCACCTACCATAGTTCCCATAATCTCGGCTATTGGCAATATAAAGACTATATAGGACTTGGAAGCGGAGCTGTGGGAAAGTTAAAAGATGAGAGATACTACCCCACTCCAAATATTGAAAACTATATCAGCAATCCCTTAGATATAAGAATCGAGACACTTGATGATGAAGATATCAAAATAGAACAAATGTTTTTGGGTTTTCGTTCTATCGTTGGAGTGTCAAAAAATATATTCAACACTGATGAAATCAAAAGAGCACAAATCTTAGTGGAAGAAGAAAAACTTCACTTCAAAAACGACACTTTTTACAACTTAGACTATCTATTATCCGATGAGATAACCCTCTTTATCTCTTCTTGAAGTTATTTTAGATAAAATCGCTTTTTAAATTATAAATTTTTAGAGGTTAACTATGTTTGGAATGGGTTTTACAGAAATAGTAATCATAATGGTTATTGCTATTTTATTTTTAGGTCCGGATAAATTACCTGGCGCTATGGTGGATATTGCTAAATTTTTCAGACAGATGAAAAAAACTGTTGGAACAATGAAAGACACTCTAGAAGAAGAGATGAATGTAAGTGAAATAAAACAAGAAGCTTTAGCATATAAAAAACAACTTTTAGATGCACAAGAAAAACTTGATGATGCTACAGATATTTCAAGCATAAGTAATAAGCTGACAAATTTAGGTGATGATATTGTTGGCGATATAGACAATACTTCACCAAAAGAAGAAGAAGTCACCTTCAAAAAAAAGAAGAAAAAAATAGAAAAAGAAGATACTGATGTTTGATGATTTAAGACCTCACCTTATTGAGCTAAGAAAAAGACTTGGAATTTCTGTAGGTAGCCTTATAGTAATGTTTTTTGTAATGTTTTACTTTCACGAACCAATTTTGGAATGGATGGTAGAGCCTTTAAATGTTGCATTACTAGAAGTTGGTAAAAAGTCTGTGCATGCGGCTGAAGGTATGGTTACAACGTCTCAAGTTGGTGGTGCATTTTTTGTAGCCTTAAAAGTTGCATTTTTTTCAGCAATAGTAGCTTCTATTCCAATTATTCTTTCCCAGATATGGATGTTTATTGCTCCTGGTCTTTATGCGAATGAAAAGAAAATGATTATTCCGTTCATACTAGGTGGAACTACGATGTTTTTAGTTGGGGTATTATTTGCCTACTATGTAGTTACTCCTTTTGGATTTGACTTTCTTATTACTTTTGGTAGCTTTAAATTTACTCCTCTCATAAACATCGAAGACTATGTTGGATTCTTTACTAAAATCCTTTTTGGATTTGGACTTGCATTTGAGCTCCCTGTGTTTGCTTACTTTCTTGCACTTTTAGGTTTAGTAGACGACAAACAAATGATCTCATTTTTTAAGTATGCTGTTGTTCTTATTTTTATAGTTGCAGCACTTTTAACTCCACCAGATGTTTTAACTCAAATGCTTATGGCTGGGCCACTTATTATCCTTTATGGATTATCTATTTTCATCGTTAAAATTGTTAATCCAGCTGTAGATGATGATGAAGAAGAGGAAGAAGTTGAGAGTTTAAGCGAAATGCTTGGTTTAGATGAATTAAGCACAAAAGAAACTAACTCGAAATAAAAGTGCCTCATAATAAAGAATTACTTACTAAAAGCTATGACTTCACCTTACCTAGTGAACTCATAGCTACATACCCTGCCTCGCCTAGAGATAGTGCAAAACTACTTGTATATAACCGTCAAACAAAGAAAATTACCCATACTATTTTTAGTGAATTTGAAAAATATATTCCCAAGGATTGTGCTTTAATTTTTAATGATACTAAGGTAATTAAAGCAAGACTTTTTGGAAAGAAACCAAGTGGTGGGAAAATTGAACTTCTAATAAATCGTGCATTAAATGCTTTTGATGTAAATGTATATATTAGAGGAAAGGTGAAGCTAGGTACAAAAATTGTCTTTACTGATGACTTTTACGCGCAAGTTCTTAGACTAAATGAGGATGGAAGTAGAGTTGTACACTTTTTTAATCCTCAGAATAAACTACGCTTCGAAGATATTTTACCTATAGTAGATAAAATCGGTCATGTGCCACTTCCTCCCTATATTCAAAGAGAAGATACAGTTCAAGATGAAGATGAATACCAAAGTGTATTTGCTTCAAATGAAGGAGCTGTTGCAGCACCTACTGCATCACTTCACTTTACGGATGAACAACATAAACAAATCTGTCAAAGATTTGAGCATGCTTATCTTACACTTCATGTAGGGAGTGGTACCTTTAAACCTGTTGAGGCAGATACTATTACAGATCATCCAATGCATTCAGAATATTATGATATTTCAGATAAAGCAAAAAAAATCCTAGACTCTACAACTCCCGTTCTGAGTATAGGAACAACTTCTACTAGAACAATAGAGTTTTATGCTAAACATGGACAAAAACAAAGAGGTGAAGCAAATCTCTTTTTACATCCACAAAATAAACCAAGTAGAGTAAATCACCTACTTACTAACTTTCACTTACCAAAATCAACTTTACTTATGCTAGTTGCATCTTTTGTAGGACTTCAAGCTGCACAAGAACTTTATGCAGAAGCTATTAACGAAAAATATCGCTTTTACTCTTATGGTGATGCTATGTTGATACTATAATTAGTCCACAAAAAGAACAGATTCCCTTTTACTTCGCTCAGAGCACTCTGTTCATTAAAGCTTGACTCTGCAGGAATCAGAATTTATTTCAATATTACTCTTCCATTTATAATTTCAACTTCACCGTTTAATTCTGCTTCAAAAACTCTAGCTGAGAACTTTTCTAATACTTCATCGTAACTAGGACTACTTTCACAGTACTCTAAAAATACATCACTTTTTTTCTCAACACTTGCTAGGGTACCTGTAAACTTTGTTACGAATGACTCTATATCATATATCGCTTTTGCCTTGCCAGAATCTAGCAACTCATTTGTAGCATTACTTTCGCCAAGCCTTTGAGGAAATACGAAAATCTCTTTTCCCATCTCTAAAGCATACTTCACGCTTCTCATACTTCCACTTCCTACATCAGCCTCACTCACAATGAGTACTTCACCTAATGCAACAACCAACTCATTTCGAGTAACAAAACTCCAGGGTCTACTCTTAAATCCTTCTTCAAACTGAGAAAGTAAAAGTCCATTTTCTTCTATGTCACTCAAAAGTTTTTTATTTACCGATGGATATTTAATATCTATTCCACAAGGAAGAACCGCTATAGTATTTGCACTCCCTGCTCCAGAATGCGCTATAGCATCCACTCCCATTGCTCCGCCACTTACTATACAAACACCACATCTACTTAAAAGTGAAGCTAGTTTTTGCGTCAACTCTCTTGTATATTTAGAAGGTTTTCTTGTCCCTACTATTGAAACCTTTGTTCTCTTGAGTAGCGATAGATCTCCACTATATAAAAGCTGTTTTGGATAATTCTTCATAGATAATAGTTCTTCAACTTTATCTATCATCTGAGCCATCTAATATACCTTATTAATAAGGACTAAGTCTAAGTCTTTAAAAAGATGTTTAGATTCTGTGAGTGCTGCAAGAGTATTTTTATGAGGATGACCAATAGCAATTGCCACCCCTTCAGATCTTGCAATTTTAATGGCTTGCTTAATTTGTCCTTTTACATATGCTTTATCATTATGATGGTCTAAAAACACATCTCTAGCAACATACTTTAAAGAAAAATTTTTCATAACCTTAGGTACTTGAGTTTTACTTGTTGTTCTACTATCTACAAAACTAATATTATTAGAGTTAAGTGCTAAAATCAAGCGATTCATAGCCTTTTCATCAGAAGTGTATTTGCTTCCTGTATGATTATTGACGTATCGTACTTTTGGAAATAATTTTTTAATATCTTTTACTCTTGAAGATATCTCTTGTTGAGAATCCTTAATACGTAAAGTATTTGGTTCTTCTGCGCTAAAGCTTTGTGCTTCCATAGGGAGGTGAACCATATAAAAATCTTCTTTTGCTGCTAGTTTAGCTGAATTTGGTCGTGCAGCGCTTGGAGGTAAAAATGACATCGTAAGGTCTAAATCCAAAGCTTTTATAGCTTCTACTTGAGAACGCACAGACACATCGTCTATTATGATTGCTAAACGTGGTTTATTTAAACTTATAGCTCTTACTTTTCGTTTTACTCTAGAAGGTGCTTTGAATGTAGGCACATTTTCATATTCGTGAGCAGAACCCTCTAACTCAGCTACTTTTGATACCTCTTCTTTGAGCTTTTCAGAGATGTCAGATAAATTCTTTTCTTCTGCTGTTATTCTTATCTTCTCTTGTTCTTTCTTTAAAGCTATTTTTTGTTTTTGTTCTAAAAGTTTTTGAGCTTTTTCATTTGTAGCACTTAAACTCTCTGTATCTTCCTTAAGTACTTGTTTTAATCGCTGTGTAACATCATCGACAGTGGGTATATTTGTTTCTTCAATCTTTTGAAGAAGCTCCAATCTTCGTTCTTGCTTTTGCTTCTCTTTTGCCGCTAACTCTTCTTTTGCATTTTCAAAACCAATATAATAACCACCAGCTAAAGCAAGCAGACCTACTGCTAAAAGAGCTAAAAACCAAGCAATATACTTTAAAATATTTGATTCTTTTGTAGCTTGAGTTTTTCTTTTTGACAAGGCCATACCTTCGATTAATTATTTTTGACACTATACCAAAAAAACTATAAATGCATTAAATATATGACAGAATGAAAGTTTAAAAAAAAATTGCAGAAGAAGTTCTTTCTCCTGTATGAAAAACTACAGGAAAAAGATAGTAATTATTTAGTAACGTCTTTTAAGATACCTTCAAAAACATTTTGTGCATTCATTAATGCATCTACAGATTCTTTATCTTTAATTCCGGCACTGCTTAACCAGTTATATACAGCAGTGAATCCCATAACTATTTTGTCTTCACCTTTTTTCTTGTACATCATAGTTGTACATGGAGCAAATGCTGCTGCCTCTGGTCTTACTTTTGCAATTGATCTAATTACATCAATTTTACAAATAGAGTACGTTGTATAAAAGTCATATGGACTATCAGCACCAAACTCTGCAGTTAAGTCAAAATAACTTGGCATAACAAATTCAGCTTCTTCAAAAGCTTCTTCAAAAGCTTCTTCTAAACTTTCTTTTGCATCTTCAAAGTCTTCACCTTTTATATCAAGAGAATGCTTTGTAAGTAAAGTTCTTGTTTCTTCTAAACTTTTATCATTATAAGCATGTTTAGCTTTTGGGAAAAGGCCTTTTATAACTTTTGCGATCTCTGCTTCTAAGGCATGAAATACTTCAGGTTTAGTCCCTGCAATTTTTGCTTGCGTAGCTGCAGTGGTTACTGCAATATGTAAAAAGTCGTCACTGTTTGTTTGATAAATAGCCATACCCATTGGTAAAAATACACCCGCATCTGGATATTTCTTTAAGATATCCATTGTTAATGTTTTATGGTAAATTGATATAGTGCTATAGATTTTAAAGTTGTTTTCACCATACATCTTAGTTAATCCACCATTGATGTCTGAATTAAGCCCTATACTAAATCCACCTTTAACAAAAGCATCCTCTATCATTTCTGTTGTAATTTTTCCATCTTTATTATCAACTGTGTATATACCTATATCACCCTTTACTTTCTCTGGTGATGCAAAACATCCAGTCAACATTACTGCTACCGTTACTACTAATACAAGAATTTTTTTCATCCATTACCCCTTATGTAATTATTTAAAAAGATTATACAACAATATTTATTTAAATGCCATATCACAAGATCATTAAACAATTGTATCTTTCTTTTAAGCATAATTTTTATATAATCGCGCGTTCCTTTCTCTTTGTATCATTTTGATAATGATATATACTAGATATCCGAAAGGGAAACATACGCTCAGCAAGAGCAAATACCAAAGGGAGAAAATACTCTATGAGAAACTACGAAAACTTAGTTATCGTTAAACCGACATTAACAGCAGAAGAGATCCAAGCTAACATAGCAGCGATTGAAGAAGTAATCACTTCAAACGGTGGTAAAATAGCTACTACAGATACAATGGGAATGAGAAAATTAGCATACCCAATCGAAAAAAATGAACGTGGATATTTCCATGTTATCTATTATTCAGTTGCTCCATCTGCAATCAGTGAAATTGAAAGAAGATTTAGACTAAACGAAGAACTACTTCGTTTTGTTACTATCAAATATGATACAAACCGTGAAGTAAAAGCATGGAATGGTCTTGTTGAAAAAGCACAAAAAGCAGCAGCAGCTCCAGTAAAAACTGAAGCTCCGGCTCCAGCAGCGGAAGAAGCTCCAGCAGCGGAAGAAGCTCCAGCAGCACCGGTTGTAGAAGAAGCTCCAGCAGCAACTGAAACAGCAGCAGAGTAATTAGCGTAAAGCTTAAACAAAGAAGGAAAACCCATGTACAATAAAGTCATATTAGTTGGAAACTTAACTCGTGATATCGAACTTAGATACTCTCAAAGCGGAATGGGCATAGCAAACACTGCTATTGCAACAAGCCGTAAATTCACTACTAATGGTGAAAAGAAAGAAGAAGTATGTTTTGTAGATATCACATTCTTCGCAAGAAGTGCAGAGATAGCAAACCAATACCTTCGCAAAGGAAGTAAAATCCTAGTAGAAGGAAGACTTAATTTTGACCAATGGGTAGATCAAAATGGACAGAAACGCTCAAAGCACTCTGTTGTAGTTGAAACTATGCAAATGTTAGATTCTAAAGGGGACAACCAAGGTGGTGGCGGATATAACGCTCCTACTCAAGGTGGACAACCAGCGTATCAAGCGCCAGCACAGCAACAACCACAATCATACAATGCTCCACAGCAACAACAGCCGAGCTATCAAGCACCGCAACAGCCTGCATACAATAAGCAAGCTGCTGCACAAAGTCGTGCTATGCCAAGTAATGATTCAGTTCCAGTGATTGACATCGATGAAGATGAAATTCCGTTTTAGACGCCCGACCGTAGGGACAAGTACCCTTGGGGTGCAAAAATAGATAATAAAGGAAATACCATGTCAGAAAAAAGAAAATACAAAAAAAGATTTTGTAAGTACTGTGAATCAAAAGTTGATTTTATGGATTATAAAGATGTAGGAGCTTTACGTTTCTCACTTTCAGAAAGATATAAAATTATGCCACGCCGTTTAACAGGTAACTGTAAACGTCACCAAGATATGATAACTGTAGTTATTAAAAGAGCTCGTGCTGCTGCATTAGTTCCATATACTGTAACTCGTAAAGCGGTTGTAACACAACCATTTGAAAACCTAAAATAGGTTTTTTTCTTATCCCCTCACTTTGGGGATAAAATACTACTAAAGCACTTCTTTATCATAAATTAAAATTTACCAAACACTACACTTACCAGAAGCATCCCAAGCATAACATTGTAGTTTTTTCATTTTTACTTGATTATCTGTAGCTTTACTTGATTTAGGCAATGTAGTTTTATCTTCAGAACTAAAAGGATTCAACTTATTTATAGTACTACATCCTGTTAAAGCTACAAGAAGTATTGCTGATAAAAAAAGTAAGTTAGTGTTCTTCATTAAGATTTATGCCTCGTAAGGAGTGATTGTAATATCGCAAACTGAACTTCCTGCATACCATTCTTCTTCAAGGGTATCCTTAAGCTCTTCAATAGAAAAATCTTCCATATCTTCTTTATCTACTAAAAGATAATATTCTAAATTAATATCTCTACACAGATTACCATTAGAATCTTCTTTTTGATCTTGAGGAATAATAGATTTGATAATTTTTTTATTCTCAAAAGGATACGAGTACTTCAGTGTTCTTCTTAAATCAGAAACGACATCCATAGACTGCCCATGCTCATCCAGTTCCTTTTCTTTACCATCAAGAAATATATCATTCTCCTGCATATTAACTTGTATAGCATAAACACTATGTGTATCAAAATCAACTTTACCCAGAATATTTTCCATTTCATTAGATCCTTAATCATTATTTCAGAGCATTTTACCATATAATGCAAATAAAAAAATTAGACACTCTAGTTACTTTATCTATTTTTAATTTTAGGAATATTTTTTGCTATTTATATAATTATGAAATATATTTTATTATTAATCACTCTTATAGTATCCCTTAGCGCCAAAGACTTTTCTATAATACTAGATAAACAATTTAATAGCACACTCTTTGATGTCGTAGAAGACTATGACAGAAGCATAAGTGCCGTTGGTTTTTCTAAATCCTTCAAAAACTCTAAAGTAGATACCAAAAGTTATACTAACCCATTTGAGTATTTAAGTAGCATCTCTGAAACTCAGGGTTCACAAATGCACTTAGTAAAAGTAGATAATACTGCAAATATTCTACTAGACAGCCCTGCAAAACTTTCAAAATACAATGAAGCAATTGCTCTTGTAAAAACACCACAAAATGGATATTTTGTTGGGGGATACACTTTAGATGGTTCTTTGCTGATATCTAAACTTGATTCAAATGCAAACATAATTTTTACAAAAACTTTTGGCACTAAGAATCATGACACTATGAATAATATTCTTCTTTTAAAAGATGGCGGTCTTCTTACTATAGGCTCATCCACAACCTCTAGATCTTCAAAAGACAAAATGTTTGAAACAGGTTTAGGTCTTGAAGACATATACATTACCAAATTTACAAAAGATGGTCAAAAAGTATGGGGAAGAAAGTATGGGACAGTCTATGATGACAAAGGTGTAGATGCTGTTGAGGCTAGTGATGGTTCGATAATTATAGTCGGAACTACAGAGTATCCAAGTCATAAAGACGTAACACTTTTAAGAGTAACAGGTAATGGGGATAAAATTTGGTTAAAACAATACGAAGAAAAAGAAAGACTCACTCCCTATAAACTTATAAGACTTAGAGATAATAATTTTTTACTCTCAATGTCAAAACAAAATGAGATGAATAAAGAACAAATAAGACTTATTAAATTCAATCTTCAAAATGACATTCTGCTCGATAAAGAAATATATACCTCATATTCAAGTGCTCTCAAAGATATTAAAGAGTATTCAGATGGTGGTATTATTGGTGTTGGTTATGTTAAAGATACCTACAACACAGATGCGTTAGTAATGCTTCTAGACTCCTCACTTAATATGACTAATCAAGAACATTTTGGAAAGCAAAACTATGATGAATTTAATGCCGTAACAATCTTACATAATACCCAAGCCGCTGCTGTAGGAATAAACACATCAGAAGAATCTCAAGAATCCAATATGTGGATAGTAAAACTCAATCGAGATGCAACTATAGTTCAGGTTTCAACCAAGGTAGAGGATTTCTTTACACAACTCAATAACATATTTAAAAAAGAAATCGATTCAAAGCAAATACGTATCAAAAATGACTTAACGATTGAACTAATAGATACTCCACTATTGTTTAAACAAGGGGTTTATAAACTTAGCAACTCACAAGAAAAATTTATCACTCTACTATCTAAAAAGCTCATCCCCTTTTTACATGCAAATAAAGAGTTTATTGATACACTAACTGTTAATGGGCATACATCTAGTGAATGGGACACAAGAGACTTTTCAAATAGCTATTTACATAATGAAGAACTTTCAATGAAACGCTCATATGCAGCTTTAAGTCATTTATTTAAAACTCAAGATAAGAGTACACAACTGTGGCTCACAAAGGTGTTAAAAGGAAGTGGTTTTGCTTTTTCTAAACCGGTAAAGTTTAAAAATAATGTTGAAAATAAAGAGAAATCTAGAAGAGTAACATTCAAGATATTGTTGGTAAAGTAGACAAAGATAGATTCAAGAAGGACTTGAATCTATAGAAGGATTAACCACAAGAAGGTATATCACCATCCGAAGCATATTTATGTACAAAATCATAAAGATTTGTTACATCTTTTTCTTTCATTTTTTCAAACTTTTTTGCACCGCTTGGACAAAGTGCTTGCCATTCTGTTATTAAAGCGCCATCAGTTTTCACTTTTTCCCATTCAGCACGAGTATGCTTAACTGCAAATAACGCACCATTTTTAAGTCCATCTTTTTTACAAGCTTTTAACTTTTTAAGATAGTATTTTTGACCTTTTTTTGCATCAGCAGATACTGTCGCTGTAAACATTGAACTTGCTACTAATGCAGCTAGTAATAATGAACTTGTTTTTTTCATATTCTTTCCTTTTATGTGATAAAACTGTGACATTCTACAACTTAGTTAATAAATATTATATTAAAAGATTATCATCAAAAAATATTTATGCAAATAAGATACAAAACTTCACACTAACTAAACCTAGTTATTTTTTTGTTTCAGGTGTATTCTAACTCTAAATCGTGGACTAATTGTGTATGCGAAAACTTAAACGTGTTTTGTCTTGCTTAAACTTTTTGTAGAGTTTAAACTTTGCTTTTTGCAAATCTTCATCATTATATGAAAATTCATTTTTTATTTTTTCATCATCAATCTTTGCACTATCCATAGCAAAAAGTTTTAACTCTTTTTTTGTTAGTTTTGCTTTTAGTAAACCATACAATTCTTTTTCATCTTCGATTAAATCAAGTATATCTATATGCGTGAACTCCGATAAAAGTTCACGAAAATTATTCTCTGAATTATACTGTCTCCATACTGTGCTATCTAGCATTAAATCTTCTCCAATATTTGTCTTAAGTCTTTTTCTTTTATAACTATGTTTGCTTCTTTTTCTAAGATTTCTCTTGCACAAAAAGCAACTCTCGTCCCAGCATGAGCGAACATAGACAAGTCATTTGCCCCATCTCCACACACTAAGGTTTCTTCTTCACTCACTCCAAGAATATTTTGAAGCCTAGCTAACATATCGCCTTTAGAATAGTTAAACATCATATCTCCACCGACCAAACCTGTCAGCTTTCCATCTTTGGCATGTAAAACATTTGAAAAATCTGCGTCATATCCTAGAATATCTTTAGCATATCCTGTAGCTGAGCGAAAACCACCGCTAAAACAAATAACTTTCAGTCCTCTTTTTTTAAGTTGAGCTATTGTTTCTTTTGCACCTGGCATATATGGAAGGTTCTCGCTAACCTTCTTTACCACTTCATAGTCAAGACCTTTTAATAGTCCTACTCTTTGTTGTAAAGACTCAAAAAAATCAAGTCTTCCACTCATAGCTTCTTCAGTGATACGAGCGACCTCTTCACCAATTCCAAGCTCGTCTGCAAAAAAATCAATCGTTTCACCATCCATTAGCGTAGAGTCAAAATCAAAGACTGCTAGTTTTAACATATATATTCTCTCTTGTTAGTTTATAATGATGCAATTATACCCATTTAGTATCTGTTTTGTTTGCATACTAATATGTTATACTTTAATTAAAAAAAATGGCAAAACTGAACTAGTCGTTTATATTTTGTTATAATTAGAAAAATATAGCCAATTTAGGATTTTTATTGTTTCACACACTTTTAAATAAATTACATAACGATACTTATATAACACTAGAGACAACACCAGGTCATTCACCAACCTTTACTCCAACTGTAGATAAAATAGAAGCTTTAGGTTTACAACACTTAGTGGATGGTTTTTCAACTACAGACAATCCTCTTGCAAAACTAAAATATAATGCTTTATTTGCCGCTAAAATACTCCAAGAGAGATTTAACAAACCCGTAATTGCAACTATGAGCATGAGAGACAGAAACAAAATTGCTCTTCAGTCGGATTTACTTGGAGCAAATGAAGTAGATATTCGTGCTATTTTAGCACTTACTGGGGACCCTGCAACTATTTCTGATCAACCTAATACAAAAGGTGTTTTTGAAGGAGACAGTTCACTCTTGCTTCAAATAATCTCTGCTTTTAATTCTGGTATGAGTTATGCAGGAAAACCATTTGCACATAAGCCTAAAGAAATTTATCCTTTTGCAGTTGTCAACTCCTTTGCTAAGAATCCAAAAACACTTCAAAAAAAGATGCAAAAGAAAATTAACAATGGTGCGCTTGGGATTATTACGCAACCAGTTTATGATGTAGAAAATGCAAAACTATTACTTGAACTTAGAGATGCAGCAAACCAAGCATGTAATGGTGAAGCAAAAAATGCAGAACTTATACTTGGACTCTTTCCAATCACAAAACTTCGTACAGCACAGTTTTTGTCTGCACATGTACCAGGGATTCATGTTCCCCCATCTTGGATTGAAGCTTTACGGCTTGCAAACGAAAAAGGCCCAGAAGAAGAATATAAAGTTGGATTTGAATTGAGTAAAAATCTTTTTGATGCACTTAAAGAACTTCACCCAAAACTTCACCTCATGACAGCCAACCAATTTCAACTCGCTCATGATATATTAAAATAAACAAGGAATATAATGATTGATTTAAAACTATTGCAAAAAGATTTTGATAGCTTAAGTGCTAAACTTGTAAGAAAAGGTGTAGATGCTACATTATTAGAAAATTTAAAAATCAAAAACGAAGAGTTAAAAGTCGCAAAGAACAACTTCGAAACACTTCAAGCATTGCAAAATTCTATGAGTAAAGAATTCGGTGTTTACAAGCGTGAAGGTAAAGATATTAGTGAACTAAAAGCTAAAGTAGATGCGAATAAAATAGAGATTACAAAAGTACTAGATATTCAAAGACAAAAGCAAGAAGAACTCGAATCAATGGCCATGGCAATCCCTAATGTCCCAGATGATTCAGTTCCAAACGGTGAAGATGAAAATGACAACATTGAAATAAAAAAAGTGCTCACTCCTAAAGAGTTTTCATTTACTCCAAAAGAGCATTGGGAACTTGCAGAACAAAATGGATGGATAGACTTTGAGCGTGGTGTAAAACTGGCAACAAGTAGATTTTCCGTTTCTTTTGGTATGGGTGCAAAACTAGAACGTGCACTTATAAACTTTATGCTTAACTTCAACTCCCAGAGAGGTTTTGATGAAGTGAGTGTACCTGCACTTGTTAATCGTACAGCTTTAGAAGGCACCGGTCAATTACCAAAATTTGAAGATGATTTATATAAAATGCAAGACCAAGAACTTTTCCTAATCCCAACAGCTGAAGTTCCAGTTACAAATCTTTACCAAGATGAGATTTTGAGTGCAAATGAACTTCCTAAAAAAATGACAGCATATACTTCATGTTTTAGAAAAGAAGCAGGTGCTGCCGGACGTGACACACGTGGTATGATAAGGCAACATCAATTTCATAAAGTAGAGTTGGTGGCTCTTTCAAAACCAGAAGAAAGTGAAGCTATCTTTGATGAGATGGTTTCCTGCGCCTCAGATATACTCACAGCACTTGAGTTACCTCATCGTATAGTAAACCTTTGTACGGGAGATTTAGGTTTCTCAGCAGCACATACTACAGACATAGAAGTTTGGCTACCAGGACAAAATCAATACCGCGAAATCTCTTCTATCTCTAACACTAGAGAATTTCAAGCAAGACGAGCTAAAATCCGTTATAAAGATGGAAAGAAAAACAGCTTTGTTAACACACTAAACGGAAGTTCTCTTGCTGTTGGTCGTACACTTGTAGCTATTATGGAAAACTATCAAAATGAAGATGGAAGTATTGATATTCCTGAAGTTTTAAAACCTTACTTAGGAATGTAAGATTAGTAAATTAGGTAAGTTACTGAGAAAGTAACTGCCTATTAGAAGCCAAATTATTGCCAAATATTTTGCTTAAAAACACCTAATATAATAATTTTATTCTTCTTATTATCTATATAAAATGCAACGCTATAGGCTTTAAAGATAAGTTCTCTCGTATATCCATCTTTGAAAGATTCTCTCTTTCTATTTTTATAAATTATTATTAAACAATAACTACTATAATACTACCTGACCCTAAATAAAGTAAGGAAGATACGCTGTTAAATTTAAATTTAAGAAAGATCATAGAAGGCTTAAAGAATTCCTCGGGAGAGGAATTCTTTGATAAAATAGCTCTCAATTTTTCATCTGCTATTAATCCTGATTATATTTTTATAGCTAAGCTAGATTTAGATAGACGAGTATCTAAAACAATTTCTTTAGTTGCAAAAGGGGAACTGGTCGATAATTTTGAGTACGCACTCGAAGATACACCTTGCGCTAATGTTGCTAACGATTCTATATGTTGTTATCCTGATAATGTAGTTCATTTATTTCCAAAAGATCAGTTACTTATAGATATGAATATAAAAGGCTATATTGGTTCTCCTCTACATGATTCCAAGGGTAAAGTAATAGGTATAACAGTTGCACTGTCTGAAAAACCAATAGAAAATGAAGATATGATTATTACTTTATTTGAAATCTTCTCTGGACGTATAGCAGTTGAAATGGAACGTGCAGAACAAGATATTGAAATCTTACGTCTCACTCAAGTTGTTAATCAGAACCCCTTTAGTACGATTCTCACTGACCAAGAAGGTATTATTCAATATGTAAATAAGCAAACAGTAGTAATGACTGGTTATGAAGGAAATGAGCTGATTGGTCAACCTATGAATATACTTTCTTCAAAGTTTCATTCTAAAGATTTTTTTGTAGATTTATGGGATACTATTTTAAATAAACGCAAAATGTGGAGGGGTACCATCATAAATAAAATTAAGAATGGTAAACATCTTGACTGCTCTTCAAGTATCTTTCCTCTTTTTGATGAACAAAATGAAATCACCAACTTTGTTACAATTCAAGAAGATATTACTGAACTAAAGATTAAAGATAAACTTTTTTTGATGCAAACTCGTCAAGCACAAATGGGTGAAATGCTTGCAATGATAGCACACCAGTGGAGACAACCATTAAGTAGCATATCCGCTAGTGCTATAGATATGCAAATTAAAATTGATTTAGAAAAAATACAGCTAAAAGATGAAGATAAACAGTACATATTTAATAGTTTGAGCGAGATAACTGGATTTATCCAAAACCTATCAGCAACCATAGATGATTTTAGAAACTTTTATAAACCTAATAAACAATCAGATAATGTAAAGCTTGAAGAGGTGTGTAAAAAATCTTTAGCTATTATAAAAAATTCCTTATTAAATAACAATATAAATATAGTAGAAGATTATCATTCTAATGATACACTGGAAATATACACAAATGAGATAATACAAGTTGTTTTAAATATACTCAAAAATGTAGAAGATAATTTTTTAGAAAAAAATATCAAGGATCCTTCTGTGAAAATATCTACAAATAACAAAACGCTCTGTATCTGTGACAATGGTGGTGGAATACCTGAAGATATCTTGCCTAAGATATTTGATCCATACTTTTCAACCAAAGATGAGAAGAATGGAACAGGTTTAGGTCTGTATATGTCTAAAATAATTATTGAAGCACATCATAATGCTATATTAACAGCAGTCAATACAGTTGATGGCATTTGTTTTAAGATAGAGTTTGAAGACTAGAGGTTGCATAGTTATTTTCCTGTGAAATTAGCACCTGTCATTTCACCATATTGATTGACAAAAATATAGAGGTTTTTTTGCTCAGCATTTACTTCATTAGGATTGTTGAATATAAAAATCCATTCAGGCATTCCATGAAATTTCTTCTGCTCTACATTTTTAACTGGAATGTTTTTCCAGTTTTTATCTAGTTTTCCATGAGCTACATAACTGTTTAATTGCTTCATAGCAATTTGTCTTGCTTGTGCTTCTTTAACCTTTGATTGTCCATGACTGTGTCCATGTTCTCCATGACTATGTCCTGAACCCGCATATAGAGGGTTGATTCCTAATGCTAAAAAAGTTGCCATTGCAACACTTGTAATAGTTTTTCTCATTTTCTTCTCCTATAATGAACCGTGTGTATATTGTTCAGCCTTTTTGGCTTCCATATCCATATGAATATGTGTGTGGGCATCTTTATTGAACCCAAACTCTTCTTCGTTTGTTGTATGCAGGTATCCATGCAGTTGCATCAAAAGCAACATAAAACCTACAAACATCAACGCATGATTGGCAACTTTACTATGTTGCATAAATGATTTCGTATTACGCCATATAGAGAGTATCAACAACATTGGAATAAGGGCAAGAATTTGTCCAAACTCTACACCAATATTAAACGAGATGATACGCATCAGCATCTCAAAATTATCTTCACCCAATGGAAGTTGTTGTAATCTTGTTGAAAGACCGAATCCATGGATAAGACCAAAAATCAACACCATCCATAATAAGTTTGGAGACTTCATATGCAAATAGTTCTCAAAGCCTTTGTTATTGTCAAATGCCTTGTAAATAACACTTAGAGCAATTACTGCATCTATAAGATAATAATTTGCATGGACACCCATAAAAGTTGCAAAGATAAGAGTTATACTGTGTCCAAGTGTAAATATTGAGACAAACTTTACAATATCTTTTACAGTCTTAAGAAAGAACACCACACCAAATAGAAATAGTAAATGGTCGTATCCTGTGAGCATATGTGTTGCACCTAGCCAGATGTAGCGTAAATTGCCTCCATCAAGCATTGCTTGTTTATCTTCTGCTGAAATTCCATGCGCATATGCCACACCATTTAGCAGAAGTAAAGCACCCATTATTAAGAGTGTCTTCATTCAATATCCTTGTGAATTTTTATATTTTACTGATTATTGAGAATATTGGTTAAGAGATTGGAGGTCTGAACAGTTGTGTGGGATAAAACTCGATGCGCCATTGTTTCAAAACAATCGGTCTATCACTCTCAAGTTTTTGTGCGAAAATCAACTGCGTATCAAGAGACTGAAAATCTACAAGATTAACTTTGTGAACATGTCCATGAGAGTGTTGCACTCCATGATGGATGTGATTATGCTCGTGTGCAAGAATTGAACAAAACACATGATGATGACTTTTTTGCTCTTTTACAAAGTTGTTAAGTGCAAATACATTTACACTAGTAAGGCAAAATATAACTATACTAATAATGATATTTTTTTTCACTATACCTTACCTTGCTATTATTTCATATATAAAAATTATATTATAGTATAAATAATGTAACTTTTCTTCGCTAAACACTCTTGTCTAAAACTTGTAAGTTTTAGAGCATGTTCAAAAAGTCATCTCTAATATGATTGCCTAGACAAAACACTTAGCGTAAAATCTCTTCAATCTCAGATACTAGAGAATTCCAAGTACGTGTTTATATAGTCCTTTCATTAATTCAATAAAGTTAAATCAGCATTAAAAAAAGTTTTTACTTCATGATATGTTCATCAAATTCATCCTTTTTAAATATAATTACTCTTTTTAAAAGGAAAAAATTGAGTAAATTTATAAACAGTGAAATTAAAGAACTGAAACATCAATTATATAAACACCCTGTATATGAGGCCTTAGAAAATTTAGAAGATTTAAAAACATTTATGCAACATCACATATATTCTGTTTGGGACTTTATGTCTCTTGTAAAATACCTTCAAAATAGCTTTGCTCCTACAACACTACCATGGGTACCATCTAAGAAGTCTGATATTCAACGTTTTATAAATGAAATAGTCATGGAAGAAGAATCAGATGAAAATCTTATTTTAGAGAAAAGTGATACAAAATTTATAAGTCATTTTGAATTATATATGCATGCTATGGAGGAAGTCGAAATTGGTTCTACACAAAGTATGAAAAAATTTTTAGAAGAACTTCAAACGAAATCTTTAGACGCTGCTTTAGAGGGTAATAATATTCCTTGCGCATCTAGAGAATTTGTAAAAACTACATTTAGTTTTCTCAAAACAGAGAAACCACATGTGATTGCTGCAGCATTTTCATTTGGACGGGAGCATATTATCCCTTATATGTATTTAGATCTTTTAAAACAAATGCAGATAGATGAAAATGATGCAAAAAAATTCCATTATTATATAAACCGTCATATAGAGCTTGATGGAGGTAGTCATGGTGAAATGGCTATGGAGATGCTTAATATTTTATGTGAAGATGATCAAGAAAAAATTCATGAGGTGCAAGTAAGTGCTGCAAGAGCTATACAAGCACGTATATCTTTTTGGGATGGTGTACTTATTGCTATTGAGCAAAAGAAACGTTTACTTGTGAGTTAGGATAATGAAAATAGATCAAAAAATAAAAACTGAAATCAAGAATATAAAGTTAAAAAACTATAAAGAATTTGTCGACACAATAAGCAGTAGCCAAGAAGAAGAAGAAAGACAATTAAAAATTAAGGCATCAGCTGACTATATAGAATATATAAAAGTACATGATGAAAAAGCTTATAAAAATTACTTAAGCTATTCAACTTACTTAAAGTGTGTGTAAGCACTAAGCTAACTGCAACCACAACTTCCATTCTCAGTCTTATCAGTCTTATCAGTAGATTCAAGAGACCAGTCATCCGTAGAACCACAACCAACATCACAGCTCACACCTGTACTACAACCAGAAATATACGTAGCATTTAGAGCCACTCTTACTACAAAGTTATTACCTTCAGCTCTTTGCGAATAAAAAGTATGCCTACTACAAAATTCTTCATTCATAAGTTCAGCTATAATATTTGAATACTGATATGCTTCTTGCTGTGTTTGAAATGAGGTATTATTTGAATATTCACTTTTTTTAAAACATGCACACTCTTCTTCCATTTGTACTCTAAACATAAAATATCCTTTTATTTAAGTATGCAAGTATAGTTATTCTACGCTATATAAAGGTACTTTTAAAAAAGTAATTGTTATTTGTAAACGTTTTTTTACTTTGGCATTAAAGAGTAGTACCTAAGACTAAGCTAGCAGAGATAAAGTTATAAGTCCTCCAAAATACAGAAGCAGTAAAACCACACTCTCCAAACCAATATTTCCAGGCCCATAACGTTGACGGTATATCAGTCCCATAAGAAGTACACTACTCATCAGCATCGAGATAGCAAGCCAAAACTCTTCCACTCTTGATACATCAGCATAAATTGATCCTTCTTTATATGCAATATCTGAAACGGCAATAAAAAGTGTATCAAAAGCATTTCCACCAATAATATCTCCCACTGCTAAATTTAATGCACCCATACGTACTGCAGTGATAGCGACAACAAGTTCAGGTATAGAGGTGGAGACTGCGGTAAATACACCTCCTATGATTCCAGTAGATAAACCTGTTTTATCTCCAAGAGGAATTGCAAGGTTTGCAAGTAAGTAGCCTGATATTGCGACTATAAATCCATAAGTAACAAAATATATCCATAGTTTCCAAAGCCCTTGACTTCGACTATGACTTTTGTCTTCAGATTCAAATGAAGTATCACTTGTTTTTTTAGGAAGCCACATGGGAGTTTTATGTGTGCGAGCTAAAAGATGTATGCCAAATAGATAAAAAATTATTAAAACAATTGTAGCGGGGTGAATACTAAAAATACTTAAGGTAGGAATTGAAAATGCCAATGCATGTATAGCCAGTAAGGCAAGAAGAAAAGAAGACATAAAAAGATTTTCAGCTGATGCTGCAGCATGTTCAAGGTTTGCACGTCTATAGGCAATATCAGCTAAAGCAAGAAATGCAGTTTGAGCAGCAATACCACCCAAGCCATTACTTACAGCAAGCTCAGCATATCCTGCGCTGCAGCAGATACTGATGTCGTAATACCCGATAATGATGTAGATGCTCCAATAAATAATGCACCCATAAGCGCTTCACCTAAGCCGGTACGTTGCGCCAAATCACGAGCAGTTTTAGTCATTTTTATACCAAAGTATCCAATAATTAGCGCAACAACACTAAAAGCTATCACTATCAATACTAAGGGCCAACTGTTAAAGTTAATCATCATTGAGCCCCCTGAAGTACATAATAGAACTACTAATTAAAGAGACAAAATCTTTCATAAAGAAGTCTTTTTCAAGTATTCTTTATTATATGAGAAGATTATGGAGTAACTATGGAGTGATAAATAAACCCTATCGTTTATTCAATTCAAAAATGTCTTTTCTTCTGTCTTTCAAGTTTTTAACGCTCCCAAACTCATGAAGTTCAGTTAAAAGATCAATGTCAACATCGGCGATAAGCACCATCTCAGTGTTAGGAGTGGCCTCTGCTTTTATTCCATTTGTCGGAAAGGCAAAATCACAAGGGGTAAAAACCATTGACTGAGCAAATTGCATATCCATATTATGCACTTTAGGAAGATTGCCCACGCTGCCGGCTATTGCAACATAACACTCATTTTCAATTGCTCTTGCTTGAGAACAATGTCTCACTCTTGAGTATCCATTTTGAGTATCTGTTAAAAATGGCACAAACAAGATGTCCATACCTTCATCTGCAAGGAGTCTGCTTAGTTCTGGAAACTCTGAATCATAACAGATTAGAACTCCTATTTTTCCACAATCAGTATCAAAAGTCTTTAGACTATGTCCACCTTGCATACCCCATACTTTTGCTTCATCGGGTGTGACATGTATTTTTTCATATCTCTCAATAGTGCCGTCTCTTCTACACAAATAGCCAACGTTATAAAGGTGCCCATCTTTAATTTCAGGCATACTTCCTGAAATGATATTGATGTTATAAGAGATAGAAAACTCTGAAAACTTTTGAACGATGTCATCTGTATGTTTAGCCAACTCTCTAATAGCATCAGGCTCTGAGAGATGGTTGTTNTTTGCCATTAGAGGTGCATTGAAAAACTCTGGAAACAATGCAAAGTCTGAACGGTATCCAGACACCGTATCTATAAAGTATTCTGCCTGTTGAAGCAACTCATCTAAAGTGTTGTATGTTCTCATTTGCCATTGAATTAGGCCAAGACGGACTATTTTTTTCTTTGTTTGTGCAATTTTACTTGGCTTTTGATAATAAATATTATCCCATTCCAGTAAAACAGCAAACTCTCCGGAGTCTGTATCCCCTTCCAAATACCCTTTTAAAACCTTTGATGGGTGAAAATCATTGGACATCTGAAAATTAAGCACAGGGTCATGAATCTCTTTTCTTTTAACTTGTTCTATATACTCTTTTGGTGAAAGTTCATTTTCGTACTTGTGATAATTCGGTATTCTTCCGCCAAATGCTATCCCTTTGAGATTTAAATTTTCACATAGCTCTTTTCTGTAATCATACAGACGTCTGCCAAGTCTCATCCCTCTAAATTTCGGCTTTACAAACACATCAATTCCATAGAGTATATTCCCATCTTTGGAATGTGTGTTAAAGGTGTAATCACCTGTGATCTCTTTATAAGTATGGTGATTTGCAAACTCTTCATATTTCACTATAATGGAAAAAGCACATCCTGCAAGTTCACCATTCACCTTTATAGCGATCTGTCCCTCATGAAATTTATTTATAAGTGAGGCGACTTCCTCTTTTTTCCAATACGCTTCAGGAATCGTCTCATAGGACATCAACATTATCTCTTTTAATTCTTCATAATCATCCAAACTTAAAAAATCAAGTTCTACATTTTCTATATTGTTTGTTTCCACGCATCTCCAATACTTTTTACAGTGATAAATACTTTATATTTTTTAAAATTATATCTGAAAAGCTAAAATGTATTTCTCAATAATGAAATCTGGCAAATCACATTTCAATAAATAAATTTGAAAATTGGTATAATCAAAAACTAAAAAATTTATTCTTAATTGACAAGGAAAAAGAATCATGTTAAAACTACTTTTATTAATAAGCCTCATTTCATTTAGTTACGCTGGATCACTAAAAAGAGCAGATAGGTATTACAAAAGTAATAACACTCAAAAAGCTATTGAGTATTATAAAAAAGCATGTGATGAAGGGATTACTGAGGGATGTGACAAATACAATGAACTTCAAAGTCCAATAACAAAAGCATTTATATTAATAAGTCAAAGCAAAGGTGAAGAGGCAATGCCTTACCTTAAACAAGCTTGCAAAGAAGGCTTTTCATGGGCTTGCACAATGTATGAGTCAGCTACTGGAAAGTCTATAGTATTACCTAAGGGGCACACTTTCAACTAAGCTTTTCTTGATAAAATTTCTAAAAAAGCTTATAATCATTGAAGGAGAAGGTATTATGAAAACTAAATCATTTTTAAAAAAACTTCTAAAACTTCAACAAAAGGCCACTGTTGAATCTATTCATAAACTACGCATACATTGCAGAAAGATGCTTTCTTTAATAAAATCGGATGATGCATTTTACCTAGCTTTAAAAAAAATTATAAAACTAACAAATAAAATTCGAGACTTAGATGTCTTTTTACAAGAATATATTGATTCCCTTCCAAAAGAATATCAAAGTCAAATTGATTTAAAAAAAATACAAAAAGATGTAAATAAAAGAAGAAAAAAACAAATATCCAAGCTCCATACATATATAAATTCCTTGAATGTTCCAAAATTTATTGAACTTGAAAATGCGCATAATAACTTGCTCCAAAATTTTAATACAGACTCTTTATCACTCAATCAAAAGCAACTTCACAAGTATAGAATTTATATAAAGACAAGACTATACATTGAGCTAAACAATACATTTGCAGATAAAGAAAAAATAAAACTTTTAACAGATATCAAAGACTTACTTGGAACAATAAATGACAATTTTAATGCTTTAAAAAGATTAAAAGCATCTGCCCTTGAACCGATAGCATTTAAAGAGATCTCTGAATATACACAAACGAAGAATCAAGATTTATACCAAGAGTTTAAGAAACTCAATGAACTATACACAAAGAAGCAAAACATGAAAAAGTTATATATTATAAGGCACGCAAAATCAAGTTGGAAAGATAATTCTTTAGATGACTTTGATAGACCTTTAAATAAAAGAGGCCAAAAAGATGCACCTTTTATGGGAAAAAGATTAAAAGAAAAAAGTATATTTCCAGACATGATAATTTCAAGTGCAGCACTTAGAGCCAAAACAACAGCGCAACTCATTGCAAAAGAACTTGGCTATACTAAAGAGATAGTCTTTACACAAGACATGTATGATTGCTCAAGAGAAAAACTTCATAAAATTGTAACTGGAATGGATGATACTTATAAAACAGTATTTTTATTCGGTCACAATCCCGAGCTAAATATGCTTGCACAAATGTATACAAACTTTGAAAAAAATATTGTAACATCTGGTATAGTAGAAATTGAATTTAGTTGCACTCAATGGAAAAATATAAGTGCAGAAAATGCAAAACTATTGTCTTTTGAATATCCTAAAAAATAATTTCATAGCAAGCTCAAATTGAAACTATCACTATCTTTACTAGTGCTTACTCTTTACTAACACTCTAGCGTTACAATATCACACTTCAAAAATAAGGAAACAAAATGAAAAAATTAATTGCTATGGCATTATTGATGGGAGCTTTGGCTTCAAGCGTGTTTGCACACCACATGTCAGTATACGACGACGCTGGAATCAACATTCCAACAAGCTCTCCACATTTAGACATGGTGTTTTAAGTCACTTTAAAACCCATTATCTTCTAGACATGATACTTTTTTTTTATAAAGTATCATGCTCTTTTTTATTTGACGCTCACGCTTCAAAAGTTATATTTTCAATATTGGTCTGGTTCATAGAGAAAACAGATATTTTCCTTGCTATGTGAATCCTTACCTGCAGCTTTTAAAAATGTATCCATCCACCAATAAATATCAAACTCTTTAACACATTCTTGCAAATGCTGCATACGTCTTTTTTTCTCTAGCGGTTTCATAGACAAGGCCATCTCCATAACATTGACAAAAGATTCTTCATCAAATGGATTGACTAAAAGTGCATCTTCTTTAAACTGATCTTTCACCCCGGCAAATTCACTTAAAATAAGCACTCCATCTTTGTCAATGTTCGCAGCACAATACTCCTTTGCAACAAGGTTCATACCGTCTTTTAAAGGAGTGATTAATGCAATATCAGAGGCTCTGTAATACGCCAACAGCTCTTTTCTCTCTAAGGACTTATAGTAATACTGTACCGGAACCCAACCTAGTTGGGTAAATTTTCCGTTTATTTCACCAATAAGCTCTTCTATCTCTTTTTTTAAACTGGCATATTTAACAATATCTTCTCGACTTGGCACCATCACTTGCACCAGCTTCACCTTTGTATGTAAACTTGGATTTTTCTCCAACAAGGATCTGTATGCTTTGAGTCTTTGAGGAATCCCCTTGGAATAATCAAGCCTGTCGATTCCAAGCATTGTCTTTTGATCGCTGAAACCATCTTTTATAATTGCAACTATCTCAGAAACCTCCGCGCTTTTGGCTTGAGTGGAAAACTCATCATAATCTATACTTATGGGAAAAACTCCAACTTTCACTTCAGAGTGTTGTGTCACTATAGTGGTGATGTCTGATTTGTCTTTATACTCTATTGTATTCTGTATCAAAGATGCGACAACTTCGAGGAAATTCTTTTTATCCATCTGTGTTTGAAAGCCTATGAGGTTGTATGAGAGCAATGCGTTTATTATATCCAGACGCCATGGCATACGGTTGAATGTCTCCAATGGAGGAAAGGGGATATGAAGGAAAAAAGCCACATTGTTTGCAACCCCTTGCTTTCGTAGC
>JGI11705J14877_10000076_pt1 | contig 58975 bp, 56 predicted proteins | sample Etolaghawater15m_FD_14877 | JGI IMG/M metagenome (IMG submission 14877) | reverse complement strand
TTCAGACGTGTGCTCTTCCGATACTAAAAATCTTTGCAAACGATTTCAGAGGGTTAAGCGCATATTAAGAGCTATGGTGTAATGATACATGACCAACCCATTGAATTGAAAATTCCCATTATTGAAATCTAGTTGACATGGCTTTGGTGAGAATTCGGCTACTTTATTCAGCAAGAGCAAAGCGATGAAGTTTTGAGTTATCCAATACGAGGTTCTGGTTGTTGTGAGTCACAGTCTTCATTCTTTTGAAATGAAGGGTCAGGGCAATACACGAGAGTTCTTTATCCAGTTAAAAACGAGAAGGCTATTTACCAGCGTTTATATGTATGTTTTAGCATAATGAAGGTGTTAGATTAAGGATGAAAAGACTTAAATAATTGATGAGTAAATCTAAAATAGTAATAAGAGACTTAATATGGCAACGTATGAATGTGATGCTTGTGGAATGGCGGTCAATGCCTCGTGTGCTAAGTGCGATGTTCCATTAGTCGATGGTTCATTGACTCTTGATGACGGCACTGTAGTTCAAATTTCCAAATGCCCTGAGTGTGAAGGAAAAATCAAGAGCCCACAGTGTTGTGGTGCTGATATGGTCGCTGACTAATCCAAGAAACTCCTAGGACACCTGAGGGAATCAGAAGCATTCGGCTGTTGCAGGATCCAAATCCCTTTTTAACAACGGTTTGAGTTGGTGGGCCCAGCAGGACTCGAACCTGCGACCAAGGGATTATGAGTCCCCTGCTCTAACCAACTGAGCTATAGGCCCACGATAGGCGCGAAATATTACACAAAACACCGTGTTCGCGCATCAAACGCGTTGACAAAAATATTTTTCCTAAGTGATTGACGTTCGTTGCAAAAATCCTAATATTTGCGATTCCGAGCGTGAGCGGCGTCTATGACCACCGAACGCAACGGATTCTTAGGCGCAATGTTGAGGATCTGTGGCGATTGCCCTCCGCGTGCACTGGTTGCTCTTGGATCGATCCCCCAGACGTCTAGGATGGTCTCAGGTTTGCTGAGTGGATTGATTTAACGAGGACATGCGTATCATGAGTCGTTTTTTAGTGTTCGCGCTGTTGCTGATTGCAGGGTCTGCATCTGCCCAAGGCGTTGTAAATATTTATAACTGGTCTGATTACATCGCAGAAGACACCATCGCGAAGTTCGAAGAAAAAACAGGCATCAAAGTCAATTACGACGTATTTGATACCAACGAGCTTCTTGAAGCTAAATTACTAGCGGGTTCCTCTGGATACGACGTCGTTGTGCCAACAGGTAACTTTTTAGAACGCCAAATCCAAGCGGGTGTTTTCCGCAAACTTGATCGATCAAAACTGAGTAATCTGGCCAATATGGATGCAGATATCATGCGGATTGTTGAACAGCATGATCCAGCAAATGCGCATTCTGTTGTGTATATGTGGGGAACGACCGGGTTCGCTTACAACACGAAAGCCATCCAAGAGCGCATGCCGGAGGCGCCCGTATCGAGCTGGGCGATGGTATTTGAGCCAGAGATTGTGTCTCAGTTTGAAGATTGTGGTGTTGCCATTCTTGAATCTCCGACAGATATCTTGGCGTCAGCAAAGCATTACCTTGGCTTGGATCCAGCCAGTGAATCTGCTGACGACTTGAAGCAAGCCGAAGATTTGCTCATGAGTGTGAGGCAGTACATTCGCTACTTCCATCCATCGCAATACATCAACGATTTGGCCAATGGAGATATCTGTTTGGCTGTTGGATATTCTGGAGATCTTTTGCAATCTCGTGACCGCGCAGCTGAAGCCAATAACGGCGTCGAGATCGAGTATGTGATTCCTGAAGAGGGTGGGGTCGTCTGGTTTGATTTGATGGCAATTCCAGCTGATGCGCCGAATGTCGACGAGGCGCATCAATTTATTAACTTCATCATGGATGCGCAGATTGCCGCCGATATTACAAATTACGTGTTTTATGCGAATGCGAACGCAGCCTCCACCGAATTGGTTGATGCTGAAGTGACTTCAGATCAGGGAATCTACCCCAGTGATGAGGTGAAAGCAGGCTTGTTTGCGATGAAGGCTTTCAGTTCCCGGTATGATCGCATCATGAACCGTACATGGACGCGGATTAAAACCGGTCAATAAGTCAATTGTTCGGCCGGGATTCTCCGGCCGTCCTCTCAAGAGGAAACCCGATGTCTTCCAATCCATCAATGGTGAAAAAGTGGCTTGACCCAGAAGCAAAGCCCTTTCTTGAATTCCGTGGTGTGACGAAGTCATTCGACGGTATTCCAGCGGTCCGTGACGTCAATCTAGCGATTTATCAGAATGAACTCTTTTGTTTGCTCGGCGGTTCGGGCTCTGGAAAGACGACTCTCTTACGAATATTGGCCGGTTTTGAGTCGCCGACGGAAGGGTCCGTTTGGATTGATGGTGTCGACATCACCAATGTTCCCGCGTACGAGCGGCCGGTCAATATGATGTTTCAGTCGTATGCACTCTTTCCACACATGAGTGTTTTTGACAATGTCGCTTATGGTTTGAAGCGGGACGGCCTGCCCAAGTCCGAGATTGCTGTGCGGGTGAGTGAGCTCCTCGAGTTAGTTCGCCTTTCAGCATTCGCAAACCGAAAGCCTGATCAACTGTCTGGCGGTCAGCGCCAGCGCGTTGCATTGGCTCGTGCACTCGCAAAGCGTCCGAAGGTTCTTCTTTTAGATGAACCCTTGGGAGCATTGGATAAGAATCTCAGAGAAGATACACAGCTTGAATTAATCAAGATTCAAGAGTCACTCGGGATGACCTTTATCGTCGTGACACACGATCAGGAAGAAGCCATGACTTTGGCGACACGGATTGGTGTGATGGATGAGGGCTATCTTGTTCAAACTGACGAGCCGCATACGATCTATGAGTATCCTAATTCAGCCTATGTCGCCGACTTTATCGGCGATATCAATCTTTTTGAATGTGTCGTGACCGACAATGAGGCTGGGGAGTTGAGCCTTTATGCATCGCAACTTGACACAGCCATTGAACTTGACGGTCCGGTCACGGGTGCAGTGAATCAGACGTTGTGGTACGCGGTCCGCCCTGAAAAAATGCGCTTAACGCGAGATCCATCTGACGCCGTGAACGCGCTGAAGGGTGTTGTTCATGAAATCGCGTATCTCGGTGATTTTTCCGTTTATTGGGTCGATCTTGACTGTGGACCTCGTGTCCGTGTGAGTCGACCCAATATCAGTCGCTTGGACGACTTTGCTGAAGCCTGGGGTGAAGAGGTCTGGATCACCTGGGACGGGTCCGCTGGCGTGGTGTTGAGCCAGTAATGCGGGTCGTGAGAAGGCTCAATACATTGAGGCGGGATTGGCTGTCTTGGATCCCGACTGTGTGGTTGGGGGTATTTTTCCTGATCCCATTTTTGGTGGTTTTGAAAATCTCACTGTCAGAAGCAACGATTGCAATGCCCCCTTACTTGCCAATCTTTGAATGGATCGAAGGCAGCCTTCTTGAGATTCGTCTGGATTTCGGTAATTACCTTTTCCTCATCGATGATCCGCTCTATGGCGCAGCCTATGTCGAGTCGGTCAGGATCGCTTTGACCGCGACAATCATCACATTATTGATTGGGTATCCGATGGCTTACGTGATTGCCACAGCTCGTGAGCCCCGGCGGACGCTGCTACTGCTATTGGTGATTCTGCCCTTTTGGACGTCATTTTTGCTTCGAGTGTATGCATGGATCGCCATCTTAAAAACTAATGGGCTGTTGAATGGGTTGCTGATGTCCTTGGGCGTGATTTCGGAGCCTCTGGTCATCCTTCAGACAGATGTCGCTGTGTACATCGGAATCGCGTACACCTATTTGCCGTTCATGGTTTTACCCTTATACGCGTCACTATCGAAACTTGATCGAACGCTTCTTGAGGCAGCAGAAGATTTGGGGGCGACGCCGTGGATTAGCTTTCTCACGGTGACCCTTCCTCTGACCCTTCCGGGAGTGGTGGCTGGATCCTTACTAGTTTTCGTGCCGGCGATCGGTGAGTTTGTCATCCCCGCGCTATTGGGCGGGAATGACACCTTGATGATCGGAAAAGTACTTTGGAATGAGTTCTTCGCCAATCGCGACTGGCCGATTGCATCGGCGGTCGCGATCATGATGTTGTTTGTCATTGTTGGGCCATTGATGTGGCTTAACCGAATGAATGCGCAGCACGAGGAGGCAAACTCGTGAAGCTGTCGCGATACACGTTCCCCGTCATGGCTTCAGTCGGTTTTGGGTTTCTGTATTTTCCGATCTTGATTCTTGTGATTTATAGCTTCAATGAATCGAAATTAGTCACTGTCTGGGGTGGGTTTTCCGCCCGTTGGTATCTTGAGTTGTTTCAAGATCCACAAATTCTTGATGCTGCGACATTGAGTCTTCAGATCGCTGCAGTCAGTGCAACCATTGCCTTAATACTAGGGGTGGCTGCGGCCATGACTCTTGTCCGCTTTCGCTGGTTCCGAGCGCGCACTTGGCTGGCTGGGATGGCTGCGGCGCCGCTGGTCATGCCCGAAGTAATTACAGGCCTCTCATTGCTGTTACTCTTTGTCGCGCTCGATCATTGGCTGGGATGGCCTTCTGGCCGTGGAGTGACAACTATTATTCTTGCACATGCCACCTTTGGGATGGCGTTCGTCACGGTGATTGTCCAAGCCCGCCTGCGCGATATGGACCGGACTCTTGAAGAGGCTGCGATGGATTTAGGAGCAAGACCCATGACGGTCTTTTTGACTGTGACGCTTCCAACCATTGCTCCTGCTTTAGTTGCGGCTTGGCTTCTCGCATTTACGCTATCGCTTGATGATTTGGTGATCGCAAGTTTTGTGTCAGGTCCAGGTTCATCAACTCTACCGATGGTGGTCTTTTCGAAAGTCCGACTCGGAATTAGTCCAGATATTAATGCATTGGCGACCTTGATGATCTTGATCGTGGGTTTAGGGGGTGTCGTTGGGTTTTGGCAGATGCGCCGGTCAATCAACCGGCGCCCCGTCTAGTCTAAGCCTGACGGCGTTGAATCTCGGAGGTGTCTTCCAGATCAATAATGACTGGAGGTGCGATACCATTGAAGTGGCAAGCTGTAGCGATGCTATAAGCTCCGATTTCATGAATCACGATCACGTCCCCAAGAGACAGTTCTGGAAGGCTGTCATGGTCACCAAATCGGTCGACGCTATCGCACGTTGGTCCCGCGAATACTGCAGATGAAAGGTCGCCACCTTCTGTATAAATGGTCATCGGGTAGTTGATGTGATCAAAAATTCGACCTGATTGAGCACCATACACGCCATCATCGAGGTAGTACCACCACGCTTCATCCTGCCGTTTCGAGCGACCGATCACACGCGATACCAGAGTCATGCTTGGTGCGGAAATTGCGCGACCCGGCTCTGCCATGAGCTGAATGTGTGCAGGAACTTGTTCCATGGCTTCACGGATTGGTTTGCAAAATGCATCAAAATCGACCGCGTGATTTGAGTAATTCGCTGGGAATCCACCCCCGATGTCAATGCGCTCAATCGTGGCAATTCCCTCTGAAGCTGCGTCACTCGCAATTTCGAGACAGCGAAGAAGAGCAATACGATGTGTATCTGCACTCTTCGCTTGTGATCCCACATGGAAGCAAAGTCCATCAATCACGATTCCCATTTGCTTTGCGACAGCCATGATATGAAGAGCATCCTCTGGCTGTGCTCCGAATTTCCGAGATAAATCAATTGGCGCGTCGGGCGCGACAAAAGCAAGTCGCAACATCACAGTGATGTCATGACGGTATGGGGCGACTTTCCAAAGCTCGTCTAGGTTATCGATCACAAACGAACGAACACCAAGCTGTACCGATGTTTCGAGATCATGCTCGGTTTTAATCGGGTGAGTGTGGATCATACGGCTCGTTGGAACCCCGAACGGAAGAAGTGCCTGAATCTCCGGAGCACTGGCTACATCAAATGAAGCCCCTTCGTTAACCAGAGTTGCCAACAACGAATGATAGGGATTCGATTTGACGGCGTAATACAGCGTAACGTTTGGCAATGCCTGTTGTAATGCACGCCAAGTGTCGCGAACGCGATTGGGATTGAAAAGCAGTGCTGGTGAATTACCACCAGTCTGCGCCAGCCAGAAGTCACCCTCTGATCGTGGTCGAATGGTTGTCAACACGGATCGTCTCCAAATTTGTCTTCGTCGCTCAGACACGTCTAGACAAACTCAGACGCCGGGTCACAAACGCATAAATATTTCCAAGTGGTTTTGTNTAATGTGCGCGCATTTTCAATCTTTTTTTTTGAAAAGCAATAGGTCCTGAAAAATATTTTTCTGACTAGCATTTGGCTTGAGCAGACCGACTTCTTGAGCCCGTTCGATCTGCATAACAACGGCTCTTGCGCTTTATGGTAATTTGCAACGTGGGGCAGATTCGTTAACACGAATTTCGCGCTCAATCCTACAAATCTCTTGGCTCATTTGGGCTTCTAAAGTCATTTCATTAAGGTGATTAAATGCGGATAACAGCAATTTACGATTCGGTCGAGTCCATCGCGTCAGACATCCAAAACGCGTACATCAATTTTTCTCAAATGACCTGTTCGGTTGTGGCTGTTGTGACTGATCAGATCGTCGATGGCCGACCCGTGGTCGGATTTGGCTTTAATTCCAACGGTCGATACAACGCGTCAGGAATTTTAAAAGACCGATTGATTCCTCGTTTGCTTGAAGCCAATCCTGACGATCTGATCGACAGTGAGGGTTTTCTTGATCCCCACTTGGCTTGGGATGTGATGATGCAAAACGAGAAGCCAGGTGGTCATGGCGAGCGTTCAGTCGCTGTTGGCGTGTTGGATATGGCATTGTGGGATGCGAGAGCAAAAATGCAGAATCGGCCTCTCTACCAACTCTTGGCTGAGCGAGCTCAGCGAACTCCTGATGATCAGGTTTGGGTTTACGCAGCCGGTGGGTATTACTACCCCGGAAAGGATATCGTCGGCCTTCAAGACGAGTTTCGTCAGTATCTTGATTTGGGCTACACCGTTTGCAAAATGAAAATCGGTGCAGCCAGTCTCGGGCATGACTGTGATCGGATTGAAGCCGCACTTCAAATTGTTGGTGAGGGTAACCTCTGTGTCGATGCCAATGGTCGATTTGATCGAGAAACAGCGCTCGCGTACGCAGATGCGATCCAGCAGTACAATTTATTTTGGTATGAGGAGGCAGGGGATCCCTTGGATTTTGATATCCAGGCGGCACTGACAGACGCTTATGCGTTACCCACAGCAACTGGTGAAAACTTATTCTCGCACCAAGATGCGCGAAACTTGCTTCGCTATGGAGGAATGCGTTCGGAGGTGGATTACTTACAATTTGATTGCGCGCTTTCCTACGGTCTCGTTGAGTATTACCGGACGCTGGGTGTTCTGGCGGATTATGGGTGGTCACCGAGGCGTGTTGTCCCCCATGGTGGCCATCAGATGTCGTTGCATCTCGCGGCGGGCCTCGGACTCGGTGGCAATGAATCCTATCCTGGTGTCTTTCAGCCCTTCGGTGGTTTCTCCGATGAGTTAACAATTGAAGCAAGTTACGTCGGACTGCCGAATTCTCCCGGCCTTGGTCTTGAGAATAAGGCGAATTATCGCAAGATGCTGAAGGATGCCTTCGGGGATCGACTGGCGTTGGCTTAAGACAAGGCCCGATTCGATTCTTGCCTTGAATGCACTGGCGTAAGGATGTGCGGTCGCTAGGCAAGTTGGGCAGATCCCGGCTAAAGAATCGCGAGTCGGTCTGCCAGTTCAATGATTGAGTCAGCCTCGAGACTCCATTGACCAGTCGCTCTTAAGTCCTGTTGTTGATTTGGCCCATGTTCGGTCGGCCGTCTGACAAAGGCTGTTTGCATCCCAGCATTTTGCGCGGCCTGCAAATCTGAATTGTGCGCGGCCACCATCATGCATTCTGCTGGTTTGAGTTGAAGTGCTGAGCATGCTCTGGAGTATGATTCAGGCGCCGGCTTGTAGGTTCTGACAACTTCAGATCCCAGGATGACATCCCACGAATACCCATTGTATTTGGCAAGGTTAACCGCGAGCGCAATATGACCGTTGGACTGAGAGGCACAAATGAACTCCCTTTTCAGTCGTTCAATACCGCTGACACTGTCTGGCCAACAGGGAAGTCGGTGCCAGGCTTTGGTGAGCCAATTAGTTTGGTTCTCATCGCCAAGGTCGAATTCAAACTCCTTGGACAGTTTGACAAGGTTTTCAGCATGTAAAATGTCTAGGTCGACGTAACCGCGACGACCAGATCGCACCGGTTCCATGGACGGTTGATACTCGGCACGCCAAGCATCGGCGACTGATTCGGGATCTGTGTTGCTGGGATGGGTTTGAAAATGGATCGCCAGATCTCGAGCGATGCCCGATCGCCAGTCCACGACTGTGCCAAACACGTCAAACAACAACGCCTTCGGCTTCACCCACCTCGCTCCATATGCACCAACAGATCATGAAAGCGTTCGCCCTGAATCATCACGTGCTGTCTCGAGATTCGATCTGCTTGGTCAGCATCGCCTGCTTCAATCGCCTCAACGATCTCGAAATGCTCGCCCAGCGACTGAGGCATCCGGCCACGAACACGAAGTTGAAGTCGTCGAAATGACTGCAATCGTCGTCGTAAGGAGCGCGTCTCATTGGCAAGAAAGCTATTCCCACATGCGATGTAGATGCACTCATGAAAGTCCACGTTTTTGTGGTAGTACAAATCGCTGTCATTGGCTTTGATGGCGTCTTCGCAGCCTACGTTAGCGGCCTTGAGTTCAGCGAGCTGTTCGTCGCTGATTCTTCGAGCGGCCAGTCGCGCGCACATCCCCTCGAGCTCACTCATCACCTCGAACATTTCGACCATGTCGCGAAGGGATGGTGCTTTGACGAAACACCCACGTTTTGGAATCTGTGTGGCGAGCCCTGAGCCCACTAATTGCAATAATGCTTCGCGCACCGGAGTGCGGGAAACTTCAAATCGTTCAGCCAGTGAAGCCTCGTCGAGCTTGGCCCCATCTTTGAGCTGACCGGTTGCGATTTGTTCTTCGACCCCTTGAAAGACTCGGGTGGCGGCTCGACTACTCATAATGTGAAACTCGTTGCATCTTATTTTTGTATACGATAATTTCTACACAGCATACATAAATATGCAAGCCGGAATAACCCATAACAATCGGCAGGAGCCTGAAATGAAAGTAAAAGCCCTTGTAACCGCTGCGATCGGTGCAGCATTGATGAGTTCAGTCGCAAGTGCGGCAGAGCTGCGTCTCTCCCATCAATGGTCAACTAAAGATGTTCGTCACAAAGTGGCTGAGATCGTTGCAAACCACGTCAAAGATGCCAACGTTGATTTGGAAATTAAGATTTTCCCGTCAAAATCATTGTTTAAGCCTCGTGAGCAATATAAACCCTTGTCTCGCGGACAACTGGATATGACAGTCCTGCCATTATCCTACGCAGGTGGTCAGCAACCATCTTATAACCTGACGTTGATGCCAGGTCTGGTGAAAAATCACGATCACGCAGCGCGTCTAAACTACTCTCCCTTTATGGATGCAGTGCAAGAAAAAATGGCTGAAGACGATGTCATGGTTCTTGTGCACGGTTACCTAGCCGGTGGTTTCGCTGGCAAGGACAAATGCCTCTCGAACCCATCCGATGTCAAAGGGATTCAGATGCGTGCCGCTGGTAAATCGTTTAATCAGTTGTTAGCGGGTGCTGGAGCTTCAATTGCTTCCATGGCATCGTCTGAAATTTATAACGCCATGCAAACAGGTGTTCTGGATGGAGCCAACACATCATCTTCATCGTTTGTTTCGTACCGGATCTACGAACAGGTGAAATGCTACACCCCAGCAGCTGAGCAAGCGTTGTGGTTTATGTATCAGCCGCTACTGATGAATAAATCAACTTTCGATGGCCTCAACGATGCGCAAAAGAAAGCGTTACGTGAAGGCGCGAAAAAAGCGGAAACCTTTTATCTAGCAGAAGCGAAGAAAGAAGACGCAGAGTCTGTTCGCGTGTTCAAAGAAGCTGGCGTTCAAATCAAAGAAATGACCAAAGATGAGTTCCAAGCTTGGCAAGATCTTGCAAAGCAAACAGCTTATAAAGAATTCGTTGCCGGTTACCCCGAAGGACAGCGCTTTCTCGATCTCGCACTTGCGGTCGAGTAATTCAAGTATCGCCCGGTCGTAAGACCGGGCATTTCCAGGACAATGAACATGCAGGCATATATCCGTACAGTGAATGCAGTTTCACAAACGGTAGGGGTGATTGCGGCCGGAATGATCGTGATTGCTGTTGCGATCACTTGCCAAATGATCTTCATCCGCTACTTCTTAAACGGTTCAACGATCTGGCAAACCGAAGCCGTCATCTACCTCATGGTTGGTGCGACACTGCTTGGATTGCCTTACGTGCAAAAGTTAAAAGGCCACGTCAATGTCGATTTGGTCCCGATGCTTTTACCGCCTGTGGCAAGGAAGTTACTGATGATTGCGAGCTATTTGGCAGCAGTCGCGATCCTTGCTGTCATGACTTACCACGGATGGGAATTAGTTCACATTTCTTATGCCCGCGGATGGGTGTCTGAGACAGTCTGGGGCCCCCCATTGTGGATTCCATACCTTGCGATGCCGATTGGGTTTGGCCTTTTTGCACTGCAGTTGCTGGCGGATCTTTTTGAGACATTGCAGACCCCAGCGGAAGACATCGTTATCGAAGGGAGCGGCCACTAATGGATCCATTGTTATTAGGTGCGATTGTCGCGGCTGTTACGATTTTTATTTTGTTTTCAGGGATTTCAGTCGCCAATGGGTTATTGGTTGTCTCTGCACTTTTCCTAATGATTTTTGATGGATTCGGCTCACTGGAATTAATCCCAGAAGTCCTGTTCGGTAAACTCGATAATTTCGCGTTGCTATCAATTCCGATGTTTATTTTGATGGGTGCTGCGATTGCGTCGACCAGAGCTGGCGCTGATCTATACGAAGCTTTGGACCGTTGGTTGACCCGTATTCCCGGTGGGTTGGTTGTTTCAAATCTTGGGGCATGTGCGCTTTTTGCTGCGATGTCTGGCTCATCTCCTGCGACTTGCGCAGCCATTGGGAAAATGGGTATCCCCGAGATGCGCAAGCGGAACTTTCCAGATGGCGTCGCGGCCGGTTCGATCGCAGCAGGCGGAACCCTCGGGATTCTGATCCCACCGTCGATCACGATGATCGTTTACGGGATTGCCACAGAAACATCGATCGGACGACTGTTTTTAGCCGGCGTTCTGCCTGGACTGATGTTGGTCGGCCTTTTCATGGCCTGGTCTATCTATGCGACCTGGCGTGAAGGTGGTATCGATGCGTTGGCTGGACGGACGTTTACCTGGAAAGAGAAGTTTGAAGTCCTCCCACGCGTGATTCCCTTTTTATTGGTGATTCTCGGCGTTCTTTATGCATTGTATGGAGGTGTTGCGACGCCTTCAGAGACAGCAGCTGTCGGCGCGCTTTTGTGCCTAGGGCTTGCCATTATTATTTACAGGATGACAGACCTGTCTTTGGTCTGGGTGATGCTGCGCGACGCAACCAAAGAGTCAGTCATGATTCTGTTTATTATTGGGGCGGCCGGTGTCTTCTCATACATGTTATCGAGTCTGTTTATCACCCAAGCGATCGCTGAGTGGATCGGTACACTGGATGTGAACCGTTGGGTATTGATGTTGTACGTCAATGTGTTTTTGTTAGTGGCTGGGTTCTTCTTGCCTCCGGTCGCTGTGATCCTAATGGCCGCACCCATTTTGATGCCGATTATTTTGGGTGCAGGCTTTGACCCTTATTGGTTTGCTGTCGTTCTCACGATCAACATGGAGATTGGTTTAATTTCTCCACCTGTCGGACTCAATCTATATGTGATCAACGGGATTGCGCCTGAAATCCCGCTGAAGACGATTCTTAAAGGATCACTTCCTTACGTTGCCTGTATGGTGGTGGCGATTCTGATTTTGTGCTTGTTCCCAGGGATTGCCACTTGGCTGCCTGATGTACTGATGGGAACTGCAGTCTCATGAGCGCGCGCTATCGAATTGGCCAAATTGTCCCCAGTTCTAACGTCACGATGGAAACCGAGATTCCAGCATTATTCCGTGCTCGTGAGTTAATTTACGATGATCGGTTCACTTTCCACTCCAGCCGGATGCGGATGAAACAGGTCACCAAAGAAGAGTTGGCCGCGATGGATCGTGATAGTGATCGGTGTGCATTGGAGTTATCGGATGCCTCGGTGGATGTCATGGGCTATGCCTGCCTGGTTGCGATCATGTCGATGGGGCTTGGATATCACCGGGAGAGTCAAGCGCGACTGCATCAGGTGACGCGTGACAATGGTCATCCATGTCCTGTGGTCAGCTCTGCTGGAGCCTTAGTTGAGGGTCTTTCTGCATTACGAGCTCAACGAATCGCATTAATTACTCCCTACCGGAAACCGTTGACCGATTTAGTCTGTCAGTATTTAGAATCGGAAGGGTTTGAAGTCTTAGACGCGATCAGTCTTGAGATTCCAGATAACCTCGAAGTTGCGCGCCAGGACCCAATGGCGCCAGTTGATCTTGTTGATCGTCTCAATCTCTCGAATGTAGACACCTTAGTGGCCTCAGCCTGCGTACAGATGCCCTCGCTTCCGGCAGTGGCACACCTACAAGCGAAAACGGGCGTTCCAACATTATCTGCCTCCGTGGCAACAAGCTATCGGATGATGCGCGAGCTGCAGTTGGACACGCAAATACCAGGTTTTGGTGCGTTATTTGAGTGAGCAGATCATGATGGCGACGGGAATCAAACAGTGGATTCAGCAAGTAACCGATCGAGCGCTTGAGATCCTGGATCTGAAATCTGAGGGCATCCCTCTCGATGATCTGATCTCACAGTGTCATGCGGTCTTGTCCCGTCGCGGCGAAGCCACCGGACTGGCTTTAGCTGGCTCTGTGGTGGCCTCCTGGCAGGCGCTTGAATCCAATCAGCATCTGTCGTTCTTTCAGGCACTGATTGCAGAGTTTGGCCCCGATCAAGAACGGCTCGAGCAAGCAATTGCTGACTATCAAAAGAATGTTGACGATGTCAATGTGATGCGATTGCATCAGGCCGCTGAGGCAAAGCGTCAAGAACTTTTTCGGCGAATCAATGCAGCGCCAAACGGCCTGCAAACACTCATTTTGATGCGCGAGGCGTTGCGTCGATTATTGCGTGAACATCCTGAGTTGAAACCAATCGATCAGGATCTGGTGCATTTATTTACCTCTTGGTTCAATAAAGGCTTCTTAAGACTTGAACGGATTGACTGGCAAACACCAGCAGCGGTTTTAGAGAAGCTGATCCAGTATGAGTCGGTACATGAGATCCAGGGATGGGATGACCTGCGTCGGCGCCTTGCCGAAGATCGGTTGTGCTTCGCCTATTTTCACCCTGTGATCCCGGATGAGCCTCTGATTTTTGTCGAAGTTGCTTTGGTCCAGGGAATGTCGGATGCGATAGCGCCATTGTTGGATTCGCCGCCCGCGCCACCGATTGCTGCTGATACCGCGGTGTTTTATTCGATTAATAATTGCCAACCGGGCCTTGCCGGGGTCAGTTTCGGTAATTTGCTGATCAAGCAAGTGGTTTCCGTGCTTCAGGCCGAGCATCCGCGCTTGAAGCGTTTTGTCACGCTTTCTCCGATTCCTGGGTTACGTCTCTGGCTTGAAACCGAAGGCCGTGAGTTTTTACACCGATTTGAATCATCAGATGATGAGACGGCTCTAAAATCGATTGTTGCTCAGTATTTGACATCAGGGCACGGGGCCAAACTGAAGGATCCAGTGGCTCGGTTTCACCTAGGTAACGGCGCAACACTGGAACGAATCAATGCAAACGCGGACCTCAGTAGTCGAGGTCAGCAGCAAAGTTTTGGATTCATGGTGAACTACCTCTACGAGCTCGATGACATCGTCCGAAACCATGAACAGCTGATGGAATCCGGTCAAATAGCGACGTCGAAAGACGTGCAGCAATTATTAAAAAAAACGAGAAAACATCAATTAAAGGCATTGTCCCATGACGCATAATGTTTTTGCGGCTATTCAGACGAATCTGAGGCACCACGCCGAACGCACTTTGTTGACCATTCCGAATGGACGGCAACTCACCGGGTCAGATCTTGATCGTGAATCTGCAATTTTAGCGGGTGCGCTGATGGGGCTCGGCCTTGAGGCCGGCGATCGAGTCTCAGCTCAGATCGAAAAAGGCTGGATGAATGTTGTGCTCTATTTAGCGGTGTTGCGGTCTGGAGCCGTGTATTTACCGTTGAATTCCGCCTATACCAATAGCGAAATTGAATACTTTGTGACGGATGCAGAATCCAAACTGCATATTTGCAGCTCGGATCGTGCCGAGCACGTGGAGTCCTTGCGGTCACAAATCCCAGAATTACAGGTCTTAACCTTGGATCATGAGAGCGGGACGTTGATCGACCTTTTTGATGCGGCAAAAACGTCAGGCCAGATGTCAGATGAGGTCGTCTCCCGTGTTGCCGATGATCTCGCGTCAATCATCTACACCTCAGGAACAACCGGTAAGCCGAAAGGTGCCATGATTACCCACAGTAACCTTGCAGCGAATGCGAAGATGCTGACCGAAGCTTGGGCCTACAGCTCAGATGATGTGCTGTTGCACGCGCTACCGCTATTCCATGTCCATGGTCTGTTTGTGGCCCTGAATTTGGCTCTGATGACCGGTGGCCCGATGATTATGCTTCCCAAATTCGACCCCGATCTGGTGCTCTCGGTCATGCCTTCGGCTACGGTCATGATGGGAGTCCCGACCTTTTATACTCGATTGTTGGCTGATTCACGGTTCGACCGGCAATCCAGTGGTCACATGCGTCTGTTCATCTCTGGATCAGCGCCATTACTCGTTGAAACATCCGATGAGTTCTTCGACCGGACAGGGCAGCGAATTCTCGAACGTTATGGCATGACCGAAACAGGGATGAGTTGCTCGAATCCGCTCCATGGCGACCGTCGCGCAGGGTCTGTGGGGCCTCCGCTTCCTGGTGTTGAAGTTCGTATCATGGGCGAGGATGGTGAAGAGTTACCGAGAGGCGACATTGGGGCTTTGGAAGTCAAAGGCGAACACGTTTTTAAGGGCTATTGGAAACTTCCGGAAAAAACAGCGTCTGAATTCAAAGGTGACTGGTTTATCACCGGTGACATGGCCACTCTCTCAGAGGATGGTTATGTCTCCATTGTCGGCCGAGGTAAAGATCTGATTATTTCCGGTGGCTTGAATATCTATCCCAAGGAAATTGAAGACGTCTTAAACGATCAGGACGGGGTGGTAGAAAGCGCTGTGGTTGGTGTCCCTCACCCAGATTTCGGAGAGGGTATTGTCGCTGTTTTAGTCGGTGACCAGGCATTGGATATGGCTGGTCTCGAATCGGCTTGTCGAGAAAAGCTTGCTGGATTCAAGGTCCCGCGTCGGTGGGTGCAGTTGCAGGCATTACCAAGAAATACGATGGGTAAGGTCCAGAAAAATCTCTTGCGAGACGATTACGCAACCAGCTTTTCATAAGCGAGTGTTTAGCTGGCGTAAGCCGGCTTTTTTTAAGGTCTTAAGTAGACAAATCCTTGTTGCTGGAGTTTTCCGATCTCCGCAACACCGGATGGAACCACGTCTGACTCTTCAGCAAAATACAGATCATCCAATGCGATTTTTCGACCTTTCAGTGTGTTTGCACAGATTTTAAAGTCGACGCCTTGGCCTCGTAATGAATCAATACGCCCTGCGGCATCTTGATTGTTTTGTGCGACTGAACGCAGTAACTCAATGCCATTGCCGTGCAAGACAAACTGAATTTCATAATTGTCTTGACCGAGTGCGTTGATATGGTTCTGTGCGTTTCGCATCGCTCCAATTGCTCGTTTTCCGTCACTGTAATTGACGTGGTAGACGACTTTTTGCTTGTCATACGAACTGTTGCCGAACACCGTTCCGGTGATCAGCAGTGATAGTGCCGCAAAGGTTGCGACGAGATATTTGGTCATGCCCTGAACTCTCTTGTTGTGAATTTGAGAGCTGATTGAACGGCGAATCGAATTGGTTTTCAACTTCGAATTTCTACCTAGCAAATAACGGATTTGCATAAGGTAGAAATTCTGTCGATGGTGGGTGAATTATTCGTCGAGGAACGATCGTAAATGATCAGAACGACTCGGATGTCTCAGTTTGCGAAGCGCTTTTGCTTCAATTTGGCGAATCCGTTCTCGGGTGACGTCAAACTGCTTGCCGACTTCTTCTAAGGTATGGTCGGTATTCATATCGATCCCAAAGCGCATCCGTAAGACTTTCGCCTCCCGAGCAGTCAGGCTCGCTAATACTTGACGAGTGGACTCTGTCAGCCCTTCAACCGTTGCTGAGTCCACTGGCGAAGAGATGGTGGTGTCCTCAATAAAATCACCCAGCGAGCTGTCTTCATCGTCACCAATGGGTGTTTCCATTGAGATCGGCTCTTTGGCGATTTTCAGTACCTTACGGACTTTATCTTCGGGCATTTCCATACGTTCGCCCAGTTCTTCAGGCGTTGGTTCACGTCCCATTTCCTGGAGCATCTGGCGGCTGATGCGATTGAGCTTATTGATGGTTTCAATCATATGGACTGGGATTCGGATGGTCCGCGCTTGGTCAGCAATTGAGCGTGTGATTGCCTGCCGAATCCACCAGGTCGCATAAGTCGAGAACTTATAGCCACGGCGATATTCGAATTTATCAACCGCTTTCATCAAACCAATGTTGCCTTCCTGGATCAAGTCGAGGAATTGCAGCCCACGATTGGTATATTTCTTCGCAATGGAGATGACAAGCCGTAGGTTGGCTTCCACCATGTCTTTCTTTGCACGGCGTGCTTTGGCTTCCCCCATCGAGAGACGGCGGTTGACCTCGCGAAGCTCAGGGATCGTCACACCAACGCCTTCCGCGATGGACTGAAGTCGAGCTTGGCACCGCTGCACGTCGGGAACGACAGCTTCGAGTTTCTCCAATTTTTTCTTTTTCGCGACACCTGGAATCCACTCGAAGTTGGTCTCATTACCATGCCATTCTTTAATGAAGATCTTACGATCAAGCTTGCCTTGCTTAGTGCAGAGCCGGAGGATTTCTCGCTCCTGATCTCGGATGGAATCGAGCACTTTCCGAAACTCAACACAGAGTTCTTCAAATAGCCTTGGGGTTAACTTCAATGAGGCAAAGACAGCGCCGATTTCATCAATCGCTTCTTTGGCTTCTTTCGCATCGCGACCTTTTTTCGTAATGACTTTAGACGCCTTGGCAAGATTGGTTCTGAGCGCTTCGAAACGCGCTCTGACTTCTTCGGGGTCTGGCCCTGTGTCACCTTCTTCGGCTTCATCATCTGTATCACCGCTGTCATCGTCGTCGGTGTCAGCGTCATCAAAATCTTGATCATTCACGTCTTCGGTCGAAGCGGCCGCGGTTGGCGCAACATCTTCAGGATCGGGGTCTAGGAATCCAGCCAACAAGTCAGACATCCGGCCTTCATCGGCTTGGATGCGGTCGTAAATCGCGAGGACTGATTCAACAATTCCTGGATAATAGGCCATGGCTTGCATGACTTCCCGAATTCCTTCCTCAATCCGCTTGGCGATGACAATTTCACCTTCGCGTGTCAGGAGCTCGACCGTTCCCATTTCACGCATGTACATGCGCACAGGATCAGTTGTCCGACCCACATCATTTTCAACAGAGGCAAGGGCGGCAGCGGCTTCTTCAGCGGCTGAGTCGTCAGTGGCATTTGAATTTTCACCGAGTAATAGCTGGTCGTCATCAGGCGCTTCCTCGCCGACAGCGATACCCATGTCTCCGATCATTCGGATGATATCTTCCACCTGATCAGGGTCGGCAATTTCTTCAGGAAGATGGTCATTCACCTCAGCATAGGTGAGGTATCCTTGTTCCTTACCTTTGGCGATCAGGTCTTTCAGACGTGATTGACGCTGCTCGGTTTGCGTAAGTTCCTGATCTAACTGTTTTTCTGCCATGAACTGACCTAAGAGATGTAATGTGAAAAGGCCGCGTATTATACACGGAACGGTCAATATTTCTCATTATTTTTTATGTGCTGTCAGCGCTTGATGCAAGTCTTCTGCAGAAATTTTTCCACGCTTCGCATCCTCGGCCAGATGGCGCATGGATTCGGTCACCAATTGTTTTTTGAGTTGCTTGAGCCCGTCAGTGAATTCTGCTTCATAGGAGCTCTCACTAAATAGTGTCTCCCGGCCGAGAAGTTTGGATAAGAGGCGACCTAACTCGGTTCCGCTGAAATGTCCCATCAAGCCCGCGGTCGAGGGTTTCTCGGCATTCAGTATCCACTCAGCGACCTGGCTGAGTGCTTGAATGTTGATGAGCCGACTTCGTTCGGGAACCTGAAAGGGCTCGTTGAGTAACGTTGGATTTTGCAACAAAAGCCATAGCAGTCTGTTGGCTAAAGGCTCGGGTTTATTTGGATCTGGAAACTCAAGGGTTGCCGCCGGCTCGATGACCTCCTCAATATCCAACAGTGGTTCAGGGATATCCGAGAAATCAGTATCGGTCTCATCCTGCTCCTCTGGACGGAGTGTCTCAAAGCTTGCGATTTCGGGGTCATGTGGGGTCACCTGGCCCTCCGAGACGCGAGGACTCACAACGTCATGAACGACGGGTTCGATCTTCANATCCTGCAATCGTGCATCGAGATCGGATCGACGTGTCCCTGATAATTCACTCAGCGTATCGAGCATCAGTGATCGATAAATACTCGCTGGGATTTTTGCAATTTTTGGCAGAGTCAATGCAGTCAGGCGTGCTCGGCCGTCGAGCTTACTCAAGTCAATGTCATCCGATAAGAGCCGAATGAGTGCTTCAGACGCTGGCAGAGCGTCGTTCAGACGTGTCAAAAAGGCGTCGGTTCCTTCATCACGAACCAGAGAGTCTGGATCGTGCCCGTCAGGAAGAAAGAGGAAGCGGATGCTGAATTCATCGCTCAAGAACGGAAGCATGGTATCCAGCGCTCGTTTGGCCGCGGTGCGCCCAGCTTGGTCACCATCAAAACAAACGATCACTTGAGCCGTTTGTCGGCTCAACCGATCTAAGTGGTGGCCCGTCAGCGCAGTTCCTAAGGTAGCGACAGCGAAATCGATGCCAAACTGAGCGAGGGCAACCACATCCATGTAGCCCTCGACGACCAATACACGATCGAGTGAGCGGCATGCTTGGCGAGCTTCATACAGGCCATACAATGTGTCGCTTTTATGAAATAGCTTGGTCTCTGGGCTGTTTAAATATTTGGGTTTGCTATCGTCGAGAACACGACCGCCAAACGCGATGGTTCGACCCCGGATATCACGAATGGGAAACATCACGCGTTCTCGAAAGCGGTCATATTCGCGACCCTGTTGGTTGACCACGGTCAGCCCGGATTCGAGGAGTTGCTTTTTGGTGGGTGCATCGACACCTAGCTGATCAAATAAAAAGCGCCATCCTCCGGGTGCGTATCCAAGTCCAAACCGATGGGCGATAGTCCCTGTCAATCCTCTTCCTTTCAGGTAGTCAACCGCGCGCTGTCGATCTGGATGTGCCTTTAAGGCCCGGCGGAATGCTTGATCGGCTTGCTCAAGAACGGCATACAGCGCTTTGCGATGGCCAGCTTCTGGATCTGCGGCCTCTGTCGGAACCTCAAGCCCTGCAAGTGAGGCCAGATTCTCAATGGCACTGACAAAATCGACCTTGTCATATTCCATGATGAAGCTGATCAATCCCCCGGATGCGCCGCAGCCAAAGCAGTGATACACCTGCTTGTCAGGGCTTACCGAAAACGACGGTGAGGAATCATCGTGAAATGGACAGCGTCCATGATATTCGCGTCCCGATTTTTTCAGAGGAACACGCGTACTGACCACATCGACAATATTGACACGGTCATTCAGTGTTTCGATAAAAGAATCAGGAATTCGTCCAGCCACTTCAGATCCAGAGAATGGGTTCAGCGGTCAGAGTGTATCTGAAAATTGCGGGTTGGATTTAAGTCAGGCGTTCTTTCACGAGTTTGCTGACGACTTGCATATCAGCTCGCCCTTGGACTTTCGGTTTCAACTGACCCATCACTTGCCCCATGCCTTGAGGGCCTGATGCATTGGTGTCGCTGATCGCTTGATCGATGAATGCGATGATTTCGTCGTCGGTCAGTGGTGTCGGTAAGAACTCTTTCAGGATTTCAACTTCAGCCAGTTCGGTATCGGCAAGATCTTGGCGACCTCCATCGACAAACTGATTGGCGGCATCACGACGCTGCTTGGTCATTTTGTCGATGATACTCAGGCATCTCGCATCATCAACTTCGATCCGTTCGTCCACTTCCACGCGCTTAATATCAGCCAACACCATCCGAATGACGCCGAGGCGAAACTTTGCTTTCGCCCGCATGGCATCTTTCATGGCTTCGGTGAGGGTGTTTTTCAGCGAACTCACGCGAACGACTCAGTGATTAATAGAGGCGTTCGAACTTTTTGGTCTCGCGAGACACCTTCTTCAGATGACGCTTCACAGCGGCAGCGGCGGCGCGCTTACGCAGTGTTGTTGGCTTTTCATAGCATTCACGACGACGAACTTCAGAGAGAACGCCAGCTTTTTCGCAAGCACGCTTGAAACGACGAAGTGCAACGTCAAAGGGCTCGTTGTCTTTAATTTTTACCGCAGGCATTAAAAAGCACCTATCCTTAAACTAAACTAACAGTGAATTTGGTATCCCCACTTGGGGCGCGAGAGAATACCAGTGTCTAAAGAAAAAGGGAACCAAATGCGTGTCTTAGGTATTGAAACATCCTGTGATGAGACGGGAATTGCGATCTTTTGCGAGCGCAACGGTCTCTTGGCACATCGTGTCCACAGTCAAATTGATGTTCATGCCTATTACGGGGGCGTTGTTCCTGAGCTAGCGTCGCGAGACCATGTGCGTTATCTGCGTCCACTGGTGGATGAAACACTGAAAGCCTCCGGTCTTCAGTTATCTGAGATCGATGCCATTGCCTACACCACCGGCCCAGGGCTTCTCGGTGCTCTTCTCGTCGGAGCCACTTTTGCTAAATCGTTGGCATTGTCGTTGGGTCGGCCGGCACTCGGAGTGCATCATATGGAGGGACATTTATTGGCACCATTGATGGAGACACCGGAATTGCCGATGCCATTCGTTGCACTCCTCGTCAGTGGTGGTCATTCACAACTGATTTTGGTCCGAGGGATCGGCGACTACGAATTATTGGGAACGACGTTAGATGACGCCGCCGGCGAGGCATTCGATAAGACCGCAAAGTTGCTTGAGCTGGGGTATCCGGGCGGTCCCAAAATTGCAGCGCTTGCCGAGCAAGGCGATGCCAAGCGATTCGCCTTTGCTCGTCCAATGACTGATCGTCCGGGCTGTGATTTCAGTTTTTCGGGGTTGAAGACTCAAGTCCTGACTGAAGCGCGCCGCCTAGTGAAAGCTGAGCAATTGGATGAACAGGCCAAAGCGGATTTGGCGGCTAGCTTCCAGCAGGCCGTGGTGGATACTTTGGTGATTAAATGTGCGAGAGCACTTGAGCAAACACAGGCGAAAGCACTTGTGATGTCCGGTGGCGTGAGTGCTAACCAACAGTTGCGTGAGTCGCTAAAATCGTTTGAAACCCAAGGCATACAGGTGGCTTATCCGGCACCTGAATTTTGTACAGATAATGGTGCGATGATTGCCTTTGCTGGTCTGATGCGGTTAAGTCGCGGTCAGCAAGATGCGTCGCTTGCGATGACGATCCGTCCTCGCTGGCCTTTAAGTGAACTACCCAAGGTGTCGTAATGGATAGGATGTATGTATCAAGGCTCCCGCTGTTGTCATTAGTTGGGGTTTATTTGCATGAAAAAGAGAATCCGCAACCGCTGTATTTGGACCTCAGCATAAAAATTTCACTTGCGGAAGCGGCTGACTCAGATGACCTTGAGGATACGCTCGATTATTCAGGACTCTGTCATGACATCCAGGCTGCCGCCGCGCGCGAGCATTGCAATTTGATTGAACGGCGATTAACGGATTTGTTGGAAATCGTCTTGTGGGATTCGCGAGTGGAAGAAGTGACTGGTCGGCTTTATAAACCAGGGGCGGTACCGGGGGCGGAAATTTCTGTGGAAAGAACTCTCAAGCGTTCTGCATAAATCGCCTCGCCAAGTGCTTTTCCAGAGAGGCCGGCGTTGACAAAGGGAGCTGCAGACACCGCACGTACTTGATCGCGTATGAACATCCAGCGCGCTAAAGGAACAGGAAGTTGTTGGGTTTGATCGAACTCGAATAGCAACCTATCGAGTGCTGGATTTGGTGTATTTCCACGGAGCCAGCCAAGCTGACTCATGGCATCGAGACAGGCCTGTGGATTGGTCAACGTGAGATCCTTCAGCCGAATCACAGCGGACAAAAACTGCGAGCGTCGATTCGTTAAGCGAAATGTTGCGGCATAGCGGGCGACACATTCGGTCGTCGGCTCATTACACAGCACCCACTCCGCTAGCCGTGCATCGGCGGACTTGCAAACAAACCTTTCAGGAAGTATTGGTAGCTCAGGCGCCAGCATGTCGGTGACTTTCAGTCGAGCCAGTTGCGACAATCCATGTTCAGGTCGTTCAGATGCCAGCGTCTTATCCAGCTCAACGATGACGCGTTCGACCGACAACTCAGTGAGTGAGGGGGCCATGCTCTGCATCAAGTGCACAGTCTCATCGGCCAATTGAAAGTCAAAGCGACCCAGTTGTGCCAGGAAGCGAATTCCACGGAGGATACGTAACGGATCTTCCGCAAAAGCCGTCGAGACGTGTCGTAATAAGCGATCATTGAGGTCTTGTTGCCCACCGAATGGATCAATGAGTTCACCAGTTCGTGAAATCGCCATCGCGTTGATCGTGAAATCTCGTCTCAACAAGTCAGTCTCTAGGGTGACTGAAGGATCGGCATGCACCACAAAACCAGTATGACCTTGTTGCGTTTTCCGTTCAGTCCGAGCGAGTGCGACTTCGACGTGACTCTTCGGGTGTAAAAACACGGGAAAATCTTGGCCGACTTGCTGAAATCCAAGATCGCGCAGGGTATCAGGTGTGGTTCCAACAGCGACGTAGTCAATGTCTTTTGGTGCGAGACCCAATAGCGAGTCACGGACAGCTCCGCCCACCACATACATCTCAATGGTCTCTAGGTTGGTCCCGGCGAGAGGTGCAAATAAACGCGGTAAATCAAACACCTGATGCCACCTGAATCAGTTTCCGGTTGTCGAGACAAATTGCACTCAGGTATCCACCCCAGACGCATCCAGTATCAAGTGATACAGCGTCTGAGTCGCGCTTTCGGCCATTTAAGGTGGCCCAGTGACCGAAAAGAATTTGTCGATCAATCATGGTTCGATGCGGAGCATCCATCCAGGCACAACAACCGGTAGGCGCAAACTCAGGCGCATCTTTGCAACTGAAATCGAGTGCTAGGGTGGATTGATTCACAAATCGCATGCGCGTACAGGCATTAATGAGGAAGCGCGCCTGATCATCTGTTGTCTTGGCATGGTCGTAATGATCCGGAAAATTACCATACATGGATTCGAGCGCGGAAACCCATATCTCTGACTGAAGCCGTTGATGCACTAGCTGGATTTCATGGAGCAAGGTTGACCGATCAAAGAGTGGCCACACGCCTGCGTGGACCACTAGCGCATTGTGTTCTGGAAGATCAAGCGCCAAAGGACGCTGCCGATACCAATCGATCACTGCGTCACAGATGGGTGATTCCAAGAGCGATGTTGTCTTGTCTTTTCCTTTGGGTTCTCTAAGACCTGAGGCCACCGCCAGAAAATTGAGATCATGATTGCCGAGGACAGCAGAACATGCCTGCTGGTGCTCAAGCACCCATTGCATCACTGCGAGGGAATCATCGCCTCGCGCGATTAAATCACCGGCAAAAATAATGTGATCTGTCGAGGGGTCAAAGGCAAGCGCAGTCAGCAGCCGATTGAATGCGCTGGCACATCCTTGGACGTCTCCAACCACGTAGGTCGACATTAGTGCAGAGCCCCCGGGTTCAAGAGCGTGAATACAGGGATCTTTGCTTTGAAGATTTCACCATCTGCTGACACCATTTCGAAGAATCCTTCCATGGTTCCCACTGCGGTCTCGAGAATCGCGCCAGAGGTATAGGTAAAGGCATCACCTGGAACAATGGTTGGTTGTTCACCGACCACCCCGTCACCGTGAACTTCACGCACACCGCCTTCACCGTCGGTGATCTTCCAATAACGATGTAACAGTTGAGCGGGGAGGGTGCCGTTATTGGCAATGGTGACCGTATAGGTAAATACAAAACGGCCTTCACCTGGATTTGATTGCGCCTCGATAAAGGTAGCTTCCGCGTTGACATCGACTTGATAGCGTAGATCGCGCATCACAGACTTCCTTCTCGTTGGCTGATATGGTTTGCAAGGTGTACATAGGTTTCCACAGATAAACGTTCAGGTCGATCTTGTGGATTGATCTCTAAATGCGCAAATTCTTCGGTATTGATCAGCTCTTTGAGATTGTTGCGCAATGTCTTTCTGCGCTGACTAAAGGCCTGCCTGACCACTGCCTTCAGCATATCCATGGACTGGATTTGTGCCCGTTTGTCAGCATCTGGGATGATGCGTATCACCCCGGAATCGACTTTCGGGGCTGGGGCAAAGCTTTCTGGTGGCACATCGATTAACGGTTCAACGCGAGCAGTCGCCTGAATCATCACGCCTAATCGACCATAGGCCGATTCTCCAGCGTTGGCTGCGATTCGATTGACCACCTCTTTTTGCAACATGACATGAATATCTCGGATGTTCTGTCCGAGATCGAGCAATTGAAACAGCAAGGGGGTCGAGATGTTATACGGGAGATTGCCGACCACGCGAAGCGGGGTGTTTAACTGGGTGAAATCAACCTTGAGGACATCCTGATTGATCAGTCGGCAACGCTCGGGCGCCTTTGTGACAAACCTCGCGAGCAGCCCCGGGATCAGATCGCGATCGAGCTCAATGAGCGTCAGATCGCAACCGGACGCATAAAGCCCTTCAGTGATGGCGCCGTGACCGGGTCCGATCTCAACCACGGCATCAGTCGGTGACGCATTGACGGATGCCAAAATCGCATCGATGACGCGTCCATCAATGAGAAAATTCTGGCCGAAACGTTTGCGTGCGGATTGAGCAAGTTCTTTGGACACAGTGGTTTCCAGCAAAAAGGCAAGTGTACCTGACTGAAAGATTCTTTAGGTGATTGCGGTAGTCAGCCGTTTAGCCTCGCGGATCGCGGCAACTAATCCACCGGTACTGGCAAGACCTTTGCCGGCGAGGTTTAGGGCGGTCCCATGGTCAACGCTGGTTCTGACGATCGGCAGTCCGAGGGTGATATTTACCGAGTCACCAAATCCCTGATATTTCACAACAGGAAGTCCTTGATCATGGTACATCGCGATATGACAGTCGGCTTGTGCGCGGATATCTGGAGTGAAGGCTGTATCCGCCGGGAGCGGTCCTTCGAGATGAACGTCAGGGAATTGTTGCCGCAACGCTTCAAGAGTCGGACGAATGACTTCAATCTCTTCGCGGCCGAGATGCCCATCTTCTCCTGCATGAGGATTCAGGCCTAAGACGTGAATTCTCGGTGTTGGAATCTGAAAGACGTTGCGGAATGCTTCAATCACAATGGTCGTGACGCTTCGAACACGTTCTGGCGTAATGGCTTGGGGAACATCTTTGAGTGGTAGGTGTGTCGTGACCAGCGCGACCCGGCAATCGGTTGAGGTCAGCATCATGACGACCTCAGAGAGTCCATAGAAATCCCTTAAGAACTCGGTATGACCGGTGAAATCATGGAATCCCGCGTCACGAATCGTCCCTTTGTTAACGGGCCCTGTGACCAATGCTCGAAAGCGTCCATCATTGATGCCATTCAGCGCATGTTCCAGCGACTTCAGGCAATACCCCGCATTGATCGGATCGGAAACCCCTGGGGCATTGGCTGGGTCTGCGGCTGCCACCGGTTCAACATAGACAATCCCTTGCGTTCGCTCAGGATTATAGTGATCCGCATCCATGATGCTGACTGGAAGCCCTAAGACTTCGGCGCGCCGTTGAAGAATTTCCGGATCAGCGATTAGGATTCCCTCGAGTTCACCATCAATGGCAGCCTGGATGCAAAGATCTGGACCAATGCCCCCGGGATCACCGGGTGTGATGGCAAGTGGAATCATGGTTTCAGTTCAACAAAAGCATCTGCACGAACCTGGCGAAGCCAAGAATCAAGTTCCTGAGAGAACTTCCGTTCGGTCAGGATGCGACGCGCACGATCCTTCATTTGTTCTTCTGAGATGTCCGACTCACGAGTGTCGAGGACTTCAATTAAATGAAATCCAAACCGACTTTTTGTCACGCCGCTTAAGGTATTCAGAGGCAGTTGTGTCATGACGTTCGCGAAACCGGGGACCAATTGATCGGCTCGGACCCAACCCAGATCCCCCCCTTTGGCAGCACTTAAGGGATCTTCTGAGAAACGTCGCGCCAAATCAGCAAACTCTGCACCACCTTCCAGTTCGCGACGAACGTTTTGCGCTAGTTGCTCTGCTTTTTCCAAAGACCGGACGGCGTCAGGTTTGATTAGGATATGCCGTGCTTTGTATTCAGTGACAACCACTGATTGGTCGCCGCGACGATCACGAACGGCAATTAAATGAAAACCACCGGGTGAGCGGATTGGGCCGACCAATGTATTTTTCTTGGCCTCTGTCAGGGCATCAGCAAACGATGGATTCAGTTCGAGGATGTTTCTCCAGCCAAGATCACCGCCTTGACTTGCCTCTGGTGCATCTGAATAGCGCACTGCCATTTGTCCAAACGGCGCACCTTTTAACAAGGCATCTCGAATTTGCACGGCCTTTTGTTCGGCTTGCTGGATGACTTCAGGGCTTGGTCGATTCGGTAATCCCACAACGATTTGGCTTAAAAGCAGCTCAGGAGCAGTACTGACCTGCCCTCCGGTGGTTTCCATGAATCGTTCTAATTCGGTGTCACTGATGCGAATCCGGGTCTTCACTTCGCGATCACGAATGGCGTTGATCAGCAATTCTCGACGGATCTGCTCACGAAACACCGCAAAGCTTTTCCCTTCTGATTCGATGGCATTTTTGAGACCCAGTAAGTCTGTCTCGCGGTTTTTGGCGATTTGCAGCAGCGTCTCATTGACCCGCGCATCATCGATCTGAAGGCCGCGGCGTTTTGCCACCTCAACTTGTGCTTGCTCTAGAATCAAACGTTCGAGGACTTGTTCACGCAATTCATCGTTGATTTCGACAGCATTGCCTCGAGACTCTGCTTGCGTTTTTAAATCGTTCAAGCGCGTCTCAACATCGCTGGCTAAAACCACTCCTGAATCGACGACAGCCACAATTTTGTCAATGACTCGAGCGTTAGCAATCCCAATCAGATTGCTAAAAATCAGTGCTGAGAGCGCACATTTAATACCGAGCTTCAGAGAGTTCATAGCCTTCCAATAAACGTTCCATGATTGAGGAAGCTCCACGTCCTAAAACGCCGAGTCCTTTGAGTTCTACTTGCAGTTTGACGGAGTGTCCGCCGTTGGTTGAGGTGACTTGGTCACGTTCGTAGGCATGCACCACTGCGGCACGCCAGCAACAACTTTCATATTCAATACCAACGACTTGATTCACGCGCTGTTCGGTATTTGGCTCCCACTGCGTCCCAGCCAGAAACCGCCAATCTTGTCCGATTTGGTTAGAGATGTAGAGGTCGGTTCGCGTGGCCGCATCGTTATCCCACACAATCCGCTGCGTCACATAATCGGTCTCAGAGGTTTTGTATTTCACTTCATTGGTCGCCGTATCCATTGTTTCGCCATCTGCAACGGAGCTAAAACGTGTATTCCAATGCAGTGATTCGGCAAGACGAGCTGTGGATTCAATCACCAGAGGACCTTGATCCGTTGTTTCCGCGTTCCCTGAGAGTGTTACACCCCGGTCTTGAAGAAAGATGGTTCGCCCGGCAGTGACCCGATACGTTTCGATACCGTTGGCGTTGACGCCACGTGATGTTAACGAAAGCGCTATCTCTCGTGTATCACCGACGAAGTCGCCGCCTGAAATTGGATTATCGAGGAAAATCTGACTGACTGTATCAGTCTCATTCGCGGTGTCTGGGGTGTCGAATTTGACAACCGTTGGATCTTCATTGGGTTCACGAATTAAGAGTTTGGCTCTGGGGATGAGCTCATGTAGGGATCCATCCTCGCCAAACTTTTCGAAGTTTAAACTTCCGTCAAGCGATGCGCCGTAAGTGAAGTACGCGTTATCTTGCGTTGTCGATCCGGTGGTGGCTTCAGACCAGCGTGCAAAACCAAGTGCAGCAGGTGTGAGTGATCCATAGGCTCGTGACAAAGGATGTTCGGCTCTTAAGTCCGATGACAACCGACGCCCCTCTGACGGATCAGTCGCGGTGAGCCCTGTCGTATTTCTCGTAAATTCTGTTGCATCTCCTGATGCAAAAAGATTCCAATCATCACCGTATTGGGCCCAGGACGCAGTCAGTTGTGGTTGCCGGGAAAATTTCACTGATGATCCGGTGACACTTGGATCGACAACATCAATTCTGTCAACTATCCATCCAGCACTCCAGGTATCGCCGCGAACCGTTGCGCCGATCGAAGACGTTAGCTGCTGCTTATCCGACAGGTCAGCAAAATTATTCAGATCGTCCTGATAAGTACCATCAGACGCATCCTCATAGGTCATATTCCAAATCACGGCTTTGGATGGGTCACTCGCCAGGGTGAGTTGAGAGATGTGCCGATCGGTCCCCGTGACTTTGTCATCGGGTAGTTGCTCTGTTTTCGCCTCAAATAAACTGAAATCCTCAAACAGATAGCGACCATGCAGTCCAATGGCTGTTCCCCGAGCAGTCATAAACCTCGGTTGGATTAATAAGTCGTAGTTTGGAGCGAGGTTCCAGTAAAACGGGGTGACAATCTCAGTTCCTGATGTGGACCCCAGTGAATAACTCGGGAACAAGAAGCCCGTGAGACGTCGGTCATCCAGTGGAAATCCAAGTGCAGGCGTATAAAACACGGGAATTTCTTTGACACGAACAATGACATCATTCGCCCAGCCGCGACCAGAGGATTGGTTCAAATAAATTTGATCGGCTTGTAGGTCCCAGGAATTGACCCCTGGTGCGCAAAACGTGATGGTCCCATTGACGACCCGGATATCTCCGTTTGGTGCGCCGATGGCAAAGTCGGACTCGCCACGTAGTCGGTTTTGATGGGTCACGAATGATGAATTTTTCAGATCAAAGGCATTGGTGCGAACGTTGACTGAGGCCGTATCGCCGATCAATAAAGTATTTGGGCGTCTAATTTTGACATTGCCGTCAGCATCGCCATCGCCGGTGGAGTTCAGGAAAGAGACCCGATCTGCCTCGAGTTGGAAATCGTTCCGCGTGATAAAGGCATTTCCCGTCAAAATGACGCGATCGCTCCCATCATAGTCGGTGTTCTCAGCCTCAGCGTTGAGATCGTCGCCGACCGAACCCTCAACCAGCGGTGGACTGTAGTAGCCCTGGCATAGATAGGTTCCCGACGTATCAATCACCCAGTCGGTCGCAGCAGCTGATTGTCCATCGCCGTGGGCGACGGATGCGCTCGTCGCAACAAGGCCGAGGGCCAGACATCGAGTTAGCGTTAAATGATTCATAGATTCACTTTCAGAACTGAAACAGAATCATAGAGGAGTCTGGCAGGTGTTGCCTAGGCCTTAAGATGCTTGCTTGCATAAAGAATGATATGTTTTCGCTCCTTTCTTACGTTGGAGCCCTAAGATATGCAGGCATATCTGTTCGATTTTGATGGAACGTTGGTCGATAGTGCGCCGGATTTGACCCGAGCGCTCGACTTAGCGCTTGGTCGTGCTGGGCTTCCTGGTGTTGGCTTGGAGCTTGGTAAGCAAATGGTTGGACATGGTGCTGGCAGATTGGTGGAGCGGGCCGTACGGCATGTCACTGGCGAATCCAATGTCACCATGGATTCACCGCTATGCCGCTTGCTGCTGTCCGTATTTCTCGAAGAATATGAACCGCTCTGCGCCGAAACTTCGGTTCTGTATCCAGGTGCAATCCAAGTGATCCAAACCCTCAAATCGCAGGGGAAGCAGGTTGGATTGGTGACCAATAAACCAAGACGCTTTGTGGATTTGATGTTGCCTGCATTCGATCTTCATGAGGTGTTTGACAGCATTGTTGCAGGCGATGATTTGCCGACGAAAAAGCCGGAACCTGATATGGTGCATCACGCGCTGTCCGAATTAGGGGCTGTGCCTCAAAGTGCCTGCTTGGTGGGAGATAGCCAAGCGGATTTGGGCGCCGCGAAAGCATCAGGTGTTGCCTCGATCCTTGTGAGCTTCGGATACGCTGGAGATTTGGATGTTCACACCGCAGGAGCCGACCGCGTGATTCATGAATTGACGGAACTACTCATTAATGACGCCTGAACAATTTGACCGCTATCGACAATTAGGTCTGACCCGCGTTCCGATTTCAGTCAAACGACTGGCGGATATGGAGACCCCACTGTCGTGCTATCTCAAGTTAGCAGACAGACCCTGGTCCTACCTGTTGGAATCAGTGACTGGTGGTGAGACGTGGGGCCGCTATTCCTGTATCGGATTACCTTCGCGGGAACGGATCGAGGTGAATGGGCCAAGAATCACTCGATTTAAGCGCGATGACGTTGTAGAGATTATTGAGTGCGATGATCCCTTGGCCTGGATTTCAGACTACCAGGTCCGTTTAGGACAGACACCCGCTTGGGTGATTGATGAGTTGGATTTACCGAAATTCACCGGTGGTCTTGTCGGTTACTTTGGCTATGACACGATTCAGTACGTGGAGCCACGAGTTGCAAAAACGCTACCAGCAAATGATCCACTTGGCTCCGCTGATATTCTGTTGATGCGCTCCGATGATGTGGTTGTCTTTGACAACCTATCGGGCATGTTGACATTGATTACGCATGCCAACCCTCAAGAAGCCAATGCTCTTGAATCCGCGCTGGAACGACTCGACGATATGTTGGATGACTTGGCGTCAGCTTTGGATCCATCGGCATTTTACCCAACTGAGCATGAGCCGATCACCGAAGCGGATTATCAGTACAGCCTCGAAAAAGAAGACTTTAAGCAGGCGGTGAAAGCGGTCAAGGAGTACATTCAAGCCGGAGATGTGATGCAGACTGTTTTAAGTCAACGCATCTCAGTTCCTTATGCTGAAAGTCCTCTATCGCTCTATCGAGCGCTCCGCGTCTTAAATCCGTCCCCATACATGTACTTTTTCAACCTCGATGACACTCATATTGTCGGCTCATCACCAGAAATTTTAGCGCGTCTCGAAGATGGGCATGTGTCGGTTCGCCCAATTGCAGGGACTCGTCCGCGCGGGAAAACTCAAGAAGAGGATGTCGCGCTTGAGAAGGATTTGTTGTCTGATCCCAAAGAGATTTCAGAGCATTTGATGTTGATCGATTTGGGCCGAAATGATGTCGGTCGAGTCGCAGAAATTGGATCTGTCGAATTGACGGATCACATGGTGGTCGAGCGGTATTCTCATGTGATGCATATCGTCAGTCATGTCGAAGGGCGTGTTCGTCCTGATGTCAGTGCGCTTGATGTGCTGAAAGCCTGTCTGCCGGCTGGGACATTGTCTGGGGCGCCCAAAGTTCGGGCGATGGAACTGATTAATCAATTTGAACCGGTGCGTCGCGGGATTTATGGCGGTGCAGTTGGTTACTTAGGTTGGTCTGGCAACATGGATACAGCCATCGCTATTCGGACTGCGGTAATCAAAGGCGGCATGATGCATATTCAAGCGGGGGCCGGATTGGTGGCTGATTCGGTTCCTCAATCCGAGTGGATGGAGACATTGAATAAGGGCCGAGCGGTGATACGGGCAGCCAATGCTGCCTTGACTGGATTTCAGGATCTGAAAGGTCCAATGGTGCGGAGCTAGACAATGCTATTGATGATCGACAATTACGATAGCTTCACCTACAACTTGGTCCAATATTTTGGCGAGCTGGGTGAGACCGTGACCACGATTCGAAATGATCAGGCAACACTGGCGGAGTTGATTGAACTGAACCCAGATCACGTCGTGATTAGTCCAGGGCCGTGCGATCCCGATCAGGCAGGAATTAGCTTGCAGGTCATCGAGCACTTTGCAGGAAAAGTGCCAATCCTAGGGGTCTGTTTGGGTCACCAGGCGATTGGACAGGCATTTGGAGGACGAATTATTCGTGCCCCGAAAGTCATGCATGGTAAAACCAGTCCGATCCACCACGATGGGCAGGGTGTATTTTTGGGACTGAACCAGCCATTGATACAGACCCGTTATCATTCATTGGTGATCGACCCGGCCACCGTTCCAGATTGTCTGGAAGTCACGGCCTGGAGCCACGATGAATTGGATGAGCCTGAGGCGATTATGGGAATTCGACATCAAACATTGACGGTAGAGGGTGTTCAGTTCCACCCTGAATCCATCGCAAGTCAACAAGGCCATGAATTACTGCGGAATTTCCTGGCTGTTCAAGGAGGGCAGTGGTCATGACGATTCAAGAAGCAATTGCAGCGGTTTGTGCAAGACGGGATTTGTATGCTGAAGAGATGATCTCAGTGATGCGCTCGATCATGACCGGAGAGACAACCGACGCGCAGATTGGTGCGCTGTTGATGGGCCTTCGCATGAAAGGTGAAACCATCGACGAGATTGTTGGTGCCGCCAGTGTGATGCGTGAACTCTCACAAAAAGTCGATGTTCCTCAGGAATTTCTGGTGGATACCTGCGGAACCGGTGGTGATGGAGCGAACATTTTCAATGTATCGACTGCGTCTGCCTTTGTTGTTGCAGCCGCCGGTGGTCGTGTTGCGAAGCATGGTAATCGGTCGGTCTCCTCAAAGTCTGGATCGGCCGACGTGTTAGAAGCAGCCGGCGTGCGTCTCGATCTTGATGCCAATCAGGTGAAAACCTGTATTGAGACCTTGGGTGTGGGCTTTATGTTTGCTCCGGCCCATCACTCGGCAATGCGCTACGCGATTGGTCCAAGAAAAGAGCTCGGCATGCGGACGATTTTCAATGTCCTTGGCCCGCTCACCAACCCAGCGAGCGCTCCCAATCAAGTGTTGGGTGTTTTTGATGAAGCATTACTCACACCACTTGCCGAAGTTCTTCATCGTTTGGGATCGCGGCATGTGCTGGTGGTGCGTTCCGAGGACGGGTTGGATGAGCTGAGTGTCTCAGCGGCCAGTCGCGTTGCTGAACTCAAAGATGGGCGGATTCGGGAATATCGAATCAAGCCCCAAGATTTTGATCTGGACATCAGTGAACGTGATGAGCTTATTGTCGAGACTGCAGCTGAATCTCTTGAATTGATTCAAATGGCACTCACAGCTGATGATCATCCGGCGTCTGACATTGTAGCGTTAAATGCTGGCGCGGCCATTTATACCGCCGGATGCGCGCATTCATTAGAAGATGGTGTTGAAGCGGCTTGGGAAGTGATGGAATCCGGTGAGGCCATGGAAAAATTGGATGCCTTAGCGCGTTTAACTCAAGAATTAAAAGGTGACTAACCCATGAGCTGCTCGACGACGATTCTCGATCGAATCATAGCCAGAAAACGTCAAGAAGTCAGTGACCGACAAGACAACCAAGCCATTGAGGCGTTGTATGAACGCATTCAAGACCAAGATGCTGTTCGGGGATTTACTGAACGGCTTGTGACCCAGGCTCAATCCAAACAATCGGCGGTCATTGCTGAAATTAAGCGCGCGTCTCCATCGAAGGGGTTGCTCCGGGCGGATTTTCAGCCGGCTCTGCATGCAACTCAATATGAGAGAGCCGGCGCAACTTGCCTTTCAGTGCTGACCGATCAGGATTTTTTCCAAGGATCAGATGCTGATCTCAAGGCCGCGCGGGGCGCTTGCCAGCTCCCGGTGATTCGAAAAGATTTCATGATCGATCCCTATCAGATTGTTGAATCAAGAGCCTTGGGTGCTGACTGCATATTGTTGATTGTGTCTGCGCTTGATGATGCAAAACTGGCGGTACTTCACGAGACAGCACTGTCTGTGGGTCTCGATGTATTGATTGAAGTCCATGATGAACGTGAACTCCATCGGGCGCTTGCTTTGGATAATCGATTGATTGGAATCAATAATCGAAATCTGCATACCTTTGAAACCAAGCTTGAGGTGACCCTTGATTTGCTCGATCAAATGCCTGACGACAGACTCTTGATTACTGAATCCGGGATTTTGCAACCTCAAGATGTTCAGCTGATGCACTCTCATGGCGTTTATGGCTTTTTGGTGGGAGAGGCCTTTATGCGGCAGCCAGACCCTGGTGTCGCCTTGACGCAATTGTTTGAGGATCTCGCTTGATCCCTTGGTTAGTTGGACTTGGTGCCGTCATTGTTTGTGGTCTGAGCTGGTATGCCTGGTCTCTNACCTCACAGTTACAATCGCTTGAAAACAAGCGGTCGAAGGCAAAACAAGACGCGATGATGGGTATCAAGGTGTTGATTGATTCCTATTTAGACAATCAAGTGGATCGGTCCGAATGCTTGTTGCGGATGCGCGTTCTGTTGGATGCGCATCATGCCGACTGGTTGACGACGCTTGAGTTGCCTCGGTTTGATGAAATCAGTCAGGCAATCTTGGCGATGCCCTTCGGTGAAGCGCGCCAACAGATTGATGCATCGACGCGACGCGAGCATGATGCTGCGCGACGACAATTGTTACAAATACATGAGGCTGAGCTCGAGTCTGAGTTGCGGCGATTAAAGGAATGGGTGAATCGATGAAAGCACGTGTTTCCTGGCACCAGGATGTTTCATTTGTTGCAGAGAGTGGATCTGGTCACGCCATGGTCGTCGATGGCGCACCTGAACATGGTGGTCGAAATATTGGCCCTCGCCCGATGGAGTTGATGCTTATGGGTCTCGGAAGTTGTGCGAGCTTTGATGTGATCGCCATTCTGAAAAAGCAGCGTCAAGCGATCAAGACATGTGAGTGTGTGCTGGAAGCTGAACGTGCAGATGCGGTTCCTGCTGTGTTCACCAAAATCACGATGCACTTTCAGGTGTCAGGTGACAACCTTGATGCCGGAAAAGTCGAGCGAGCAGTGGCTTTGTCAGCAGAGAAGTATTGTTCTGCGTCAAAAATGCTTGAAGATGCAGGCGTTGAACTGACACATCGAGTCACCTTAACCTCGTAGTGGTGAATTTGCGGTTGGTCGTCAGTCGTTGTTTGACCAATCGCGCGGATGCATTCTTCAAATCGTCATCGAACTCTCCAACACTCCTGTCTTGAATAAGGAGTGCAGAATGGATGGACATCGGAACTGTCTGGTGATTGATGATGACAAGATCGCGCTCAAATTGGCCGCCACCTGTTGTCATGAGCTTGGGCTTAAAGTGTACATCGCTGATACGCCAGCTGAGGCATTCGATGAACTGAAACGTCGTCGTTATCGTTTGATTGTGGTTGACCATCATGTGCATGGGGTAGCCGGCTTTGAGATCCTCGACCAGTTGCGGTCCCAGTTACGCCGGGCAACGATTGCTGTATTCACAGGCGATACGTCCGATCAAACCAGAGTGCGGTATGAAACCCGAGGGGCGATGGCGTTTCTGTATAAACCACTGTCATTGCCTGCGATGCGGTTTCACTTGAAAACACTGCTCGAGCGCTCGTGATGAATGATGAGTGGGGAGTATTTGATCTGGCTCGGTACACTGAGAATTTCGCTGCACTCGACGGAGCAGCGCAATGCGAAATTTGGACGCATTTACAGGTGGCTCTGACAGAGGCCCTGTCGAGCTTTGAGAACCAAGGACTTCAGTCAAATATGCAGACAGCGCATCAATTGGCGTCTGCATTGGGGAGTATTGGGCTCATTCGTGCGGGCCTGTACTTTCAATGGATCGAGCGTGAAGCGCAGATTCCACCCCATGCCAGCCCCCCGAATCAGGTGATTGAAGGGCTGCTACTCAGGCTTCCGGTACTGCAGAAAGAGTTACTTCGACTGCCCTGAGAATAAATGCTCGGGCTCCCCGGTGAGTAAATCGATGAGAAACGATCGAACCAATCGATGTGCTGCTGATTTGGCGAATAACGCCGACATACCAATATGTAAACTATGAAGGGAAACTCTCGGTAAATCGGTTCGTTCGACAAGCGTGGGGTCATGCTCCTTGCCATAGACCGGTAGACAGGCGATCCCATAGCCTGCCGATGCCAGTTGGCTTCGTTCGTATGCCGATCGAATTCCATATTGCTTGGATGGGACCTCTATCGAGCTGGGTAATGAGAGACTTTCGAGCACCTCCCACTCTTCGTCGGTGTATCCTCCAATCAAGCGCTCTGGATAGGAATTCCGCGCACTGTAAAACGCATGTGGAACATCGATTCGGATGCCACCGATACAATCATCTGGAGCAATGGTCGGCTGTGCTGTTGGTCGATCAAGGAAAATACCAAGGTGAACCAGGCCTGACATCACATCGTTGAGATCGCAATGGCTGGCAAGTTCAATCTCCAGACATGGCGAACGGTTTGCTAACCGGATCAGGTGTGCATGCAGTGCTTGTGTGGACTCAATTGCCGGTATGCCCACGATGACTCCTGTTGGTAACTCGCTGAGCGCTCGGATCTCGGCGTTGATCCGCGATAATAATTTCAGTTCACTCATGAGACATTGGCCGATTTGTTCGCCAAGTGTTGTGAACTGCAGTGGGCTTCCCTTTGATGCAAACAAGGGTTTTCCAATTTGTGCTTCAAGACGCTCGATATTTTTTCGGATGGTGTTGTGGCTGACNGACAGTTCGCGGGAGGCTTTACGGAAACCGCGTGTGCGAAAAACCGATTCGTATTGTTCAAGATGTTGGGTATTTAATCGCCAATCCATGGCTGGTAGTCCTTATGCTTGGTCAAATATTCTCTGGTCAAGAGTCCCTCTTGGACCAAAACTGTCACCAAATCATAAGAAATGAATTATTACAGTTTGACGTCTAATTCATCGATGAGACGCNCAATGAATCAATTACATCAAGTGACGACTAGCTTTCCGGTTCCCTTCAACGAAACATTTCGGCTCGATGCATTACGGCAACTCGAGATTCTCGATAGCCCGCCACAGTATCGGTTTGATCGCATTACAAAGCTTGGGGCATCACTGTTCAACACACCGATGTGCGCCATCAGTTTGGTTGATGCAGATCGACAGTTCTTTCTCTCTCATCATGGGTTTGAAGGGAGCGACACGGCGCGCGAGCACGCATTTTGCAATTACGTGGTTGCAGATCAATCGCCCTTGATCGTCCGGGATGCCACGCTCGATGATCGATTTGATGACAATCCGATGGTGGTTGGGAATTTCCATTTGCGGTTTTATGCCGGCGTTCCTGTCACTGATTCAGAGGGGCATGCATTGGGATCATTTTGCATCCTTGATCGTGAAACTCGGGAGACGGGTTTGACTGAAGCGCAAATCGAAGCGCTTGAGGATTTGGCCGCCATTGCGATGGATGAAATGAAAACAGGGTTTGAAAAACAGCAGTGGTCAGACGAAATCGAAGATGCCAACACCCGATCTCGGACACTGGAACAAGAAAGGCAGCAGGCTGTGGCGGCCAGTCAAAGCAAGTCTGAATTCCTGGCCAGTATGAGTCATGAAATCCGAACACCATTAAACGGACTGATTGGCTCTGCAGATCTTTTGTCAGAAACCACGCTGGATGCGGCTCAACGTGAATCAATGGGGACGCTGTTGGCGAGCGCTGAAACGCTTCTCGGGCTTCTAGATGATGTTTTGGATCTGTCGAAGATCGAGGCCGGAGAGATGCGCTATGAGCAGTTGGAGTTCGATGTCGCTTCGGAAGTTGAACATATTGCGATGATTCTTGCCAATCAGTCGGCGAAATTCGATGTGGATGTGATGCTTGATATTGCTGATGATTTTCCAACTCAGGGTCTTGGGGACCCAACACGGCTTCGGCAGATTGTTTTCAACTTAGCAGGCAATGCCATCAAATTTACCGATTCCGGGGTTGTGGTCATTCGCCTTCAATCACCAAGCCCGAATCAGGTTCGCCTGCAAGTTGAAGATACTGGAATTGGGATGAGCGAGTCGCAGGTTAAGACCCTATTCGAACCATTTAAGCAGGCTGATTCTTCGATCGCTCGTCGTTATGGTGGCACCGGACTGGGGATGACCATCGTTCAGCGTTTGGTGCATGCATTTGATGGATCCATCAGTGTGCGATCCACAGAAGGCCAGGGAACTTGTGTCACCGTCGATCTGCATCTTCCATTGAGTGATCCAACCCCTCGCGAAGTCGCACGTTTCCCCTCAATGGTTAATGGCTGTCGAGTGTTGGTGATCGATGACGTGGCGATCAACCGGAGCATTATTGAAGGTCTTTTGACACGCGCCGGAGCCATCGTTGAAGGAGTGGCAGATGGGTTTTCAGCCCTGTCGAGGCTCGATGCTGCATGGCTCGGGTCATCTCGATTTGATGTGGTCTTGTGTGATGATCTGATGCCGGGCATGACCGGTAGGAGTTTTGTGCGTCAGTTCAAAAAGCAAGCGATGCCAACCCCGATTATTGTGATGACGAGTGCTGGGTCGTCCGATGAGTTGACTGAGGTCGGAGCGGATGCAGTGGTCGCAAAGCCTGTTCGTGCGGCACCGTTGATTGCAGCGATTACCGACGTTGTGACTCAATCCCGTCAACAAAGCGATCAGGCAGCCCTCCCCATTCCGAGACCAATGACTCGAAGCCCAGTCTCTGAGGAATTATCGCTCGCCGGGCTATCGATCTTGGTTGCTGAAGACCATCGCACGAATCAGCTTGTGATCGAAAAGCTGCTGCATTCCCTCGGGGCACAATCACAAGTGGTGGAAAATGGGCAGAAAGCCTGTGATCGGCTGAAGTCAAAGACGCATTTCGATGTCGTATTACTGGACATTCATATGCCAGTGATGAGCGGTATTGAAGCCGCGCAATGGGTGAGGGCTCAGGCTGCGACAACTCATCTTCCGATGATTGCCTTGACAGCCAACGCCTTAGAGGGTGATCGCGAGCGCTATTTGCATGCCGGGTTCACCGGCTATTGTCCGAAGCCGATTCGTCGCTCTGTACTGGCCTCTGCGATTCTTCATGCGATAGGCCAGAAGGTCCATGTCTAATGCATCGAATCGCTCACGGTTGGCTTTAGATATGCGCTTTTATGCCATCTTGTCTCACATCTTCCCTCTACGGTTCAGTCATAAGGTTGCATTGATTGCATGCTTGGGTATGCAGATTCCATGGGTCAGTCTGACGATGTATCTCACACCATTGTCGGATCGATTGGCACTATCCTTGATTGATCTCGCAGTCATCGCTGGGACGTTGATGTTGGGGGTCCTGCTGACTTGCACCGCGATGCAGGCCTTAATGGTCCCGTTATATCGTATTCATGCTGCCACTCGTGCATCTGGGTACGTTGATCGATTGCCCGAACATTATCGAGATGAAATGGGTGAAGTGATGAAACTCGTTAATCGCTTGAGCACAGAAGCGGTGACTGATCCACTGACGGGACTGTTAAATCGCAAAGGTTTGCTTGAAGGGATCAAAGCATGTCCACGGGGTGCTGTGATCGTCTTCGATCTCAATCAATTCAAGCAGATCAATGATACTTATGGCCATCAGGTCGGTGATCAGGTGTTGGTACAAGTCGCTCAATGCTTAAAAGCTCAGATCCGCCAACCCCAAGATTTGTTGGCACGTTGGGGTGGAGATGAATTTTTAATGGTACTTCGAGATGCGACAGAGGGCAGCGCTCAGCAAAAAGCGCGGGACATTGAAGCCTTGCTGGCCCGATGTTGGCTCGATGGCTCAGTCAGGCCAGCACCTTCGGTCAGTTTTGGAATTCAGATGCTGACAGGCGGCAATCTTCAGACCGATATCGAACAGGCAGATCAGGCGATGTATGAACACAAAGCATTGCGATCAGACGGTGTCAGTGGTTTGACAAATCACCGATCGATGCATGGAGTTTGATGCCATCCATGACAGATCGCGACTAAACGCGTTCTGCAGTTTGGGTCATGAGTTTTGCACCTTCCCACATCAGTCGCCGGACGGGGGTTGGTAACTGTTGACCACCTTGGTCCAGCGCTGTTTGTCCATGGCGGATTTCGTCATCTAGCATCTGCTGCAGAATCTGACGGGATGCGTGATCACTGGCTGGAAGCCGCTGAAGATGGTCGCGGAGGTGACGTTCGACGTTCTCTTCGGTGGCATGCACAAAACCCAGTGATACTTTATCTGAGACCAAGGCAGCTCCAGCACCCAAGGCAAAAGACACTGAATACCATAGGGGATCCAAGATACTCGGTTTGGCATTGAGTTCATGTAACCGCTCTCGACACCAGGCGAGGTGATCCAATTCCTCTTCGGCGGCTTTGGCCAATGCGGTTCCGGTGGCTTCATCAGAGGCAAACAGAGCTTGCCCGTTATAGAGGCCCTGAGCACAGATTTCACCGGTATGATTGACCCGCATCAAACCACCAGACACTCTGATCTCATCATCTGTCATGGGATCAACCAACGCACCCCGTGATGGAGATGGGAGTTGCGGCTCAGGTTTGACTCGTGCAACTGTTCGCAACAGGCCATCGAAGCCATGAATCAGACGATCGATCGTATTCAACGGTGAACCCCCAGGTGCATGCCAAATGACTGCCCAAGATCCCGGACTTCTCTGACCATCCGCTCTGGTTCATCAAGCCGTAAGACATGGGTCGAGGCTAATTCCTCAAAATCTAAATTCGCCTGAGTGGCACTCTCTTCATCGGTTAGGATACCAAACAGCAATCCATGCGATTCGGCCAATCGTCTGAATCGCTCACGATCGTCAGGATTCTCAAAACCACCAGAGACGACCACCGGGAAGCCGGCTCGTAACGAGAGTTCAGCCAGTTCGACCAAATGGCGATAGGTTTTTGGAGCGGTATTTTCTTGACCACCATAGAGCCGTTGACGCTCAAGATCTGAGCGCAAACGGATCATGCCAAAATCATCAATCAATTGGTGGGTTAGGCTTTGGCGAATATCGACGTCAAGACCAAGCGTAATTAACAGCACCCGCGGCCGAATAGTTGTTGCATGTTCGGCCATGACCGCATACCGACGATAACGCGCCACTGGAGAGGTGTCGGTTTCCGTTGGGAGAACAGGCGCGTTGAGTTCCAGTAAACATTCTTTGGCTCGGACCATCGCGCGATAGGCTTGGTACCCTTGATAGACCCAGAGTGCATGATAATCACCACTCAGTTCGAGATAACGATTGAGTAGGTGCCAGGCTGAGGCAAAATCGTCGCGCGCTTCAAGATCCACCGTCAAAAACGCGATCTCACTGATCACATCAATCCAGCGGAACTCGGCGCGGTATTCAATGCAATCGAATAACCGAATCTCATGAGACTGAGTTTCAACCACGTTACCCAAATGAAGATCACCATGGCATTCTCGGATCATGCCCAAATCTTTCCGCTCGGCAAAGCGAGGCCACAATCGCTTGAGGTATTCGTGCGCCCAGGCCTCGAGTTGCAATAGTTGGGCTAAATCCTTCGCTTCCGTCAGTCGGGGCCTGACCTGATCAAAATTCAGTTGCGCAGGGACATAGAGTGAATTGGGCTCACCAAAAGGCATCTCGATCCCCGAGACAGGGGCTTTTGCGTGCAGGTCGAATACCGCTTGGCAGAGCTTCTCCAAGCGCTCATGATTCAGCCCTTCTGCATTGTGGATTTCATCTAAGGTGTTGTTGGGATCGAATTGATGCATTTTGACGGCATATTCGATGGGCTGCCCCTCGCCTTGGCCAACCTGGATTCCAGCCTCAGTTTGATAGATGCCAACCACATCAATATAGAGTTCACTAAAACTGCGTTGGTTGAGTGTGAATTCGCTGTGACAAAGTTCGTGTCTGGATTCGAGGCTGCTGGCATCCAGGAAATACAGATCAACCGGCTTTTTAATTTTGTACGCAAATTGACCGGTGAGAAGGATCCAGGCGAGATCAGATTCAATCACTTCGATCGTTGTCACGGCATGCGGATAGCATGATTGATGTCGCAATGCGTCAATGAGCGTCTCGCTCACCTCGTCCTCCCGGTATACTGGCGCCCATGAAACGATGGTGGCACCTGTTTTTGAAACTTTCTCTTACCCTACTGGTAGCAGTGGGGTTGGGTCTAGTCTATCTCAATGCGCATCTAACACGACAATTTGAATCGTTGTCTTGGGCAGTGGGCGCGAAAATCTTTGCGAGACCGCTGGAGTTGTATCAGGGTGCACCGTTTACGCTGGATCAAGTCCGATTCGAGTTGGACTTATTGAATTATCAGAATGTCAAGGGTCGCCCGGGTCAAGGCCAATATCAGCTCGACGACCAAGGGATTCAGGTAGGAATCCGAGGTCACGCGTTTCCCGATGGCGTTGAGCCCGATCGTTTTGTTCGGATTGATTTTGCGCCGCGTCAAGTCAGCGCGCTGACCGATGGGCGAGCGCAACCACTCGACATTATTCGCTTCGAGCCACTTGTTCTGGCGCAATTATCCGGGGCGCATGCCGATCGAGAGATCATTCGATTAAATGAGTTACCGCCGCGCTTTGTTGATTTATTGATCGCTGTTGAAGACCGTGGGTTTTATGACCATGCCGGGATTTCAGTCACGGGGATTCTGCGTGCAGCTCTGAACAATGTATTGGCTGGGCGATTTGCGCAGGGCGGAAGTACTCTGACGCAGCAACTGGTGAAGAACCTTTACTTAACCCGAGAACGCACCTTGTCCCGAAAAGCACTTGAGGCGATTTATGCAATCTTGATTGATGCTGGGTTTTCTAAAGAACGGATTCTTGAGGCTTACGTCAATGAAGTGTTCTTGGGACAGTGGGGCAATCGTGCGATTCATGGGTTTGGAACAGCGTCCCAATTTTACTTTGGCCGTCCAATCAACGAGCTCTCACTCAGCCAGCAGGCCCTGCTCATTGGCTTGATCAAAGGACCGAGCGCTTTGAATCCTCGACGGTTTCCGGAGCGAGCGATCGAGCGTCGAAATTTAGTGCTGACGTTGGCGGTATCCCAAGGGGTGATTACGCAGACAGCCGCGGAAGCAGCCTCGAAGCGCTCGTTATCGGTGCCAAAGTCACCAGCTGATCGTATCGGTCGATTCCCCGGCTATGTGTCAGTGGTTCGTCGTGAATTGACTCACGATTACAGCAGTAAGCAGTTGACCATGGCTGGCCTGAAGATCTACACGGCGCTGGATCCTCAAGTGCATCGAGGACTTGTCGAAGGACGGAAACAGAGTTTGGCTCGATTACGGGATATCGGTCTTGATGCAACAGCTGAAGTTCAGCTCGGCGCCTTGGTCGTCGATATTCCGACCGGTGAAATCCAAGCAGTGTTAGCGGGGCGCGATCATCGAATCGGTTTCCATCGAGTACTCGATGCGCGCCGTCAAATTGGGTCACTGGTGAAGCCCTTTGTCGTTGCCGCGGCGATTGAACAAGACACAGACCTGCATGCCGGCAGCTTAGTTCGTGATGAAGCGGTGTCCATTCTCGATGATCAAGGAGCGGTCTGGGCACCGAAAAACTACGATCGGACCGAACAAGGCGTGGTTCGTCTTGAAACAGTGATCGCAAACAGCATCAACCAAGCGACTGTGCATCTGGCATTTGGGGTCGGTCTCGATCCGATCCTTGAGCGACTGCAAACCTATGGGATTCCGGTTGGGCCAACCAAACCGCCTGCGACGGTGCTTGGGGTATCTGAAATGTCGCCCTATCAAGTGGCGTCACGCTACCAGGGATTGCTCAATCAAGGACATTTGGCACCATTGAAGGCAGTTCGGACGGTTGTGGATGAGACAGGCCGTACGCTGAGCAAACGGCCATTTCAATCAAGTCGGCTGATGACAGCACGTGCGGCAGTTCAAGTGGATCACATGATGCGAGTCGGTGCCAAAGTGGGCACGGGACGGGCCTTCGGTTCCCGCTATGCAGAGGTGATGGCATCGAAAACAGGAACAACCGATGATGGTCGTGACGCATGGTTTGTCGGCGCAGATGGTCGCAGACTCGGTGTTGCTTGGGTTGGATTTGATGACAATCGAAAAGCCGGTTTGGTGGGATCCGTGGCGGCACTTCCGGTGATCACTGACGCTTTTCAGTCCGTCCAGAGAAGCAACCGATCCAGCACATTGCCGGATGGATTGCGCTACAGTTGGATCAATCAATCGGGACAAATTGTCGATCAGTCGTGTGAAGGTGCCGAAAAGCGTCCGTTACCGATAGACTATCCCGAGGCGAGGGCAGGTGATTGCGGCGCTGGTGATTCTGATTCGCAAGATGGTCGCTGGCTGAAAAACTGGTTTGGAGGATGATAATGCGGCTTGGGTTGAGTGTGGTCTGTATGGCTTTTGTGGTTGGGTGTACTCAGACTCCAGTATCAAGGCCTCCTGTGGTGGATGCTTCATGGCGTGCCAATGAGGATGACCGGGTTGTCTCTTCAACTCGTGTCATTTCGATGTCTTCGCCAAAAATCCAGCGGAGAAAGGTGAGCGCAATGAAGTGACACCGATTGAGCCGATCGCCAAAATTGAGCCGATCGACCAACCGAAACAGCAAACCGAAATCCCGCCTGCGGTGTTGTCACTGCTGGAACAGGCTGATCAATTGAAGACAGCGGGGGATTTAGCCGGTGCATCCTCCCGCCTTGAGCGTGCACAGCGGATTGCTCCAACAGAACCGGAAGTGTATTTCCAGTTATCCAGTTTGCGACTGGAGCAAGGAAACCATGAAGACGCGATGAATATCGCATTGCAAGGCGTCGACTTGTCAGGCACCGATCAAGCCATGAAACGTGATCTTTACACAGTGATCGCGAGGGCGCGTGACGCGCTTGGTGATTCGGCTGGGGCCACTGAGGCGCGCCGGCTAGCGCGCGCAGCCGGTTCTTAGAGAGCCTGTAGAGATTCTCGAGCAGCGGTCAAGGTGTCATCGATGACTTGGTCGCTGTGGGTTGATGAAACAAATCCAGCTTCATACATCGATGGCGCCAAATACACCCCCCGGTCCAACATCAGGTGGAAGAAGCGTTTGAAAATTGCTTCATCGCAAGCGGTGACCTCAGCAAATGATGTGACTGGACGCTCGGCAAAAAATAACCCAAACATCCCGCCGCGACTCACACCTTGCATCGCGACTCCGGCTTCCTGCGCCACTCGCATCATTCCGTTGACGAAACGCTCAGTGGTGGCGGTGAGTGCTTCATAGAATCCCGGTGCCGATAGCTCTGATAAGGTCGCAATCCCTGCAGCCATCGCCACCGGGTTCCCTGATAAGGTGCCTGCCTGGTAGACGGGTCCGAGTGGTGCAAGCATATCCATCATATCCTGACGCCCACCAAAGGCGCCGACAGGCATTCCGCCACCGATAATTTTGCCAAGACACGTTAAATCAGGCTTGATTTGCGTTAGCGCTTGCGCACCACCCTTGGCGACACGGAAACCGGTCATGACTTCGTCAAAAATTAAGACGACACCGTATTGATCGCAGAGGGTTCTCAAGCCCTCTAGGTAGCCAGGCTTTGGCAGGATCATATTCATGTTACCGGTGATTGGCTCAATGATGAGGCATGCGATGGAGTCGCCTTGTTGTTCGAATAATGCTTGAGCAGCATCGAGATCATTGAATGGAAGATTCAGCGTGTGCTTCGCTAAATCTGCTGGAACACCTGGGGAGCTCGGCACACCAAATGTGAGTGCACCTGATCCGGCCTTGACCAATAAACTATCGGAGTGGCCGTGATAGCAGCCCTCAAATTTGACAATGGTGTCACGGCCGGTGAATCCGCGTGCCAGACGAATCGCACTCATGGTGGCTTCGGTCCCGCTTGAGCAAAAGCGGAGTTTTTCCATGGATGGAAAAAAGGTTTTTACCAGTTCCGCCATGTCCGTTTCGATCGCTGTTGGTGCACCAAATGACAAACCATTTTCGATAGCATCTCGGACGGCTTGTAGCACTCTTGGGTTCGCGTGACCGGCAATCATCGGTCCCCAACTGCCGATGTAGTCAATGTATCGTTTTCCATCGGCATCAAAGAGAAACGGGCCTTCAGCCTTACTGAAGAATACCGGCGTTCCGCCGACTGCACGAAACGCTCGAACAGGAGAATTCACTCCACCTGCGATGGATTGACTGGCTCGAGCAAAAAGTTGTTCTGATTTGGACATCACGATTGTTCCTTAAAATAATTCTGAGAGCCGACGCGCTGCCTCACCGATCTCTTTGGCCCTGAATACGGCTCCGGAGACCGCTAGCATCGCGACGCCGGTATCTAAAATTTGTCGCCCATTATCTAGGGTGATTCCGCCAATTGCGACCGTTGGAATAGCGCACTGTGACACTAAGTCCTTGAGTTGGTGGAGGGATAAGCCTGAGGCTTGGGGTTTGGTGTCTGAATCGAACAGTCGGCCAAAGGCGCAATAACTGGCGCCGTCAGCAACTGCCTGTTCCATGAACTCCTGTGAGCCATGACAGGTTCGCCCAAGCACCGCATGTGGCCCCAGCGATTGGCGAGCATCGAGCAGTGATCCATCCCCTTGTCCAAGATGCGCGCCATCGGCTGCCAGGACTTTAGCGATACTCACTTGGTCGTTAATCAAGCAGGGCGTGAAGTTATGACGACACGCCTCGAGCACCGCCTCGGCGAGCGCGAGATACAAGCCTGAATCGGTCGTTTTATGCCGAAACTGCACCAGCCGCGATCCTCCGGCGACAGCCTCATCGACCTGTCGATAAAGGAGCTCGGGATCTGTAATGGATGCGTCAGTGACGACATAAAGGCCTCGCATCAAAATGGCTTAACAATCACCAAAATGACAATGGCAATCAAGCTGACAACAGGCGCTTCGTTAAACCAGCGATACCACACATGACTGCGTGTGTTGGCATCATTTTTAAAGGTTTTGACGATTTTCATGCACCAATGGTGGTAACCGAGGAGTAACACCACGAAAGTCAATTTGGCGTGCATCCATCCCTGACTCATGTATTCGGGGACGAACATGATCAACCAAACGCCAAGAGCCACGGCAACAACCATCGATGGCGTCATGATGCCGTTTAACAGCTTCCGTTCCATGATTTTGAAGCGTTCGATGCCGGCTGTATCGGTGGGTTCTGTCATCGCGTGATAGACAAACAGCCGGGGAAGATAAAATAACGCCGCGAACCAGGTGATGACCGCGATCAGGTGGAATGCTTTAATCCAAAGGTACATATTGCCTCCTATTATGGAGACGGGAGTACACCAAGTCTGTCAGCGAAAGGCAAGGTCAGTCGCGTTCTTGGTGTCTGACCATTGATTGAACGTCGATGACAGCCTTAAATAAGTCACCTTCATTAATCACTCCTAAGAGTTCTCGATTCTGTTGATCGATGATCGGGACAGACTCACCCACAAAATCACTGACCACATGCATGGCGTGTTGCAGCGAGTCATCTACATGCAGCAAGAGGGGGTCGGCGTCAGCAAATTGGAAAACCGTTTGGTCGCCAGCTTCAATGGCTTGGTGCACGGACAGTTTCGCGGCTAATCGTCCAGAATCAGACACCACGTAGGCCTCGGTCTGTTGTTTTTCCCGCATCAAGGATAATGCCTCATGCCCGGTCGAGGTCTCAGACACTGCCACAAAATCGTCGCTTAAGTGAGGCTCAAGTGTGTGTTGGGAAAGGGCGATCGCCTCTCGACCCTGTGCCAAATCAATTCCACGATCGAGAAGCTGTCGATCGAAGAATGAGTGACCAAAGAGACGGTGGGTGAGTAGCATGGACGCCATCACAGCCATTAACGCGGCGACGGCATAGGCATAGGACTGAGTCAGCTCGAGCACGATCAAGACGGCGGCCACTGGTGCACCGATGACGTTGGCAGCGACAGCTGCCATGGCTGCAATACTGACCGCCACGCTTAAATCCGGGACGCCAAGAATCATTGCCAGTTGGGCGACGATCCCGCCGGCCGCAACACCGACAAACAATGCGGGAGAGAAAACGCCTCCAAACAATCCAAAACCAATACAGAGCGCTGTCATTGCAATTTTGACGACGAGCAATAACAGCAGCGCTGGCATTTGGTAGGCGCCGTCGAGCATGGCATTAATTGTACTTATCCCCAGTCCAAGAATTTCTGGAATCCAAATTCCGACAAGGCCACAGATGGTGGCAGCGGTCAGGATCAGTCGCTCAGCTGACCAACCGGTTTGCTTGGCAAATGCAGCCGATCGTCTCAGGGCTTCCATATAGATAATCGCGGCAAACGCGATGATGGGGCTTGCGATAATTAATACCGGTATCAGCGACACAAGATCGGGTGCTGATGACGAAATTTCGAAAGTTGCTGAATGTGAGAAAAACGCCTGACTGACCGCGGATGCAGTGACTGAGGCGATTGAGATTGGGGCAATCGCTCGGACCGAAAAATGACGCAAAATCGCTTCATGCGCAAAAACAATTCCTGCGATTGGAGCCCCGAACCCTGCGGAAATGGCGGCTGCCACACCACAACCTAAGTACACCTCGTGTGACAGTCTCGACGAAACGAAGCGCTTGACTACGATCCCGAGTGTGGCACCAAAGTGAACCAAAGGCCCGTATTGCCCCACGGATCCACCACCAGCAGCACTGGTAAATGCAGTGAGGGTTGATGCAATACCGTGCTTGATATCTAGGGGTTCTTTGGATTGTTGAGCATGGTAAATCGAATCTGCTGGACCATGCCAGCGGACGACCCCAAAGACCCGTCGGATCAAAATGACGAAAGCTGCAGCGATCCACAAAAAGATGAGACTTGTCAGCTCAAATTGACTGCCGGCAAGCGTGATTTCGAAGATGGAATGATTTTCACGAAGTGCGGTGAAGAACTGAACGCCAGAGACGTAGGCATTCGAGGTCCAGGCGATGAGTGTTCCAATCAGCCCTCCAATACCAAAAACAATCAGCAATTCGATGCCGGTATCTTTGATACGACTCTGCATAGACTTCCCCTGTCGAGTGCGTTTTGATGTCAGTTTGGCGTATTATGCGCGCAATTATTGAATGGATGGAAATCGTAAGTGAAACGCATAGGTATTGTGGGTGGCACAGGATATACAGGTGTTGAACTGTTGCGGATGCTGGCTTCGCATCCTGAGGTCGAGGTGAGCTGTCTGACATCTCGTTCTGAGGCTGGGAAAACTGTGGCTTCGTTATATCCGTGGTTATCGCATAATCAGCAGCTGAGGTTTGAAGAGCCGTCAGTCGATGCATTAGGCCACTGTGATTTAGTGTTTTATGCAACGCCCAATAAGATAGCGATGCATGAGGCTCGCGATCTACTCGAACGTGGCGTTCGAGTGATTGATTTGGCGGCGGATTTCCGATTCAGTGATCCGGCGGTGTGGGAGTCAGCGTACGGTGGACCCCATGGTGCGCCAGACCTCATTGATGAAGCCGTGTATGGATTGCCTGAAAAATATCGTCATTTGATTGCCGATGCCCGGCTAGTCGGGAACCCAGGATGCTATCCCACGGCCACCGCTCTCGCCTTGATGCCCCTGGTTGAGGCCGGTGCGTTAACGCAGTCACATGTGATTGTCGATGGAAAAAGTGGAGCGTCCGGTGCAGGACGGTCTGCGCGCACAGACCTGATCGTGGCAGAAGCGTCCGACAATTTTCATGCCTATGCCGCCGGTGGTCATCGCCATGCTCCGGAAATGGCCTATCAACTCTCAAAAATGGGTCAGGAAGTGACGATCACTTTTGTTCCGCATCTCTTGCCGATGATCCGAGGCATTGAAGTCACCGCTTACGTCTCCACATCATTATCATTGGAAGAGGCGCGGGCGCTGTTCGAAAAGCGGTATCAGGACGAGCCATTGGTGTCGTTGGCGTCCGCTGGCGAGCATCCTGAGACCCGATGGGTTCGAGGATCGAACCGCTCGGTGATCGGTCTTTACCAACAGCAACCAGGACAGTTGATCATCTCGAGTGTGATCGATAATCTGGTCAAGGGCGCGGCCGGGCAGGCGATTCAGAATATGAATTTAATGCTCGGGCTTCATGAGTTTGACGCGCTTCCATTGTATGCATTGAGTCCGTGAGATGTTATGACTGAAGTATTTGTACCGACCCCGATTCATTTGACTGAGCGTGCTGTTTCGAAAGCGAAGGAGCTGATCAGTGGTGAAGGAAATCCAGATCTGCACTTGCGAGTATTTGTCACCGGTGGCGGTTGCTCGGGATTCCAGTATGGATTCAGTTTTGATGAAGAGCATCAAGACGATGACACTGAGGTAGTGAAAGATGGTGTCACTGTGGTCATCGACGGAATGTCCTATCAATACCTTGTTGGTGCAACCGTGGATTATTCTGAATCACTGACTGGTTCCCAGTTTGTGGTTGACAATCCGAATGCGTCGAGCACCTGTGGGTGTGGAGCGAGTTTCAGCCTTTAGTGGGATGGATGATTGATCCGAGGACACCTGGCACCGCTGACCCAGTGATCAACGTGGTTGCCAGTGGTTGGCTATCGACGCATTGAAGCCCTAGCCAGCCAAAACAGGCGGCCTCAACAAAATCAGGGTCGATGGCAAAGGCATCGGATGTCACGACTAGTGGGTCGACGGTGTCATCAAGTGCGTCCATTAAGTGCGTGTTATGCACACCCCCCCCGCAGACCACGAGAATATCAACTTCTTCAGGAAGCGCTTGATGCACGAGGGTGGCTGTTAGCTGATTCAGTGTGGCTTGCACGTCTGCTGCACTGATGGGGGCTAACTGACCAAGCGTCTGTTGAAGCCATGATTGAGAGAAATACTCGCGCCCCGTGCTTTTCGGTGGCCTCTGTGCGAAATATGGGTCTTTGAGAAGTTGGTCTAGCAAATTCTGATGCACGGAACCTGATGCTGCGTACGCTCCGTTTCGGTCAAATGCCTGATTCTGAGACCGCTGATGCCAGCCATCCGATAGGGTATTGGCCGGTCCAATATCCCACCCACTCACGGGTTGGCCAGGGACTAATAACGAAATGTTCGCGATCCCACCCAGATTCAAGACAGCGACATTTTCCGTTTCGCGCTCGAAGTGCAGTTGGTGAAAGAGCGGGGCCAATGGCGCTCCTTGGCCACCGCGAGCCATATCACTCCGTCGAAACTGGTGTGCGACTGGAATCCCTGTCGTTTCTGCTAGGTATTCTGCAAATCCAATCTGCAACGTGGATCCAAGGTCAGGGGCATGCCAAAGCGTTTGCCCGTGGAATCCGATAACAGAGATGGATTCGTCAGTGGCGTTGATTAACTGCTGACATTGTTGCGCCACCACTTCGGTGTATTGATGTTCGAGGGTGAGAAGCTCNTGGATATTGGCATGTCCGGTTTCAATCATGCGTTTGAAGCCATCACGAACGCNTGGAGGGAAGGCTGTACTGAGCGTTGAGACCACCTCAACTCGATTGCCATGACCTGTTTCTTTCACCACGCAGGCATCCAGTCCATCCAGACTGGTACCACTCATCAGTCCGATGGCGGTGCGCGGAGTGCTAGCGGGCGGTGGTGTTTTGAAAAGCCAGTTCAGCATTACTTCGCTGAGCGCTCAATGAGGCAATTAACGGTTGGGCAATCGGCTCGAAGCGTGCAATTTCGCCTCGAGGAAGTGATTTCGCTTTGGGGAGTTTTTCGAGAATGGTGCGCGGATTTCGATGGACCCCGCTGACAATGAACTCGTAGTGGAGATGGGGTCCAGTCGCCAATCCAGTCATGCCGACATAGCCGATCACTTGGCCTTGTTTGACTTTTTGGCCTGACTTGAATTTGCCGTATCTTGATAGGTGGGCATAGCGTGTCTCGATACTGTTTCCGTGCTTAATGATGACCGTGCGGCCGTACCCGCCCTTCGTACCACGGAAGGTGATCTTGCCATCACCAGCTGCGTAGATCGGTGTTCCCGTTGACGCCGCGTAATCGGTCCCTTTGTGTGCACGCATTTTGCCGAGGATCGGATGCTTGCGCGCAAGTTTGAAGTTGGAGCTGATGCGTCGGAAGTTCAGTGGTGCGCGCAAAAATGCTTTGCGCAAACTCACACCGTTTTGATCATAGTATCCAGTGTCTCCCTCGGTGTCGGTGTAGCGAACAGCGACAAAGGATTCGCCTGCGTTGATGAATTCGGCCGCCAGAATGTTGCCATATTCGATAAATTCGCCATCCAAATAGCGTTTTTCGAAAGTGACGATGAATTGATCTCCTTCGCGAATTTCATAAACGAAATCGATCACGTGTCCGTAGATATCAGCAAGCTCCATGATCAAGTTATCAGGAAGGCCTGCACGAGCACCGGCTAGGAATAATGAGCTATCAATCGTCGCCTTGGCGTGCTCAATGTAAATTTCGGCTTCGCGATGTTGTTGCTCGATCGTCCAACCGCGGTCTGAGTGTTTTGCGACAGTTTGGTCAAAAGGTGAGTGAATGACGGCGAGCTCCGCAAGGGTGTCGTCATTGTTGTAACGAAATTCCACGGTTTGTCCGACGTTAAGTTTCGACACGCGATTGTCTGAATCTTCCGCTTGAGTCAACGCATGCAGCAGTGTCGGCGAAAGACCTTGACGATTAAATAGACGGGACAGTGAGTCGCCTTGGTTGACGCGTTCGCTTCGGATTTCCAGCCGAGGCACCTGCGCAGCTGGCTTTGTCATTGCTTCTGTGAATAAGGAAAGCGCAGGAATTGGCATCGCTTGATCCGTGTTGGATCCGGTTTCACCAGTCGTTGGCCAGACCACTAAAACGGTGACAAAAATCACAGAGCTGACGACGCCGAGAACGTGAATTCCCGGAAACGGATGACATATCGCGTCTAAGCGATTGATAAGGTTGCGCATTCGTATCCCAACAACTGGTTTCGGAGAGTGTACACAAATCAAATGCAGGTTGCATATAAAAAAAGAATGGAGGTTATGTACACTATGGCGCTTTCAAACATGAGTCGAGAGTACCTATGGCAACAGTGGACGGGCGTGATCTTCAGGATGCAGTTGATCTGATTTCGCGCGGGGCGGACGAAATTCTTCCTCTGGATGAGTTAAAGGTCAAGTTAGACAGCGGGCAGCCGCTGAGGATCAAAGCAGGCTTTGATCCGACGGCGCCAGATCTGCATCTGGGGCATACGGTGTTAATCAACAAGCTTCGCCAGTTTCAGGACCTCGGGCATGAGGTGATCTTCTTAATTGGTGACTTCACCGGCTTAATTGGAGATCCGACCGGGAAGAATCAAACGCGACAGCCTTTAACAGAAGCCCAGTTGATGCAAAATGCTGAGACCTATGCGGCGCAGGTGTTCAAGATTCTAGATCGCGAGAAAACGCGTGTTGAGTACAACAGTCGTTGGATGAATGATCTGAAGCCGCAAGATTTTATTCGCTTGGCAGCAAAGTTAACGGTGGCCCGCATGCTTGAGCGAGATGACTTTAATAAGCGCTTTAAGTCTGAGCAGCCGATTTCGATCCATGAATTTTTGTATCCATTGATGCAGGGTTACGATTCTGTGGCCCTTGAGGCTGATGTCGAGCTTGGGGGTACGGATCAGCGCTTTAATCTCTTAATGGGTCGCGAGTTGCAACGGGATGCGGGCCAGAAGCCACAGACGATTTTGATGATGCCGATCCTTGAAGGCTTGGATGGTGAGAAAAAAATGTCCAAATCGCTTGGTAATTATGTCGGTCTCAATGATGCGCCGGGAGAGATGTATGGGAAACTCATGGGGATTTCCGATGAGTTGATGTGGCGTTATTTCGAACTACTGAGTTTTAAAAGTAACACTGAGCTCAAATCGCTCCGTGCCGATGTGGACTCAGGGCTCGTGACTCCCAATGCAGCCAAGGCTTTGCTCGCCAGAGAATTGATTACTCGGTTTCATGACGAAGATGCTGCAGATCGCGCATCAAAAAGTGCGGGGAACAAATTCAAAGCCGGCGACATCCCAGATGAAATGCCGGAGATGACCCTGTCATCGGATGCGGATGGCGGTGTTCCGTTATCTGTTTTGTTACGAGAAACGGGATTGGCGAAGAGTTCGTCAGAGGCGCGAAGCTTTATTACGCAGGGCGCTGTTCGCATTAACGGCGAGCTGCAAACAGATCTCCAGTTCCGCGTCAATGCTGGAGAAACACAGGTCTTTCAGTGTGGAAAGAAGCGTTTTGTTCGCGTCACTGTGACGAATTGATGACGAATCGATGAAAATTCGTTGACAGGCGAAGATTGCCCCCTATACTTCGCGCCTCTCCTGCCAAGCGGGGGAGTGCCAGAAGAGTTTGAGAAAATATTCAGAAACTTCTTGCAAGGCGAATAAAACACTGTAGTATTCGCGCTCCTCGATGAGGCGGCCTTCTTCGGAAGACTGGATTCAGAGAGCAAAATTAAAGGTTGCATTCTTAGTGAAGCTCACTAAAATGCGCCGACCAAATTTGAGGCTTCGGCTTCGCAGGCAACCGCCAAATTTTGTAAAAAAGTGGTTGCAAAAGACGCAGGGTTCGATAGAATGCGCGTCCACTTCAGAGAGGCCCTCTGAAGAGTTTTTTAACAAATTGATCAAGCAATGCGTGTGGGTGCTTGAGCTGGAAGTTGACACAATTTTCAGACAAGCAACCTGTATAAATTTATTTAGCAGTTTTGCGATTGTCTGAGCACAAAATATCACCTGGTTTACCAGGTACTCTTAACTGAAGAGTTTGATCATGGCTCAGATTGAACGCTGGCGGCAGGCCTAAGACATGCAAGTCGAACGGTAACGACACTAGCTTGCTAGTGGTCGACGAGTGGCGGACGGGTGAGTAACGCGTAGGAATCTACCTAGTAGTGGGGGATAGCCAAGGGAAACTTTGGGTAATACCGCATACGATCTAAGGATGAAAGGGGGCCTCTCTTTGAAGCTCTCGCTATTAGATGAGCCTGCGTAAGATTAGCTTGTTGGTGGGGTAATGGCCCACCAAGGCGACGATCTTTAGCTGGTCTGAGAGGATGATCAGTCACACTGGAACTGAGACACGGTCCAGACTCCTACGGGAGGCAGCAGTCGGGAATATTGGACAATGGGGGAAACCCTGATCCAGCCATGCCGCGTGTGTGAAGAAGGCCCTAGGGTTGTAAAGCACTTTTAGTAGTGAGGAAGGCTCAGTAGTTAATACCTACTGGGATTGACGTTAGCTACAGAAAAAGCACCGGCTAATTTCGTGCCAGCAGCCGCGGTAATACGAAAGGTGCAAGCGTTAATCGGAATTACTGGGCGTAAAGCGCGCGTAGGCGGCTTGGTAAGTTGGATGTGAAAGCCCCGGGCTCAACCTGGGAACTGCATCCAAAACTGCCTAGCTAGAGTATGGTAGAGGATGGCGGAATTTCCTGTGTAGCGGTGAAATGCGTAGATATAGGAAGGAACATCAGTGGCGAAGGCGGCCATCTGGACCAATACTGACGCTGAGGTGCGAAAGCGTGGGGAGCAAACAGGATTAGATACCCTGGTAGTCCACGCCGTAAACGATGAGAACTAGCCGTTGGACATCTTGCATGTTTAGTGGCGCAGCTAACGCGATAAGTTCTCCGCCTGGGGAGTACGGCCGCAAGGTTAAAACTCAAATGAATTGACGGGGGCCCGCACAAGCGGTGGAGCATGTGGTTTAATTCGACGCAACGCGAAGAACCTTACCTACACTTGACATCCTCGGAACTTTCTAGAGATAGATTGGTGCCTTCGGGAACCGAGTGACAGGTGCTGCATGGCTGTCGTCAGCTCGTGTCGTGAGATGTTGGGTTAAGTCCCGTAACGAGCGCAACCCTTATCCTTAATTGCCAGCGGTTAGGCCGGGAACTCTAAGGAGACTGCCGATGACAAATCGGAGGAAGGTGGGGACGACGTCAAGTCATCATGGCCCTTACGTGTAGGGCTACACACGTGCTACAATGGCCGGTACAAACGGTTGCGAACCCGCGAGGGGAAGCTAATCCGAGAAAGCCGGTCGTAGTCCGGATTGGGGTCTGCAACTCGACCCCATGAAGTCGGAATCGCTAGTAATCGTGAATCAGAATGTCACGGTGAATACGTTCCCGGGCCTTGTACACACCGCCCGTCACACCATGGGAGTGGGTTGCACCAGAAGTGGCTAGTCTAACTTAGGAGGACGGTCACCACGGTGTGATTCATGACTGGGGTGAAGTCGTAACAAGGTAACCGTAGGGGAACCTGCGGTTGGATCACCTCCTTAAACGATACGTTGACTGAAGGCTTAAGTGCTCACACGCATTGCTTGATCTAATGACCTGGTATAGCAGTGAACGGGTCTGTAGCTCAGTTGGTTAGAGCGCACCCCTGATAAGGGTGAGGTCGGCTGTTCAAGTCAGCCCAGACCCACCAATACTGTGGGGCTATAGCTCAGCTGGGAGAGCGCCTGCTTTGCACGCAGGAGGTCTGCGGTTCGATCCCGCATAGCTCCACCATTCTATACCAGCGTGGTCATTGAAAAACGCAGCCGTGTTTTTCAATGACTATGTGGTCAGTGTTCTTTAACAAGTTGGATTAACAAGTTTTGTAATCAACAAAATTGGATACATATGTATCAATTTCAAAGATTACAGGCGCGTTTGGTGATGCTGATTATAAATCAGCATTTATCGTGTAATCGGTGCCATGCATGAATGGTCTCTTTGTGAGTTCCAGGATTGTATGATCAAGTACCGAAGTGCACACGGTGGATGCCTTGGCAATCAGAGGCGATGAAGGACGTTGTAGCCTGCGATAAGCGCGGGGGAGCTGGCAAACAAGCTTTGATCCCGCGATTTCCGAATGGGGAAACCCAGTCTTAGGACTATCCGAAAGGAAGCTAACCCGGAGAACTGAAACATCTAAGTACCCGGAGGAAAAGAAATCAACCGAGATTCCCTGAGTAGCGGCGAGCGAAAGGGGACTAGCCCTTAAGCAACTTGTGTTTTAAGAGAACAGTCTGGGAAGGCTGGCCATAGTGGGTGATAGCCCCGTATCTGAAAAGGCACTTGTTGTGAAATCGAGTAGGTCGGGACACGAGAAATCTTGACTGAATATGGGGGGACCATCCTCCAAGGCTAAATACTCCTGATTGACCGATAGTGAACCAGTACCGTGAGGGAAAGGCGAAAAGAACCCCGGAGAGGGGAGTGAAATAGAACCTAAAACCGTGTGCATACAAGCAGTGGGAGCCGTAAGGTGACTGCGTACCTTTTGTATAATGGGTCAGCGACTTACTTTCAGTAGCAAGGTTAACCGTATAGGGGAGCCGTAGAGAAATCGAGTCTTAACTGGGCGATCAGTTGCTGGAAGTAGACCCGAAACCGAGCGATCTATCCATGGCCAGGGTGAAGGTTAGGTAACACTGACTGGAGGCCCGAACCCACATCTGTTGAAAAAGATGGGGATGAGCTGTGGATCGGAGTGAAAGGCTAATCAAGCTCGGAGATAGCTGGTTCTCCTCGAAAGCTATTTAGGTAGCGCCTCATGTATCACCCTCGGGGGTAGAGCACTGTTTCGGCTAGGGGGCCATCCCGGCTTACCAAACCGATGCAAACTCCGAATACCGAGGAGTGCAATCATGGGAGACACACGGCGGGTGCTAACGTCCGTCGTGGAAAGGGAAACAACCCAGACCGCCAGCTAAGGTCCCTAAATCTAGATTAAGTGGGAAACGATGTGGGAAGGCACAGACAGCTAGGAGGTTGGCTTAGAAGCAGCCACCCTTTAAAGAAAGCGTAATAGCTCACTAGTCGAGTCGGCCTGCGCGGAAGATGTAACGGGGCTAAATCTAGTACCGAAGCTGCGGATCTCGTAAGAGATGGTAGAGGAGCGTTCTGTAAGTCTGTGAAGGTGAATCGTAAGGTTTGCTGGAGATATCAGAAGTGCGAATGCTGACATGAGTAACGATAAAGGGGGTGAAAAACCCCCTCGCTGAAAGACCAAGGGTTCCTGTCCAACGTTAATCGGGGCAGGGTGAGTCGACCCCTAAGGCGAGGGCGAAAGCCGTAGTCGATGGGAAACAGGTTAATATTCCTGTACCACCACGTGATGCGATGGAGGGACGGAGTAGGCTAGGTGATCAGGGCGTTGGTTGTCCCTGTTCAAGGATGTAGGCAGAGAGCTTAGGAAAATCCGGGCTCTTAATGCTGAGATCTGATGTCGAGTTTCTACGGAAACGAAGTCATTGATGCCATGCTTCCAAGAAAAGCTTCTAAGCTTCAGTCACGTGGGATCGTACCCGAAACCGACACAGGTGGTCAGGTCGAGAAGACCAAAGCGCTTGAGAGAACTTGGGTGAAGGAACTAGGCAAAATGGCACCGTAACTTCGGGAGAAGGTGCGCCGGTGACGGTGATGGACCTTGCGTCCTAAGCTGTTGCCGGTCGAAGTAACCAGGCCGCTGCGACTGTTTATTAAAAACACAGCACTCTGCAAACTCGTAAGAGGACGTATAGGGTGTGACGCCTGCCCGGTGCCGGAAGGTTAATTGATGGGGTTAGCGTATGCGAAGCTCTTGATCGAAGCCCCGGTAAACGGCGGCCGTAACTATAACGGTCCTAAGGTAGCGAAATTCCTTGTCGGGTAAGTTCCGACCTGCACGAATGGC
>JGI11705J14877_10000074_pt1 | contig 59602 bp, 62 predicted proteins | sample Etolaghawater15m_FD_14877 | JGI IMG/M metagenome (IMG submission 14877) | reverse complement strand
TCTTCTTCTTCTTCTTCTTCTTCTTCCTCACCATCATACATCTCTAGCTCTTCATAAGATCTAAATACATTTCCTGGACTTAAAGTATAATAAAGATCTTTATCTCTAAACTCCTCAAGTGTAACATGCTTTGTAATAAAATCAGGGTTAATCTCATCTTCAATACCTTCTAATACTCTACCTTTAAGTAAAGTAAAATACTGAATAGATTCATCTGCGGCAGTTTTATCTGTAATAAATCCATGACCTGGAACTAAATAGTCCCACTCTCTAGATTTAATAGCTTTAAGTGCTTCTATTTGGCCTACAACAATTCCATCTCTATTTGATGTAACCCTACCATTCATAACAACATCAGCAACTAATACTACTTTGTCATCTGGTAAATATAAGAACCAATCCTCTTCAGAGTGTGCGTATCCTACTTTTACATATTCCATCTTTACACCTGAAACCTCAAATTCAGTTGTATCTTCAAAATGCTCATCAACTTTTACAAGTGTTGTACCTCTAATAGCATCTTGATAAAGTGCTCTAACCATTCTTGTTTGAAGACCAGGGTATTCCTTACCTTCAATATTTCTAGGGAATGATGCATCGTAGTTAACATTTATAGATTCTGGTCCAAGAATTTTAGCGTTATGAACCTCTTTATAATAATTATTACCTAGCCAGTGATCATCATGTTCATGACTTACAACAACAGTTGAAACTGGCATATCAGCAATCTCTTTCATAGTTGCATATGCTTGTTGAGCATACTTATATGAAGGTCCACTATCCCAAGCAATCCAAGAATCATCACCTTTGATATAACAACTATTTGACATATCTCCAGCATTCTCTTTAGTAGGCATTTCCATTGCACCAAAGAAACACCAAACTCTATCACTTACTTGTACTGGCTTCAAATTGTAATTCCAATCTGGACCTTTACCATCACGAGACTCTACCCATTCATATGAGATAAAGTTTCCATCAACATCCAATTTACTTGGATTGGCAGTTGTTGTTGTTTTATTAAAGATAAATGGCATTGATATTACAAATGCCACTACTATCAGAAATAATATACTTAATTTAGCTTTCATAAGTATCCTTACTTAATTTTTGTCTTACCTGTATCTGTTTTACCATTGTTATCAGTAGTAACAAATACTAAATTGTCACCTTTTTTAGCTCCAGTAAAATTGAATTTAAGAAGTGGATTTTCTGACATAAATCCACTTGTAGAAGCTTCAAATACAACTTTATCATTAGCTTTTGCTATGATATGAGCAATATAATCTACATCAATACTTTTTTTCTTAGCCTCCTCTTTATCTGCCATAAGGCTTTTAAACATTACTTTTACTTTAACAACACCTTTTTTTTCTTTTGCTTTAATTTTCATTGAACTTGCCATTATATATCCTTTTTTATTTTATTTTTTATTATTTTATTTTATTTTATTTTTTATAGTTAAATGTGAGGTGGGGTGATAAATCAACCTCCACAACCACCAATAGATACATCAATCTCTTTTGCTGTAGTTAATAGTTCACCGCTTCTAGTTTTAGCAACAATTGTAACCATAGCTGTTTGTCTCATTTTAATTCTGAAATCATAATCAACTTTTTGCCCTTCTGGCACTGAGAATACTACTGTAGCTGCTCTTGGATTTGCATCTTGGAATAATGCTATAGTTTCAATATCTAATTTACTTGATAATCCAATAGGAATTGATCCACCATTTTCTGCTAGCTTTGGAGCATCAAATTTAATCTTATTAGTTTTCTTTAATCCACCAGAACCAAATAACTCTTTAATTGCACTAGCTGTTTTTTCAGATTCCCATACACCTTTGTTTGTTTCTCTAAAGTTTACTGCATTTAAACTTGTTACTGGTGCAGCAGCTACTGCTAATACTGCAGCACTTAATCCAAAAAATTTTCTTCTTTCCATTTTATTTCCTTTTATTTTAATTTTAATTTTATTTAATGTTTTTTGCTTGAATCTACCATAAATTCAACAATAAGCTTAATTTCCGTATTTGTTAAGTCCATATTACCACCTTTTGGAGGCATACCACCCAAACCTTGGATAGCATTATGCACAACTTCAGCAAAACCTTTTTTCATTACAGTATCCCATGTATCTACATCACCAACTGCTGGTGCACCCATATTATCATTTGCATGACAAAGCTTACAAGACTCATTGTAAAGTTTTTCACCTTTTGAAACTGTCTTATCTTCAACTTCTGGTGGAAGATCTCTAAGCGTTGAATACGCTGGTGATACATCACTCATCTCATACTTAATCTTAACTACAGAAGGTTCAGTTTTACCATCTTGTCCACCTGGATCTTTACAATCAGTCATACATCTTGTACCAGCACCAATATTTTTTGCTCTATTGGCAAAGAATGCTCTAATGTCTTCTTGTGCATTTGGACCATCAATATTTGGATAGAATCCATTTTTATTTGGAAGTACAACTTTTATAAGTTTTTCTTTATTAAGTACATATTCCTCATCCATCTCAACACCATCAATTTTTATTCCATTATTTGCTAATAAATAAGCAGTAATTGCATAAGTTTCACTATTTGTTAAACTTTTTGGATGTGCATATGGCATAGCATCTCTAATATATGTAAATAATGTAGTTGCAACTGGCCAATAAGTACCTACAGTTCTTTTTGGTGCATCTGTACTTCCATATACTCTTTGATTTTTAAGAGTAATTAGAACTCCATTTTCATCTTTATCTTGATTTCCACCTGTTAATTGAGGATACCCTTTTCCACCAGCACCAAACTCTCCATGACATGACGCACATTGTGCTTCATAAAGTTCATCACCAAGCTCAACTGATCCTTCACCTTCTGGTAAACCAGTACCATCTGGTAATGCATCAACATCCCATGCTTTGATCTCATTTGCAGTTGCTTCTCTACCAAAGTTTATACCTTTAGTACTTTGCTCATTGTATTTATAAGCAGTATATGTACCATTTGCTCTTTCATAAGTAACACCACCATCAATAGCAGTCTTATTTTTGATAGTATAATCACTAGCAACTGATACAGAAACCAACAGTGCAGAGGCAGCAATTGCTTTCATTCCACTTTTAATTGTTTTATGATCTAACTTGAACATTTGTCACCTTTCCTTTTGCATCTACAGCCCATGTATGTATAGCATTTCTATGGTAAACACCCTCAACACCAACAACTTTTTTCTCTTGATTTACAGTTGGCTGAACATTATCAGAATCATCATATGAACGACTTTGTAATAATAATGGCTTACCTTCATATCTGTATAGATAAGAGAATCTTGTCCATGCTTTTGGAAGAACTAAACCTTTTAGATATGCTTCAATCCAATTTTTACCACCATCAAGACTGATATCAACACCTTTAATAGTACCATGTCCAGACCATGCTAGACCTTCAATCTCAACTAAATCACCAACTTTAAGATCTGTCCATGGATATTCAGGACATGGTGAAGTGATTACTGAGTTTGTTTCATTTGCATAGAAATGTTGAATCGCTTTACCACTTGCAGTAAGTGCAGTATACTTAGAAGTTTCCTCTTTTGCATACCATGGTTTATCACCAAATTCTAATCTTTTTAACCACTTAACACAAAGGTTAGCTTCCCAACCTGGAGCTAATAAACGAACTGGATAACCCTGCTCATCTCTTAATGCTTCACCATTCATAGCATATACAATCATTACATCATCAAGTACTTTTTCAATTGGTAATGTTCTACTCATCTCTGAACCATCACTACCTTCTGCAAGCATCCACTTAGCTTCTGGCTTAAGTCCTAATTCATCAAGAATAGTTTTTAATCTAACACCAGTCCACTCAGTACAACTCATCATACCTCTTACAAACTGTAAAGAACCAAACTGTGGACCTTTCCACTCAGCTGCACCATTTGATGGACACTCTAAGAAATGAATTCTTGTTTCACTTGGGTATCTTTTTAGTTGATCAAGAGTAAGTACTATTGATTTTTCTACAAGACCATGAATCATTAATCTAAATTTATTTGGATCAATATGTGCTACACCATTATGTGTTCTAGTAAAATGTAATCCATTTGGAACAATAATTCCCTCTAATTCATGAAGAGGTGTCATAGAAATAGCTGCATGCATATCTCCAGCTGAAGACATCAATGGAGACGTTCTTCTTACTACATTATGCTCATATCTAGATGGCATACCATACGGATTAAAGTTACACTCATCACCTAAGGTTGTACCCCATTTTGTATGATGTATAATATTTGGATCATCTAAATCCGATGCAAGTACTGCACTTGGTGCTACAACTGTAGCAGCAGCAACAGCACTTACAGATGCTGTCTTTTTGAAAAAATCTCTTCTACTAATAGTTGAAGATTCTTTTTCTACAATTTGTTTATTCAATTTTTCTCCTTTATTAAAATATATCAACTTAGTTCAAACATAAGTTCTTTTTGTTTTGCTAGAAGATTCTCTAGAATCTCTCTCCCAGTATCTTCTCTATCTTGCCATTCAGATTCAACATGAATTTTAAAAAGCTTTTTAAAATAATCATAATGTGCATCTCCACTTGTGATTTTAAAAAAATAAAACCTTACAAAGCTAATACCATTAATGTCACTGATTGCAAACTTTTTACCTTTACTATCTTGATATACCTCCTCGTTGATATAATTTATAAAGAATTCTGATTCTTGTAGCCAGTTATATAAACTTAATTCTGATGATTCAAGCAATTTATATGTTTGAGCATCCTCTTGGCTTAAATTTATTTGATAAGTGTTTTCATCAATTTCAAAACCATTAAGTTTATCGTTATAAGTTACAAGTTCAAAGGTCATTTTCATATATTAATCCTATATATTATGCTTTACCAGCAAGCATTCCATACATTGTCATTGGCTTAAGAGCATAAATTTTCATTAGCCAGAATATCCATCTTTCAACTGTTGGATCAAGAGGAAATGATGGTGTAGGCTTAACTTCCCAGTTAAACTCAGCCATCATTACTGTACCAATACCAGTAATTAGAGGACAAACCGTATATCCTTCATATTTAGCAACTAGTGGTTCACCCTTCATTTTAGAGATCAAGTTATTTACTAATACTTTATACTGTTTTCTTACAGATCCACCAGTTTTACCCATAGGAACTTGTGCAATATCCCCTAGAGAGAATACATTATCAAATTTAATATGTTGTAATGTTTCTTTATTTACAGGTACCCAACCTCCAGCTGAACCTAAATCAGATTCTGCTATCTCTCTTGGAGCTATCTGTGCAGGAGCAATATGTAAGAAGTCATAAGAAACTTTTTTCTTTTCATGCTTAGAGATTACTTCAAATTCTTTCATAATCGGATCCCATGGACCTTTTTCTTGCCACTTAGCATCAAATACTGCAATTTTATTCTTTTTATCTACTTCAATAAGATTATGTCTGTAGTTCCATTTAAACTTTTCTCTTTTAAATTGTGCTAAAACAGCATCATGATATTCAGGTATACCAAACATAGATCCACCATTTGTGTAGAAAGTAAGTTCAGAATTTTCTCTAGCTCCTGCTTCTTTTATTCTAGAATTTGCTAAATACATAATCTTCTTTGGTGCTCCACCACATTTAATTGGTGTACTAGGATGTGTAAATACAAAATTTGTTTTTTTACCAGATGCCGCTTGAGCTATAAACTTTTGCATCTGCTCCCAAGTTTTTGTTGCACCTTCGGCAGTATAAATAGAACATATACCATCCTCACCTAGTGTTTTATGAAGTTGTGAATTATCACCAGTTGAATAACATCTACCAGCCTCTTCTAAACCTTTAATTCTTTCAAAGTCAAGTTGTAAACCACAAGCTACAATTAAGTAGTCATATGACACTTCTTGACCTTGAGCTGTTGTAAGTTTATTTTGTGTAGGTTCAAATGCGATTGCCCTATCTTTAATAATCTTTACACCATCTGGAACAAAGTCATCTCTATTGTAGGCAATATCATCTTCACCCCAAATACCAGCACCTATTAAAGTTTGTCCTGGCTGATAAGAAACAGATAAATCATTTGGCTCAATAACTGTAATATCTGGATTCTCTAAACTTAATGTCAGTCTTGCAGCTGTACTCATACCTGCTAATCCACCACCAACAATTACAATTTTACCAGTAACACCAGACTTTTCAATTGGTGCTTGATCTTTTTCCATTGCATGAATTTGAGTAGATCCAACTAATAAAGATGCACCAGAGATACCTGCTAATTTCATAGCATCTCTTCTACTCATCCCCTTTGATGATAACTCAGTATCCATTTGTGATAACATTTTATCTATATATTTATTATCCATATTTATCCCTTACTTTAAACCATTAACATATTTAGCAACAGCATCAATTTCTGCCCAAGAAAGATCTTTAGTTATACTTCTCATTAATGCACCATAACCATACTTATTAAGTAATTGATAATCTTTACTCTTTACACCGCCTCTATATTCTTTTAATGTTTTAGCAACATCTTCTGTATTTAGACCGGCAATTACTCCATAAGTAACTCGTGCAGACCCTTTAAAACTAATCTGCTTACCATCATCTCCATGACATTTAGAACATTGTCTTTTATATATAATATCAGCTTGTGGTGGTAACAATAAACCTGACTTATATGTAGATGTATTATTTGATGCGAATAACACAGTACTTATAAGAGATATTGATAACATAACTTTTTTCATTTTTGACCTCTCAATAATTTATGTTCTTTCATTCTAGAGTAATAAAGCTTATGTAAAACTAAATCTAATATTAAATTTTATTAATAGTATAATAATTATATATTATTTTAGTTATTGGAAATCCAAGAAAGCCTTTACCTATAGGCTATAATTTAAATTTATAATATTTATAAGTATATTATTTACTAATATTTAACTTAAAATTAACTATGGGGTGTCTAAATCAGACCTAATAGTTCAAAATGCATTAGAAAGTAAGTATAAATAAAAGTAATGAAAAGCTTTTACCATTCATCATCTTTTAATTCTATCTCTTGAATAAATGTTTCAAGGTCTATTTGTTTATAGCGTTTAGAAGATATATACTTTATCTCTTTATAGTACTCTTCAATGTTTCTATAACCTATAGATTTATATAAGATATTTCCATTTTTATCAATAAAATATGTTGCAGGATATGCAGCTACTTTCATATATTTTGCAAACTCTTTATGAGTGCCTTTAAAATCTTTATAGATAATAATCCCTTTATCTTTAGTATATATATCTACTAAAATAAAATCATTATCTAATTCTTTTAAAATCTTTTTACTTGTAAAGTTCTCATTGAGCATTGTTTCACAATAGTTACAAGATGGTATATGGAAAAATATAATAATATTTTTTTCACCATTAGATACCATTTTCATTTTCTTATCTAGATTAATATTATTACTAGCACTTGCACTAACTACTAACAATATAGTAAATAATATTTTTTTTAAAATAAACATTTTTAAATCCTTTTTTAATAAATTTAGCCTTGTTCTAATGTAAGTATATAGTAAGTAACTTGATGCTATCTTACAACTATAAACTTCTAGGAATATAAATATGGCAATCACAAGAAGAGATTCACTAAAAGCTTTAGGTTTACTTGCAGCAACAACTGCTACAGCAAATATTATACAAAACTCAAAAAATACAAGAGTAGTTATTATTGGTGGTGGATGGTCTGGTCTTTCAATTGCAAAAAATATTAAAATGTTATCCAAAGATACTGATGTTATATTAGTTGAACAAAATGATACATTTATCTCTTGTCCCATGAGTAATCTATGGCTTGTAGATAAAGTTAGTTTAGAATACTTAACGCATGATTACTTAGAGGCAGCAAAAAATAATAATTATAAATTTGTTCATGCAATAGCTCTTAAGTTAGACAAAAAGAATAATATTTTACATACAAGTACTGGGGATATAAAATATGATTATATAATATTTGCACCAGGCATTGACTATGATTATTCATTCTTAACAAATAATGATTTAGATTTAGAAACTAGATTAAGAGAAGAGTATCCTGCTGCTTTCAAACATGGAGAAGAACAGTTTATTTTAAAAAATAAAATTAAAAACTTTAAAAGTGGTAATTTTATTATGACTGTTCCTTTTGGAAACTATAGATGTTTACCTGCCCCTTATGAAAGAGCTTGCTTAGTAGCAGATTATTTTAAGTCAAAAAATATCAAGGCAAAAGTGATTTTGCTTGATGAAAATAATGATATTACTATTAAAGAGCATGGTTTTCATACAGCATTTGAAGAATTATACTCTGACTACTTAGAGTATCATCCAAATTCTAAAATAGAAAATATTGATCTTGATGGGAAATTTATTGAAACAGAATTTGGGGAATTTTCTTTTGACGATGCTTCATTTTATCCAAGAGTTAGAGGTGCAAAAATATTAGAAAAAGTTGGTATTGCTAAAGATACAGTATTTAATAGACTTGAAGGTAATATAAATGGCTTAAATTATCAAGCTATTGATGAGGAAAATATCTTTATATCTGGGGATGCTAGACCTATGGGATTTTCTAAATCTGGTAATACTGCAAGTACAGAAGGTTTATATGTAGCAAAGTTAGTTGTAAATAAAATTTATAATGGCTCATCATTACCATGGGAATCTCCAACCACTCTATGCTTTTCAGCAGTAAGCGCTAATCCTGAACGAGCTATATTTGTTAATTCTCAATATGCTTATAATAAAAAAAGTAAGAGTTTTGGCTTTGCAACCCCTAAAACAAGTGAAGTTTGGAAAGGTAATGAGGGTTTAGAAAATGCAAAAGCCCAGCATGACTGGGCAGATGCAATGTATAGATATATGTTTAAATAAAACTATATCTATTCAATTGTTGAATCAATTGTTGATTCAAGTAAATTTTGAGCATCAATTAAAGGCTCAAGAGAATAATCATCTTCAATATTAGTTGTCATTACCCAGTTATAAACAGATGGGTAAGCCATATGAGTAAACTTCTCATCTTTTTTCTTATACATATACATAGTACATGGTGCTAATGCTCCAACTTCTGGATGAGTTTTATGTACAGGATAAATTACTTCTAATTTACAAATAGAATAAGTATCATAAAAGTCAAATGTTTGTACACCATTATCTACAAGATCTTCTTGTACAGGTGTAAATCCAGCTACAATAAATCCATTAGCTTCAATCTCACCTTCCATCATCTCTTGATAAGTCTCTTTTGCCTCTTCAATTTTATTGGATTCATTACTCATAGTAAATTTAAATCTTGTAACAATCTCACCATCAGGTCTTACTTTTTTATAACTAAGTTCCTTAAATGAACCATTTGGTAATGCTTCTTGTAAAGCTTTTGTTAGACTATCATTTAATGCAATAAGATAAGGGTTAGTTTTTGGTACATCTGTAATTCTAGAAATACCATCAATTGAAAGAGATGAAATATTTACTGAACTACCATCCTTAGAGAATACCGAAGTGCTTATAGGCGCCAAAAGACCAAATTTTGGATAATCTTTGATAAGCTTTGAACTTATTTTAGGATTATATACAAACATAAGATTATACATCTTATAGTCTGTTCCAGCTGATGGTATTTTTTTACCAAATCGACCAGCAAATGCTTTATTCATATTATTATTACCAGTAATAGTAAATCCATTAGCTTTAAAAGCTTCTTCAATACTCTTGATTGTTATCTTATCATTACTATTGTTAGCTGCGTAAATTCTAATATCATCTTTTATCTCTTGCTTTTTTACCACTGGAGTTTTTGTAACTCCAGAGTCTTGTGCACAAGCAGTGAAAAAGAATGCTAACACTAAAGTCAGTGTTGAAATAATTATATTATTCTTCATATTTATCCCTTATTTTTTCTTTTGTCTTGATGTAAGCTCAACAGATTTCTTATAAGTATTACCTTTTCTATCTGTTGCTGTAATTACAAGAAGATCACCCTTTTCGCTCTCTTTTCTTGTTACACCATTATTTATTTCTCTACCTGAAAGTTTTTTACCAACTTTAAAAGATTCAGATTTAAACTGGAATTTAAAAATAGGATTTTTAGAAAAAAACTGACTTGTTGATACATCTAGTACTGTTTCACTACCTATTTTACCAGTGATATGTGTGATAAAGTTTGCATCTTCGCGATCACCTGTTTTAGTTTTAGCTTGATTATAAGTCATCATAGGGTGACTAAATGCCATTTTTGCTGTTGCAATATCATTCTTAATTTTAATTTTTACAGCTGTTATTTTATTACTTGCCATCTATTCCACCTATCCTTCACATCCACCAGCAGCAACTTCCGTTGATACCTTATTCATATAAATCACACCATCAGTACCTTCGACTAAAACCATAATAGTACCACTTGTACCCATTTTAATCTTTGCTTCATACTTTTTAACATCATAAATGTTTACATCATAAACAGCAACTGCACTTTCAGGATTTGCATCTTGAAATAACGCTATAGTTTTTGCATCAAGAGTCGTACCAAACTTAACAGGTACAGCACCACCACTTGAGTTGATTTTTGGTACAGAAAGTTTTACTTCATCACTTTGCACAACATCTTTTAAACCATACATAGCTTTAATTGCATCATCAATTGTATGTGCTTCCCATACTGAAGGTTTTGATTTTCTATAATCTTCAGCACTCAAATTCATCGGAATTACAGAAAGTGCAACTGCACCACCTGCAAAACTTAAAAAACTTCTTCTATTCATCATCGTCCTTTAAAACTTTAACATATAATCAACAACTTGTTTAAATTCTTCATCACTTAATGACGAACCACCTTTAGCTGGCATACCCATATTTGTACCTTCTAAACCATTTTTATATATTTTAGCAAGTCCTTTTTCCATAAATGGTGCCCATCCAGCTTTATCTTTTGCTGCAGGTGCTACACCTGTTGCATGACACATAGTACAACTAGCTTCATATGCAGCTTTTACATCAAAACTTACTTTATAAGATGCACTCTCTTTTTTAACAGGTAAGTTTCTTTCAACTGAAATTGGAGGATTAAAATCAGTAATACCACCATCAACTCTAACTATATTATCTGTTTGTTGACAATTTGACATACAAGGTTCTTCACCTTTTTTAAGTCTAATAGCACCATAATTATCTGGATTAGTGTAAAATTTTCTTACATTTTCAAGTCCATTTACTCCATCAATATCTGGAACAAATCCATTTCTATTTGGCATCTGTATTTGTAAGAATTTTTCTTTATTTAATTTAAATGTTTCATTAACTATCTCACCATCTACTTTCATACCATTGATATAAAGCATATATGCTGTAAGTGAATATACTTCATCATCAGTTAAAGTTTTTGACTTAGTATGTGGCATTGCATCTCTTATGTACCACCACATTGTACTAGCTACTGGCCAATATGAACCAAATACTCTAGATGGACCTTCTGCTGTAGGATTAAGCCATCTGTTATTAGTTAGTGTTCTTTTAATCTCTTTAGCCTTTCCAGCTGAAAGTGCTGGATATCCTGCACCACCTGATCCAAAGTCACCGTGACACATCATACATTGAGATTCATATAACGCTTCACCTTCATCAACATAACCTGTACCTTCTGGTAAACCTTCATTTAATCCATTGATATCTTTGTCCCATGCTTTTATTTCATTTGCAGTTGGTACTCTACCATGATTAGAAGCAGCTTTAACTCCAGTAATATTTTTTGATACATCTGAATCTTTAAATGCCTGTGTATTTACTTTATACGGTCCAGTTTGTCCATTTTTAATTGGGTAATAAACACCACCACTGATATCTTTTTGTGCATTCCAAAGTCCATTATATGCAGAAGACTCAATATCTTTTGCTTGACCTGAAGTTAATAGTGTTGCAGCAGCTATAATTGAAACTGCTATCATTTTATACTGTTCTGATTTGAACATGGTTTACCTCCCCATTTGGTGTTACTTCCCAAGTTTCTACAGCATTTCTGTGATATACAGATTCTACACCCATACCTTTTGTTTTGTCTTTACCATAGTTTGCTTTTGCTACGCCATTACCAAATACTTCTTGATCAACTGTTGGCTGAATAAATCCAGCATCATCCATTGCTCTTGAAGTTAGTAATAATGTTTCACCTTTTTTATATGTATGCATATAGCTCCATCTAGTCCAACATTTTGGAAGAACTTCACCTTTAATGTGTGCATTAACATAATTGTTTCCACCGTCAAACGATAAATCAACTCTAGTGATTGTACCCATACCAGACCATGCTAGTCCTTCGATTTCAATTACATCACCATCTTCTAAGTGCTTCCAATCCTTCTCAGGGCTTGGACTAACTACTGTAGAGTTTACTTCATTTGCATAGAAATGTTGTATCGCTTTACCAGTTGGCTGAAGTGCAGTATATTTAGAAGTTTCCTCTTTTGCATACCATGGTTCATTTGAGAATTCAAGTCTCTTTAGCCATTTAACACATAGGTTACCTTCCCAACCTGGAAGAAGTAATCTTACAGGATAGCCTTGTTCAGGTCTTAATGCTTCACCATTTTGACCCCATACAAGCATTGCATCATCAAGAACCTTATCAATTGGTACAGATCTTCCCATCTCAGAGTTATCACTACCTTCTGCAAGCATCCACTTAGCTTCAGGCTTAATACCTAAGTCTTCTAGAATTGTCTTAATATAAACACCAGTCCAAGCTGCACAGGCCATAAAACCTTTTGCAAATTGTAATGAATTATATTGTGGTCTTCTCCACTCTTGTCCACCATTGGCTGGACACTCAATAAAGTGAGTTCTTGTAACTCTAGGATATTTTTTTAACTGATCAAGTGTTAATACAATCTCTTTATCTACTAGCCCATTAATCATAAGTCTAAATTCATTTGGATCAATATGTGCAGTACCACCATGACATCTAGAGAAGAATAAACCATTTGGTGTAATAATCCCTTCACTCTCATGTATTGGTGTTACAGCAATAGATGCTCTAAAGTTACCCGATGCTAATAAACCTGTATATCTTCTAGTATTATTATGCTCATAAGCAGATGGAATACCATAAAGATTTTTTGTTACTGGATCCCCCCACGATTGTCCCCATTTAGGGTGATGCATAATTGCATGATCATCTTCACTTGCTAATGCTTTTACTGGATCTATTACAGATGCAGCAGCAATTGCACTTACAGATGCAGCTGTAGCTTTTTTGAAAAAGTCTCTTCTACTAATTGTAGAATTTGTTTCTTTATTCTGTGCCATTTGTCCTCCATTATTTTGATTTTAGAATAATACATAATATATCCTCCACAATAGATATTATTTTTGATCTAAAATTTATATTTAAGTATATACTAAATATAGAATTTCACATATATAATATTAACTTTTTTTAACTATAATAAAATTTAATATAAAATCCTCTAAAGCCTTTAGGTACGGCATTATAACTCCTAACTATTATAATCATAAACTGAAAACAATATTCTTCTTTTCTCTTAAAAATAAAAATTTAATTCCTTGACAAATAAATAATATTTTACTAAAATTATATAGGAAATAGTTATATTAATATAGCTTATAGGATAGATAATGATAAATAATATTGGAAAAGTTATAAAACTTTTCATATCACTAGATGGAACATCTCATAGAAGCAATAAAGAAAACCTTATTGTTGATAGAAATGGTATTAATATAGATAAATTCTATAAAAAAGATATTAACAGATCGATATTATTAACATCTATAAAAGCATACGAAATGATGAAAAATGATGAAATAGAGACTAAAGATGGAATGTTAGGAGAAAATATATTAGTAGACTTTAATCCATATGATTTAAATATAGCAGATAAAATTAAAATAGGTAGTGCTATTTTAGAAGTTACTCAACACTGTACTCTATGTAAAAGTTTAAAAAAAATAAAAGATTGTGTTCCTAAATTACTTAAAAATGATCGAGGTGTTTTTGCTAAGGTTATACAATCAGGTGTAATATTTGAGGGAGATAAAATCACTAAATTATCTTAAAGATAATTTAGCCAATTATTTAATGATACTTTTTGTGTAAATAAACTTGTAGGGGCACCATGCCCTGTGTATATAGTATAGTCTTGATCAAATTCTAATACTTTTCTAATACTATCTTTCATATCTTCTGGACTTGAATATGGAAAATCTACTCTTCCAATTGATCCTTCAAAAATAAAATCTCCACTAAACATTGTGTCATTAATAGTAATAGCACTACAACCTGGAGTATGGCCAGGAAAATGATGAAACTTAACTTCAATACCATCAATATTAATTATTTCATCAGGCTTAACCTTAAAATCAGCAATAGATGTAGGTGTACCTTGATCAAAAGGATCATCTTCAAGCATAAAACAATCATCTTGTGGACAATATATTGGGACTCTTAACTTGTTATTTAATTCTTTATTTGACCACACATGATCAAAGTGACCATGTGTATTTAAAATCGCAATAGGATTTGTAGTATTGTCTAGTACCCATTGTGTTGCACCCATACCAGGATCTATAATTAAATCTTTACCATCAATTGTAACAATATAGCAATTTGTCTGGTAATCTCCCATTGCTTGTGCTTTTATAGTCATAGTATAAATCCTTAGATATTATTAGCAATTATTGTACCCATCTCTTGAGTATTTACAACTTTCTTAGCATCAAATGCAGCTAAATCACCTGTTCTTATACCATCTTTCATAGCTTTTTTAATTGCATTATCAATTGCATTGGCAGCTTCAATTTCATTGAAAGAATATCTTAACATCATAGAAGCACTAGAAATTGTAGCAATTGGATTAGCAATACCCTGCCCAGCTATATCAGGAGCCGAACCATGAATTGGTTCATATACTGCAGTCTTAAGTCCTGTTGATGCAGAAGGGAGAAGTCCAATAGAACCACTTAGCATAGATGCCTCATCTGATAAAATATCTCCAAAAATATTTCCTGTTAATACTACATCAAATTGTCTTGGATTTGCGATTAATTGCATAGCACAGTTATCTACATACATATGCGATAACTCTACTTCTGGATATTCTACTGCAATCTTTTCAACAGTATCTCTCCAAAGTTGTGATACATCAAGTACATTTGCTTTATCAATACTACAAACTCTTTTATCTCTTTTCATTGCTAGTTTAAATGCTACATGAGCGATTCTTTCAATCTCCTCAACTGTATACACCATAGTATTCCAGCCTTTTGTTTCGGTCTTACCTTTTGGTTCACCAAAATAAATACCACCAATAAGTTCTCTCACAACCATAATATCAACACCTTTGATAACTTCTGGTTTTAAAGATGATGCATCAACTAATTCATCATATACAACTGCTGGCCGTAAGTTTGCAAATACACCCATCTCTTTTCTAAATCTTAAAAGTCCAGACTCTGGTCTAAGTTCTCGCGGTTGATTATCCCATTTTGGCCCACCAATTGCTCCAAAAAGACAAGCATCACTTTCTAATACACCATCAATTGTTTCTTGAGGTAATGGGTTACCTGTTGCATCAATTGCACATCCACCCATTAGATATTCACTATAGTTAAAATTTATATCAAACTTCTTTGATACCGCATCTAATACTTTAATAGCTTCATCTACAATCTCTACACCAATCCCATCACCTTTAATTAGTGAAATATTATAATTTTTAGACATTATTTATTTTCCTTTGCTTCTTTTACTGAAGAAAGATTGCTATCGCAACCGCTATTCGCTTCTTTTGCAGCAAATTCCATTAGTCCACCACAAGAGATTAACTCCTGCATAAATTCTGGAATTGGAGCAAATTTATATTCTTTATTTGTAGTTTTATTTGTAACTGTACCATTATCTAAATCAACAGCAACTTCATCACCCTCTTTTATTTCACTAGCTTGTGGTAATTCAAAAATAGGTAAACCCATATTAAATGCATTTCTATAGAAAATTCTAGCAAATGTTGGTGCAATAACTGCAGCAACACCAGCAGCTTTTAATGCAATTGGAGCATGCTCTCTACTACTTCCACATCCAAAATTTTCACCTGCAACTATAATATCGCCTTTTGTTACTTTTGATGGAAACTGTGGATCTGCATCCTCCATTACATACTTTGCTAGATGTTCAGGATCTGAACTATTTAAATATCTTGCAGCAATAATTAAATCTGTATCAATATTATCACCAAATGTCCAAACTTTACCGTCTATTTTATTATTCATTGTTCTATCCATTTTGTTTAATTTAAGCCATTATATCTAAAGTAAATATTTAAAATGCTGAATAAATTAAAAAAGTAAATAAAAAATCCATGTTAGTTTTTAAGACAATTTCGGTATAATACGCGACTTATGAATATCATCAGAAAGGTCCAAATATAGATGGCTGTAAAAGATTTAACCAAAACAATTGAAAAATTATTTAAAGAAAATAAAGACAATACTTTAACACATGAAAAACTAGTATCAATTTTTCCAAAAGCACCTTCTAGCGCTAATACTAAAAAAATTATAGCATTAAAACAACTATTTAATATAAATTTAATTTCTTCTCAAGAACTTGCTCAAGAACTTAAAGCTGCAGAAATTAAACGTAGAGAAGAAAATCGTCAAAAGATGATTAATGGTGAACATGATGATGCGTATGAAATTATCAAAGCTAAAGAGCTTTCTGAATGGAGTAGAAGTGATTCACCTGTAAGAATGTATCTTAGAGAAATGGGGAAAGTGCCACTTTTAACAAAAGAGGAAGAGATAGATATTAGTCAAACAATTGAGAGTGGTGAAGATGCAATTCTTGATGCTATTTGTTCTGTACCATATCTTATAGATTTTATTCTTGACTATAAAGAACCATTAGTAAATAGAGAAAGAAAAGTGAAAGAACTATTTAAAAGTTTTGATGATAACGATGATAGTGATGCAGATACTAATGATGATATTGAAGAATGTGATGAAAATAATATTGAAGATGAAAATTCATCAAGCAAGAATGCTAAAAAACTAGATAAAAGATCAGAACAAATTATTAATGAATTTAAAGCTCTAGAAAAAGCAAAAAAAGATTGGCAAAAATTCATTGCAAAAGATGTAGATATCTCAGATAATGAGATAGATCAACTAACATATACTCTTGCAATTGCTCACAAAAAACATATAATTAAATCTGCATTAATGGTATTAGCGCCTACTAGTAAACTTATTACAGAAATAGTAAAAACTATGGAAACAGCACTAAGTAGTGATGATAATTTTGATATTGAACTAAAAAGACTTGAATATAAACTACCTTTATTTAATGATACCTTACTTGATAATCACATTAAGTTATTAGATAAAATCACTAAACTAACTAAAGTAGATATTATTGGTATGGTGCCTGAAGTTACTATGGTTAGTACTTATATGGAGATAAAAAAGTTATTCCAAACAAGAGAAGCTAGCCAAGGTGGCTTTGATTTAGAAGAGGAAGAATTAAAAGAGATTCTTGATCAAATTAAAGTAGGTAAAAAAATTACTGATGCCGCAAAAGATAGAATGGCAAAATCAAATTTAAGACTTGTTGTATCTATTGCAAAAAGATATACAAATAGAGGTTTACCATTCCTTGACCTTATTCAAGAGGGTAATATAGGGCTAATGAAAGCTGTAGATAAGTTTGAATATAAAAAAGGATATAAGTTCTCTACATATGCAACTTGGTGGATTAGACAAGCAATATCAAGAGCAATTGCAGATCAAGCAAGAACTATTAGAATCCCAATTCATATGATTGAGACAATTAATAAAATTAATAAAGTAATTAGAGAGGGTATCCAAAAAGATGGTAAAGAACCAGATACAGCTGCTATTGCTAAAGCTGTTGACCTTACGGAAGAAAAAGTAAAACAAGTTATTAAAATTACTAAAGAACCTGTTTCTCTTGAAGCCCCAATAGGTGCAGAAGAAGATGGTAAATTTGGTGACTTTGTACCAGATACAAATACACCTACACCTATGGAAAATTTAATGGGTGATGATCTTGTAAGTCAAATTGACAATATACTTGGTCAACTAAACGAAAGAGAGCAAGCTGTTGTAAGAATGAGATTTGGTCTTCTTGAAGACAATAGTGATAGAACACTTGAAGAGATTGGTAATGAATTAAATGTAACTAGAGAAAGAGTTAGACAAATTGAATCAAGTGCTATTAAAAAATTAAAACACCCTAAAGTTGGTAAAAATCTTAAAAATTATGTAGAAAGTTAACTCTTTCTACATAATTATCTACTAAATAATTCCATCCATTTTTAATAATGATGTTACATCAGGTTTTCTATTTGCAAGCTGATAATATAAGTCATTCATATCAACACTACCACCTTTAGCTAAAATAAGTTCTTTATATTTTGATGCTAATTTTGTATTAAATGTACCATTTTTTATAAATAAGTTAAATGCATCAGCACTTAAAACCTCTGCCCATTTATAGCTATAATATCCAGCAGCATAACCACCACCAAATATATGAGCAAAACCATTTTGGAATTTATTATATGAAGGGGGATTAGAAACAGATATTTGTGATCTAATATCATCAAGTAAATTTTGTACTTCATAGCCTTGATAAACTTTTTGATGTAGTTTAAAATCAAATAATGCAAATTCAACTTGTCTTAAAAGTGCTAATGATGATTGAAAGTTTTTAGCTTTAATTAATCTATTTATCATCTCATCACTTAATACATCTTCGTTTTTATAATGCTTAGCAAACATTTTCAAGACATCAATATCGTATGCAAAATATTCTAAAAACTGTGATGGGAATTCAACTACGTCCCATGCTACACCATTTATACCACTAACAAAAATTTCATCTACATCACTTAAAAGATGGTGTAAGGCATGACCCATCTCGTGAAATAGTGTCACAACATCACTATGTCTTAATAATGCAGGTATCTCTTCTGTAGATTGAGGAAAGTTACATACAATAAAAGCAGTTGGCAAATGAGTCTGATCTTCTGCAACATATCTAGTATGCCAATTGTTCATCCATGCGCCACCACTCTTTTCTTTTCTGGCCTCAAGATCAATATATATTCTAGAAATTATTTTATCATTTTCACTAATATCATAACAATTTACTTTTGGACTCCATACTGGCGTATCAACTTTGGTAAATCTAATATTAAAAAGTTTATTTAAAAAATCAAAAAATCCATTTAAAACTTGATTTGATTCAAAATATGGTCTATATTCCTCCTCATCAAGATCATACTGCTCTTTTTTTAACTTTTCACTATAATATGCAAGGTCATATGATTGAATATCAGATATTCCATCTAGCTCTAAAGCTAATGATTCAACTTCTAAAAATTCTTTTGATGCTTTATCTTTAGCCTTATATGCTAAGTCTTCTAAGAAATTAATAACATCATCCTCTGTTGATGCCATTTTAGTACTAAGAGAATTTTGAGCATAATTATCAAACCCTAGTATTTTTGATTTTTCATCTTTAAGTCTTAATATTTCATCTATTACAACTTCATTGTTTGGTGCTCTAGTACAATAAGCTTTGTATATTTCTTCTCTCTTAACTCTAGAAGTACCATAAGTGATATATGCTAAATATGATGGCATTTGCAATGTAAACTTCCATTTTAAAGTTCCATCTTCGTCTTCAAATTCAGCAAGTTTGCGATCACTTTGAGGTAATTCTTTAACATCATCAAATGATTCACAAATCATTTCAAATTCATTTGTAGAATCTAATAAGTTTTGAGAAAACTCTTTACTTAATTCGCTTAATCGTAAACTAATATCTTTTAATCTATTCTTATTCTCTTTATCTAGACCACAACCACCAAGTTTGAAATCTCTAATTTCATTTTCTACGACTGTTTTAGCTGCATTAGATAATTTACTTGTGTCAATCGATTTAAATACATTAAATAACTCTTCATTTTGAGACTGCCATGTGGAAAACTCTGATAATAGTGGTAAACATTCCCCATATACTTTTTGTGTAGTTTCACTATTACATACACTATCCAAATGAAATACAGGAGTAATAAATACTTCTAAATCATGACTAATAACTTGATATGGTCTTACAAAATTATCATATGATTTATTATCTAGTTCTATTAAACTATTAATCTTAGACTTATGATCTTTTAGTAAAATATCTAATTGCTTGGGTATCTCTTCTAAATTATTAATCACAAACTTATTAAATAACACTTAGATATCCTCTTTTCCGAAATTAATCATATCATATAATGCATATTTAATAGGATTAGTATTTAAATGTGTTACAGATGAAATTGGAGCAACAAAAAATGGTAAAGAATCATTATAAACAAATGTTGCATCATCTTTATTTTGTACAAAGTAGTTATAATCACTTTTCATATCATACAATTTGGTATTATCCATTGTTAAGCCAATTGCTTCTATAAATTGTGTACTTTTTTCATTTACTGTTTCAACATCAAAAGAATCTGTTTTAGTAAGAGCTATAGCAAATTTTCTTGTAGCTAATTCAGGTGAAAACTTTTTAACTTCTTCTTTAAGTACATGAAATTGATCTACCATATCTCTATAGTTGGCCATATCAATCATAAATAGTAATGTTTTTGTTCTTTCAATATGTCTTAAAAATTCTAAACCTAATCCTCTACCATCGCTTGCCCCATCAATAATTCCAGGAATATCTGCCATCATAAATGATGTATATTCACCAACATTAACAACACCTAGACTAGGAGTTAATGTAGTAAATTCATAATTTGCCACTTCTGGTCTTGCATTTGATAATGTAGATATTAATGTAGATTTACCAACATTTGGATATCCAACTAGACCAACATCTGCAATTAGTTTAAGCTCAAGTCTTACCAAAATATCTTGTCCAGGAAGTCCTGGTTGATGATAAGTTGGAGTTTGATTTCGTGAATTTTTAAAGTGATAATTTCCCATACCACCTTTTCCTCCATCTAAGAACTTAACAGTTTGAGCATCGTCTATTAAATCCAATAAAATATCACCACTATTAGTATCAATTACTTGTGTACCAGGAGGAACCTTTACTATTAAGGCTTTTCCAGATTTACCAGTAGCTCTACTACCTTCACCTGGCTTACCATTATCAGCTTTAATTCCTTTTCGACCTTTAAACCAAGATAGTGTATCTGTATTATTACTTACTTCAAAGAATACAGCTCCACCTTTTCCACCATCACCACCATCTGGTCCACCTTTTACAACAAACTTTTCTTTTCTAAATGATGTACAACCTTCTCCACCTTTTCCAGATGAGATTGTCAATTCAACTTTATCTACAAACATAAAGTACCCCTTTTTAAATTAAAAAAGGCACTATAGCATACGCCACAGTGCCTTTTAGTATTAAGATATAAACTTCTTATGAAGCGTAAACAGAAACTTTCTTTCTTTTCATATCTTTGTTTTCAAACTTAACTTCACCATCAATTAATGCAAATAAAGTATGATCTTTACCCATACCTACATTTTCACCAGGATGAACTTTAGTTCCTCTTTGTCTAACAATGATATTACCAGCAACTACTGCTTCACCACCGTATTTTTTAACTCCAAGTCTTCTACCAGCTGAGTCTCTATTATTATTTGTACTACCTTGACCTTTCTTATGTGCCATACTATCTCCTTATGCTGCTATTTTAGTGATTCTAATTCTAGTGTAGCTTCTTCTGAAACCTCTTTTTAATTTAGAATCTTTTCTTCTTCTTTTTTTGTAGATGATAACTTTTTTATCTCTACCTTCAACGATAACTTCTGCAGTAACTGTTGCAGATTCAACATCTTTACCAGTTTTTAGTGCTCCATCATTAACTGCAATTACATCAGTAATTTCTACAGTATCTTTTGGCTCTTTGCTTAATTTATCAACATTTAAAATATCACCTTCAGATACTTTATATTGCTTTCCACCACATTTAATAATTGCGTACATTTATTGCCTTTAATATTATCCTGACAAGCAGGTTAGTTTTATTTCCCGAATTATACGAAAAATATCTTTAAAGTTTCCTTTACTTTAGCTAAATCAAGTAGATCTATTTTTAAGTTCAGTAAAAAACTAACGGTAATCAGATACAGTTGAGATAAAGTCCATTTCTATCATAGCATTTTTAGGTAAACCACTTACTTCAACAGTACTTCTTACAGGTTTATGATCACCAAAGAAGTCAGCCATTAATACATTTACTACACCAAAATTATTCATATCTGTTAGATATATATTTAATTTGATAATATTACTTATTGAACTCTCATTATCTTCAAGAATAGCTTTAATGTTTGAAAATACTTGTCTTGTCTGCTTTTTAATATCATTTTCTATCATCTCACCATTAGTAGTTAATGCTATTTGACCAGAACTATACATAAGTCCATTTACTTTTACGGCTTGTGAATAAGGGCCAATTGCTGCAGGTGCATTTGTTGTGTTTAAAAATTCCATTTTTAATCCTACTATAAAATTATTTGTCATTATATCAAAAATAAAATTATATATTATACGGTATCAATTCACCTTTTTTTAATTTCTGTATATTCTCTTGTATTTTTCTTAATATATTTGCTTTTTTCTTAAATTCCATCGATGCATCCAACTTAATATGTTGAATCTGTCTTGTATAAAATCTCACAAGAAATATATTTAATTGTGATTGCAATTCATCCTCACTATAAATTTTAAATTCATCTTTTAAACTTATACCAATAAGTATTGGATTAGATCTATCATTAAGAAGCATGTTAAATTCATTTGAATGTCTTTCAAACATTGCAATATCAACTACATTTAATATAAGATCACATAATCTATCAGATTCTAAAGCTGTTTTAATCATATTTAACTCAGCAATATCTACAGATGATAATTCTACATTATGTGGTCTTGAGGAACTATTTTTTGTAGAATTTACATGTTTGGCATTGATATCTAATTTTATCGATACATATTTTTGATACTCATCTTGTATTAATTGGTTTAAACTTCCTAAAAATTGATTTATTTCATTTAATGCTTTTTGCTTTTCTAATGGATTTGATAAATTATATTTTAAAGCAATCATATCAATAGTAAAAGGTACAAAGGCTTGAGCATTATCAAAAATATTATTAAGCTCTTCTATTGCACCATCTTTTACCATGTCGGCAGGATCTTTACCCTCCTCAAAGATTACAACACCACCTTCAAAATTATTTTGACTAAGAAGCGTACTAGCTTTAAATGCAGCATTTAATCCAGCTTTATCGCCATCATATGCCACTATAACTTTTGGCTCCCCTCTTTTAAGTAAAGGTAAGTGATCATTTGTTAGTGCTGTTCCAAGAGTTGCTACGGCATTATCAAAACCTGCTTGATGTAGCATAACTACATCTAAATATCCTTCTGTAACTATAATTTGATTTTTTTTGTATATCTGTTTGTTTGCTAAATTATAACCATAAAGTAATCTAGACTTATTGAATATTTTTGTTTGAGGTGAGTTGATATACTTTGCGTTGTGCCCACTAATTGTTCTTCCCCCAAAACCACAAATATTTCCATTTATAGTGTATATTGGGAAAGTAATTCTATCGATAAACCTTGCATATAATCCATTATCTGCATGATCAATTAAGCCAAACTCTTTTGCATCACTTAGATTTAGCATATTTTGTTTTAGAAAACCTATAGTTTGAGATGAATTAGGAGCAAAACCAATTTCAAATTTTTCAATTGATGATTCCCATACTCCTCTTTCTTGAAGGTATTGCATAGCTATCTGATTTGATGATAAAAGTTTAATATAGTAAGAGTTTAGTTTTTCAACAACGCTTATATCTTGTTTTTTGTAATTTGAATTTTCATACTCTAAATTAAAATTATACATACTAGCTAATTTTTCTATTGCTTCAGGATAAGTAAGCTTTTCATATTCCATAAGAAACTTAATAGAATCTCCACCCACACCACATCCAAAGCAATGATATATCTGTTTTTGCGGACTAACAACAAAGCTTGGAGTATCTTCACCATGAAATGGGCAACATGCTTTAAAATTTGCACCAGATTTTTTTAATTGTAAAAACTGTGATATTACATCAACTACATCTAGCGTAGTTTTAAGGTTTTCTATGGAATTTTTAGCTATCATAAGTATATTATATCGTATGAAGTATAAAAAATTTAAATAAGGTCATATTAAATGTTTTTGTCTTATAGTGATCCACTATTTGGAATTATCGTATTTTTTATATTTATTTTCATAGCATCTGCTCTTACATATGTATTTGGCTTATACAAAGAAAAACAAGCTAGACAAGAATATAGAAAACTACTTAAGAGATTTGAACTTGGAACTTTAAAAGAAGATGATTATATACATCTTTATACAACTTATAATCTTCCTTTTGATTCTATTATTTTACTTGCATCTACTTTTCTACATAAAGGGGAATATAATAAGGCAATTTCTGTTTATTTAGCTTTACTTAAAATAGTTGAAAATAGAATTCAAAAAGAAGAATTACTTGAAATATTAGGGACTACATATTATAAAGGTGGTTTTTTACAAAGAAGTAAAGATATATTTTTAAAGATACTTCAATTCTCTCCAAGAAATATACATGCACTATATCATCTTCTAATAATATATGAAAAACTCAATGAATACAAAAGAGCATTAGAAGTTATTGATGTTTTAATAGAATTAAAGCAAGTAACACAAAAAGAGGATATATATATAAAAACTTTAGAAGCGATACAAGACCCATTAATATGCTTCGAAGAAAATAGCATTAAGCTTTTAGAACTATATAAAACTGAGCCAATAATTCAAAGACTAGTAGCACAATATCTTTTAAAATATAACAAACATCTATTTTGGAATAATATTAATATATTTAGTCTAAAGGGATTAATTGATTTACTATGGTACTTGCCTAAAGAAGATATTGATTTTAATCTTATATCTAATAATCAATTTTTAGAAGAATTATATACTGCTAAAGGATATATCAATATCAAAAATTCAAGTGATATATTTGAACTTGACTTAATGATTAAATTAGAAAATATAAAGCAAAATAGAGCTAATCTTTCATTTAACTTTACATGTACAAAATGTAAAAAGACACACCCAGTATATGAGTCAAGATGTCCAAACTGTAACGAGATACTTTCATTACACCCAAATATGAAACTAATTAAACAACAAAATTTTGCTACTAATAGCTTTTTATAAAGGATATGAATGAAAAGTGTAAAAATTTATAGTGATGGAAGTAGTCTTGGTAATCCAGGTCCTGGAGGGTGGGGAACTGTACTTTCATATAATGGCACAACAAAAGAATTAAGTGGATCTTGTGATAATACTACTAATAATCGTATGGAATTACAAGGTGCTATTGAAGGAATTAAAGCCTTAAAAGAACCATGTAGCGTAGAACTTATTAGTGATTCGAAATATGTAGTACAAGCTATTAATGAATGGCTTAATGGATGGATAAAGAAAAACTGGAAAAACTCTGCAAAAAAAGATGTTAAGAATAAAGATCTATGGGAAGAATATCTCAAAGTATCACAAACACACAATATTCAAGCAACCTGGGTTAAAGGTCATGCAGGTCATAAAGAAAATGAACAATGTGATCTACTAGCTCGTACTGCAGCAGAAGAACTACAAAATAAATTAAAATAAAAGGATAAAAATGAATAATCAATTTACAAAACTTGAAGAGTGTTTGGATTATAGGTTTAATGATAAAAATCTAATAATCGAGGCACTTACACACAAAAGCTACAAAAAACCATACAGTAATGAAAGGCTAGAATTTTTAGGTGATGCTGTATTGAATCTTATTGTGGGAGAGTATTTATACAATAAATTTCCAAACTCAAATGAAGGTGAGTTATCTAAAATGAGAGCTAGCTTAGTTAATGAACAAGGTTTTACAAAACTTGCTATACAAATTAATTTAGGTGACTATATTTTCCTTTCAAATGCTGAAGATAGAAACAAAGGTAGAGAAAAGCCATCAATACTATCTGATGCATTTGAAGCAATTATGGGTGCTATTTATATGGAGTCTGGACTACAAACAGTTAAAACAATTATATTAAAACTCTTAGAGGTAGGCTATGAGCAAATCAATCTAGACAATCTATTTAGTGACTATAAAACTGCTCTACAAGAGGTAACACAAGCTAAATTTGCCATGATACCTGAATATAAAATAGAAGGTGCAACTGGACCAGATCATCAAAAAGAGTTTGAGATCTCAATATGGATTGATGGACAATGTTATGGCAAGGCAAAAGGTAAAAGTAAAAAAGTTGCACAACAAGCTGTAGCAAAAATTGCGCTAGACAATATTAAGGAACAAGATAATGCAAAATAGTTTCGGAGCCAGATTTAGATTTACAACATTTGGAGAATCACATGGTAAAGCACTTGGGGTTATAATAGATGGTGTACCTGCTGGATTAAATATTGATGAAGAATTTATTCAAAGTGAAATGGATAGACGAAAACCTGGTAAAAGTAAATTTGAGACACAGAGAAAAGAAAGTGATAAGGTAGAGATATTAAGTGGTGTATTCGAAGGGATTAGTACAGGTACTCCAATATCTATGATAATCTTTAATGAAAACCAAAAAAGCAAAGATTACTCAAATGTAAAAGAGCTATTCAGACCAGGTCATGCTGATTTTACATACTTCCATAAATATGGGATTAGAGATTATAGGGGTGGTGGTAGAAGTAGTGCTAGAGAAACTGCATGTAGGGTTGCAGCAGGTGCAATTGCAAAACTAATGCTAGATCAATTAAATATACAAGTTCAAAGTGGTATCTGCGAAATTGATGGTATTAAAAGTGAAAATATAAACTTTGAAGATTCAAAAAGTAGTACTATTTTTGCACTTGATAAAAATGTAGAACCAAAACAAAAAAAAGCTATTGAGGATGCCCTGGAATCTCATGATAGTGTTGGTGGAGCAGTACTTATTAAAGCTACAAATGTACCAGTAGGACTGGGTGAACCCATGTATCATAAGCTTGATGGTCAAATTGCAAATGCTATGATGGGGTTAAATGCTGTTAAAGCAGTAGAGATTGGTGATGGTTGTGATTCAAGTAGAAGCAAAGGAAGTATCAATAATGATCAAATCACATCTCAAGGTTTTGAAACAAATCATAGTGGTGGAATTTTAGGTGGAATTAGTAACGGTGATGATATCATCACTAAAGTATACTTTAAACCAACTCCATCTATTTTCATCGAACAAAATACTGTTGATACACAGAACAATGATACAAAATACTTTTTAAAAGGTCGACATGATCCATGTGTAGCTATTAGAGGAAGTGTTGTTTGTGAATCAATGATGGCATTAATTTTAGCAGATATGGTACTACTAAATATGAATTCAAAAATGGATAATATTATAAAAGTATATAACTAGGACAAAATGTGAAAGTTTTATTTTTACTTTTTTTAACTTCTTTATTTCTTATGGGTTCTTCTGTAGAGAATAAGAAATGGGGTAAAGGGGAATCACTACTAACATTTTTTAAAAAGCATAATATATCCAAGGATGTTTATTTTAATCTTTCCAAAACAGATAAAGAACTTTGTTCTGAGATAATAGCTGGAGCTAATTATCAAATTTTACAAAACAATAGAGAGATACAACAAGTTTTAATACCTATTAGTGAAGAGATGCAAATTCATATACAAAAAGAAAATGTAGGATACTCATTAGATATTATACCAATTGAATTTAGTCAAATTAATCAGGTTGTAGCCATTAAAATTACTTCATCTCCATATAAGGATATCTTAGAACAAACAAATAATAAACTATTAGCTAGAGAATTAATTAGAGCATTTAAAAAAGGTGTCCCTTTTAAAAAAATGAGAAAAGGGAATCATGTTGTTATCAATTATACTCAACGAGTAAGATTTGGTAAGTGGTTTGGTGCCCCTAATATTATATCTGCTATGGTGGAAGTCCGTAAAAAAAAGTATTACATATTTAAAAATGAAAAAGATGGACGATACTATGATAAGCAAGCTAGAAGTATGACTAGCTTTTTTCTAAATGTTCCATTAAGATATAAAAGGATTTCTAGTCCATTTACATACAAAAGATATCACCCTATTTTGAAAAAATATAGAGCACATTTAGGTATAGACTATGCTGCACCTACAGGTAGAAAAATTCACGCAGCAGCATCTGGTAAAATAATCCATAGAGGTCTTAAAGGTGGATATGGTAAAACAATTATAATCAAACATACAAATGGTTATAAAACACTATATGCACATCAGTACAAGTATGCTAAAGGATTAAATGTTGGTAGCTTGGTTAAGCAAGGTGAATTGATAGGATATGTTGGTAGCACAGGAAGAAGTACTGGTCCACATTTACATTTTGGACTATACAAAAATGGAAGAGCTGTAAATCCAAATAAAATTATTAGAGTTACAAAGAAGAAACTAAAAGGTGAAACAAAAAATACTTTCATGACATTTGTAGAAAAACAAAAGAAAGTATTAGCATTTGAATTAAAAAATGGTACAAAACCTTTAAAGCTTGAGAATTTTAATAATACATCTAAGATAAAGGAATCATAATACTTATATGTATACAGCGCCATCTATAGAATTTAAAGCAACCCACTCTATTTCATCTGGTGAATGTATTTGTACTAATATTTTAGAATCATACATATAGTTATCTGCTATCTCTTGTATTTTTTTGGCTTGTAATTTTTCTACTATTATATAAGATGCTTCTAATATATTTGCATAAACTGCCTCAGCTATATTTTCAATAAATACTGCAAATTTAATACTATTGCTATGACAATATTGCATAAATTCTAAATCATATTTAAATGATACTATAGAATTTGATGATATATTTTTAATATCATTAAGAGAGCTAATTTTGATAAAATTATTTGTTATGATATTTGGATCACCAAACAGTATCATTTTAAACACTCATTACTACAATAATATTTACCGTTGCTCAAGATAGACTCATTTTTTGATACAAATACATCACATGTAGGACATTGTTCCATTGTATCTGATATTGTATCTTGAGAATCTTTTTTTATATTACTAGATCTAGTTTTTCTAAAAAATAATATATAAACCATAAAAATCAATACTGCAAAAGCTGCTATTTTAATTATCATTTAATCCCTTAATGTATAAATAATTCCTATTTTCATCAACAGAAACTATTTTATAATTTTCTTGACTTAATTGTGATACTTCATCTTTACAAAGACTACCTTTATAAAACAAATATTTACTCTTTTCGTCAACAATATTTTGCGTAAGTTCTATTAAAAAATTAGTATCAGTTACTGCTCTAGAAGTTACAAGATCTACTTTAATATCAGTACAGTTTTCTACTCTGTCTTGAACAACAGTTACATTTTTTAAGCCAAGTGAATTTTTTACAAAATTTAAAAATGCAACTCTTTTTACTCTAGGTTCAATCAAATAGCATTTAATATCTGGTCTAGCAATAGCAAGTAGCATACCTGGGTATCCTGCTCCTGTACCAATATCTGCAAAACTATCAAAATGATCCAAAAATATTAAAGGATAGATTGAATCTATGATATTACCTTCAATCTCTTCATTGGTTAATTGTGTTGTAAAACTATGAACCGATCCCCATTTTTGTAATAATGCAATAAATTTATCACATCTTTCATAAAAGTTTGTATCTAAATCTAATTTAAGCTTGTCTAATTTATTTTTTAACATTCAAAATTCTTTACTTTTCTTTAAAACTGATGTTATCTAAAAACAAATGAATATAGTATAAATATAAACAGAGCATCTTTAAAACTTCCACCTAATCAGTTTAAAATCACAATTTAGCTCCATAGTGCATATAGAAGTAAAGAGACTGAAGAGTTTTTTAGAGAAGAGATTTAATCTCTTCTGTTGTTAATCCTGTAATCAAGGAGATGGTTTGAATATCCAAACCATTCTTTAGTGAAATTTCAGCTATCTCATACTGTTTATTTTTTGCACCCTGTTCAATCCCTTGCTCAATCCCTTGCTCAATCCCTTTTTTTATCCCTTTTCGCTCAGCGGTTCTTAATGCATTTATTTCATCAAAAGCTTTTAAACCCATATAGTCATATATTTCTAGCTCTTTTTTGTTCCAGTTGCATTGAGATGCTATACTAAAAGCGTCCCTAAACTCTGTTATATTTTCATATACTTGAGGTATTAGTTCTAAATCATCTGCATTTTTTAAGAAAAATATCCATTTGTCTAGTATGGTTTCAAGACTTTCTAAATCTTTTTTAAACTTAGGAAGTTCAATAAAACTAAACTCAAAATCATCTAATTCTTGTGCATTTGTCTCCTGATTTACTATAAGATGTCTTGAAATATAGTTTTCATTTCCAAACATATTGAAGTTTAATATTCCTATGAAATATACTTTTTTTAATTTTGCATAGTCATTACCGCGAGGTAGTTGCTCTGTATATGCTTTTGAAGTATAGTAAAGTGATCTTTTATGAAAATCACCTAAATCTTTTTTTTGCATCTCTACTATAAATGTATTACCTGTTTTATTTGTAGCTTTTATATCTAGGATAGTTTCTTTTAGTTCAGGTATTTTAGGTACTTGATATGGATTAGCCAAAGATACATCTATGATAGCTTGCCCCTCTTTAAAATCTAAAACTGAATTAAGAAATGAAATTAATATATTTTTATGCTTATTATCACCAAATATCTTTTTGAAAGCTAAGTCATTTTTTGGATCTGCGAATTTCATTGAGTGTTCCTTATTTTTATTTTAGATAAATATTATACCAAAATAAGATAAAATAAGATAAAATAGAGTCTTTAAAAAAGGATCTGAAAGAATGAATTTTTTAAAAATACTTCTTGTGCATTTTTAAAATGTTCACACTTAAGTTGCTACTACCAAATTTAGAAATATTATGTCTAATTAATTGAAAGGTAAGGTTCTTAAAGTATTAATTACAAAGAGGAATAGAAGTATGTGGATAGATTCTAATTTTATGGAAAAACTTAGCGGTGCTATGAAAAGTTTGTCAAATGGTGAGTTGATAGACTCAAATGAGTATTTTAAAGAGTGATAATGCTGGTGGGATACCAGAAGATATAATAGAAAAGGTTTTTGACCCATATTTTTCTACAAAATCAAAAAATGGTACAGGTATAGGATTGTATATGTCAAAGATAATTATAAAAGATCACATAGGTGGAGATATTAGTGTTTCAAATAATGCCCATGGTGCTTGCTTTGAGATAAGTATACCAAAATCAATAGTACAAGGATAATATACCAAGGGAAGCTATAAAATGGATTATTTGCTAAAGCAAATGATCCATTTTATCTTTTTTAACTTGTAGATAATCTGTATTTTCTAATGTTTGTCCTACTTTAATTGGTAGTCTCTCAATAATATCTACTTTTAAACTATTTAATTTCATAGGGTTATTTGTAAGCAATTTGATTTTATCAATTTTATAATAATCAAAAATAAAATCAACTATCTCATATGTTCTTTCATCATCTGCAAATCCAAGCTGATGATTTGCTTCAACAGTATCAAGGCCTGTATCTTGTAACGCATAAGCATTAACTTTATTTAATAGTCCTATATCACGCCCCTCTTGTCGTAAATATATAACCATACCATTATGCTCATTTATAAAGTCAAGTGCGTGATTTAGCTGTGCTTGACAATCACACTTAATACTCCCTATTGCATCTCCTGTTAAACATTCACTATGAATTCTAACCTTTGGAACTTCATCAAGATTTTCTGTAAATATCACTAAATGTTCTTTGATCCCCTCTTTAAAAGATTGAATTAAAAAATCACCATGTGTTGTTGGTAATTTTGCTACATTAGATACTTCGATATTTAGCTTAGTGTTTTCTATCATAAGTCTTTAACCCTTAATTTGTTAATATATCGAATATTTTAGCAAATAAAGGCAAACAAAATGTTTAAGAGATTTAGAAGATTAAGAACCAATGAAACTATAAGAAGTTTAGTAAGAGAAACTATACTTACACCAAACGATTTCATGTATCCACTTTTTGTCAAAGAAGGTGAAAATATCAAAGACGAAGTATCATCTATGCCTGGTGTTTTTCAAATGTCTATTGATGAAATTGTAAAAGAGTGTGGACAAATTCAAGAACTTGGACTAAATACAGTTATTTTATTTGCTATACCTGATGTAAAAGATAGTGTAGGTAGTGAATGTTTATGTACTAATTCAATCATAGCGAGAACTATTAAAGCTATTAAAGAAAAATATCCAAATATGTATATTGCTACTGATCTATGCTTCTGTGAATATACAGACCATGGTCACTGTGGAATTATGGATCCAAAAACACAAAGTGTAGATAATGATGCAACTTTAGAAATATCAGCACAACAAGCTATTGTACATGCAAAAGCAGGTGCCAATATGATAGCTCCAAGTGGTATGATGGATGGTATTATTGAAGTACTACGAACTGCACTTGATAAGGAAGGTTTTGTAAATCTTCCTATTATGTCTTATTCTACAAAATTTGCAAGTGCATTCTATGGACCATTTAGAGATGTGGCAGAATCAACTCCTAGTTTTGGAGATAGAAGAACATACCAAATGGATGTAGGAAATAGACTCGAAGCTATTGAGGAATCACTTGAAGATGAAAGACAAGGTGCTGATATACTTATGGTAAAACCAGCATTAAGTTTTTTAGATACTATTAGAGATATTAGAAACAATACAAACTTACCAATTGCTGCTTATAATGTATCTGGTGAATATGCAATGCTTAAACTTGCTGGAGCAAATGGACTAATAGACTATGAGAAAGTTATGATGGAAAAACTAGTATCTATGAAAAGAGCTGGTGCGAATATCATTATTACATATCATGCAAAAGAAGCTTGTAAGCTTTTACAAGGAAATTAATTAATGAGACACTTTTTAACTTTAGCCAATTTTTCAAAAGAAGAAATTATTGAGATAACAAAACTAGCAATTCAAATCAAAAAAGAAACAAAATCAAAGATATTTAAACCATATATGTCGCATCAAACACTTGGTATGATATTTGAAAAAAGTAGTACTCGTACAAGAGTTAGCTTTGAAACAGGAATATATCAATTAGGTGGTGTAGGATTGTTTTTATCTTCAAATGATATTCAACTTGGACGTGGTGAACCTATTTCAGATACAAGCCGTGTAATAAGTAGAATGGTTGATATGATTATGATTAGAAATGATTCACAAAAAGAGCTTGAAGAGTTTGCTTCATATTCAAAAGTACCAGTTATAAATGGTCTTACTGATATGTATCATCCAGTACAGCTTATGGCAGATTACTTAACTATTATTGAGCATGGATTAGAAAATAATATAAAAGCTGCATATATTGGTGATGGAAACAATATGACTCACTCTTGGCTTATGCTAGCTTCTAAACTTGGCTTTGATTTAAATATTGCGACACCAAAAGGATATGAAGTAGATCAAAACGTTTTAGATCAAGCATTAGAATTTGCAAAAGTTAGTGGTGCAAATATCACAGTTACTAATGATCCAAAAGAAGCTGTAAAAAATTGTACTGTTATTACTACAGATACATGGGTTTCTATGGGTCAAGAGGAAGAAAAAGCTCAAAGACTAAAAGACTTTGATGGATTTATTGTCGACAAAGATCTAATGTCATATGCTTCAAAAGATGCTATATTTCTACATTGTCTTCCTGCTTATAGAGATTTAGAAGTAAGTGAAGAGGTTTTTGAAGAAAATAGTGAGACTATATTTAGTGAAGCTGAAAATAGACTACATGCACAAAAAGCCATTATGGTTTGGCTAGATTCTAAAAGGGATGAAAATTAAATGATTGACTTTACAAAATTTGAGAAATACTCAAAACCAGGACCTAGATATACGAGCTACCCTACTGCACCTGAATTTAATGAAAATTTTACAGAAGAAGATTTAATAAATAAATTCAAAAGCCAATCAAAAGATCGTCCTCTTTCACTTTATATCCATGTTCCATTCTGTAGAAGTGCATGTTATTTCTGTGGATGTAATGTAATATTTACAAGTAAAGAAGATAAAAAAGTAAAATATATTGAATACTTAAAAAAAGAACTAACTATTTTAGCAAAGCATCTTGATACTTCTAGAACAGTTACACAAATGCATTTTGGTGGAGGTACACCAACTTTTCTTTCTCCAAGTCAATTAAAAGAGGTACTTGATTCTATTAAAGATACATTCCCAAACTTTTCATTGGATGCTGAAATAAGCTGTGAAGTTGATCCAAGATTTTTTGAACAAGGACATATGGATGCACTTAAAGAAGCAGGTTGTAATCGTCTAAGTTTTGGTGTTCAAGATTTAGATCCTCAAGTACAAAAAACTATTCATAGAATTCAACCTCTTGAACAAACAGCAAATGTAGTAAAAATTGCAAGAGATGCAGGTATTAATTCAATAAACATAGACTTAATCTATGGACTACCACATCAAACAAAAGAGACATTTAGAAAAACAATTGAACAAATTATTACATTAAATCCTGATAGACTAGCTGTATTTAACTATGCACATGTTCCATGGATGATGAAGACTCAAAGAAAATTTGACGAAAGTACATTTGCACCACCATCAACAAAGCTTGAAATATTAAAAGATACTATTGCATTCTTTGAAGGTCATAATTATAAAATGGTTGGTATGGACCACTTTGCAAAGCCTGAAGATGAATTATTTAAGGCAATCGAAAAAGGTGAATTACATAGAAACTTCCAAGGATATACTACTAAAGGTGGTGCAGACCTTATAGGAATAGGTGTTACATCTATTGGTGATGGGGTTGATTATTATGTTCAAAACTTCAAAGACTTAGCATCTTATGAAGAAGCTATAGATGCAGGTAGATTACCAGTATTTAAAGGATTCTCTCTAAATGATGATGATATTTTAAGACAATATGTAATTATGGAATTGATGTCAAACTTCTCACTTGATATCAAAAGAGTTGAAGCAAAGTTTGATATTAACTTCAATGAGTACTTTAAAGATGCCATAGATATGTTACAAGAGTTTAAAGAAGCAGAACTAATAACAATTGATGACAATCATATAAGAGCGAACAGCACTGGGGCTATGTTAATTAGAAATATCTCTATGCCTTTTGATGCATATTTACATAATATACCAGAAGATAAGAGAAGATTTTCTAAAACAATATAAGCAGTCTAAATGATAGAAAATAATAAATTTGATTTTACAGAAATTAGTGATAATTGTATTAAATGTGGTAAGTGTAAATCAGTATGTCCAATCTTTGAGATAAGTCATGATGAGACTACTAGCCCAAGAGGTTTTATTGATCTTCTCGGTGCTTACAAACGCGATGAACTAGAGCTAGATAAAACAGCAAAAGAGATTTTTGAAAGTTGCTTTTTATGTACATCTTGCGTGGAAGAGTGTCCAAATGATTTACCTACAGATATAATTATTGAACAAGTAAGAAATGACATAAGAAAGCAATTTGGTTTAGCATGGTACAAAAGAGCTTTCTTCTTTTTACTTAGACATAGAAAAATTATGGACTTAATGGCGAAACTTGGTTGGGTATTCCAAACATGTGGTCTTAAGATAAATGACAAAGCACAAAGTGCTAAACTAAGATTAAACCTACCTATTGAAATGATTAAAGATAGAACATTACCTTTTGCTGATCGTAAATCATTTCTAAATGAACATCCAGAAAATATATATGTAGACAAACCAATAGCTAAAGTAGCAATTTTTATAGGATGTATGGGAAACTATGCCTATACTAATATTGGTAAGTCACTATTAAAGATTCTAAAAAAGCTTGAGATTGATACTTTTATCCCTAAAAAACAACTTTGTTGTGGTGCACCTGCTTACTTTACAGGAGACTTTGATACTGTTGATTACCTAGTAAAGAAAAACATTGAATATTTTGAGACATTTATTGATGATGTTGATGCTATTATCATCCCTGAAGCTACTTGTAGTGCAATGATAAATATTGACTGGGTTCACTTTCTTCATGATCAGCCAGAGTGGAAAGAAAGAGCAGCTAAAATTGCACCTAAAGTCTTTATGGCAACGAAATGGCTTGAGAATAATACACAATTAAAAAAATTATTAAAAACAAATGGTAAGAAAATTGATGATCTTATCACATATCATGATCCATGTCATGCTAAGAAAATGCAAAATATTCATGAGGAACCTAGAAATCTTCTAAAACAAAATTATGTTCTTACTGAGATGAGCAATCCAAATCAATGTTGTGGATTTGGTGGTGTTACAATGCAATCAAATAATTATAAATTCGCAAAAGCTGCAGGAGCACCTAAAGCTGCTATGATAAATAATACTGGTGCAAAAGTTGTAAGTGCTGAATGTAGTGCATGTAGAATGCAAATTACAGATTCTCTTGCAAGAACAGATTCTGATGTGATCTTTAAAAATCCTATTGAACTAATAGCTGATGCTTTAAAGTAGTGATTAGGTTTTAGGGGCTAGTATTTAGTGATGGAATTTTGGCAAAATATATATTCGCATTTTGATCCTATAGCCTTTCATTTAGGATCCATAGCTGTACACTGGTATGGTATTATGTATGCTTTAGCATTACTTGTTGCAATATATACAGCTCATTGGATCATTAAAAAAGATAATATGGATATCTCAAAAGATACTCTTGATAGCTATATTTTATGGGCTGAAATAGGTGTCATCTTAGGTGCAAGAATCGGTTATATATTATTTTATGATACTCATACATACTATTATGTAACTCACCCTTGGCAAATATTTAATCCATTTATAGATGGCATGTATGCTGGCATATCTGGAATGAGTTATCATGGTGCCCTACTTGGATTTTTAATCTCTACAATAATATGGTGTAGAAAAAATAAAATATCATTTTGGTTTATGACAGATATTGCAGTGCTAGCTATTCCTGTGGGTTACATATTTGGTCGTATAGGAAACTTTTTTAATCAAGAACTCATAGGAAGGACAACTGATGTATCATGGGCAATATATGTCAATGGTACACTAAGACATCCTTCGCAAATTTATGAAGCATTACTAGAAGGACTACTAGTATTTATAGTATTATATTTATATAGAAATAGAAAGAAGTTTGATGGACAATTGGCATTAATGTATGTTGGACTTTATTCTTTAACTAGAATAGTTGCAGAATTCTTTAGAGAACCAGATATTCAACTAGGATTTCTTTTGGGTACAAACTGGCTTACTATGGGTATTTTAATATCTCTAATATTTGCTATATTTAGTATTGTAGTATATATTGGTATATTAAGAACCAATAAGACAATTTACTAGCTCTTATATGGGTCTTCTATATAACCCATTTTAATAGCTTCTTCTTCTATTTTATTTTTTAGCAGATCTAGTCTCCAATTATGTCTAGATGCAAAATCTTCAATTTCACTATTTCTTTGCTCTTCACTACAGAACACAAAAATTCTCTTCATAAAAGGTTTTGGAATTTGTATAGCTATTAACTGAAAATAATTCTCTTTACAATTTCTTGAACAAAATGCCTTACTCATAGCAATTTTCTTCTTACAAAATGGACAATGTGACATAACTTTACCTTAATTCTTTTTTAGGGGGGGTGCCCTTTACAATTTGGGTGGAGTATATCATAAATTTTTATGCTTGTCAAAGGTTGGATGATTTATAGTAAATATGGCGACCCCAGAATGATTTGAACATTCGTTACTAGGATGAAGTCCTAGTGTCCTTGGCCAACTAGACGATAGGGTCAATAATAAAAGTGAATTTTATCCAATTTACTTTTTAATATAGTTTAACTCTATTAGTTTATTGTATATAGAGCTTACTATTGAACCTGCAGCACTTCCACCATGCCCACCATGTTCAACTAAAACAGTTACTACATATTTTGGATTATCATAAGGTGCGTATGTCGTCAACCAAGCATGTGAACGCTGGAAATATTCCAGTTCATATTCTTTCATTCTCTTTTTTTCAGACTGAGGAATACCTACAACTTGTGCTGTACCTGTTTTAGCAGCAACTTTAATTGGTGTTTTTATATGTCTACTAGCTGTACCTTTAATATGATGCGCAACATCATACATACCTTTTCTGATAATATCTAAATGTTCACTATTAAACTCTAAGTCTTTAACTATATAATCTTTAGTTTTATCTTTGATAAAATGTGGAGTTGGTAGTCTATTTGATGCTAATGCAGCCGTATATCGTGCAACTTGTATAGGTGTAACTAGTACAAATCCTTGTCCTATGGAAGCATTTGCTGTTTCTCCCATAAACCAAGACTGTTTATATTTTTTTCTTTTCCAGTATTTATTTGGATTAATACCTACAAATTCATTTTTTTGATCTATATTTGTCTGCTGACCAAATCCAAATTCAGACAAGGTATCTGAGATTTTATCTATACCAACTTTTAAACTACCCTTGTAAAAGAAATCATCACAACTTTCCCGTATAGCTTTTCTATAATCAGTAGTAGAATGTCCTTTTTCCTTCCAACATCTAAATTTTCTGTTTCCAATCTGAGTTTCACCATCGCAGAAGATATGAAAGTTATTATCAATTCCATTCTTCATAAATGCTAAGGCAACACCCATTTTAATAACAGATCCTGGAGGATACATACCATTAATAAGTTTATTAGTAAATGGATGGTTAAAATCATTAATAATCTCATTCCAATCATTTTGGCTAATACCATTTACAAATATATTTGAATCATATTCAGGGAAACTTCCAGCAGCTAATATCTCTCCATTTTCTACATCCATAACAACTACAGCACCGCTTCTATTTTGATTAGATCTTGTTTTTGTTGTGAATAACTCATGAATATGTTTTTGAAGTTTTATATCTAATGTTGAAATAATATCGTTATCTTTAGATGGTAAATTTTCTTCTAATATCTCAACTTGTTTATTAAGTGCATTAACTTTAACTTTCTTAATTCCTAATGTACCTTGTAATGTTTGATTGTAATATAGCTCTAATCCACTTTTACCAATATTCTTAGTATATTTAGAAATAATATCTTTTGACATATCAATCTTAGATGCTTTACCTGTATATCCTATTACATGCGCACCAATCTTACCATAAGGATAAAACCTTTTGTCTACAGCATTAATTTTGAAATCATTTATAGAATTAAATATCATATATTTAGGATAAAACTCATTATATTCAATATATTCAATAACTTCAACATATTCATGGCTATATGCAGAGTCTAATTTAAAATATATTTTTCGTAATTCTTCTTTATTTAAATATGGAAAATGCATCACTATAGTATCTAATATCTTATCTAGCTTTTCTGTGTATTTTTCAGATCTTAAGTGTGGTCTAATAGTAATATTAAATCCCAATTTATTAATTGCTAATGGAATACCATTCCTATCTTTAATAATACCTCTAACTGGTGTTAACGCTATATCCTTAATATAATTTTGCTCAGATAATTGCTTATAATATACATTTGACTTTATTGATAAAAAATATACTCTTGCTAATAATAAGAAAGCTATAAATACAACAAAATATATTACTAATTTTAATCTCATAATATGACAAATCCTATAAAAATATCAAATAAAAAATTTAATATCAATTGAATAAAAAGTATAAAATTCATTTCATATACAAGTGCTAACAATATAAATAATGATAGATAAAAGATACTAATACTAGCCACTTTAGACCTATTAAGAATTGATACATTTGTCATAAAATATGGTAATATAATGCTGTATAAAATAAGTGATACTAATGATATAGATAGTAATGGAAATCCATGATTAATTTCAAAAATAGTAAACACTACTACTGACATTAATACACCGTAGTATTTATTGTTATCCAATAATCTAGAAAATAGATAAAAGTTAATTCCCATTAACATAACTGGAAACATATGCGTTGCAGATAATATATTTATTATAGATATTAAAATAAATACAATTATGACTTTAAAAGATAAGGCCATCTATTTACCCAAGCAAAAACTTCCAAACATTACATCTAGCATTTGATCATGCTCATATGCTCTTGTGATATTTGACACCTCTTCAAGTGCTTCATTTATATGGTGTGCAAAAAATTCAAGTTCACCAGATTGAAGTGGAGATACTGCTAATTTTATAGACTGTAGTGTATTTTCTACACTTTTAATCTGTCTAGAAGATATAAGCATAATTTCATTGCTATCATTATTTTGATCTAAAATTGAATTAAGTTGTCTAATAAGTTCAGATATATTATCTTTACAAGTAACTTCAATATGTTGTGGTATTTTTGATTTATCAAATTTTGATTCTAAATCTATTTTATTTAGTACTAAGATTTTATCTTGCTTACTTTCATTTAAAAGTTCCATAATTTGCTTATCTTCATTATCAAATTCTCTACTATTATCAAATATAGCAATTACAATATCTGCACTATTTATGGCTTCTTTACTTCTTGATATACCTATCTTTTCAATAGTTTCATTAGCATCTCTAATACCTGCTGTATCAATCATTTTAATAATATGAGAACCGACTTTTACATTTTCTTCTATAGTATCTCTTGTTGTTCCAGCAATATCACTTACAATTGCTCTATCATAGTTTAAAAGTGCATTCAAAAAAGAACTTTTACCAACATTTGGCTTTCCAACTATAGCAACTTTAAAGCCCTGCATCATCCCTTCTCTTCTTTTACTACTTTCTAAAGTAGTAACTAGCTTCTGGTTTATACTAATTAGTTTATTATTAATTTGTTCAAAAATATCAGATGGTAAATCTTCCTCTGCATAATCAATATTTACCTCTGTATATGCTAGCATAAATAAAAGATCTTCCCTTATTGATTCTACAAATTCTTTTAATTCACCTTTTAATTGTCTAGCTAAAAGTTTTACAGCATCTTCACTCTGTGCTTCAATCATATTTGAGATTGCTTGTGCTTGTGTTAAATCTATTTTACCATTTAGATATGCTCTTTTACTAAATTCACCATTATTTGCTAGTCTAGCTCCATATTTAATACAAGTTTCTAATACCATATTGGCAATCACATAACCACCATGACATTGAAACTCTACAATATCTTCTCCAGTAAATGATGATGGATTTTGAAAATAAATTAATAAAGCCTCATCAATTAGTTCATCTTTAGAGTCATAAATTGTACTTAAAGTAGCATGTCGTACTCTTAAGTTATCTCGTTTTGAAACTTTTAATGCAATCTCTAAAGCATCTGCCCCACTTAATCTAACAATAGATATTGAACCAACTCCATTAGCTGTAGCGACTGCTACAATAGTATCATCTGTTATCATCAATTATTTTCTATACTCATTAATAAGTACATACTTATCACCTCTAATATTTGTCTTAATAGCGACATATTTATCAGGGAACTCAACTCTTAATTTTTTTAATGCTATATGCACTAATACTCCATCCAGTGGTTTTGTTTTGGCTGCTCCACTATCTTGTACCATTTCAATCACTGATATTAAATAATTATCTATAGCTTTCTCTTGATTTGATAAAAATTCTGCAATCTCTAGTCTAAGCATTAAGTTGTATGTTTTATTAATCCAATTAAACAGTAAATATGATAATGCTTTATATCTATAGCCCTCTTTACCAATTAAAAGAGCTGAATCTTCACCAGTAAATTCAACTAATACTGTATTCTCATCATACATACTAACTTCTATATCATCAATATCAAAACATACATTTTGAAAAAGTGTATTAATTTTTTGTTTTATTTCAGATACTATATTATTACTAGAATCAATATTTTCTTTTTGTGTAGAGATTGATGCTATAATAATTGCATCTTTTTTGAAAAATCCAAAGAAGCCACTTTGTGGTTTCTGGATTATTTTTACTTCAATATCGATTACTGAAGCTTGAAGGGCTTTTGCAGCTAATTCGTACGCATCTTCTAAAGTTGACGCACTAAACTGTCTTTCCATAATCAATCCTTTTTGGTATGCTTATGACTTAAATGTTCTTCATGTCTTTGAACTTTAGCTTTTGCAAATAAAGTATTTACATAATATTGTTGACCTACAGTAAATAAGTTATTTATAAACCAATATAACGTTAGACCAGCAGGGAACCATAAGAAGAAGAATGTAAATATTACAGGTAAAAATTGGAATAATTTTTTCTGCATTTCATCTTGAATCTGATTTGGAGTAATTAACTGCTGAATATACATAGTTGCACCCATTAAAATAGGTAAAACGTAATAAGGATCCATCTCAGCTAAGTCATTAATCCATAAAATCCACTCAGCACCTTTTAACTCAATTGAGTTTAAAAGTACTCTATAAATTGCAAAGAATACTGGTATTTGAAGAAGGATTGGTAAACAACCACCCATTGGATTTACACCTTCTTTTTTATAGAATTCCATCATCTTAGCACCAGATTTTTGAGGATCACCTTTGTATTTATCTTGTAATTCTTTAATTTTAGGCTGAAGCTCTTTTAGCCTATTCATAGATACCATACCTTTATATGCTAATGGATATAAAATTAGTTTAATTAACACAGTAATAAGTACAATAGTCCAACCCCAGTTACCAACAAAATCATGAATATATTGAAGCATCAAGAACATAGGCTTAGCAATAAATGTAAACCAACCATATTCAATAGCATCTGTAAGATCTTTATTTAGTTCAGATAAATCTCTATAATTTTTTGGTCCCATATAACCAGTAAGCTCAATATTATCTTTAGCATGTATAAATATTTGAGGAGACTCATTGTTATCTGGCATTAAAGATATTGCTAATGATTTATGGAAATTATAAAGTATAGTAGTATAATATCTATCAAATGCTGATGCAAATTTTACACCTGTAAAATTAACTGTTTTCGCTAAATCTTCATCTTCTACAATTGTTAAAGTACCATCATTCATTTTTAATAATACACCATGATCTGCATACATATCTGCAATTACATCAGGTCTAAACCCTGGTGTTACAAAAAATTCTGCTCCATTTGAAACATTAATTGTAACATCATAATGTCCATCAGGATAAATCTTTAATACTTTTGTTAATGTATTATTTGACATTTTTTGAGTTAATACTAATTCTTGCACGCCATTTGTAGCATCTATATTACTTTGGCTTGCAACAACACTAACTTTAAAAGCTTGAGCATTAATATCTCTATTTGAAAATCTAACTTCAAGTGGTCTTAATTGATCATTACTAAATAATTTAATTTGCTTACCATTTTCATCAATATATTGTGATTCTAATAACTCAACTTGTGCTATTCTACCAAGTGAATCTATTTGAATAATATTTTTATTTGTCTTAATTGTTGAAATAATATCTTGAGCTATAGTAGTTTTAGTAGCAGGTGCAGCTGTACTATTTGATGAAGATGCTACCTGCGGTGCTGCTTTTTTACCATCAATTGATGTTGAAGTTTGTTGTGTTTGCTGATCATGATATTCTTGCTGTGGCTGCATATATAAAAAATCATATGCTATAAAGAATATAAACGATAATATCATCGCCATAAATATTCTTTTTTGTGTATCTTGCTTATTTACATTTTTTTTGTCATTCATTTTTTAAAATCCCAATTTTTTATAATTAAATATCTATTTTTATGTGGTACATACCAATATTTAACATTAATTTTTTTATATTTTATATTATTAAATTTACACTCTATACTAGGATAATCTATCCCACCATCAAATAGTTGATTACATTTTAATATTCTTATTATTGTAAAGTAAAGTGCCTTAAAAAGACTATTTGTTTCAAACTGTTGTTTAGAATACTGTGAGCATGTTGGATAATATCTACAACTACCAAAAGATAGGAGTGTAAGAAACTTTTGATAAAAAGCTAAAAGCTTTAAAATAATATACTTCACGCCTTAACTTCTTACTTAAATAACTCTAATCTTTTAAAAGCAAAATTAAAGTCATTTTGAATACCCTTAGGGTCTCTGTCGTTCAATGCTTCTTTTGCTATAAAAATATATTGTCCTTTTTGGACTTTATTTTCAAACTGTAGAAACATTGCTCTTAATCTTCGTTTAGCTCTAGCTCTTACTACTGCGTTGCCTATCTTTTTTGATGCAACAAATGCAATATTAAACTCTTCGCCAGATTTAAAAAAAGCGACAAAAGAGTGGGCATGCCACTTTTTGCCGCTTCTGTATAGTTTGTCGAAATCTTTTTTGGCTTTTAGCCTATGATTTTTGCTTAAACAGCTAATCTCTTTCTACCTTTAGCTCTTCGAGCTTTGATAACTCTTCTACCGTTTTTAGTTTTCATTCTGATTCTAAAACCATGAGTTCTTTTTCTTGGTGTATTATGTGGTTGATAAGTTCTTTTCATCGTATCTGTCCTTTTCTAAAATAATTGTGCGATTATAGTAAAAACATACTTAAGCTTAGTTTACATTCACAACAATTTGATCATCAACATAATCAAACTCTACACTATTCCCATCTTCAATGCTTTCCTCTAGGATCATATTGGCTAATCTATCTTCAACAATCTCATATAATGCTCTTTTTAATGGTCTTGCACCATACACAGGATCAAAACCTGCATTTGCTACATATTGTTTTGCACTATTTGTCATTGTCAATGCTATATTTTTATTTTGTAATTTAATAGCTATTTGTTTAAATAATATATCTACGATTGAGGTAATAGCATCAATTCCTAATTGCTCAAAGATTACAATATCGTCTAATCTATTTAAAAACTCTGGTCTAAAATGCCCTTTTAATTCATTTAATACCTCATCTTTTCTTTGATTTTTATCATCAATACTTATTATCTTAGAACTACCAATATTTGATGTTAAGATAATAATTGTATTTTTAAAATCAACTGTTACACCTTTATTGTCAGTTAATCTACCATCATCAAGCACTTGAAGTAAGATATTAAACACATCTGGATGTGCTTTTTCAATCTCATCAAAAAGTATTACAGAATATGGCTTTCTTCTTACAGCCTCTGTTAATTGTCCGCCCTCTTCATATCCAACATATCCAGGTGCTGCTCCTACTAATCTACTAGCACTATGTTTTTCCATATATTCAGACATATCAAATCTTATTAATGATTTTTGATCATCAAATAAAAACTTTGCTAATGTTTTAGCAGATTCAGTTTTACCAACTCCTGTTGGTCCAAGGAACATAAAGCTTCCTATAGGCGCGCTTATATCACTAAGCCCTGCTTTATTTCTTTTAATAGCTCTACTAATTGCTTTTAGTGCTTCATCCTGACCAATTACATCTTGTTTTAATACAGATTCAACTTCTAAAACCTTTTGTTTTTCACTACTTAACATTTTGTTTACAGGGATACCTGTCCATCTACTTACTATAGAAGCAATTGAGTCTTCATCAACAAAATTCTTTAAAAGAGTTCCTGCTTCTTGCATTTTGGCCCATTTTTCTTCATTTTCTTTAATTTTATTTTCTAATTGAGGTATTTGTCCATATTCTATAGATGCTGCTTCTTCAAAATTCGATTCTCTTTTTGCTCGTTCGGCCTTTGCCTTTAATTGTTCAATCTGTATTTTAATACTTGACGCCGCATTAAAAGTTTCTTTTTCAGTTTCAAATTGATTTTCAAGATTTCTTTTCGTCTCTTTTAAATTTGACAACTCCTCTTCAATCTCTTTTAATCTATCATCATTTTTTGATGACTGTTCCATCTTTAAAGCTTCTTTTTCAACTTCAAGAGTACTAATATCTCTTTTAGCTTTACTAAGAACAGTAGGTTCAGATTCTATTTGCATTTTTAATTCAGCTGCTGCCTCATCAATTAAATCTATTGCTTTATCTGGCAAAAATCTATCTGTAATATATCTATTTGATAATTTAGCAGCACTTACTAATGCAGAATCATTAATAGAGACATTATGATGTGTTTCTAATTTCTCTTTAATTCCTCTTAATATTTGTAATGCTTCATTCACACTAGGCTCATCTACATTTACAGGCTGAAATCTTCTTTGCATAGCTGTATCTTTTTCAAAATACTTTCTATATTCTTTTAATGTTGTTGCTCCAATTGTATGTAATTCACCTCTTGCTAAGCTTGGCTTTAAAATATTTGCAGCATCCATACTTCCTTCTGATGCACCTGCACCTATAATAGTATGTATCTCATCTATAAATAGTATTATATTACCAGCTTTTTTAACCTCATCAATAACTGACTTTAATCTATCCTCAAATTCACCTCGATATTTAGCTCCAGCAATTAATGCACTCATATCTAAACTAATCACTTTTTTGTGTGCTAAAGATGTTGGTACATCACCATCTACTATTCGTTGAGCTAAGCCTTCTGCGATTGCCGTTTTACCAGTACCAGGTTCTCCTAAAAGTATTGGATTATTTTTTGTTTTTCTTATAAGTATTTGCATCATACGAGTAATCTGCTCATCTCTACCAATTACAGGATCTAATTCCCCATCAATTGCTTTTTGATTAAGATCTATTCCATATTTTTCTAAAGCTTCAAGATTCTCATCAGCATTTGCACTATCAATCTTTGCTCCTGCTCTAATAGACTCTAATGTTTTTTTAACTTCTGATATATCAACATACTTTCCTAATACATCTTTAAATACTTTGTCATCTAAATTTGATATTATAAAAGTATCTACAGCTATAAAACTATCACCCTGACTCGACATAAGACCTTGTGCTTTTTCTAAAGCACCTACTAGGTTTCTACTTACTACAATATTCTCTTTTGTCACAGTACTTACTTTAGGCAACTTAGAAGCTATAGATTTTGCTTCAAGCTCAATCGCTACCTTATCAATATTTAGTTTATTTAACACTTGGTTTAAAACTGAATTTGTATTTGTAAGCAGTCCCCACAAAATATGTATTAATTCCACTTCTTGGTTTTTATTGTGTAAAGCCAATGATAAACCTGACTGTATAGTTTCATTTAATTGATTTGTTAATTTTTCAAAAATATTATTCATTTTATTCTCCATTTTGTATAATTTAGCACTCTATTAACTCAAGTGCTAATAATATTATAGCACTTGAGTCTATATTTGTCAAGTATAATATATAATTAATATAATATTCTTTCTAATCAAATATATGATAAAGTAATATTATTAAAATATTAGGGCATATCTATAATGAAAATAGCAAAAAATATTGGAGACCTAGTAGGTAATACTCCAATTATTAAATTAAAATCTGGAATATATGGTAAATGTGAATTTATGAATCCAACTTCTAGTGTAAAAGATAGAATTGGTTTTAATATGATCAAACAGGCCTTAGCTAATGGTAATATAAATAAAAATACAAATATTATAGAGCCTACAAGTGGAAATACAGGTATAGCACTTGCAAGCCAATGTGCGTCACTTGGTCTTAAGCTTACACTTACTATGCCAGAATCTATGAGTATAGAAAGACGCAATCTCTTAAAAGCTTTAGGTGCTAACCTTGTGCTAACTGCTGCTGCTGATGGTATGAATGGTGCAATACAAAAAGCTAATGAATTAGCATCAAATAATCAAAACTCTTTTGTACTACAACAATTTGATAATCCTGACAACCCATCAATTCACGAAACAACAACCGCACTAGAGATACTTGAAGATATGGATGAAGATATTGATATTTTTGTAGCGGCAGTTGGTACAGGTGGTACACTAAGTGGTACAGCTAAAATTTTAAAACAGCATCTTCCAAATATTAAAATTATTGCAGTTGAACCAACAGATAGTGCTGTGATCTCTGGTCAAAAACCTGGTCCTCATAAAATTCAAGGGATTGGCGCTGGATTTATACCAAAAAACTTAGATACTAATTTAATAGATGAAATTATAACTGTATCAAATGAGGATGCAATTAATACATCACGTTTGCTAGCCAAAAATGAAGGTCTTCTAGTAGGTATATCTTCTGGAGCTAATATTTGGGCATCTGAAATAATTGCATCAAAAGAAGAAAATAAAGATAAAAAAATTATTACAATATTATGTGATACAGGTGAAAGATATTTAAGTTCAGGATTGTATGACAATTAATTTTTTTTAATTTTAGAAACACCCTTATCTAATTGTATTTGAATATTATTAGTATATTTATCTTCAAGTATTTTTAACTTTGATAATTCATGCTGTACATATGTTAAGTTCTTTGACTTTGGGATAACATATGGAGTAACTACAATTACTAAATTGATCTTGTCTTTAATATTTTCTTCATGTTTAAATAATTCACCAAGTAAAGGTATTTGACTTAACCCTGCTACATTATCTTCGGTTGTATCAATTGTAGTTTTTATTAAACCACCTATGATTACACTTTCACCACTATTGACAATTGCTGTAGTTTTTATCTCTTTTTTTGATGTATCTGGTTGACCATTAGTAATAGAGTTTCGTACATCTTCAAGCAGTGTATCAATCTCTAATAATACCTTATCTTCATTCGATATTCTTGGTCTAATCTTTAGCTTCAAACCTATATCCTCTCTAACAAAAGATTGATCTTGAGTTGAGCCTGTAATATTAAGTCTAGATGATGTTTGAAATGATTTCGTTTGACCAATATATATTGATGATTCTTTATTATTTATACATAGGATTGATGGTTCAGAAACTATATCTAATGCTCCATTTAAATTTAGTAGATTTATACTAGCACCAAGTGCTAAGCCTTTATCAATACTTGGTATATTTAAACCAATTCCTGATGTATCTACAGGTACTGCTGTAGTAGTAAGCAAAGATGTAAGTGTCATCAGCCCTGATTGATTTGACTTAATAGCACTTAATCCATACTTTAAACCTACATCATTTGTCCTAGTTTCACTAATCTCTATGATTTTAGCTTTAACATATACTTGAGCCCTATAATCATCTAACTTTAAAATTAAACTCTTAAGCTCCGATACATATTCTTTTGATCCCATCAAAATAATAGCATTTGATTCATCATCACTTGATATATAAAGTTTTTGCTTTTGCTTCTTTTTATTTAAAATTGGAGTTAAAGCTTTTTGTATATTTGAGGCTTTTGCATTTTGTAAAGAAATAATATCTGTAAAAAGCTTTTCTTGAATTTGTATTTGTTTCTTTACTGCTTTTTTCTTTTTAATCTTTGATTCTAAATCTAAGATTTTATCTTCTAAATCTTTAATTAATTCTACTTGCATATTGTTTTCATCTTGAGATTCGAGAATCTTTTGTGCTATATAGATATCGTCTTTAATTATAAGTTGATAACCTTCTTGTAAAAGTGAGGCATTTAAAATATTAATCAATTTTGACTTTTCTATATAAGTACTTGTAGATAACTGTACTTTAGAAGATATATCGTTTGGCAATAATATTATTTTATCCATTGCTTTTGATGTTACATTCGCTAACTTATAAATATCCAATTTATCTTTGTTGAGATAAACAGTTTGGGAAGCATATATAAAATTAGTACAAACTGCTACAATTAACATAAAGTATTTAGCTATAGTCATCTATAAAAATCTCTTTTTAAGACCTAATAGTCTACAACTATTTTCTAAGATTGCAATCTTTTTAATCATCTCATTAATATCTCTATCATATACATATACACCAATACCTCTTATAACCATAATATGACTTTGTGTTGTTTTAAAATATCTTGTAATTTCTAATGTGTTTCTATCATACCATGTTGAAAAATCACCTGGATCGTATACATATATATCGCCTAATACCTCTTTACCAAAATAGTCTTCAAATTCTATTTTATTATGGTTTAGCGTATATGCTGTTGTATAAGGTGGCATACCACAAGCTATAAATTTTGCTTCATGTATTTGGTTATATATTTCATTATGCACATCTGATTCTATACTAGCAAGGTTACGACTATAATCATCTTGATTCATAGTTAATTCACATAAGCTGTTATTATTAATCTCATCAAAAATAGCATTTCTATTATTTATAACAAATGTATTATGATCAATTTTAGATGATATAGAACCATGATATATACCAAAAAAATTTTTTGAAAATAATGCTAATGAGATATCAGCTAAAAGTTTTGTAGTTTGTTTCTCTATCATCTAAGTACTCGTTTTAATAATTTTAGATATTATAACAAAATAATAATTACTAAAGGATATCCTTGAATCAATCAATACCACATATACCTGTACTATTCAATGAAACAATAGAAGCATTTTCTAATTGTGAAGATGGCTATATTATTGATTGTACCCTAGGGTATGGTGGACATAGTCAAGGTCTTCTTGAAGCTTATCCAAATATCAAACTAATATGTAATGATCAAGATGATACTGCCTTAGAGTTTAGTAAAAAAAGACTAGAAAAATATAAAGATAGAATTATATTCAATAAAGGTAATTTCCAAACTGTAGTTCAAAAGTTTAAAGATAAAAATATTGTAGGTATCTTAGCTGATATTGGTGTATCATCATTACAATTAGATGAAGAATCTAGAGGATTTAGCTTCGATAGTGATATACTAGATATGAGAATGGATCAAGGACAAGATCTTAGTGCCAATGATGTAGTTAATAATTATGATCAAACACAACTAGAATATATATTTAAAGAATGTGGCGAAGTAAGAGAATATAAAAAAGCAGCAAGCTTAGTGGTACAAAATAGACCTTTTAGTAGTGCTAAAGATTTAGCAAATTTATTTGCTAAAAATCTATATAAAAACAAAATACATCCAGCAACTCTACCTTTTCAAGCTATTAGAATAGAGGTTAATAACGAACTAGGTGTTTTAGAAGACCTTTTTAATAGTATTGAAAACACATCACTAAATAAATGTATAGTGGCAATAATATCATTTCATTCTCTTGAAGATAGAATAGTAAAGAACTATTTCAAAAAATGGTCAAAAAAATGTATCTGCCCACAAGGTATATATAGATGTGAATGTGGTAATAACCATCAAAAAGGTAAGACTATTACCAAAAAGCCAATTATCCCTACAAAAGTTGAAATCAAAGTTAATCCAAGAAGTAGAAGTTCGAAACTAAGGGTATTTAAAATTGACAAAAAAGATTACTAGTCTTATAAAACAAATATATCACAATAATAAACTATTATTTATGATACTTTTAGTTTTAATTATAGTACTAACACTTTTTATACCAAAGATATTTTTACGTAATAATATTTATTATTTAAGTAAAGATATTAATCAACTATACTCTCAACAAATATCATTAAAAGAGGAACAAAGATTTTTAGAGCAACAACTTGAGAAAAAGATGTATGAAAATCAAATACGTGATTCTTTAATACTTAACGATCTAAAGCTTATTTCAGATCAAAATTAATTTCCAGAAATGCCCTTTATTCATTTCTTAATGTATCAAGTACATTAATAGTTGTTGCTTTATATGCTGGATAATATGAAGATAACCATACCATAATACTTGACCCTAACACTATAACACTAAAGTCAAATATTGATAATTCTAATGGCAACTTAGAGCTTCCATATACATCTGCTGGTAACGATATTATATCGAAGCTTCCTAATACCCACATACCAATAAAACCAAGTATAATACCCAAAATAACACCACTTAAGCCTATTAATAAACCAAGTCTTAGAAAGATAGCTTTTACTTCAATTTTAGAGGCACCAAGAGATAATAATAATGCTATCTCTTTTCTTCTACTCATTACTGTCATAAGTAAAGATGAGATAATATTTAATGAAGCGATTAATACTATTAACATCAAAACAATTAACAATGCTTGTTTTTCAAGCTGCATAGCAGCAAAGAAATTACCATTTTGTTGCCACCAACCAACAATACCTATAGAATAATTTTTTAATTCTTCTTCTAGTATCTTAATATCTTCAAATGGTTTATTAGAATATATATGTATTCCATCAAAAACAGTTTTTGGTTTATTTAATATTGTAGAAATTGCATCTAAAGATGTATACATATATGCATTATCATATGCATTTAGACCAGATTTGAAACTATTTTTATAATTAAATCTTTTCATCTTGGGCATCTGTGAAAAACCTGATGGTGTAATTGTAGTAAAAAAGACAGTAGTTTTTTGATTAGGAGCTAATAATAATTTGTCTTGTATCCCATCTCCTATTACAATATCATATTTTTTTAATTGAATATCTTCTATTGTTTGCGCATATATTTCATTGATATATTTTTCCCTGCCTGGATCAACAGCAAAAATAATACCACCTGACATATTTTCACCACTTTGAATAATTGCTTGTGTCTGTAAAAATGGTGAGAATTTTAAATGTGGATATTTTTCTTCTAAAAATACTAATAAATTTTTATCAACACTATCCTGTACTTTAGGATATATTGTTAAAGGATAATTCATAGTAAAAAGTTTTTTTTCAAACTCTTTTGCTGTACCATTCATTACAGCCATAGCAATAATTAATACCATAACACCAACACTTACACCTATAAATGCAAGTAGTGCACTAATACTAATAAATGGGTTAGTATTGTCCCATTTTAAATATTTTTTTACTATTAAATTTACTAGCTTTTTATTCATAGATTATTGTGCTAATACACCTCTTTTAGGTCCGCTTTTGCCACAACACTGCTTATATTTTTTACCACTTCCACATGGGCATGGTTCATTTCTAGCAATTTTCTTTTCAAGAGAGTTTATCTTCTCTTCGCTATTGAGCTTAATATTTTCATTAGAAGATTCCATTTGCTCTTTCATTCGTTCAAGTTCAGCTTGCTCAGCAGCTTCATCTTTTAATTGAATTGTAAATAATATTTTTATAATTTCTGATTTAATACTAGATATTAATTCAATAAACATATTATAACTTTCTTTTTTATACTCAACAAGTGGATCTTTTTGATTATAGCTTCGTAGACCAATACCAGTCTTTAATGTATCCATAGCGTATAAATGATCTCTCCATGCATTATCTAAAATTTGAAGATATAAGATTCTTTCTATTTCACTTCTTTGATTATCTGGAGCAACAGACATCTTCTCATTGTAATATTCTTTTAAAGTTGTAAGTACAACTTGCTCAACCTCATCAAAAGTATCTTGTGAAACTTCTTCTTTTGTCATATTTAAGCCAAGTTCCTCTTGCAGTTTTCCTATTAACATATCAAGATTGAAATCTTCACTTGGCATACCATCAATAATATTTGATTCATCTAATACAACTGATACATACTCATACATATTTTCATCTAATTTAGATGAAATATCAAAATCTGGATTTAATAGTTCATCTCTAAATGTAAATATTGCATTTCTTTGCTTATTTGCAACATCATCATATTCAAGTAGGTGTTTTCTACTTTCAAAGTGCATCGCCTCTACTTTTTTCTGAGCATTTTCAACTGCTCTTGTAACCATTCCAGATTCAATATGTTCACCCTCTTCAAGACCAAGTCTATTCATAACACCAGCTATTTTATCTGATCCAAAAATTCTAAGTAAATTATCTTCTAATGATAGATAAAATTGTGATTGTCCTACATCACCTTGACGACCAGCTCTTCCTCTAAGTTGATTATCAATTCTTCTACTCTCATGTCTTTCAGTACCAATAATTGCTAAACCACCAAGATCTAAACACTCCTGTGGAATCTTAATATCAACACCACGCCCTGCCATATTTGTAGCAATTGTTACTGCACCCTTTTGACCTGCATCTTCAACAATCTTACCTTCTTTGTTGTGTTGTTTTGCATTTAAAACGGTATGAGGAATTTTTTCTTTCTTTAGTAAACTATGCAAATACTCAGACTTTTCAATAGATGCAGTTCCTACTAATACAGGCTGTCCTATTTTATTTAACTCTTGAATTCTCTTACATACAGCTTCAAACTTCTCTCGTTCTGTTTTATAAATTAGATCATTTTTGTCATCTCTTAAAATTGGAATATTTGTTGGAATTGATATTACATCAAGATTATAAATCTCTGCAAACTCTGTAGCTTCAGTTTGAGCAGTACCCGTCATACCTGATAATTTGTCATACATTCTAAAATAATTTTGGAATGTTACATCTGCAAGTGTTTGAGATTCATCTTGAATCTTTACATCCTCTTTAGCTTCAAGTGCTTGATGCAATCCATCACTAAATCTTCTCCCTTCACTTAATCTTCCTGTAAATTCATCAACAATAATAACTTCATTGTCTTGAACAACATAATCAACATCCTTTTCAAAGATATATTGTGCTTTTAAAGCTTGATCAATATTATGTGATAGAGCTGCATTTTCGACAGAATACATATTATCAACACCAAATAACTCTTCAGCCTTTTCAATACCCTGCTCTGTAATTAAAACAATTTTATTCTTTTCATCAACAGTAAAGTCACCTGTAGTTTGAACACTTTGATCGGGAGATGTAGGCTCTATCCTTTCACCTTTTTCCATTTTAAGTGCTATTTCATTAGCTTTAGCATAGTTATCACTTTTATGATTTGTAGGTCCAGATATAATCAATGGTGTTCTAGCCTCATCAATTAAAATAGAATCAACCTCATCTACTATTACAAAATAATGTTCTCTTTGAACTTTTTCTTCCAAAGAATATTTCATATTATCTCTTAGGTAATCAAAACCAAATTCATTATTTGTACCATAAGTAATATCAGCATCGTATTGAGCTTTTCTCTCTTCATCACTATTAATTGAGCCTACAATAGTACCTACACTAAAGCCTAAAAAGTTATATAATGGCTCAAGTTCTTTTGCATCACGACTAGCTAAATAGTCATTTACAGTAACAACATGTACACCTTTACCTGTCATTGCATTAAGTATTACAGGCAGTGATGCTACAAGTGTCTTACCCTCACCTGTTTTCATCTCAGCGATAGTATTATCATTTAATACCATTCCACCAATAAGTTGTACATCATAATGTCTCATATTTAATACTCTTTTACTAGCTTCTCTAGTAATGGCAAATGATTCATTTATTACTTCATCTAAAGACCTATTATTATTTAATACCTCTTCTTTTAAAGATTGAAAAGCATCTTTAAGCTGTGCATCATTCATAGCCTCATATTGTGATTCTAGGCTATTTACAGCTTCAACTTTTTTTCTATATTGCTTTACTAGCTTATCATTCTTTGTTCCAAAAATTTTTGAGAATATATTTAACATAATATATATGGCCTTATTTTAATATGGATCGATTATATCGAATTGTTTATTATTATTTTATTATTCTATTTTCGTTATAATAATTAAATTATTATAAGGATTTTTGTGATTAAATTACTCATATTTTTAACGCTTATAACACAAACATTTGCCAATACATTAACCATTGAACCATTTGAAGCTGAATTTATACAAACTGTTACAAATACTAGTGGAAAGAGTATTAAATATAAAGGTAAAATATACTTAGATAATAATGACAATATATTATGGAAATATCTAACACCAACTACTAAAAACATATATATAAATAAAAATAATCTTGTTATTGAAGAACCTGAATTAGAACAAGCTATCATTACTAATATTCAGGATATGTTAAATTTAAATCAACTACTAGAAAAAGCTATACATATTGAAAATAATATCTATGAAGCAATAGCCTATGATACAAAATATAAGATAATGCTAAATGGTAAAAATATTCGCCAAATACAATATAATGATCCACTAGATAATACTATTGTTATAAACTTTTTTAGCCTTAAAAATAAAGATAGTTTTCAAGCTGGACTATTTAATTTTGTAGCAAAAGACTATTACGATATCATAAGGAAATAGATGCACTTAGAACAACTGAATAATACAATCTCTACACAAGATGCTATTGTCGTATATTTTAGTGGTGAAAATTGCTCTGTATGTAAAATACTTAAACCAAAAATACAAGAGATATTAGAAAATCAATTTCCAAAAATACAATTTATTGAGATTAAATCAGAAGACTATAAAGAAACATGTGCACAGTACCATATTTTCTCAATACCTACAATTATCACTTTTTTAGATGGTAAAGAGTTTAGTAGATATGGTAGAAATATATCTATTGCACAATTTGCACAAAACTTAAAAAGACCGTATGATCTTTTTTTCAATTAGGATTTAACTTGCGAAATGTATTTTTTATAATTATTATTCTATTTATCTCTCTTCAACTTATTCAAATTAATAAGCATAACCCAACAGTAGATACTCAATTAGAAATTAAAGCTCCAAAAGAGATTATGACAATATTTAAAAAAGCATGCTACGATTGTCATTCAAACGAAACAAAGTGGCCATGGTACAGCTCAATAGCACCTATGTCATGGAGTATCTCATCACATGTAGAAGATGGTCGAAAATGGCTTAATTTTTCAGTATGGGAAAATTATTCACAAGAAGAAAAAGAGAAAAAAATTAAAGAAATTTTTAGAGCAGTATATATTGCTATGCCACCATCTGATTATATATATTTTCACGATGAAGCATCACTGACAAAAGAAGAACGAACATATGTTAGAGACTGGACAGGGGTAATGAAATGATTAAAGCTTTAGTAGAAGAGATACTAGAAACTAAAGATCAGTTACTCACTCAAAGCTATTTTAAACTACAGCAATTATTTGAAGAAAAATATGGTACTAACACTATTGTTCTTATGGAAATAGGGACATTTTTTGAAGTATATGAGGTTGATAACGATGAAAATAAAATAGGCAAAGCAAAAGAGATTGCTACACTTCTAAATATACAACTTACAAGAAAAAATAAAAATATTTTAGAAAATTCAATATCAAATCCACTTATGGCTGGTGTTCCAGCAATCTCTTTAGAAAAACATCTATCAAGACTTATAGCAGAAGAAAGATATACAATAGTAATAATTAAACAGCAAGGTATCCCACCAAATGTAAAAAGAACTTTGGAAGCTATTATATCTCCAGGCACAAACTTCGATTTTACATTAACTGCAGATGAAAATAACATAACATCAATTATTATTGATAAAAATAAGAATAATTATTTAGTAGGATATAGTGCGATAGATGTAACAACTGGTAAGTGCTACTACAATGAAATATATGGTACAAGTGAAGATCCAAGCTTTGCATTAGATGAAGTATTTAATTATATGAATATGCATAAAACAAATGAGATTATCTTAACATTTGCATCAAAAGATATAAATCAAGATGAGATTATAAACTATCTAGAGTGTAAAGACAAAACAAATCATATTAATAATTTTAGAGCAAAGATAAACTATCAAAATAATCTATTTAAAACAGTATTTAATATACAATCATTATTAACATCAATAGAACACCTTGATATGGAACGATATTCAATTGCTAGTGAAAGTTTAGCCATATTAATTGATTTTATTATTAGTCATGATAGTACAATATGTCAAAAGCTTTCATATCCAATTAAACTAGATGTCAATAAATATGTATATCTTGGAAATAATGCATTAGAACAGCTTAATATACTTGAATCAAACAATCAAAGTAGCATAGCAAAACTTATTAATCATACATCTACGGCTATGGGAAGACGACTTCTAAAAGAAAGATTAACACATCCAATCAAAGATGAGAAAGAGCTTTTAAAAAGATATAAACTATCTCAGGAGTTATATGATTATCATACTCCTATAGAAAATCATCTTGCTAATATTTATGATATTGAAAGACTCACAAGAAGAATAAAACTAAATAGACTACATCCATTTGAACTAAGTTATCTATATGATTCACTAATCAGTGTAAAAGAGATTGCATTATTTATGGAAAATTATAAATTTTTTAACTCACCATGTACTAGTGATGAAATTGAAATTTTTATATCTCAAATTAAAAATACATTTGATTTAGATACTAGTGGTAAATATATGCTAAAAGATCTTGAATGCAATATGCTTAAATCAAATATTAATGCTACTATAGATGAACTAATACAGGAAAATGAACTTCTAGAAGAGAAATTAAATATATTTAAAAAACATATTGGAAAATTTTTACCAAATAGTGATGGCAACTTTGTAAATATCAATAGACTAGATAAAGATGGATTTTTTATACAGCTTACTAAAAACAGGTATAGTTTAATCAAAGAGGAATTACTGGAATCACACCTAATTATTGATGATGAGCTTTATATATTTAAAGACTTCAATATAAAAGTACAAACTACAAATGTTAAAATTTCAAATAAACTCACTGAATTAATTTCAGACAAATATGTCCATAACCTAAAAAAAATTGTTGAACTAAATAAGATTATTTTCAAAGAACAAATTACACTATATGAACAAAAGTATGCAACAATGCTATTGGATATATGTAACTTTATTGCTCAAATTGATTTAACAGTATCAAATATTAAAACTGCTAAAAAATATAATCACGTGATGCCAAAAATTGTCAACTCAACATCTGAGAATAACTTTTTAGAATTAATAGATCTACGACATCCTATTATTGAAAATAATCAAGAGACAGGCATATATGTACCAAATGATATTATATTAGGTGACTTAAACTTAGCAAAAGAAAAATACAAAGATAATATTATTATTAAAAATAGTAAATATGATAACATGAGTGATAATCAAATGCATGGTGTTTTACTATATGGTATTAATAGTAGTGGTAAGTCATCGCTTATGAAATCAATTGGAATTAGTGTAATACTAGCTCAAAGTGGTTTTTATGTACCTGCACAATCGATGAGATTTTGTCTATTTGATTCTATATTCACTAGAATAAGTGGAGCTGATAATATAAGTAAAGGATTATCATCTTTTGCTGTTGAGATGTTAGATCTAAAAAATATTTTTAATAGAGCAACAAATAAATCTTTAATTCTAGGTGATGAAATTAGCCATAGTACAGAAACAATGAGTGGTGTTAGTATCGTTGCATCTGCAATATTAAAACTTGCATCATTAAAGTCTATATTTGTATTTGCAACACATCTACATCAACTACCTGAACTAGAAGAGATAGAGAAACTAAAAAATATAATCTGCTTACATCTTAGTGTAATGTATCAAGACAATGAAGATAAGTTAATTTTTGATAGAAAGCTAAAGCATGGGAGTGGAAGTAGTATATATGGTTTAGAGTTTGCAAAATCATTACATATGGATAAAGAGTTTTTGAGTACAGCAAATGCTATTAGAAAGCGTATTACTGATGATTATAATACTATTGAAAGATTATCCTCAAAAAAATCAAGCACTTACAATAAGGATCTATATATTGCATCATGTGCTATATGTGGGGCCAAGGTTGATGA
>JGI11705J14877_10000072_pt1 | contig 60519 bp, 48 predicted proteins | sample Etolaghawater15m_FD_14877 | JGI IMG/M metagenome (IMG submission 14877) | reverse complement strand
CAGGTCGGGGGGAGATGGGAGGGGTCAGTCGGGGCGGGAGACTTTTTTGCCGCTTTCGAGATAGGTTTGGAAGTCGTAGTTCTGCAGGTAGAGTTCTTCGTTCATGAATTCGAGGATGCGGAGGTATTCTTCTTTTTCGATATAGCCGGGGATGATGGTGAGGAGATCGCCCTTGCGGTCGAGGTAGGCGAGGCTGGGGTAGGAGCGGACGCCGAAGGAGCGGGTGAGGGTGGCGTAGCTGAGCTGGCGGCCGCGGTAGGAGACGGCATCATTGCTTTCGGCGTTGAGGCGGATGGGAATGAAGTGTTTGAAGAGGTAGCTTTCGACGGCGGGGTCGGAGAAGGTTTTCTCGTCCATGACCTTGCACCATTTGCACCAGTCGGTGTAGAAATCGATGACGACGGGTTTTTTTTCCGCATCGGCACGGGCGATACCCTCTTCAAAGCCGTACCAGTTCTTTCCGGCCTGCAGAGGATGGGCACTGAGGAGAGTGATGAGGAAAGCGAAGAGGGGGAGGAGGGAGAGCAGGGCTGGGGCGGGGCTTTTCTGTACACGCATCAGAGGCACTCACCTGTTTCCTGGAAAACCTGGAAATCCACGTTTTTCATATAGCATTCCTGGGCGATATAGGAAATGATGTCCATAAAGGGTTCCTTTTCGATATAGCCGGGAATGATGTCGATGAGTTCGTCATTGGGTGTGAGGTAGGCGAGGGAGGGAAATCCGGTGACGCCGAAGGCGCTGGTAAGTTCGCGATAGCTGTAATTCTGACCGCGGTAGGAGACGGTCTCATCGCTTTCGGCATTGATGCGGATGGGGACAAAATGTTCGAAGAGATAGGCCTGAACATCCGGGACGCTGAAGGTTTCCTCGTCCATGACCTTGCACCATTTACACCAGTCGGTGTAGAAATCGATGACTACGTGTTTGCCGGTGGCGGCGGAGAGGGCGATGCCTTCTTCGAATCCGTACCATTCGCGGTGGCCTGCGGCGTTATCGCTGCCGGCGGCCATGTCTGTCTCTGAGGCGGGTGTAGCCATGGCGGCGGCGGGATCGGTATTGTCCGCCTTTGAGGCTGTGTCAGAGCTGTTTTTATTTCCACAGGCTGTAAGTCCGATGAGGAGGACGCTGAGGATGAGGGCACTGTGTCTGAATGTCATATTATTTCCTTTTTTTCATTCTGTTTTCAAGTCGCGGGCTTTGAAGAAGTTCCCGCCCTGTCTGAGTGCTGCGGATCAGCTTGTTTTTTCGAGGCGTACGACACGGGCGAGGCCGCGGATACGGGGATGTATGGAGAGATGTCGGAAGCCCAGGGCTTCGAAGTCCGCTGCGTAGTCATGTTGGATAAAATCATAGGCGATGGGGCATTCCACGCGGCGGAAGAAAAAGCGGAACCAGGCGGGCCAGTCGGCGGGATCGGCGGGGGACCAGTCGAGGAAGGAGAAGGTGCCGCCGGGTCGCAGGGAGGCATGGGCCTGCCGGGCGATATCGAGGCGCTGGCTGTGGCTGAAGCCGTGGAGAACAAAAGACGTTGTGACATGATCGAAGGGCTGGTCAAAGGGGAGGGTCTCCAGAATCGAGGCGTTGAGGACGGCGACGTTTTCTTTTCCTCTGAAGCGCTGCCGGGCCTGATTCAGCATATCCTCACCGATGTCGATGCCGTGATAGCTGCCCTGTCCGCCGTTGAGACTGTAGAGGATGGACAGATTTCTGCCGGTACCGCAGCCCAGATCCAGGATACGGTCTCCGGGGCGGGTGCCGAGGCTTTTCATGGCTGAGGTGATGAAGCGAGGGTAGAGTCCGAAACTGAGGATGTCCATGAGGCGGTCATAGTGTCTGGCGGTGAATCCGTCGAGTTCGATATGACTTTCCATTCCGTCGATAAAAGTTTTTCCCATGGAAGTATGTGTAAATCTGAGTGCATCGGTCACAAAAAATTGAATACCCATGTGGATTTTTTTGTTTTAATTTGGGTTTAAATGAATAAACAGGACGGAGCATGAGAATTCAACTCGTTTTCAATCCCCATTCGGGTCGGGGTCGGGGTCGTAAAATGTATCCGAGGATCATAGGGGCGCTGAGGAATGCGGGTCATGAGGTGATCCCGCACCAGACCCTGTACCGCTGGCATGCACAGGATATTGTGCGCAACCTGAATCTGTACGAGACGGACGCTTTGGTGGTGGCCGGCGGGGACGGGACGGGCTACGAGGCGCTGAACGGACTGATGAACAATCCGGCGAAGAAGCTGCCGCCACTGGGAATCATACCGGTAGGAACCGGCAATTCCTTTCCGAAGGACCTGAATATCTATACGATGGAGGACGGTATCAACGCCGTGCTGGGCGGGCTGTCGAGGCCCGTGGATGTGCTGAGTTTCCTCAATGAGGGGGAGGAGTATTATTTCATCAACAACATGGGTTTCGGCTTTGTCGCCGATGTGTCCATTGCCAGTGAGCCTATCAAAAAGCTGGGCATCACTGCCTATGCCATGGGTGTGATCTGGCAGACGGCGCGGCTGAAGGCTTCGGATGTGCTGCTGAACATTGACGGAGAGGAATACCGGCACCGGGCGAATTTCGTGTATTTCTGCAACTCGGTCTGGGTGGCGGGGAACATGAAGATCTCACCGGATTCGATATTTGATGACGGGCTGGTGGAGGTGATGGTCCTGGACGAGGTGAGCCGGGGGGAACTGCTGAAGGTTTTTCCCCGTGTATTCAGCGGCAGTCATATCACGCATCCGTCTGTGACTGTGTACAGGGGAAAGCATATCACGGTGGAAAGCGACCCGGTGAAGTACTGTAATCCGGACGGCGAGATCTTCGGCGTGACTCCGCTGGAGGTCAAGGTGATCCCGGATACGGTGCATTATTTTCATCTGGAGAAAAAAGACTGATACAGATCCGCTCAGACCTTAAAGTATAGTAAACAGTTCGAGAGCTTCAGCTGTCGCGGTGACGGGTAATGCGTTCGGCGGCGGCGGCGCAGCCTCCGACAGAAGCGCAGGTGGCACAGCCTTCCGTTTCAGGCGTCTCCTCGCTGCACTCTTCTTTTTTATCGGATTTAAACAGCGGTGTCAGGCTCAGAAGGGCAAACACCGAAGAGATGATCACAATTGTCAGCAGTATTTCCATGTTGGAATAATACGGTTTTTTCAGTGCATGTCCAAAAAATTTCGCCACCGGAGGGTGGGGTCGGGAATTTGATTCATGTTTTCCGGACAACTTTTCTGACAATGCCGGCGTCTCAGTAAATGTGGAAGGGGAAGAATTACATAAAAGGGAGAAGACAATGAACAGTCTCAACCGTTTACGCATGACATTTTTTCTGATCATATTGCTGGGTACCGCGCAGATACTTTCGGCGACGCGGGTGGAGCCGCGGCGTTATGAGGCCTCAAGGCTGAAGGCTTCGCAGATCGTCCTGGACGGGAAACTGGATGAAATGATCTGGCAGTCCGCCCGGAAAGGGGGAGACTTCAGGCAGCGCAATCCCCATGATGGAGAATTGGCCAGTCTGGAGACGGAATTTTCCGTGGTATATGATGATGAATATCTCTATGCGGGGATCCGGGCCTGGGATCCGGAGCCTGAAAAGATACAGGCGCAGCTGACCCGGCGGGATGAGTACAGCAGCGGGGACTGGCTCTACATCAGCATTGACAGTTACCATGATTACCGGACAGCCTTTGAATTCGGTATGAATGCGGCAGGGGTCAAGCATGATCTGCGGCGCTACAATGATGACAATGCGGATGACAGCTGGGACGCTGTGTGGGACGGAGAGGTGCATATTGATGAACAGGGCTGGACAGCGGAGTTCCGCATTCCTTTCAGGGAGCTGCGCTACAGCAGCAGTGAGGACATGCAGTGGGGATTTATGGTGTATCGTGAACTGCCCCGCTTTGACAATGAGCTGTCGGTCTGGAATCACTGGAGTCAGCAGGACAACGGATTCGTGTCAAATTACGGCGTTCTGGAGGGGCTGAGGAATATTGAAATGGACAATCCTCTGTATGTTTCCCCCTATATGGTGAACAGCGGACTGTTTTCAGAGGGGCTTTCCAACGAACTGCATCCCCAGGCCCGGGAGCTGCAGAATGAGATCGGCATGGATCTGCGCTACAGTTTTGCCAACGGTCTGACCCTGGATGCCACATTCAATCCGGATTTCGGCCAGGTGGAGGCGGATCCGGCCGAATTCAATCTGACACAGTTTGAGTCCTACTACAATGAGCGCCGGCCCTTTTTTATCGAGGGGGCGAACATTTTTTCCTTCGATGCTTTTTCGAACAATTCCACACTCTACTACAGCCGGCGTATCGGTCGGGCACCTGCTCTTCCGGCCTACGCCTCTGAGCCCCCGGTGTACAGTGAGGTACCGGAGAGGACCTCTATTCTGGGTGCCGCCAAACTCAGCGGGAAGCTGGAGAACGGGTTCAGCATCGGAGTACTGAGTGCTTTGACAGATGAGGAGCTGGCCACCCATCATTTTTCAGCGGATTCCTCGGTGCGGCAGCTGCTGGAGCCCCGGACAGCCTATAATCTCCTGCGTCTGCAGAAGGATTACCGGGACGGTGCCACAACGGTGGGTATGATACTCACAGGTGTCCGGCGTTTCGGTGACGATGCCCGGGCGGAGAGCTGGATGAGGCGGGAGGCCTACACCGGCGGAGTGGACCTGAGCCATTACCTCTTCGACCGGCAGTATAAAGTGAACTGGGCTTCCACCTTCAGTGAGGTGCGGGGCAGTCGTGAGAGTATTCTGGCGACGCAGATGTCGCCGGTCCACTATTTCCAGAGACCGGATGCGGATCATCTCAGTGTGGATACTTCAGCCACCTCTCTGGGCGGCTACAGTCACGGATTCAATGTACAGAAGACAGACGGCAAGGTACGGGCCTCCGGCGGTGTCATTGCTGTCAGTCCCGGGCTGGAACTCAACGACCTGGGTTATCTGCAGCATGCGGATGAGATCTTTCAGTGGGTCTGGCTGGCTTACCGGGAGAGTGAGCCGGGCAAATATATCAGAAACTACCAGATCAACTACAATCAGTGGACTACCCATGATTTCGGCGGCCTGCTTACCGGCAACGGCGGCAATGTAAACGGGTATCTGTATACACCTGCCAACAGGCGTATATGGGGCGGTGCAGGTTATAATCTCTCAGTATTCCAGACCAGTCATCTCCGCGGTGGCCCGGCCATAGCGACATCGCCCTCGCTGAATGTGTGGGCGGGATATAACAGCGATGACCGCAAAGACTTGAGTTTCGGGGTTTACGGGAACGGTTTTGCCTCTACGGATGATGTGCGCAGCACGTATTTTGAAGCCTGGGGTGACTGGAGACTTCGTCAGAATCTCCGTCTGAGTCTCAGTCCCAATATGCAGGTTCTGGATGATACCTGGGCCTGGGTCACCCGCTTCAGTGATGAGACGGGCACAACCCGCTATGTGTTCTCAGATCTGCTGCAGAAGACCGTGTCTCTGACGATGCGTATGGATTATACGGTGAAGAATGATCTGAGTATACAGTTTTATGCGCAGCCATTTATCACAGCCGGTCACTATGAGAATTTCAGGGAGGTTGCGGACAACCGTGCCGTGGATTTCAATGAGCGTTTCAGGGCCTACACGGATGAGCAGCTGACAGAGAATGCGGAAGTGGTGCAGGACGACGGATCGGTTGAACATTATGATTTTCTGCTGGACCGAAACGGGGACGGGACAGCTGAAACAGCCTGGGGAAACCCTGATTTCAATTTCAAACAGTTGAACACAAACCTGGTGATCCGCTGGGAGTACCGGGCAGGGTCCACGCTGTACCTGGTCTGGTCCAGCGGACGAATGGATTTTGAGAACCGGGGCAGTCTGAACCCCTTGACAGATGCGCGGCAGCTGATGAAAGTGTCGTCTGATCAGGTTCTGCTGATGAAGTTCTCATACCTATTGAATATTTAACCAGGCAAACAAGCTGATCCGGCCTGCTGTCCGGGTCCCATACAGCGGACGGCGCCTCTGAGATTCAGCGGCGCCGTTCTGCTATTGTCATGAAAATTATCAGCCGATCAGCTGTTCTAGAATACGGTAGAATTCCCCGGCGTGCCAGCCGTCCGCCAGGCCGTGGTGAGCGTGGAGGCTTACGGGGAAGCGGCGTCCCTCTGCTGTGCTGAAGATCCTGCCGGCGACGACTTTCGGGATACTGTCCAGACCGGGACCGAACCAGGGGTGTTTAATTTGTGTATGTCTGAGCCAGGGCAGGGTGCTGTAGTGGATGAGGTCATGACGCCGTTCATTTTCCTCCCTGTGTCCCAGGCCGGGACGGGAGGCGACCCGTGCCTTTTCCCTCTGCAGGTCCTGATGAAAGAGCAGAAGATCCTCCTGCCAGGGAACGAAGGAAAAACTGAAGGGGGCATTTTCCCTTGGCAGTGCAGGGGCACAGTGCAGGGTCTCGTAGATGAGGATCTTCCCGTCCACGGCGCGGGTTCTGAGCGCCTCCACTGCATTAACGGCCTTCATGACGGCGTGAAGGTAGACACTGAAGACGGGCAAATGCGATTCAGCGGCCAATTTAAAGGCTCCTTCACAGCGGATCTCGGCGGTGATCCCGAAGTAGGGATCAGCGGCCTGACTGAAAAACTCATAGTGTTCCCGCCGTTCCCACAGAGACAGATCCACTGTCCTGCTGGGAGAGACGGGGCTGTCAAAGGGCTGTATTTCTTCCTGTGTCTGCTGCATCAACGGCAATTTAAAAAATATCTCTGCAGAAGGGCAGGAAATACTGAAATTATAAAGGAAAGCAGATTGGGGAATTCTTTAGAAGTAAAAAAGTCCTATATTTAAAGGTATGAAATAAACGCACATTTTGAGGAGATGACATGAAAAAATATATTATTTCGGGATATCTGCTGCTGTTCCTGCTGACAGGCTGTACTGCAAAAAAGAACGTTTCAGCAGAGGCGGTGATCAGGGGCACAGTGGCTGACGCGGATGTTGAGACGGTATTTCTCGAGGACCGAGTGGACAGGGAATACGTGATCATTGATTCGGCTGCAGTGACGGACGGGGCCTTTGTCATGCAGACGGCGCTTGGCTATGCCCAGCGTCTTTTTCTGAAGTCGGACAAGGCCGGTCCCCGTTTTCCCTATTTTCTGAGTCCAGGGGAACAGAGCGTTCATCTGGATTTTGACTCGCCGGTGAACAGCCGTATCGAGGGCTCGGAGGCCCATGTCCTCTTTGAAGATTTCAATGCCGGTGTGGCGGAGATAGACAGGGAGCTGAAATCGGTACAGAAAAAGATGGAAAAAGCCTCCATGTCCCGGGATCAGGCGGCGGCAGACAGTCTGGAAAAGGTCTATATCTCTGTGAAAGAAAAGGAGCCTGCTCTGGTGCTTTCCTGGGCTTCGGAACACGCTGCAAGTCCTGTGGCGAGCTATGTCATGGACCGGAACGCATATTTCTTTGATTACGATGAAATTCTGCCCTTCTATCAGAAGCTGGATGAGAAACAGAAGCAGAACCGCTATGCCCTGACCCTGAAAAAGTATCTGGATGTTTTAAAGACGGTTCAGGTGGGTGAGATCGTTCCGGATATCACCCTTCCGGATCCAGGCGGCAATCTTTTCACCCTGAGCGATATCCGCGGGCAGTATACGCTGCTTGATTTCTGGGCCAGCTGGTGCGGTCCCTGCCGTACTGCAAACCCGGATGTGGTCCGACTATACAAACAGTTCAGGAAAAAGGGTTTCCGCATCGTAGGCATCAGTCTGGACCGGGACCATGATGCCTGGCTGGAGGCCATGCAGCAGGATGGGCTGACCTGGGTGCACGTCAGTGATCTGAAGGGCTGGAACAGTCAGGCTGTGGAGGTTTACGGTGTGCGTTCGATTCCCCATACCCTGCTTTTGGATCCGGAGGGCCGCATTGTCGCCCGAAATCTGAATGGAAAGGCCCTCAGGGACAAAGTGGCCGAGCTGTACGGGGAGAACTGATCTTTCAGCAGCAGGGGCTTAGCGGCGCTTTGACCTAGAGGATGAGGCAGACTAAAAGCAGCACATATCAGCGTTAAACAGACAGGGAAGGGAGGGATGTACAGCATTGAACCTTCTTGATTTTGCCATTGATACGGCAGTGGCTTCCGGGAAGCTGCTGGCGGAGGGCATAGGTGACCGGCTGCAGGTGGAATGGAAAGGCAGGGTCAATGCGGTCACCCACATGGACAGGCAGAGTGAAGCACTGATCAAAAGCGCGATTCACAAATATTTTCCCGACCACGGCATTCTGGCGGAGGAGAGTGATCTGGAACAGAGTCAGGCGGAATACCGCTGGATCATAGATCCTCTGGACGGCACGAGCAATTATCTCCATGGATTTCCGGCCTACTGTGTCAGTATTGGACTGTTCCGCGGCGGACATCCCCTGCTGGGAGTGATCTATGACCCGGAGCGGGATGAACTTTTTCATGCAGAAAAGGGCAAAGGCGCTTTTCTCAACGGCGGAAAAATACAGGTCAGTAGCGTTGAGAAGCTGGATAAGAGCATTTTAGCTACAGGGTTCCCTTACGAACAGAGTGCGGAATATCACCGTAATTTTGAATTGTTCAAAGAGTTTTACATGCAGAGTATGGGCATTCGCCGCATGGGTGCAGCGGCCCTGGACCTGGCCTATGTAGCGGCGGGGCGGCTGGACGGCTACTGGGAGTATGTCCTTCAGCCCTGGGATATGGCGGCGGGACTGCTGATTGTTGAGGAGGCGGGGGGAAGCGTGAGCAGATGCGACGGCGGGGAGGCCGATATATACGGAGGAAATATTCTTGCCAGTAACGGTTGTCTGCAGGCGCAGATGCTGAAATTGCTGAAATAAGGAGAGCTTATGAAAAAATACAATCCGGAAAGGGCGATGACGGAGGTTCGCAGAGAATTCGATGAACACGGAGGTGTAGCTCCGACACTGTCCCGGTCTTCCACATTTACAGTTCTGGATCCGCACACCATGCCTGATATTTTCAGGGGTCTGAAGGGTCCTGAACAGGGTGGCTGTTTTCTCTACAGCCGTCATTTCAACCCGACCAATGATACACTGAGCCGCTATCTGGCAGCCATGGAAGGCAGTGAGTACGCGGTGGTGACCGCCAGCGGCATGGCAGCGATCACAGCATCGATTCTTCAGCTCTGCCGTCACGGGGATCATATTGTTTCCTCCAATACCATTTACGGGGGGACGCACGCATTTTTTGAGCATGTTCTGCCGGACATGGGTATAGATGTGAGTTTTGTCAGTCCGGATGACACAGAGGGTTTCGGGAAAGCGATACGGGACAATACAAAGGCGGTCTACACGGAAACGGTTTCCAATCCGACACTGAAGGTGGCGGACATTCCCTCACTGAGCAGGATCTGCAGGTCAAAGGGCGTTAAGCTCATTGTGGACAACACCTTCACGCCTATGATCATGAGTCCGGTGCAGATGGGAGCTGATATCGTTGTATACAGTCTGACAAAATATATCAACGGAGCCAGTGATCTGATTGCGGGAGCTGTCTGTGCGAGTCATGATTTTATCTATGAAATGATGGATCTGCACAAAGGGCGCATTATGCTGCTGGGGCCGACGGCCGATCCGAGGGTATCTTTTGATATTATTCAGCGTTTGCCGCATCTGAGCATACGGATGAAAGAGCACAGCATCCGTGCACACAGGATGGCGGTGCTACTGGAGGAACTGGGTGCGGCGGTGACCTACCCCGGTCTGAAGGCTCATCCTCAGCACGAGCTGATGAAAACACTGAAAAATGACGGTTACGGATACGGGGGCATGCTGACGGTGGACTGCGGAGATGAGGAGAGGGCAGATGCTTTCCTCAGTTATCTGCAGAATGAGAAGATGTTCGGTCTGATTGCTGTGAGTCTGGGTTATTTCGATACGCTGATGAGTATCAGCGGGTCTTCCACCTCTTCGGAGATCGCATCTGAGGAACAGCGGGCCATGGGTCTGAGCAGCGGTCTGGTGCGTATCTCGGCCGGTCTGACAGGCAGCCTGGAGCAGAGGCTGGAGCAGCTGGAGGAAGCGGTGCGGGCGGTGCTGCTGTAAAGAGGCATATCAGGTCAGAAGAGACTCGGAGATCTGCATGAACTGCTGAATGTCGCCGGGGGAGATATTCAGAGCCGGCATGATGCGGAGAACAGTGGACTGTGTGCAGTTGAGAAGGATGCCTCTCTCGCGGTAGCGATCCACAAGTTCCGAACAGGGGCTTTTCAGTTCAACACCAAGCATCAGACCGACGGAACGTACTTCCGCAATATGTTCGCATTTATCTTTCAGGGAATAGAAGAAATTTTTTAGAATTTCACCGCTTTCGACTGCTTTTTCAAGCAGGTTTTCTTCTTCAATGACCTCAAAAACAGCGATACCGGCAGCGCAGGCGAGGGCGTTGCCTCCGAAAGTGGAGCCGTGGGAGCCCGGGGTGAGTGCGTTTTCGATATGATCCCCGACAAGCAGTGCACCGATGGGAAGTCCGCCTCCCAGTGATTTGGCGAGACAGATCAGGTCTGCCTGCACGGGATAATTCTGACAGGCAAACATTTTTCCAGTGCGTCCCATGCCGGTCTGCACCTCATCAAAGATGAGCAGAGCGCCGCTGCGGTCGCACAGCTCTCTGGCCGCGATCACGAAATCCGGGTTCAGAGGCCGGATACCGCCTTCACCCTGAACCGCTTCCAGCAGAATGGCTGCTGTACTGCTGTTCACAAGCTCGTTCAGGTGTTCAATATCATTGATCCTGCAGTGCCTGAAACCCGGGACAAGGGGTTCGAAGCCCTGCTGCAGGGAGGCCTGTCCTGTGGCGGACAGTGAGCCCATCGTGCGGCCGTGGAAGGAATTTTGCAGAGTGACAATCTCAGTGCGTCCCGGGCGGGATCTGCGTGCAAATTTGATGGCGGCCTCATTGGCTTCGGTGCCGCTGTTGCATAGGAAGACCCGTGCAGGGCCGCTGTGTCGGATGATCTGATCGGCGAGTTCGGCCATGACTGGGCTGTAGTACACATTGGGAACATGTATGACCTGATCCAGCTGGCGCCGGACTGCCTCGAGGACGCGGGGGTGGCGGTGTCCGACATTCCCGGCACCGAAACCGGGAAACATATCGATGTACTCCCGTCCATTTTCATCGGTGACACGGCTGCCCTCTGCATGCAGTATCTGTATTGGATAGCGTCTGTATGTAGGGAGAATTCTCTGATCAAAGAATGAGACATCCATGCTGACTCCTAATTAATGAGTTTTGAGAATCTCTGTGCCGATCCCTTTTTTTGTAAAGATCTCGAGCAGGAGACTATGATCGATGCGTCCGTCAATGATGTGAACCTTGTTGACACCGAAGCTGAGCGCCTTCAGCCCGCTGGTCACCTTCGGGATCATGCCCCCGGAGATACGGCCTTCGTTCATCATGGATGCTGCTGAATCCCGGTCAAGCGAAGAGATGAGGCTGTCTGAATCCTCGGGATTTCCCAGTATGCCGGGAGTATCGGTAAGGAAGACGAGCTTCCGGGCGCCGAGGCTGGCGGCAATCTCTGCAGCTGCGGTATCTGCATTGATATTATAAGCATGCCTGTCATCTCCGATCCCGATGGGAGCGATCACGGGGATGATCCCGGCATCCAGGAGTTCGGTGATCATGGTGGGGTCGATGCTGCGGATATTCCCGACATAACCCAGATCCGGATGCTGAGGATCCACTTTGATGAACCCGTCTTTCTTGCCGTTCATACCCCGGGCCTGTACCTGGAGAGAATCCAGAATATTGACGATATGGCTGTTGATGCGATTGCCCAGGATGTCCTCAACTAAGTCCATCGTGATCTGGTCCGTCACCCTGAGTCCGTCAATGAACTGTGCTTTCAGCTGACGTTCTCTCAGAGCCTCATTGATGGCCGGTCCACCGCCGTGGACGATTACCGGTTTCCAGCCGGCGTATTTCATAAAGACAATATCCTGGAGGACGGCTCGCATGGAAGATTCGCGATCCATGATACTGCCGCCGAACTTGATTACAACAGTTTTTCCGCTGAAAAGCTGTATATAGGGAAGCGCTTCAATGAGGACACGTGCTTTACTGATGTATTTTTCCATTTGGGTTCCTTTGCTGCGGGGACTGCTATGGCGAAGCTTCGCCTTGTTCAGGTGTGGTACTCCGCGTTGATCTTCACATATTCATAACTGAGGTCGGAAGTATAGACCGTGGCCTGACCGTCCCCTTCCTGCAGCAGGAGAGAAATATGGATATCCCTGGGCTCCATGAGTGCCTGCAGTACGGAAGGCGGCAGAGGAAGGGGTTCTCCATGGTCATAGATAGCGATTCCATTCACTTCGAGTGTGGCATGATCGGGATCGAAATGGGCCTCGGTCATTCCGGCTGCGGAGATGAGTCGGCCCCAGTTAGGATCACGGCCGAAGAGGGCTGTTTTCACAAGCGCTGAATTGGCGATGGCAAAGGCCATGCTTCCTGCCTCTGAGCGGCTGCGGGCGCCGCTGATATCAATCGTCACGAATTTTGTGGCACCTTCNCCGTCTCGGACGATGGATTTTGCCATTTCCAGACAGAGCGAGGCAAGGCTGCTTCTGAGNAGATCATAATCTTCGGATCCGGCAATAACGGACACATTTTCAGCCAGACCGTTGGCCATGATCAAGGCGGTGTCGTTGGTGCTTGTATGCCCATCGACAGTGATGCAGTTATAGCTGCTGTCGATGCATTCCGTGAACAACTTATCTAGGAGAGGCTGATCAATGGCGAGATCGGTGGTGATATAGGCAAGGGTTGTGGCCATATTGGGGGCGATCATGCCGCTGCCCTTGGTTATCCCGGCAAAGGTGACCGTCTTTCCTCCCAGTTCCAGCTGCATACCGAAAGATTTTTCCACAGTATCGGTGGTGAGAATGGCTTCGGCGCAGCCCTGCCCTGGTTCAGGTGACAGCTTCTGAAGACATTTCTTCAGGCCGGATTCCATTTTTTTCATATCCAGCTGCTGACCGATGATGCCTGTGGAACTGACCAGAACCTGTTCAGGAGGGATGTTGAGACCGGCGGCGGCCCATTCTGCGGTCAGCCGGGCATTGTGATATCCAAGGGAACCGGTTCCGGCATTGGCATTTCCGCTGTTGATAACGATGGCCTGCAGGGTGTTGTGCCCGTTTTTCAGATTATCCAGTGCCAGGAGAAGGGGGGCCGCCTTCAGTTTATTCTTAGTAAACTTCACAGATACGGCAGCGGGGACATCGGACACGATAAGGCAGAGGTCTTTGCGTTTCCGCTTGAATCCGGCTCTGACGGCGGATGCACGGAAGCCAGCGGGTTCGGTAATATCAGCAGAGGAGCGGATGGGAGCTGAGGGCTGCATGTCAGGTTCCTTTATCTGGGTATTCATTGGCGGCATCCGATCAGAGAAGCGCTTCGGTTTCAGGGAAACCGTACATAATATTCATATTCTGAACTGCCTGTCCGGAGGCTCCCTTCAGCAGATTGTCCACGGCAGACATGACAATCAGGCGGCTGTCGATACGTTTGATAGCGATGTCACAGAAATTTGTATTATTTACGTCAGCAATCTGAGGTGTTTCTCCAGCGTTCAGAATACGTACAAAAGGATGTTCTGCAAAATGCTGCCGATAGAGGGTTCTGAGCCCTTCTTCGGTGGGGATGGAGCTGTCTTCAAGTCCCTGTTCTGCAGCAGTGTCTGACAGCCGGCAGTACACAGTATTCAGAATTCCCCGGGTCACGGGAATGAGGTGCGGCACGAAGAGGATGTCGGTGTGCGCCCCGGCCATTTCTGACAGCTGCTGTTCGATCTCAGGTTCATGCTGATGCTCGCCGGGACGATAAGCGTGCATATTTTCGTTGATCTGCGGAAAGTGGAAGGGTGCTTTGGGCTGACGTCCGCCGCCGCTGACGCCTGTTTTGCTGTCAATAGAAATAGAATCGAGAGAAATCAGACCCTTGCTGAGCAGAGGCCAGAGGGACAGTTGTATGCCGGTGGGGAAGCAGCCTGGATTTGCGACGAGGGAGGCGTTGCGGATCCTGTCCCNGTTCATTTCCGGCAGACCGTAAACTGCCTGTGTGAGTCTTTCGGGATCTTTATGCACGGTGTTGTATGCCNTTTGATANANGTCTGGCGAGTGGAGGCGGTAATCGGCACTGAGGTCAATGATGCGCAGGGAGGGATTTGCCTGAAGGCAGAGGGGTATGAGCTCCATGCTGACAGTATGGGGCAGGGCGGAGAAGACAAGATCGCTGTCGGCTGCGATGCGCTGTGGATCGAGGGGGCTGCAGAGGAGCTCCGTCAGTCCTCTGAGACGTGGAAAGAGGTCGGTGACGGCCGGTGCTGGATCCTGTCGTACTGCGAGATGACGGATCTCCGTGCCCGGGTGTCTGAGCAGGAGGCGAATGAGTTCGTAACCGGTGTAGCCGTTCACCCCGAGAATGGACACGCGGACCCTGGACCTGTTTAATTTCGAGATAGCGGCTGCGTCGGGAGTTGAGACCCTGTCAGGGGTCTGAGGAGCTGATTGGACGTCCTTTTTCATGGGATGTATCCTGACTGTGTTCGGGATAGATTCAGGGTTTTTCGGGTGTGCGGATTATTTCGGCGACCCGGCGGTAGGCGTCCCGGAAGGGGATACCCTGTTCGAGAACGATGCTGTAGGCTTTTTCAGCGGCAAAGAGTTCGACTGTCATGGCCTGTCGGCAGGCTGCTTCATTGACGCTGAGCCCACCGAAGAGGTGAGTGCTGATCATGAGGGCGTCGGCAGTGCGCTGGAGGCCTTCGATAAGTGCGCCTTTTGTATGCTGTACATCTCTGTGATAACCGCTGATGAGCCCAATTGTCTGGTTGCGGACCTGCAGTTCAGCCGCGAGGGCGCTGTGATAGGATCCGCGGAGGATCTCGAGGAGGTCGGGATTCATTTTCTGGGGCATGATAGAGGAGCCGGTGGTAAAGGATTCGGGAAGGATGAAATAATCCAGACCCGGGAGGGTGAAGAGGATGAGATCTGAGGCCATACGGTTCATGTCCGAGAGAATGTGGGTACAGGCGTGGAGCAGCAGGCCTTCGAATTTGCTGCGGGAGTTTTGGGTGTAGATGGGGTTGGGTTCAGGCCGGGCAAAACCGAGTTCTTCCGCTGTCATTCTGCGATTGAGTGGCAGGGGGACACCGTAGCCGGCGCCGGTTCCGAGGGGATTGCTGTCGATGATCTCCGCGACCGTTAGGAGCAGCCGTCTGTTATCGGCGAGGGCTTCGATCCAGGCCTGTGTCCAGAGGGCAACAGAGGAGGGCATGGCTTTGCGGGTATGGGTATAGCCGGGCAGGGGGATGCTTCCGAAGCGCTGGGAAAAGCTGTTCATCCGGGCACTGAGAACATCCATGTCCTTCAGGAGGGTTTGGATGCTGTCCTTCATGTAGAGTCTCAGGGCGGTGAGGACCTGGTCGTTGCGACTGCGCCCGGTGTGGATCTTTTTTCCGGCATCACCGATATTATCCACGAGATAATTCTCTATGGCAGTATGCATGTCCTCATCTTCAATCCGGATATGGAAGCGGCCTTCATCGAGTGCTGAGCGGATCTCGTCGAGGCCCTGCAGAATGGAACTCAGCTCCTCGGGGTTCAGGATGCCGATGGACCGGAGCATGCGGGCGTGAGCGGCAGAGGCTTTTAAGTCGTAGGGAATCAGCAGCATGTCCCATTCGGGATCCCTGCCCACTGTGTATCTTTCAACGATACTGTCGGGAGTGCTGTCTTTCTGCCACAGTCTTTTCATTATCTTTCCTCAGATTCTGAGCGATCATCACTGCGCCAGTCGTAGGGGAAGCGTTTTTTAAGGACCAGATTATGGGCTTTGAGGCGCATGCCGTTGATATTGATAAAGCCTTTGGAGTCCAGAGCATTGTAGCCGCCTTCGATATCCATGCTGGCCAGATCCCGGTCGTAGAGGGAGACGGGTGAGTAGCGGCCGATCATATCCACATTGCCTTTGTAGAGTGATACGCGGACCCAGCCGTCGATATTTTCCTGGCTTTTATTGAAGGCGCTCATGAGGAAATCCATTTCCGGAGAGAACCACATGCCGTTGTAGATGATTTCGGCGAATTTCGGGGTCAGCATATCCCTGAGATGCATGACCTCCTTGTCCATGGCGATACCTTCCAGGTCACGGTGAGCCTTCCAGAGGATGGTTCCCCCCGGTGTTTCATAGACGCCCCGGCTCTTAATGCCGATAAAACGGTTTTCCACCATATCCACGCGTCCGATCCCGTTCTCGCCGCCGACTTTGTTCAGATAGAGGAAGAGCTGCAGCGGGTCCGTCTTCACGGTGCCGTCGTTCATATTGATAAGCTTTGTCGGCAGTCCGTCTTTAAAATGAATTTCGAGCTGTGTTTCGCTGTCCGGTGCATCTTTCGGGCTGACAGTCATGGAGAACACATCCTGTGGACAGGGCAGGGCAGGGTCTTCAAGAATACCTGCTTCATGGCTGATATGCAGGAGATTGTCATCTTCGCTGTAATTCTTGGTCTTGTTGGCTTTGACAGGGATCCCGTAGGTGTCGGCGTAGGCCAGCAGGTCGCTGCGGCCTTTAAACTGCTGCAGGAATTCAGGATCTTTCCAGGGACTGATGATCTTGACTTTGGGCATGAGGGCATAATAGCCGAATTCAAACCGGACCTGATCATTGCCTTTCCCGGTGGCTCCATGGGCCACATAAGGTGTATTTTCTGCATAGGCAATCTCGATCTGCCGGCGGGTGATGACAGGGCGGGCAATGGAAGTGCCGAGGAGATATGTTCCCTCATAGACGGCGTTTCCCTGCATCGCTGGGAAAACATATTCCTTCACCAGCTCCTCCCGCAGGTCTTCGACATAAACCTTTACGGCTCCACTGGCGTAGGCTTTTTTCTCAACCGTGCTGAAATCTTCGTTCTGCCCGACATTCGCCACATAGGCGATCACGTCAAAACCCTTATTGTCCAGCCACTTCAGGATCACGGAGGTGTCCAATCCGCCGCTGTAGGCTAAAATCACTTTGTCTCTTTTCATTTTCTTCTCTGTCCGTCCTGTATATTTGGGAATTGAGAAATGCCCTGCGGAGTGCGGGTATTCACAGTTTATCTTTGATCTCCGGCAGTTTCATACCCAATGCCGTTTTCACATCCGCATGTTTTACACCCTCGCGGAGGACCAGCAGGATATTGTCATCGCCGGCGACAGTGCCCATCACGCCGTAGACATGAGCCTTGTCAATAGTGAGGGCGATGCTTCCGGCAAAGGCGGGAAGGGTCCTTATCACAGCCAGGTTTGCGGAGAATTCAATGCCGAGAAAGGCATTCATGAGATTGTTGCCGTCTTCCTGCCCGGAAACTGCATATTGATCTGAATCAGTATTCAATGAATATACATAGCCATGGCTTGGGTCAAAACTGCGGACAGCGTTGATCTTCCGCAGGTCCCTACTGAGGGTGGCCTGAGTGACCTTAATCCCTTTATCTTCCAATTTTTTCAGTATCTTATGTTGAGAATTCGCCGCTTCTTTTGTGAGAATGTCCCGCAGGATATTCAAACGGTCCAAACGTGTATCCATATAAGACTCCTGTATAAATATTCATTTTCCATGCATAAATATACAGAGTAAATCGCATAAATATGCAATATATTTTCAAAAATATGAATAATTATGCAAAAAGCGGTTCGACCTAGGTCGAACCGCTTTTATCTATGCTTTTATCTGTTTTCGGTCAATCTATCAGCGGCGGAAGAAGCCTTTTTTTCCGTGTTTGGGTCCGGGCTGTCCGTCACAGGGACCGCAGTCGCCGCCCATGCATCCGCCCATACCGCGGCCTTTTTTCATTCCGTGGCCCATACCGGCGTGCATTTTCATGAAATTATCTTCGCCGACGATTTCCCGGACTTTCAGCAGGTGATCATTTTTTGCTTTGGCGATTTTGGCATGCAGATCGTTGATGGCGTCCTGCTGTTTATCGATCTTTTTCCGATCTTCGCCTTTGGCGATGAGTTCCTGCAGTTCCATGCGTGCGACTTTCATATCAGCCTGCATCGGAATCATGGTTTTGCGGTGATCATTGCGGGACTCCATGAGTGCTTTCTGCTGTGCGTCATCGAGATTGAGGGCTTTCATGCAACCGCCGGGTCCCTGCATTCCCTGTCCGGGACCGGGTGCACCGGGGCCGGGCTGGGCAGAGAGGGAAAGGGCCAGAGTTAAGAGTGTGGTGACTGCAAGTAATGTGAGTTTTTTCATCATTATCTCCTTTTGTGTTTTTTCCATTTATCGCGCATTGTCTGCTGAAGTTCTTTTCTGAAAGTATGTTCAAAGTACATAAAGCGGGCGACCTGCCAGGGTTCAAGGAAGCCTTTGAGTTCTTCGGTGAAGCGAATGCGTTCATCCCGTTCCCTGTCTTCCAGTTCCCTGATTCTGAGCAGCAGCTGGTCCAGCTGTTCCCTGCTGAGATCTTTGCCGATTCGGCCGTCATCCGTCTGACTTTCGGTTGAAAGCGTATGGAGTTCGAGGCGGATATTGCCGATGGCAGTCCAGTGGACCCGCATTTTCGGGAAGAGGAGTTCGGACTGTTCCGGCGTCAGTTCAAGGTATTCGGTCATCCTGTAGATCCGCAGATTTTCGATCTCGCGGTGATCACTTCCCGGCGGCATGCCCATAGGCATCTGGGCCTGCAGCAGGACAGCGGTGCTGAGGAGCAGGAGCAGCTGTTTCATGGTTGTCTCCCTCGTTAATGTCAATCTGTTCACTGTATTNCTTTCTTTTAGTTCGGTCTCAACGTTTTACGCANCTTTTATCGGGGCCGGAGCAGGAGCCGGCGGGGACGCGCTGTTCCTCTAGTGCAGAGAGGGGTAGATCCCGGGGTCATCGGGGAAATAGGTCATTCCTGCGGCGGCGAGGTAGTCGATGATCTCTTCCTCCTCCAGGTCTTCGAGGCTGAAACTGAGGCTGGATTCAAGCAGCAGCCAGTCTGTATCACTGATATAGGCGCTCTCGGAGGAGGAGGGATTCTGCAGGGAGAAATTCAGCAGCACTGCAAGGAGGACGGCTGCAGCGGCGAGGCCGGTGCCAAGTCGGCGGAGAGGCGACAGGATGCGTTCCCGGAAGACGCGGCGCTGAATCTCCTGAATATTGCGGGACCGTTTTTCTGGGGAGGGTGCCTCAGGAAGAGGAAGCAGTTCGGACTTGAGATAAAGCATGAGTTCCGCATAGCTTCGGCAGTCGGGGCAGCTCTGCAGATGTTTTGCCAGACTCTCAGGCAGCGTCTGCAGTTCTGACGGGTTTAGATTCTGAATGAACCTGCATTCTGAAGTCATTTCATCCACTCCCTCAGTTTTTTCACTGCTTTAGACCAGGCGACCTTGACGCTGTTCTCGCTGGTATCCAGCGAGGCTGCGATCTCCCGGTAGGGTAGATCCTGCCGGATACGGGCGAGAACCACGGTACGTTCCAGAGGCGAAAGGCGCTCCAGCTGTTTTATGTCAAGTGACGGAGCCGGAGAGGGGTCTCCGTCATCGTTATGGGCAAGGTGTTCTTCTTTGATCTCGTTCCAGTGTTTGCTGCGGCTGCGGTTCAGGAAATTGTAGGCAGTATTCAGGGCGATGCGTGTCAGCCAGGTGGAGGCAGCGGCTTCACCGCGGAATGTATGCATCTTTTTATAGGCCTGGAGAAAGACATCCTGAGTCAGATCGAGGGCATCGTCCTCGTTCCATGTGAGTCTGTAGATGGTGCTGTAGATCATATCGTGGTATTCCTCAACCCAGTTTTCAAATTCCTTTGCGGACGCCACAGGTCCCTTTCGTGTTTCCATGAACTTTGACACCGTCAGAGCCTGAAAGTTAACAGACAGTATTCGATTATTTCCGGCAGAACTGCAGAGTGGGAAATCATAGGAATTAAACCGGGGCCGGATGGAGAAGTTCCCCGGCCGCATGTAAAGGGAGTTGAGACTGCATCTTCAACAGTTAAAAAAAAAGGCCGCGGACAAAGCGCGGCCTGAGATATGGATCATAATTGAGGGCTTTTGCAGACATTGAGTATCGGCGGCGGCCCTTCAGAGGGGTTTAGACTACTGCAGCAGGAGTCCCTCGAGCTGGGTGACGAGTGTGTCGAGGAGATCCATGGTGTCTTTGATGACCTGGGGATCGCCGAGGTCGACACCGGCATTTTTCAGGATCTCGATGCTGTAATCGGAACCGCCGGCTTTGAGGAAGCCCATATAGCGTTCGACGGCTGCTTCATCGCCGGAGAGAACCTGCTTGGCGAGGGAGGTTGAGGCACAGAGGGAGGTGGCGTATTTGTAGACGTAGAAGGTGCGGTAGAAGTGGGGGATTCGGCTCCATGTGAGATCATAGAGTTCGTCGATGATCATTTCCGGACCGCTGTACTGCTCCATGAGGGCGTGGTAGGTTTTATTGAGGCTTTCGACCGTAATGGGTTCACCGCGCTGTGCCATGTCATGGACGCGGCGTTCGAAATCGGCGAACTGCACCTGAGTAATGACAGTGCCTTCGATATTGCCGATCCACTGGTCAAGGAGGATCATGCTGTCCTGCCGGGTCTCTGCGTTTTCAAGCAGATGGGCGAGGAGCAGATTTTCATTGAAGGTGGAGGCCACTTCGGCGACAAAGAGGGTATAGTCCGAGGTCGGATAGGGCTGGGTTTTGCGGCTGTAGTAGCTGTGCATGGTATGGCCGAGTTCGTGGGCGAGGGTGAACATATTGTCCTGGGTGTCATTGTAGTTCATGAGGATATAGGGATGGGGGGCGGCGTAGGTGCCCCAGCTGTAGGCTCCGCCGGCTTTGCCTTCGGTCTCATAGACATCGATCCAGCGTTGGTTGAAGGCTTTGCCCACTGTGGTGACGTACTCTTCCCCCAGGGGTTCAAGGGCGGCCAGAATGTGTTTCTGAGCCTCTTCGTAGGGATATTCCCTGCTGGCCTGGGGCACGATAGGCAGGGAGGTGTCGTAGAGGTGCATCTCATCGAGTTTCAGCACCTTCTTTTTCAGTGCATAGTAGCGGTGCATGGGTGCCAGGTTGGAGGTGACGGTCTCGATCAGATTGTCGAAGACCTCCACTGGGACATTGTCTGCACTGAGGGCGCGCTCGAGCGTGCTGTTGTAGCCGCGGGCTTTCGTATAGAATAGATCTTTCTGCAGGCTGGCATTGAAGGTGGCGGCGGAGGTATTGACAACTTTGTCGAAGGCGCCGTTACGGGCTTCGAATGCACGGCGGCGGACGTCCTGGTCCGGGCTGAGAAGGAGCTGATAATAGCGTCCGGGTGTGAGCTGCATCCAGTTGCCGTCCTCATCCTGCACATCGGGGAATTTCATATCGGCGTATTTGATGGCCTCCTGAATCTTATAGGGGGTACCGGAAAAATTTCCCAGCATGGCGAGAAGCTCCTCTTCGCGTTCGCCGAGGACATATTTCTGCTGTCTGAGGAGGTCCTGCAGGTAGAAGTTGTAATCTTTCAGGCCGGGGGTCTGGGCGAACCAGTTCTGCAGGGTGGCTTCGGGGATGGCCAGCAGTTCGGTTTGGAACCATGAGCCTTTTTCTCCGAGAGAGACATAGAGTGCCTGAATGCGGGTCATGCGGGCCTGATTCTCGGAGATGCGGGTATCCTCATCTTTGAACAGGCCGGCGTAGACGTACATNTTGCCGATGCGTTTTTCCAGATCTTCGCTGACGGCAAAATAGTCGGCGATGGTCTGACCGCCTTCGGAGAGACGTCCTTTGAAGCCGGTGAGCTTATCCATATTCTCTTCGACATAGCTGTAGTCGGCTTCCCAGTCGGCGGGTTCGGGGTAGATATCATTCAGATTCCAGCGGTATTTTTCCTCAATATCCGCACGCTGCGGTATTTTCATCACTTCAGCGGGGGCTGCTTCTGCAGCGGGTTCCGCCTTGGGACTCTTCATGACGCCGGAGCTGTTGCAGGCAGCAAGCATCAGAGCGGCCGTCATCAGGATCCATAGTTTTTTCATCTCAACTCCTTTTCCTTATTGTATTTCATTTGAATATTAAAGTGAATTCACCATATCAAAGCAAAGGTAAACAGATCTGTCAGGCGAATCAACGGCGGAAAAAATAAATGATCCATCTTCTGTAAGACGCAGCATAGGGAAAAAAGTTGTCATAGAAAGGACAGATTTTTCAGTCAGGCTCAACATCCTTTCATTCGGGTTTCAGGGTTTTGGAGGAGCTGGGCATTTGAGGGAAAAATCACTGTAGTCCCAGGAGGGATTCATACTGCGGTGTCGTGTTTCTCTCACGTTCAGGGTACCGTCGAGCTGCATGATGGCTGCAGTGCTGGAGCGGGTGCCGTAATCCTCGGTCTCGATAAATAGTGCGGAGAGCTGTTTTTCCCGGACAAAGGGCAGACCGGTGGAAGGGAGCAGAGAGTCTTCTGCGGTTTCAGGTCTGATAAGAAGGGGGATCAGGTCGGCGGGTTCAAGTGCAGGGCGGGTGCTGACCATTTCTGTGAAGTGCTGTTTCAGGGAAAGGAGTTTTGGCCAGGGGCTGTCGAGGGAAGCATTGCTCAGACCGTAGAAACCGGGAGGAAGGAGGCGGAGATCGCCGCTGTCATTTGAATAGAAGAGAAGTCTGTTTCCGGCTCCGAGCAGGATATTGAATCCGCTGTAGGCACTGAAGTCGCGGTTTTTGCAGAATTGGAGGGGATCGGATTCGTCACCGGTCAGCCAGTTGCAGAGGATCTCCCCCCGGGAGGGGCCTTGAAAACCGAAATACTGCGGTTTCCGGACATTGGTGAGTATGCCCCAGCGGCCGTCGAGACCGAAACCGGTCCAGAGTCCGCCGCTCTGAAGATCTCTACCGGCCAGCACATCGTTTTTCAGGCTCATGGCCTCTGTGGGCCGGTGGTAGAATTCATCACGGTTGGCAGCAAGGATCAGGGGATATCGGGGATGCTGATGCCAGGCCAGGGCCAGAGTGCACATACTTTTTCCTAGGCGCGGTTGTCTTTTCGGATCATGATCTGCCGAAGCAGGGTTCGGGGCAGGATGGCGATGAGCCAGCGTACTGCCCGCCATCTTCGGCTGACGTAAATCGTTTCTGAGCGGCGGTCCAGACCGTGGATGATCTGGGCGGCGGCTTTTTCCACCGGAGTGACCCAGAAGAGAGATCTGCGGGAACGGATCAGGGGGGTTCGGACGAAACCGGGGATGATCTCTGTAACCGTGATCGATGGATGGGGTCTGAGGATTCTCAGGCCCTCGAGATAGATCGCTTCCCAGGCTTTGCTGGCGGAATAGCCGGGGCTTTTGGAGGCAATGAAGCGGGCAATGGATGTGATGCCGGCGAGTTGACCTCCGCCCTGAGCCTCGAAATAATTCATGGCCCTGTTCAGGACGAGGGTATAACCGCGGACATTGATATGGATCAGTTCCTCTTCGGGCAGGGGCTCGAGCTCCCGGTTTCTGACATTGATACTGGAGCTCATAATGATCAGATCAAGGCGGCCGAGCTGATTCAGGGCACTGTCAAAGGCGGGCGGGATGTCCTCTGATATAGAAATATCCAGTGGGACAGCGAAGATCTGTCCGGGATAACTGTGCTCAAGTTCCTTCAGTTTATCCGTGTTTCTCCCGGCGGCAGCGACACGGTCACCTCTCTGTGCGTATTGAAGGGCCAGTTCAAGACCGATTCCTGAAGTGGCTCCGACAATGAATATGTTTTTCATAGGCAGCTGATCCGTTTTACAGAGTTTTGAGGCATCAGGATTTAAGGTTGACAAGAGTGATGCCTGCGCCGCCCTGTTCCACAGGAGCGGTATTGAAATCTTTGACCCGCGGATCTGCAGGCAGCATATCCCTGACGGCCTTCATCAGAATTCCGTCTCCTTTTCCATGGAGGATCTCGACGGAGTGAAGACCGCTGAGAACTGCTGAATCCAGGAAGGCATCTGTTTCGGACAGGGCCTCCTCCATGCGTTTTCCCCGAAGGTCCAGACGGTAGCCTGCGCTGCGTCCGCCGCTGACGGAGGTGCTGACCTGCTGTTTTCTTTTCACGGCCGGTGCCAGCCAGTGGATATCCAGGCGGAGTCGCCGCCCGTCAATATCGACCCAGATCTTTTTCTGGCGCTGGTTGATCTCGCGGATGGTGCCGTTCTGGTCCAGACTTTTGACATAGACTGTATCTCCGACCTTCAGTTTGTCCAGATAGAGGCCTTCGGAGGGTGTTTCATCGAGTTTTTCTGACTTCAGCTCGACCTCTGTCTGCAGCTCTGCGAGGGCCTGTCGACCCTTTTTCACCATATCGGTTGAAGCATTGGAGCTGCGGAGATCCCTGACAGTCTTTTCGAATTCGCTGTTCATATTCTGGAGAAAAGTTCTGGCTCTGGCTAGGGCTTCACGGTCCGCTTTTTTATACTTGGCGTCGATCTCTTTCTTCTGCTTTTCGATTAGGCGGATTTTGGATTTTAAGTCCTGTTCTTTCTGCCGCAGGTCCTTGAGGTCACTGTCATAGCGATGAATCTTCCGCTGCAGGTCTGTGATGAGTTTTTCGAGTTTTTCCCGGCCTCTGCCGATTCGGGAAGTGGCGAACTGCAGGACGGATTCAGGCATCTGATAGCGTCTGGCAATCTCGATGGCATAGGATGAACCGGGGATATTGCCGCGGAATTCATATCCGGGGGCAAGGGTCCTGTCATTGAAACTCATGGAGCCGTTGATGAGCCTGGGATGATCGTATGCAAAACTTTTCAGAGCGCTGTGATGTGTGGTGGCGATGACAGTGACTCCGCGCTGAAGCAGTTCAGTCAGGATGGCCTCGGCGAGGGCGGCTCCTTCATCAGGGTCAGTGCCGGTGCCCAGTTCATCGAGGAGGACAATGGAAAACTCATCAGCCTGATCCAGGATCATACGGAGACGCTGGACATGGCTGGAATAGGTGCTCAGATCTCCGTCAATGCTCTGGCCGTCTCCGATGTCCACGTACAGGTTTCTGAATTCGGGAAGATTAACCTGTTCTGCCGGGAGCAGCAGACCGGCCTGGTCCATGAGGACCATGAGGCCCACCGTTTTCAGGGTGACGGTTTTTCCCCCGGCATTGGGACCGGTGATGATCACCCCTTTTATCCCTTCGGGCAGATGCATATTCAGGGGCACCGTTTCCCTTTTCATCTGCAGTTCCACATTGCGGCCATTCCGGATCCGGAGTTCCTGAGTGTCACGCAGCGGTTTCTCACAGGTGAATTCAACTGAAAAACGTGCTTTGGCATTGAGAAGATCCAGGGCGTGGTATGCGGTGACAGACTGTTCTATATCTCTCAAGTGAGGCCGGAGGTGTTCGCAGAGCTCCTTGAGAATGCGGTAGACCTCCTCCTGCTCCTCCAGTTCAGTCTGTCTGAGTTCGTTGTTCATTTCAACAATGACCATCGGCTCCAGGAAGGTGGTCTGTCCGCTCTGGCTCTGATCATGGATAATGCCCGGAATGGCATTCTTGCGGCTGGAACGGACAGGAATGACCAGACGGCCGTTGCGGAAACCGACCTGTGCGCTTTCGGAGATATTGTCTTCAACGGCTTTCTGGGCTAAACTTGCGGCGCGTTCCTGGACCTTCATCTGAAGCTGGCGGATCCTGCGGCGCAGATCGGAGAGGAGGCGGGAGGCTGTGTCCATGAGCCGGGCATCCTCACTGAATTTTTCAAGGACAGCGCGATGAAGGAGTCCGGTATCAGGTAGACTCAATTCCGTCCAGCGGGTGATCTGCGGGCAGCTTTCAGACCGTTTGCGGAAAAATTCTGCAAGGCGGCGGCTCTCGCGAAGAAAGAGGCCGAGAAGATAGAGCTCGGGTTCAGAGAGAACTGCGCCCGGGACTTTCAGACGCTGAAGAATCTCGGCGGGGTCTTCAAACTCCATAAATCCGGGAGAACTTTCTCTCAGCAGGAGGTCTCTCATTTCGAGAAGAAGGGACTGACTGTGATCCCGCAGGCTCGGCTGAATAAAACTGGGCAGAACGGCGGCTTCCTGTGAGGCCCTGTCACTGCTGCAGTAGGATGCGATACGCTGTCTGACCCGGTCATAACCCAGTTGTGTGTGGATATGGTCCATTCTGTCTTTCATGATCAATGGCTGCGGATTTTCCGTTTAGCGGCAGAGGGAGCGGGGGGAGGTGTCTTTTTCAGAGAATCCGCCGGGAAGTGCCTGCTCTGATGTCCGGCCGGGTCAGGGCTGACCGGTCAGTATATCATAGATAACTGTTGTGTTGCCGTCCTTCAGTTCCTGCAGGATGCGCTGCTGAGTCTGAAAATCTATTTTCCGGTAGCGTTCGATCAGATACTCAACCTCTGCGGAATTGAAGGCTTTGGTCCTGTTCAGCATCTCTTCGAAGAGTTCAGGTCCGCTGAGGGTTCTAAGATCGGACCCTCCTCGTCTCAGCGGACGGCTTTTATTTCCGCCCTTGAGCATCGGAGCTACAAACTTCTGGTAGAGTCCCGGTGCATAGGCCTGATAGGCGGCATGAAAGCGGCTGCCGCGCTCGATACCTTCACTGATGGGGTTCTGGGGCAGATATGTCATACCGTAAAAGGCTACAAAGACAATGATCAGGGCCTTGACGGCTCCGAATATAACCCCGCCGCTTTTATCCAGCCAGCCCAGAAGCACCATATCGAGAAAGGAGCGGAGAACGCCGGCCAGACTCTGGGCCACGATGACCACGACAAGAAAGACGGCGGCGTATCCGATAAAGAGTCCCGCCTGCTCCGGGGCGTTGAAACTTTGCACGAACCATGCACCTAACAGAGCGCCGTATCTGGCAGCGAGGATAGTGCCGAGGATGAGGCCGAGCAGCCGGAAGAGACCGCTGATCATGCCGTTCATCATGCCCCTGAAGCCCATCCAGACCATCAGGCCGAGTACTGCAACGTCTAGCCAGTGCATACTCAACCCAGAATCTTTCTGACACAGGCCTGTACAGCCTTCCCGTCGGCTTTGCCCGCCAGTTCCTTCATGGCCGGCCCCATGACCTTACCGATATCCTGCATGGACTGGGCACCGCTTTCAGTGACGATACGGCGGATAATTTCCATCAGTTCTTCCTCGCTCATTTCTTCGGGAAGATAGCCGCTGATGACATTCAGTTCCTCCTCTTCACCGGCTGCCAGATCTTCTCTGCCGTTGCTGCGGTAGGAATCAGCGCTTTCCCGTCTTTCCTTGGCCGCCTTCTGCAGGACCTGAAGCTCCTGACTGTCGGTCAGCTCCTGATTCAGCTCTATTTTCTTTTCCTTCAGTTTACTGAGAACCATCCTCAGTGTGCGGATCCGGATATTGTCCCGGGCTTTCATGGCGTCTTTCAGATCCGACTGTATTTTATCTGTGAGAGTCATTGCTCTGCCTCCGATTCTTTTATCGGCGAATATTATGATAATTTGGGGGGGATGTCCATGATAAATCCTGTTTTCGCTGTAGATATGGGATTCAGTCCGGTTGAATGTCGGTGTACTGTGATCGCTTCGATCTGCGGCAGGCCGGCTTTTCTTGTTATTGCGGCCATTTTCTGCTAAATTGCCGGAAGTACTGGAGAACAGATGAACATACACCCTCTGCTTGACAGAGAGCTGCAGGAAAAGGCACAGCGATATGAATTTGAGAAGCATCTTTTCTCGGTGAGCGGGAGTATGGTCAGTTTTGCCCTTCTGCTCATTTTCTGGCTGTTCTGGGCCTCGCCCCTGCAGAGGGCTCTGAGGCATGAGGATCCGGTCCTTCAGATCATTCTCTTTGTTCTGTGCATGTTTGCGCTGCTGTGGCCGGCAGGAACACTGTTCAGCTGGATCGGCGGTTTTCTGCATGAAAAGGCCTACGGGTTCTCAACGCGTTCGTTCACAGACTGGTTTCTGGAACATCTGAAGGGGTCACTTTTAAACGCGCTGTTCTCGATCGTGGTGGGGGGACTGCTGATCGTTCTCTGGACGCTGTATCCTGAGCTCTGGTTTCTTTATGCGGCGCTGGCAATGTCTTTTCTATCTGTAATCATTATTGCAGTGTATCCGATCTGGATTGCACCGATCTTCAACAAGTACGAGCAGATAGAGGATGCGGAACTGGTCAGCCGTCTGCGGGAGATCCTCGTGGACATGGGTATGCCGGAGGTTGAAGGGTTCTATATGCAGGACATGAGCCGCCAGACGACCAAGGAAAATGCCTTTCTGGCAGGAATCGGCCGTACAAAACGGGTGGTCCTCAGTGACAATATCATATGGAATATGGATGCTGATGAACTGGAGACGGTGATCGCCCATGAAGTGGGACATCACCGTTATCATCATATCTGGAAGAATGTGATCCTGATGAGTGCTGTACAGTTCAGCATATTCACTCTGCTGCATTATCTGATACCCCTTCTGTCGCCGGCCTTTCTGTCCAACCGTGTCCACAATATGCTGGATCTGCCTCTTTTTCTGATGCTCTACAGTCTTCTGTCGCTGCTGCTGCTCAGTCCGCTGGCGTCGGCAGTCAGCCGTCATTTTGAGCGGCAGGCGGACAGGACCTCGCTGGAAGCCACAGGGAAAACGGATGCATTCATTCGCGCCATGGCAGGGCTGGCAAACAGAAATCTTTCCAATGCCTACCCGGCGAAGTGGATGAAATGGCTTTATTACAGTCATCCACCGGTGGGTGAGAGGCTGGCTTTTGCAGAGTCGTGGCGCAGCGGCATGGATTCAGACCTGCTTAAAAGGGGAAGAGGACAGGTGGTGAATCAGAACTAAGCGTTAGAAGAGCCCTGCGTCATCCCTTCAGAGAGATGAGGGTACTGTGTGGCCAGAAATCACTTTGATGTATACAGAAAACGCCCTGGACGGGGCGTTTTCTGCTGTTGGTCCCGATATCCGGGACAAGGAGACATCTGCAGATTATTTGATGTAGAGCATTCTCCTGCTCTGAATACTGCTGCCGCTCTGCAGCCGGGAGATATAGATTCCGGCGGAGAGACTGCTGAAATCCAGGCGGTAGCTGTAGCTTCCTGCTGACAAGTCCTCATTCAGTACCGAGAGGACGTGCTGACCCCGAATATTGTAGATATCCAGACGGGTTCTGCCCGGCTCTGAGAGGCTGAATCTGAGAGTTGTGGAGGGGTTGAAGGGGTTGGGATAATTCTGCTCAAGGCGGAAGCTTCGGGGCCCTTCTGCGCTGAATTCCTCCAGATGTGTGTAATTGACGACCGTCAGGGGCCGTTCAACCGCGCGCAGGCCGCTGATATAGATGGTTCCCTCATCGGCGCCCCAGCTGACCTGCCGTAACAGGAAGCCGTCGAGTTTGTAGGAATATCCGTCGATATTCTGATGGCCTGAGATCCAGTCCCCGACCTGATCTGCTTCCCTCAGATCCCAGGAGATGAGTCTCCAGCCGGTCCAGGAGAGTTTGATCCATTTGCTGACCTCGATCACATCGGAAGTATTGCTACCTGAGGCGTCTTTTTCATAGAATGAGAAAGCAAATTCATTATTACTGTTATCGCCGTAGACCCAGGCCTGAATGACCATATCCGGTGTGACGGAGAGAGTGGCAGGGGTGCCGGCATTGTGTTCGCGGAGCATACCGTTGGCATCGTTGGCCCATTTGTACTGGATGAAAGCGCTTTTATCCCGGCCTGAGCCTGGAAGAATCACTTCAGAGGAATAACCGAAAATTGTTTCGGCGTCCACTGTTCCGGTCGTACTGCCGCTGCCTTCCGGGTCCCACCAGCTTTGAGCGGAGGAGAGGGGATCCAGGGACAGGATGCTTCCATAGGGATTGTCACTGCTGCTGAAGCGAATAATATTATTTTCCACCAGGGGATTTCCGCTGGTGTCAGTGATCCCGACGGTGGCCTCCAGTTCGTAGGCTGTGCCGTCAATGAGGGGTTCTGTGGACTTGATGGAGAGGACGGTGCCCTGTTCATGGTCCATGGCAAAGATCTCTATGGGGACGGAGTCCGAGCCCTTGCGCAGTATAATATTGTCACTGCCGGCGCTTTCGTGGTCGATGAGCTCGCTGAACTCCAGATTCAGGACATCATCCTGATCGAAATGGGCAAAATCCTGAATTTCCGGATGTCCTCCGCTGATCAGAGGGCCCTGAGTATCCACATTGACCGTCCTGAAGGTCCAGACGAAGGGATCACCTGCCTGACCGTCACCGTTCCCGTCCACGGGGCTTCCCATGCGGTCAGTGATACTGCTGCCCAGAGTCATAGTATATTCTGTGTCATAGGACAGAGCCTGGCTGAACTGGAGAGTTACCGTCCTGTCTCCGTACTCCCAGTCCTTTTTTTCCCATGAAAAGGTCATTTCGGCGGCCGGGCTGATCTCGAGGAAAGCTTCAAGGCTTTCCCTGTCCATGCTTTTATTGAAATTCAGGACAATGGAGGCATCCAAGGGCAGCAGTTCTCCGGCAGCGGGGCTGTGGGAGAGGATGCGGGGGGGTGTCAGGGGCAGAGGCTCTGTGGCCGATACGGGGGAGAGGCCGCTTTCATCCCAGAATCTGTTTGCCTGAGTGACTGCATAATGCTGTACACCGCTGTAGTTCTGGAGTCCGTCAAAGCTGAGGTCCACCGTGAAGGGTCCGTCGGCAAAAAAGCGGTTGACAATGACCGAGGTATCCGGAGAGATGTCAGGATTTCCCTGACGATAGAGAATAAACCAGTTTGCATCCGCAGTTCCGGCGGCCGGAGTGACGGAGAGAGTGTAGGAGGCCTCTGAAGTTTTACTTATGCTGAGTGCAGGGGCATCGGGAGCGTTGCTCAGGCCTTTGGTCAGTACCGGCATTGTACGGATCTTGGTCCGATGCCGGAAGACCGTCTGTCCTGCCTCATCCCAGTACTGCCGGCCGTCCCAGCTGCCGTAGCTGAAGAACTGGAATCCGTCGGTCCATTTTATCGTACGGACCCGGTTGATAATAGACACATGATTTCCCCAGAGGTTATTGTCATCGAGAATATAGGATCCGGGGCCCACGGTATAGAGGCGTTTAGCGGCGATGCCGGGTCCGATATAATCTTCCCAGCCGTTCCAGCCTTCGAGCATTTCCTCGAAGCCGTCGGCAGTCGTCCAGTGGTAATGCATAGGAGTCAGCTGGTCCACCCATCCCTGATTAAACCAGAGGGCGGCATCCTGATAAACGGATTCATAACCGTTCCAGCCTCCGCCTACATAGCGGCCGAGGGCAGCGGCGGACACCCGGACCCATGGTTTGACCTGAGCCACTGAATCGTGGACAGAGGCGATGAAGAGATTGACCGAACCGCGCCAGTAGGCTTCCCAGGAATTATAGCCTGCCGGGATGCCGGCGGAGCGGGGATGGTCCACATCATAGAGGAATCTGCCTGCCTTGGAAGAGCTGAGAATCGCGATTTCCTCCTCAGTCCACTGCGCATCGAGTCGATGTTCTTCGAGGGCTTTTCTGGCCAGATCCTGAGAGGCCTTGCTGTTACTGTACTCGTTCCAGCGAATATAGTCGAAATGGATACCGTCCACATCGTAATTATTGACGATTTCCATTGCCAGGTCCAGGGTATAATCCCTGACAGCCTGCATACCAGGCGAGACGGCACGGTTTTCGGACATAGCGATACCATCCTCATCTCTGCAGATCCATTCGGGATGATCTGCGGCCGGTGTTCCTGAAGCGGTGGAGGACACAGCGAAGGTGTTGAACCAGGCATGGAGTTCAAGTCCCCGTTTGTGGGCTTCCTCTACGGCATAGGCGAGGGGATCATAACCCGGGTCGCTGCTTCCGATATAGGAGCCCCAGGGTTCATACTGACTGGGATAATACACCGTGCCGCCCTGGCGGACATGCCAGAGCACAGCGTTCATATTTGCTTCCACATGTTTATCCAGTATCTCCCGGGTTCTTTCCTTCAGCTGTTCGGCAGTGGCGCTTGACCAGAACTGATGCCAGGTGATGGACCAGGTGGCCCTGAATTCCTCATTGGGTGTTCCTGCCTGCAGAGAGAGGGCAGAAAGCAGGAGGAGGGAAATGATTTTTATCGATCTCATGGGTTTAACTCCTGATGTTTGGGGCCGGCGTTGACACGCTGCTTTGCCGCCGGCGGGTGGGCGGCTCGGGGAAGCCGGTCATTATCTGTACAAATAATACTTTTTAGAGAGTTTGCGAAAATCCTTCACGTCTCTATCAAGGACAGCCTCGATATCCGCGTAGCGGTAATTTTTGAAGAAACGTTCTCTGATCACGGTTGAGCCTGTGACTTTGTCAAACATAGCGTGGCGGTCTTCACTCATTGAGTGCAGGTCCATATCCGGATGGAGTTTGTGCACTTCCTCCAGGAACATGAACTGCAGGCCCATGAGGTTGAACTGATCGGCATCGCTGATATGGATCTGGAAGCCCTGCAGCATTTTGCCCTGCCATTTGGCGTAATAGGGTTTGAAGTAGAGGGGGCGGAAGGTCACGCCATTGAGGCCGCGGGCATTCATGGCATCGCTGATCTTCTGGGCATCCAGCCATTCAGCGGCAAGGACCTGAAAGGGTAGGGTGTAGCCGACGCCTTCGGAGATGACGCCCAGCTCTCCGAGCACACCGGTGGCCACATAGTAGGGAGCGGAGTAGGCATGGGGGATATGGGGGGAGGAGGGGACCCAGGGCAGTTTTGTATCTTCGAACTTCATGCTGCGTTTCCAGCCTTTCATGGGCACGACGGTGAGGTCACAGCGGGCGCTGTTTTCCAGATAGCCTTCACGGTTGACCAGATCTGCGACTTCTCCGCAGGTCAGTCCGTAGACATAGGGAATGGGAAAATTACTGACGAGGGAGTAGAATCCGTCCTCGACGAGGGGTCCTTCGATCTTGTGTCCGCCGAGGGGGTTGGGGCGATCGAGAACGACGAATTTCTTACCGTGTTCGGCAGCGGCTTCCATGGCTTTGCCCATCGTGCTGATGTAAGTATAACTGCGGCAGCCGATGTCCTGAATATCGTAGACGAGGACATCCACGTCGGCCAGCATCTCCGCTGTGGGTTTGCGGGTTTTGCCGTAGAGGGAATAGACGGGGACGCCGGTTTTTTCGTCACGGTAGAAAGTGACCTTTTCCCCGGCGCTGTATTCACCGCGGACGCCGTGTTCGGGGCCGTAGAGGGCGGTGAGAGTCACTTCGGGTGCCTCGTGGAGGATGTCGATGCTGCTTTTCAGAGTGCGGTCCACCCCGGTGGGATTGGTAATCAGCCCGACGCGTTTGCCTTTCAGCAGTTTGAATCCGTCTGCCTGCAGGACTTCGATGCCGGTCATGACGGTAGTCTGGCTGCTGTTCTGTGCAGACAGGGAGAGGGCCCCGGCAAGGACCATGATCAGAGTTCTGATAAACATGGGGACTCCTGGTTATTTTAAATTTTGATAATGATGTTACGCCTGTAGAGAAGGAGGAGAATGAACCAGTAGACGAGGATATGGCTGAGTGCAAAGAGGAGGGAGCCGTTCAGATCACCGGCGAGGGGTTGAAACACGGATGAGTAGAGCCAGCTGTAGGCGTTCATGCGTGAGCCGTCAGGGGTCGTCCATTTGAGGATCATAATCAGAGTTTTCACCCAGACGATGCTCAGGACGAAGACAAAGAGGGGATTGGTGCCGAAGACCACGAGTGGCTGAGTAAGCTGCCTGTGCCCCCGCACATCGATGAGCAGTATCATGAAGGCGAGGGTGAGGAGGGCCCAGCCGGCTGAGTAGATCACATAGCTGCTGGTCCAGAGGGCTTTATTTATGGGGAAGAAGTTATTCCAGAACAGCCCGGTGACCAGGGCAATGACAGCCCACCAGAACATGTCATTGACCAGAGAGGGCCGGTCTTTGGACGAGCTTATCAGTCTGCCGGTATAGTAGCCGAGTATCACGGTGACCATGGCAGGGAAGGTGGAAAAGAGTCCTTCCGGGTCGAAGGGGATACCGGTCCCGCCCCAGAGACGGTTTTCGCCGAGGAGAGCAAGGTCGATCCGGCGGACAAGATTACCCTCGAGGCCGTAGGGATCGCTGCCGCCGAAAATCCAGAGCAGTGCCCAGTAGGCAAAAAGGATGAAAAGCGCTGAGAATTTCAGCTGTCTGTCTTTAAGGAAAAGGATGAGCAGTCCGGCACCGCCGTAGGCAAGAGCGATGCGCTGGAAAACACCGAGTATCCTCAGCTGTGAATAATCCCGTCCCACAAAGGGGAAGGCATTCAGAAGCAGGCCGATGATAAAGATGAGAGCCGTCCGTTTCAGCACCTTTTTCACGGCGGGGGTATTTGCCCTGTGACCGAATCTGGAGAAGGAAAACCACATGGCTGTTCCTACAATAAAGAGGAAAAAGGGAAAAACGAGATCTGTAGGTGTACAGCCGTGCCATGGGGCATGGCGAAGGGGGGCATAAATATGAGACCAGCTCCCGGGTGTGTTCACCAGTATCATGGTGGCAATCGTGAGTCCGCGGAAAGCATCCAGAGCGTATAATCGTTCCTGTGCAGCAGTCATCGGGGCACTCCTTGTGTGTTTACTGTGAGTTTACTGATTTTTCACCTGAGTCGGTAGTGGAAAATTTGATTGGTTGCCGAACAAACTGAAAGATAGCGGGGGGAGGCTATGGTGGTCTTGCGGAGAGGATTTCGGTGGTTAAATGCTGTTTCAAATCATTAAATTACTTTTGTGTTAGTAAAGGACCATTTACAGAGGGCAGGTCGGAGGATTAATGGAGGGGCATCTGGGATTGGACAGCAGGGGGATGAGATGAAATGAAGGAGGGCGGTGAGATCAGATCCCGGTCACTTGATCTGCTGGGGGGTATATATCTTTTTCTGATAGCGGCCTTTCTTTTCAATACAGGTTTTTTTATAAAATACGTCCGTATTAACCCTGATTTCAGCAGCGGCTGGGCAGCCTACCTGTTTTTTGCGGGGAGTTACATTTCGCTGACGGGTGTTTTCATATATGTCCGGCGGGCGGGACGGATGCAGGAAAAGCAGGATCTGCAGTTCATCGGAGAGAACAGGCGTCTGGAAGACATTGAGAAGAGGGAGCAGAAGTACAGGATACTTCTGGACAGTATAGACGTGGGAGTGCTCCTGATCGATCCGGAGAGTCACCGGCTGGTCATGGCCAATTCGACGGCTGCGCGGCTTTACGGCGGGGACGCGGATCAGATGAGCGGTGCGGAATGCTATGGATTTTTATGTCCGGACCGGGAGGGTCGCTGTCCGCTGAAGGTGGATACACATGCAGCGCAGGTGGAGGAGCGGATATTTTTCCGTCGGGACGGAGGTCATCTGCCGGTATTGAAGACGAGCCGTATGGTTCAGTGGGACGGTCGGGACTACATCCTTGAGAGCATCAGTGATATCAGTGGGCTGAAAGATGTTGAGCAGCGGCTGGAGAATGAGATGAAGCGGCTTCGGAATGTCATCGAGGCGGTAGGTGTAGGGACCTGGGAGTACAATATTCAGAGCGGGGAGGTGGTATACAATGAGGGTTGGGCCCGGATGCTCGGTTTCGAGCTGAGGGAACTGAATCCCAGCGGACTTGACATCTGGGGAACGCTTGTTCATCCTGAGGACAAGGGCAGAGCGCTGAAGGAACTGCAGTTGCATCTGGACGGCGGCAGTGAGCAGTACAGTGTACAGCTGCGGATGAAGCATAAGGACGGGTACTGGGTCTGGGTACAGGACCGGGGCCGTATACTCAGCCGGGATGAAGAGGGGAAGCCGCTGATGATGTACGGAACGCATATAGACATCAGCGAAGTGAAGCAGTATGAAGAGAGGCTGATCAATGCCAACATGGAGCTGGAGAATGCGACGGCGATTGCCAATTCAATGGCGGCTGAGGCGGAGATGGCGAGTACGGCAAAGAGCGAATTCCTGGCAAACATGAGTCATGAGATCCGGACACCTATGAACGGGGTCATCGGTATGACAAGTCTGCTTCTGGACACGGCACTGGATCCGGTGCAGAAGGATTATGCATCGACGATCCGCCGCAGTGCCGGTTCACTGCTGCTTTTGATCAATGACATCCTTGACTTTTCCAAGATAGAAGCGAAGAAGCTGGAGCTGGAGGAGATAGAATTTGATCTGCAGGAGCTGTTCAGTGATTTCAGCGGAATTCTGGCACTGCAGGCCCAGGATAAGGGTTTAGAATACCTTTATGAGATGGAAGCAGGAGTTCCTCTAAGTCTGGGAGGAGATCCGGGACGGCTGCGGCAGATTCTGACCAATCTGGTGGGAAATGCGGTCAAGTTCACCAAAGAGGGTGAGATCCTGATCAGGGTGGGGGTTGAAAAGGAGGAGGACAGGGAGCTTGTACTCCGCTTTAGGGTGACAGACACGGGGATAGGGATACCCGGTGACAGGAAGAAACAGCTTTTTGAAAAATTCACGCAGGTGGATGCCAGTACGACGCGGAATTTTGGAGGTACGGGACTTGGTCTGGCCATCTCACGGCAGCTTTCAGAAATGATGGGGGGTGAGATAGGTGTTGAGAGCGAGATGGACAAGGGATCGGAGTTCTGGTTTACAGCCCGTCTCCGCAAGACGGCTGATCAGCGCCGGGCGGGAGATGCCCCGGAATTGAGGTCTTACAGCGGGAAGCGGATCATGCTTGTTTCCGGTCAGCGCAGTTTGAGGAGAATTTTATCTGAGAGACTTGCACAGTGGGGCCTTGAGGTACTGCAGGCTAAGAACGGATCGGATGCCTTGGAGCAGCTGCTCAGTTTTCATCGCCGGAGGCAGACGATAGACGCAGTACTGGCGGACATGCATCTGGATGACATGACGGGGGATGCCTTCGGGGCGATGATACAGGATCATTCTGAACTCAGTGGACCTGGAATTATTGTTCTGACGTCACTGGGACAGTCGGTGGACCGGCAATTTCTAGAGGAGATTGGAATCTCAGCACTCTTAAACAAACCGGTGGACTTCAGACAGCTTATCACGGTTCTGAAGGCAGTGTATAGTGGTCAGAAGGGTCTGATACAGGAAAGATTCAAAGTGCCAGGCATTGCGGACATAACAGGTAGAGGCAGTGAGGGATTTAAATCTGAAGCACGGATACTTTTAGCGGAGGATAATTTAATAAACCAGCAGGTGGCAGTGGGACTGCTTGCTAAACTGGGGCTCACCGCGGACACCGTTATGAACGGGCAGGAAGTTCTGAATACACTGAAGGAGAAGGATTATGACCTGATCCTGATGGACATACAGATGCCTGTCATGGACGGGATGACGGCTTTGAAAAAGATACGTAAAAGCAGGAATCTGAAGAACCCTGGCATACCCATTGTGGCCATGACGGCCCATGCCCTTGAGGGAGATCGGGAGCGACTGCTGCGGGATGGTATGAATGACTACATCAGCAAGCCCATCATTTTTGAGAATCTGAGGCAGGTTCTGCTGCGCTGGCTGTCTGGAGGCGAGGATCTTCCTTCCCTGAGCGAGGACTCCGGCGGGACAGGGAAGAGCGGCAGCGGGGAATCGGCTGATCCGACGGATGAGGGAGCCGTGCAGGTCTGGGATACAAAGGCGGTTCTTTCCCGTCTGATGGGAGATCAGGTTCTGCTGGAAAAGGTTGTGGACTGGACACTGGAAGATATGCCGAAGCAGCTGGATGAACTTCATAGACATGCGGAAGCAGGGGATATGCAGTTACTGGAGAGAAGTGCCCACACAATAAAGGGAGCCGCAGCCAATGTCGGTGCCGAGGTACTGCGGGAGCTGGCTTCGAGGATGGAGGCAGCGGCGGCCAAGGGTTCACTGGACAGCTGCCTGTCCCTTATCGGCGAATTTGATCAGGCCTTTGTTCTGCTGGTTGACAGTATGATTGAATACAGGAATTCACTGAAGGAGTAGGGGATAGAAGAATGAAAACACTGATTGTAGAGGATGATTTCACCAGTCGGATGATGATGCAGGAGATGCTGAAGGAACTGGGCCCGACGCATATAGCCATCAACGGCAGGGAGGCGCTGGAGGTGATTGAGAAAAATCTGGAGAGCGGCGAGCCCTATGATCTGGTCTGTATGGACATCATGATGCCCGAGATGGACGGGCAGGAAGCACTGCGGAAGATTCGCGCTCTGGAAATGGAGCGGGGGATCGTGAGTTCTGAGGGATGCAAGATTATCATGACCACGGCACTGGGTGGAATGAAGAACATCAGCACTGCTTTTAAGAATCTGGCGGATGCTTATCTTGTCAAGCCGATTGAAAAGAGTAAATTGCTTGAAAAGGTCAGAGAGCTTGACCTGGGATAAAGACTGGGTTAAGTTCTGGACAATTATTTTCTTAAGCGAGCTTGAGAACACGATGAAAGGACCTGAATATGAAAATTTTAATTGCTGAAGATGACTTTCTATCGAGGAACATACTTGTATCTGCATTAAAGTCGCAGGGACACGAGATCTACGAGGCTCCGAACGGTCAGGAGGCGCTGGACATTCTGCGGGAAAAGGATTCACCGCAGCTGGCGATACTGGACTGGATGATGCCGGAGCTGGACGGTCTTGATGTTGTGAGGTCCGTCAGAGAGAGCCGAGGAGGGGAGAACAAATATTTCATTATTATCACTTCCAAGGGCAACAAGGAGGATGTGATCACGGGTCTGGACAGCGGTGCCAATGACTATCTTGTCAAGCCGGTGGACATCGGTGAACTGAGGGCGCGGATACGGGTGGCTGAGCGAATGGTGGAGCTGCAGGACGCTCTGGAGGACAAGGTCATCAAACTGGAGAACGCGCTGGAACACATACAGACGCTTGAGGGCATTCTTCCGATCTGCAGTTACTGCAAGAAGATTCGCAATGATTCAGGTTACTGGGACCAGCTGGAGATCTTCATCTCCGAGCACAGCGATGCAAAATTCAGTCACAGTATCTGCCCGAACTGTATGCAGAAGGAATTTCCTGATTATTATGAGAAGTACAGGGAAGATGAGGAGAAGAAAAGGAAGGAGAACGAAACATCCGGAAGCTGATCGACAGAGTGCTGAGAGGGAGGCGGGAATATCCTGAGCTGCTGCCGCCGCTTCTTCTGCTGCTGGTTTTGATTGTTTTTATGATCGGGCACTTTTCGCTTGTTCACTGGAGTAATATGTCTGCTCTTCAGGGCTACAGCGGAGACAGCGGCTATATTCTGCCTGGTGATGCGCCGAGAGTTCTTTTGATCAGCAGCCTGTTCATCTATTTACTGATGACAGTGCTTCTTCTCATGCTGTGGAAATATTTTCTGTCAATGCGGCGCTATCAGAAAGATCTGAAAGAAGACGCCTACAGGTCAAGGCTGCTCTTAGACAACGCGATCAGCGGGATCATCATCTTCGATCTGGTCCTGGATGACAGTGACAGTATTATCGATGCAAGGGCGATAGATGTCAACCCTGCCTTTGAGGTGCAAAGCGGTCTGAAAAGTTCACAGGTACTGGGCAGGACATGGCGTGAACTGGGAGGTGATTTCAACTTTTCGGCTAATATGGATATTTTTGAAAAGGCCCGGGGAGAGGGCGGCAAATTAGTCATCAACGATTACTTCAAGCCTCTGAACCGATTTTTCAGTGCGAATATCTATTCTGCGGGACCCTACAGGGTTGCCATTGTGTTTGAGAATACGACGGAGCAGACGAGGGTACAGACCGAATTGAACTTTCAGCGGGAGCTGCAGAAACTGGTTGCGGAACTCTCATCGGCCTTTATCAACAGTGGTAAAGGAGATTACACTTCGCTGCTGGACAGTTCTCTGCAGAGGCTGGGAAATTTTTTCGAAGTAGACCGCAGTTATCTGGTGGAGTTCACTGGTGAGCGGAAGAGGATGCGGATGACGCATGAGTGGTTCAGCAGAGGTCAGCGTCCGATCATGCAGAGTGAGGGTTCAGATCTGGATCCCGAAGAGGTGCCCTGGCTGATGAAGCAGCTTGAGCTGGGCAAGCCGGTGAATATTTCCACGGCCAGGGATATTGGAAGTCCGAAGGAACGGGCGATGTTTGTGCGGAGGAATACGCGATCGGCGGTCTTTCTTCCCCTGACCGATGTCAAGGGGGTCTTCATTGCATATCTGGGTCTGGAGTCGATCCGGACCATGCGATTCTGGTCGAGGGAGCAGATCATGATGCTGAAAGTGCTGGCGGAGCTGTTCAGTGGTGCGATACACCGTCACAGGACGCTGCAGGCGCTGGAGGAGAGTGAGAGTAATTTCCGCAATTTCTTTGAATCCATGACAGACATGGTGCAGGTGTACGACCTGAAGGGCCGCATACTCTACACGAACAGGCGGGTCAGTGAGCTGCTAGGATACTCGGAAAAGGAACTGCCTGTAATGAGGCTGGAGGACCTTTACCGGACCGAGGACAGGGATGAGGCGCTGAAGATTTTTGCCGAGGTACTGGAACAGGTACGCAGTGACTGTCCGCTGCCGTTTTTGCGGAAAGATGGGTCTGCCGTGCCGGTTGAGACTCGATTCTGGACCGGCAAATGGAACGGGATGGACGTTCTGTTCTCGGTTTCGAAGGACCTCAGTACACAAATGGAAGCTCAGCAGAGATTTGAGCGAATGTTCAGTGCCAATCCTGCGCTGATGGCTGTCACCTCGATACCGGCGAATCTCTTTGTGGATGTGAACGAGGCCTTTCTGGAGAACACGGGTTATCAGAGACAGGAGGTGATCGGCAGATCTCCGATGGACATCGCTTTTTTCCCGGACGAAGAGCAGGCAGCGTATTTCAACCGTATGATCAAGACACTGGGGCGGGTCAGAAACCAGGAAATACGTATTCGCCGCCGGAGCGGTGAGGAGCGCATTGGACTGTTCAGCGGAGAGACCATCTCCAGTCAGGGGAAGCAGCTCTTTTTATCGGTCATGGTGGACATCAGTGATCAGAAGCTGGCTGAACAGAATCTGAATGCCGAGCGTGAGCGTTTAGGCAATGTGATCGAGGGAACCAATACAGGGATCTGGGAGTGGAACATAAAGACCGGTGAGACGGCCTTTAACAATCGCTGGGCTGAGATCACGGGACACAGTCGTGAGGAACTGGAGCCGATGACGATAGAGAAGCTTCGGAGCATGATTCATCCCGATGACTATCGGCAGGCTATGGATCAGATGAACAGACATTTCCGTGGTCAGGAATCCTTGTTTGAGGCGGAACTGAGGGTGCGGCACCGGAATGGATCCTGGCTTTGGATTGTGGAGAGGGGCAGGGTCAGTCAGTGGGATGAAGAGGGCAAACCTTTGACAATGTTCGGTATTCGCATGGACAACTCCAAGCAGAAACGAGCTGAGGAGGACCTGATCAGGACCAATCAGGAGCTGGAGAAAGCGATCATGCAGGCCAATGAGATGGCGGTACAGGCGGAGACGGCGAACAGGGCAAAAAGTGAATTTCTGGCCAATATGAGCCATGAGATCCGGACTCCCATGAACGGAGTGATCGGCATGACCTCTCTGCTAATGGACACAGAGCTGGACAGCAATCAGCTTCGATTTGCACGGGCTGTGAAAAGCAGTGGAGAAAACCTTCTCAACCTCATCAATGATATTCTGGATTTTTCAAAGATCGAGGCAAAGAAGCTGGATCTTGAGAGTCTGGAATTTGATCTTCGGGATGTGATGGATGATCTTTCATCCTCAGTGGGACTGCAGGCTCGGTCTAAGGGATTGGAGCTTGTATGCAGCATTGCTTCTGACACGCCGGTTCAGCTGCTAGGTGATCCGGGCAGGCTGCGGCAGATCCTTACGAATCTTACGGGGAATGCCGTTAAGTTCACCGAGAAGGGATCTATCAGTGTTCGGGCTCGTCAGTTCTACAGCAGAGAAGGCAGGGCCGGACTTCGTTTCAGCATCAGAGACACCGGGATCGGAATCGCGGAGGATAAAAAGGACCGGCTGTTCAGAAAATTCACGCAGGTAGATGCGTCGATGACACGAAAATTCGGAGGAACCGGTCTGGGTCTGGCGATTTCCCGGGAGCTGGTGGATCTGATGGGCGGAGAGATCGGGGTTGAGAGTACTCAGGGTGAGGGAAGTGAATTCTGGTTTGAACTGGAATTTGAGCTGCAGAATGACCGAGAACTGGCTGTGATGCCTATCCAGGTGCTCAAAGGTCGGAAAGTCGAGATAAGAGGTTTCAGTGGTGAAACGCTGCAGGTACTGTCGGAAATACTCAGCAACTGGGGAATGGCCGTTTGCACAGAGACTGAAGATGTGAAAAAGACCCGAGCCGGGCGGAGAAAATCATCAGACGCCGCGGATCTGCTGATACTTTCGAGGAATCAGTTTAATGAGGACGGAATTCCGGACTCTGGCGTAAATGTAAATGGGGGCATACCGCTGCTGATCATCAAGGATCTCGACAGTTCTGATCTGCAGAACATCGGTGTGAAGCACAGCTTCATGTCTCTGCCTTTAAAGAGCAGGGTGCTGCAGAATGCAGTTCTCGACCTCCTGCTGGACAGTGATGATCCTGCAAGGCAGCTTATACGCCGTTATTCACCGGCTTTTAAGAACAGTACTTCACTTTCTGACTTTGCCCGAGGAGTGCGCATTCTGGTTGCGGAGGACAATATTATCAACCAGCAGGTCGTGGAGGGTATGATCGCAAAGATCGGGGCGGAAGCCTTTATTGCCCAGGACGGTGGAAAAGCGCTGCAGATGATTCAGGAGTCAAGGTTCGATCTCGTATTCATGGATGTTCAGATGCCCGAGATGGATGGATTTGAAGCAACCCTGCGCATCCGGGTTCTGGAAAATGATCANGGTTGGAACAGGACACCTATTGTGGCTATGACAGCCCACGCGATGGAAGGTGATCGNGAAAAGTGCCTNATGGCCGGAATGGATGATTATGTGAGNAAGCCGGTTTCGGTCAATNATATTGTAGAAAAACTGCTGAGCTGGATTCCGGATAAGGTGANGACCATNGTCCTGGAACCTGAAGACGTCNTGGAACAGCACGGTGAGGAGAAGCGGGAAAGTGCAGCGGATCAGATCTGGGAGAGGGAAGTGGTTCTGCAGCGGATGCTCAATGACGAAGATCTGCTGAACAATATGGCGGAGTGGGCACTGGCGGATTTTCCCCGGCAGGCAAAAAATATTAAGGAAAGTATAGATATGCAGAACATAGAGCTGCTTAAAAAGCAGGCTCACACCCTGAAAGGTGCTTCAGCCAACATTGGTGCAGCGTTACTGAACAGGGTATGCATCAGAGTGGAGGAAAACCTGGCAGCTAGTGGAAGCGGTGCAGAGCTGAATAAACTGGGGGCAGCCGTCGTGGAGGAGACAGAACGGCTGTGTGCCGTCCTGTCTGAACATCTGGAGGGGAATTAGAGTCTCAGTGCTCGTGTTCCGGATAATACTCTTTCAAGTCCTCAATGGCTTTTTTCAGGGCCTGGACTGAATTCATGTCCGCCGTCTGCTTGGCGCTCATGGCCGCTGTGATGACCGTGTGATGGCGTTTCAGGCGTTCAAGATAATCAGGCTGTGAGCTTTTAACCCTCTGGGTCAGGAAATAATCTGAAATGGTGGCAATGATCTTCTGAGCATGTTCTTCCTTGTTCATGACCCAGCGAACTGTCTGCTGTACGCTCTGGACATCACTTTTTCCCGCCAGATCCTGAATCAGTTTCACGCTTTTTTCGACTGTCGCCGCGTCTTCAAGCATGCCTTTTACACGCATGTGGTCATCGTAGATGCCGCAGGGAATCTGACAGTGGGCCTCAAGAGGCTGGACGGGGATCATTAGACTGAGCAGCAGGGCCGCTGCCAGGGGAATCAGGAATCGTCTGTTTGTATTCAGCATTTTTCTTTCTCCTTTTTGTTTGAAAACAGGGAGGAATTATAACAAGCGGTGAGGGGGATGGCAAGAGATTTAGCATACCGGCCTTCTGTCGTGGCTGCAATCTGTTTTCTCCGCCATTGAGGCTGTCGTGTAAACTATTCGGATAGGAATTATCATATTTATTGACAAGTCCGGTGAATATCCATAGGTTTCAGTAATGGACGGGTCTCTGAAATACCGCAGTGCCGGCATTCTGCTGATGTGGATGCTCATGTATCTGAGTGCGCCTCTGAGTTTTGTCTTTGCCGAAGGGGAGGGCTGCGGTGAGAACTGCAGTCTCAGGAATCCCTCATGTATCTGCAGTTCGGAAGGGATGGATGAAGCCTGCCCTGCAATGAAGGCGGAGGCCCATCCACTGGTTCTGATCCTACCCTCTGCGCCGGTGAATCATTATCTGAATGATGAGCCGCTGCCGGAGAACGGACCTGTACATTCAGGGGATGCTGACTTCAATCGTGGAGACATAGCAGATCAGCAGGTCTGCATTCTGAAAGACAGATCTTCTCCGCCCGCCCATGAAAACGATTTACACATTATCTTTTTGTCACTTCTGATTTAGTAAGCACATAGGCCTGGAGACAGGTCTGTCTTTTTCGGGAAATTTGTGCTTTTGAAAAAATCAGGAGTTATGTGCAATGTTCAGAATAAAACATTTTGCGGGAATGCGCCGGATGCCGGGCAGTGGAGCTGTCAGAGTGTCGGCTCTTCTTTTGACGTGTCTGTTTCTTTATCCGGGAGAGATGGAGGGCAGTGAAGGGACTGTCAGCGGAGGGGATAGGGCTGAAGGGGTTGAGGCGGCGTACGGTTATGCAGCGGATTCCGTCTGGCCGTCTGAGCTGCAGAGCTTTTTTGCGGCGGCGGTAAAGGGGTTGAGGCGGTGTACGGTTATGCAGCGGATTCCGTCTGGCCGTCTGAGCTGCAGAGCTTTTTTGCGGTGGCGGTGGAGGGCAATGCTGCGCTGAGGGCCTCTGCAGAGCGGCTGCAGGCGATGAGCAGGGAGGCTGAAAGAGCAGATGCACTGCCGGACCCGACGGTTGCGATGGGACTGTTTCCGGTACCTGTTGAGACAGCCACCGGTCCGCAGCAGGGAAAAGTGAGTCTGACCCAGCGACTTCCATGGTTTGGGAAGAGGGCACTGGATGCCGAGGCAGCAGAGGCGGCAGCAGAGCTGGCGGAGGCCCGGTACCGGGGTCAGAGATCGGAACTTCTCTACGGGATCCGCAGCCTGTGGGTTCGGAAGTATGTTTTAAACAGAAAGATTCACTGGACCCGGTCTTTTCTTGAGCTGGCGCGCAGGCAGGAGCAGCTGCAGCTACGGCGCTACAGCAGCGGGCAGGGTCTGCATCCTGACCTGATCGACATTCAGCTGGAGAGGCTGGCCCTGGAGGATCGGCTTCAGCGCCTGAGAGCCGGTCTGCCCGGCATTGATGCGGAATTCAGGGCCTATCTGAACAGTGAGGGCGGGGAAGATCCGCCGTCGGCTGATTCTCTAGTTCCGGTATTCAGCTTGGCGGATCCACTTGAGACAGCGGAGGCTCTGCGGCGCGGGAATCCGGGACTGCAGGCTGCTGCCGCCGCAGCTGAGATGAGTGCATCTGTTGCTGAGAAAAGCAATCTGAACAGGTATCCGGATCTGAATGTAGGCCTGGACTACATCATCGGTGGAAAAAAGAGTATGAATGGACAGCCTGTGGAGGGCAGCGGTCAGGATCCGATCATGGTCATGGTCGGTCTGCAGGTTCCACTGCACTGGAAGCGGCTCAGGGACAGGGCTGACTCTGCGGTCCTCTTCCATCGTGAAAAGCAGGCCCTGCAGCAGGACACAGAGAACCGGCTTCTGGCGGAACTGGAAGCCCGGTACAGCGAACTGGGAAGTGCACTTCAGAGTGTGAGGCTCTATCAGGAGGCGCTGCTCCCCCGGTCAGAAGAACTGCTCAACGCATCGGAGAAGGCATATATTGCCGAAGAAAATGATTATTTCCGTTTTCTTGAGGCTCAGCGCAGACTGTTCCGCTATCGGATGGAATTTGAGGAACTGCTGGGGCAGGTGTACCTGCTCTATGCCGGTATTGATAAACTGACGGGAGTTGAGAAATGAAAAATACAACCGATTCAACAGATCGCAGAGGATGGATGAGGGAAATACTCAAGGCCGCAGCTGCGGTGTTCCGGCAGGAAAAACAGAAGAAATATATCATCACGGCCCTACTGATCTTTGCCGCTGGCTGGATGATCGGCAGGACCGGGACCGCAGGGTCTGTCTCAGTGGGGCATTCAGAAGCAGCAGTTGAGCATCAGGGGTCCTGGACCTGTTCCATGCACCCTCAGATCAAGCTGCCGGAATTCGGGCAGTGTCCCATTTGTTTCATGGATCTCATCCCCCTTGAAAGTCATGGAAACGACCGCAGCTCGGGTTCACTCCGTCTAAGTCAGGCCGCCGTTGAGCAGGCCTCTGTCCATACGACGCGGGTTATCCGCAAAGCAGTGCAGCGGCATATTGAGCTGTCGGGCAAGGTGGAACTGGATGAGAGCAGGGTCAAACGGATTGCGTCCCGGGTGGAAGGGCGGCTGGAGCGTCTTTATGTGGATTTCAGCGGAATCCGGGTAAATGCCGGAGAACATCTGGTGGAAATCTACAGTCCGAGACTGTATGCAGCACAGGAGGAACTGATTCTGGCATCTGCGCAGCAGGAGGGCGTGAGCGCTGCCCTGGGAAGACCCGCCGTCAGAGCTACTGTATCTGCAGCAGAGGAGAAACTGCGGCTGCTGGGTATCACTGACCGACAGATACAGGATATCCTCGACTCCGGTCGAGCGAAAGAGCTTATGACCCTTTACAGTCCCATCAGCGGAGTGGTCATTGAAAAAAAGGCATCGGAAGGCGACTATGTCAGGGAGGGTTCAGCGATCTACACAGTAGCGGACCTGTCCAGAGTCTGGGCCGTTCTGGGTGCCTATGAGCAGCAGCTGTCCGCTCTGCATCTCGGTCAGGAAGTGGAGATCAGAGTGGAGAGTCTGCCGGGAGAACGGTTCATGGGGCGCATTGACTTCATTGATCCTCAGCTGGATGACGCTCGCAGGACTGTGGATGTCAGGGTGAATCTTGATAACTCAGAGGGCCGTCTGAAACCGGGCATGTTTATCCGTGCCGTGCTGAAGGCGGACCTGGCATCTGACGGCAGTATCAGAGAGCCGGACAGGGGTGGATACATCTGCTCAATGCATCCGGAAATTGTCAGGCCGGTTCCGGGGTACTGTGATATCTGCGGGATGGACCTGGTCAGANNNNCTGAAAACAAGGNAAAAGAGACAGCCTCAACGGCGGGCAGTGCGGGTGATCTCCTTGGGGAGCCTGATCCTCTCGTCATTCCTTCATCGGCTGTGCTGATGACGGGAAAAAGAGCCCTTGTCTATATTCATGCCATGGAGGAAGGAGAACATATTTTCAGTCTCCGGGAGATCACGGTCGGACCCAGAACAGAAGAGGGGACCATCGTTCTGAGCGGTTTACGCGAAGGCGAAAGGGTGGTGACCCGGGGCAGTTTCAAGATTGACAGTGCAATGCAGATCGCCGGTATGAAAAGCATGATGAATGATGGAGAATCACTGAAGACGGAGCGAAGAGACAGCAGCGGGGCGGAAGGGAGTTCAGGAGATCAGCTGTCGGAGGCTTCAGCGGGACATTCTGACAGATTTTCCGGGATTGAAGAAGGTGTCTCAGGACTGAGGCTGAATATGCCGGCCGGATATGCCGGGGCTGCCCAGGCGCTGTTCGGAGCTTACCTGGAGCTGCAGAGTGCTCTGGCATCGGATGATGAGGCAGGAAGCAGGCGAGCGGTCCGGAGCCTCAGACAGATCGCGGAGGGCGAAGCGTTCGCCGGTCTTTCGATGGATAATGAAGTCAGGACCTTCCTTGATGAACAGCTGCAGGCAATCAGTGAGGCCAGTGACTATGGGCGATGGCAGAGAGTGAAGATCGAAGGGATAAGAGAGGATTTTGATAGGGTCAGTCAGGCGCTGCTGGAACTGCAGCGCAGGCTGGGACATGGGGGGCAGGAGCCCCTTTATGAGGCATACTGTCCGATGGCCTTTGACAACCGGGGAGCGAGCTGGCTGCAGAGCAGTGAACAGATAGACAATCCTTACTTCGGTGCTGTGATGCGGCGCTGCGGAGAGATACGTCAGGTCTATCGTGGTATTGATGCAGAGGCGGTTCAGCCATGAAGGGTTCCATGGGAATAATAGACAGGATCATTGCCTGGAGCGTGAAAAATCCGGTCCCGGTGATGGCCGTTCTGGTTCTGATGCTGGGCTGGGGTCTTCTGACAGCTCCTTTTGCCTGGGATTTCGGAGGTCTGCAGCGCGATCCTGTTCCGGTGGATGCCATCCCGGATATCGGAGAGAATCAGCAGATCATTTTCAGTGCCTGGCCGGGCCGGTCGCCGAAGGATGTCGAGGATCAGATCAGTTATCCGCTGACCACTGCGCTGCTGGGTATGAAACATGTGAGGAGTGTTCGCTCCATATCCATGTTCGGTCTGAGCAGTATTTATGTGATCTTCGATGACCGGGCGGATTTCTATGAAAGCCGGACCCGCATTCTGGAAAAACTGAACAGTCTGCCTCCCGGGACTCTGCCTGAGGGGATTGCTCCTTCCCTGGGTCCGGATGCCACATCCCTGGGACAGGTCTTCTGGTATACGCTGGAAGGTCTGGATGAGGACGGCGAGAGGCTTGGCGGCTGGGATCTGCATGAGCTTAGAACGATACAGGATTATTATGTGAGATATGCTCTTCAGAGCGTGCCGGGGGTTGCGGAAGTTTCGGGCATCGGCGGCTTCCAGAAAGAGTATCAGGTGGAGGTAGACCCTCAGGCCATGCGTGAACAGGGCGTGAGCCTCAGCGATATATACCGGGCTGTGAAGGCCGGCAATTTGGATACCGGAGCCCGCACGGTGGAGATAAACAGGGTGGAATATGTGGTGAGGGGACTTGGATTCATCCGATCTCTGGAGGACCTGGAATTCATCGTATTGAAGATGAGAGACCACATGCCGGTCTACCTGAAGGATGTGGCAAATATCACTCTGGGCCCGGGACTTCGGCGTGGAATTCTGGACAGGGAGGGCGTCGAAGCGGTGGGAGGTGTGGCGGTCGTCCGTTACGGTGAAAATCCCATGGAGGTCATCGAGGGTCTGAAGGCAAAAATTGCTGACATTCAGGCAGGTCTTCCATCGAGGACACTGGAGGACGGACGTGTTTCACAAGTGAATATTGTTCCGTTTTACGATCGCTCCGGTCTGATCCATGAAACGCTGGGTACTTTGAATCATGCTTTGAGAGACGAGATCCTGATCACGGTGATCGTGGTGCTTCTGATGGTGATGAACCTGCGGGTATCCATCCTTGTTTCCACCCTGCTTCCGGTGACGGTGCTGATGGTTTTTATTGCCATGAAACTGCTGAAGGTGGATGCGAATATTGTGGCACTCTCCGGTATTGCCATTGCGATCGGAACCATCGTGGACATGGGTATCGTGCTGACAGAGAACATGCTGCGACATCTCGAGGAATCCCAAGCCGGGGATTCCAGAATTGAACTGCTTTTCCGTGCGGCTTCTGAAGTGGGTTCCGCGATTCTTACTGCTGTCTTAACCACGGTGATCTCCTTCCTTCCTGTGTTTACAATGGAAGCTGCGGAGGGAAAGCTTTTTAAACCGCTGGCCTATACCAAGACCTTTGCCCTGATTGCATCGATCCTGTTGACCCTCACCGTTCTGCCGGCTCTGGCAGCCCTACTAATGGGCAGGGAGTCAAAAGGAAGGCAGAGCTTCTTATTTTTCAGGATTGGAAAGAAGACACTTCGTTATACAGTTAATTTTGCCGCGGTGGGGCTCATGCTCTGGCTGCTGGCATCCAGATGGGCTCCCCTGGGCTATGACCGCAGCGTGATGGCAAATCTGATATTTACATCGGCGCTCATCGCTGTGATCATGGGCGGGCTGATGGGGTTCACCAGGGTGTATCCCCGTCTACTCAGGTGGGGGCTGGAGCATAAAGGGCTGGTCCTGTCGCTGCCGGGACTGCTGCTGCTGACCGGCATGACGGTGTGGCTTGGTGCTGATAAGATGGGAGCCCTGCTGCCGGATGGCCTGAAGTCAGGCAGACCCTTTCAGTCTCTGGTTCATCTGTTTCCGGGGATGGGTCGGGAATTTATGCCTCCTCTGGATGAGGGCTCCTTCCTTTATATGCCCACAACCATGCCTCACGCGGGAGTTGAGGAAAGTGCTGAGGTGCTGAGGTTTATAGATATGGCACTGGCCTCAGTACCGGAGGTGGAGACTGCGGTGGGTAAGGCCGGCCGCGCGGATTCAGCATTGGATCCCGCTCCCCTGTCGATGATCGAGACAGTGGTCAATTACAGCTCAGAATACATCGTCGATGCCCAGGGCCGCAGGATACGTTTTGCAGTGGACGGGGAGGGGCAGTTTCTAAGAGATGAGGCAGGTGAGCTGATTCCGGACCGGAAGGGACAGCCGTTCCGGCAGTGGCGCGATCATATCCGGACAGCGAATGATATCTGGGATGAGCTGGTAAAGGCTGCCGACATTCCCGGAACGACCTCAGCCCCTATGCTGCAGCCGATCAGCGCCCGAATTGTGATGCTGCAGAGCGGAATGCGGGCACCGATGGGCATCAAAGTCTACGGGCAGGATCTGGAGACCATTGAGAAGGTCAGCCTGCAGATTGAAGATCTGATTAGGTCCCTGCCTGCGGTAAAAAGTTCTGCAGTCTTTGCCGACAGACCCGTGGGGAAGCCCTATCTGGAGATCAGAGTGGACCGCTCCGCCCTCGGCAGCTACGGTGCTTCCATGCAGTATGTGCAGGAACTGATGCAGACAGCGATCGGCGGCAGGGAAGTGAGTACGGTTTTTGAGGACAGGGAGCGCTATGCCCTGACTGTCAGATATATGCGTGACTTCCGGGACAGTATGGAAGCGCTTGAGTCCCTCCTTATCTCGATGCCTGACGGCACGCCGGTACCCTTGGGGCAGCTGGCAGAGATAGAGTATGTCAAGGGGCCTCAGATGATCCGGAGTGAAGACGGTTTTCTTGTCAACTATGTTCTCTTCGACCGGAAGGACAGTTTTGCAGAGCTGGAGGCAGTAGAACAGGTCAGGGATCATCTGCAGCGGCTCCTGGATAACGGGGACTGGTCGCTGCCGCCCTCAGTCAGTTACCGATTTGCCGGATCCTGGGAGAATCAGGTCCGGGCCATGAACCGGCTGCGGATCATTCTGCCCCTGGCGCTGCTGCTGATCTTCCTGCTGATCTATATGCAGTTCCGCAGGATATCCGTCACCTTCATCATTTTCAGTGGAATCCTCGTGGCCTGGAGCGGTGCCTTTGTCATGCTGTGGCTCTATGCCCAGCCCTGGTTTATGAATGTGGAACTCTGGGATGTGAATCTGCAGACACTGTTTCAGATCTCTCCAGTGAACCTGTCAGTCGCCGTATGGGTCGGGTTTCTGGCACTGTTCGGTATTGCGACGGATGACGGAGTCCTGATCAGCACATACATCAGGCAGAGCCTGGACCGTAAAAGACCGGAGAGTATTGAGGAAGTTCGTGAAGCGGTGGTGCAGGCAGGCAGCCGGCGCATCCGGCCTGCAATGATGACCTCTGCCACGACCATTCTGGCTCTGCTGCCCGTCCTTTCATCGGTGGGGCGCGGCAGTGATATCATGGTGCCGATGGCCATCCCCTCCTTCGGCGGAATGGTCTTTGCGATCCTCACAACCTTTGTGGTTCCTCTGCTCTATGCAAGTGTGGAGGAATATGCCCTGAAAAGAAAGATTATAGAGATGAAAAAGTTAGAAGAGTCAATGAATAAATAAATGTTCAAACACGAAAGGAGAACATGATGAAACGACTGCATCTGAACCTGATACTGGCAAGCCTGGCAGCCCTGACGGCTTTCAGTGCCTGCGGCGGTGAGAAAAAAAACGAGAAGGCGGATCCAAGTCCTCAGCAGATGTCCGCAGACAGTGAACGGCTGATCTACTACAGCTGCCCGATGGACAGTCACAGACACATTCACAGCAGTGAGGCAGGAAGCTGTTCCGAATGCGGGATGGAACTGGTCGCTGCGGTGGTGACCACAGAAGAGAAGATGGAATTCTACGGCTGTCCGATGGAGGCCCATTCCCATGTACGTCAGGACAGTCCCGGTGTGTGTGAAGGCTGCGGCATGACCCTGGAACCGATGCGCTTGAAAAAGGATTGACATAAACCGGAAAAAGTCATAGAATACACAAATATGACAAAATGGAGAACAATATGAAGAAAAGCTTTGTATTTATTATGATGCTGGGAATGGCATCCTTCCTGGCTGCAGACAACTGCGGTGGGGAGGCAAAGGAGAAGGCGGCATCTGCAGGCGGCTGCGGAGAAAAGTCGGCGGCTGTTGAGATGAGCTCGGCAAGTGCCGGCTGTGCGCATTCCGCCGAGGGTTGTGACGGCTGCAGCAATGCAGAAGCTGTTCCGAAGTCCGAGGCCGGTGCTTCCGCGGGCTGTGGCGATCACAGCAAGGCCAAAAAGGCGTCTGCGGAGAGTGAAGGCTGCGGCGGCATGTCATCAGAGGCCGGGTCCTCCGGCGGTGGACAGCCAAAGTAGGGGACGTTTCCCTCTCCTTCCCAAGCACTGTATAGATAGATCACAAAGGGTCCTGCACATTCTCTGCGCAGGACCTTTTCTTTTAACAGGGTGATAGAATTCGATAGCAAAAACCTAAATTTTTCGATATTTTATTCAACATGTTGAACACAGGGCTGCGATGAAAACCTTGTATGAAGTGCTTGGCGTGCATCACACAGCGGATGCAGAAATGATCAAGAAGGCGTTCCGTGACAAGTCCAAGGAACTGCATCCTGACCTGAACCCCGAGGGGGATACGACCCGTGAATTTCGTCTCTGCTATTATGCCTACTCTGTTCTCAGGGATACGGAGATGAGACGTCGCTACGACAGAAAACTGCAGGATCTCGGGAAGGAGATGATCACGCTTTACGATGTTCTGGAGATCCACAATTCTGCCAGTGTAGCGGAGGTGAAGAAATCTTTTCGTAAGCTTGCCTTTCTTTTTCATCCGGATATCACGGGGGACAGTTCCACTGCGAGGTACTTTCGAATGATTTATTATGCAAACACGGTGCTGAGCGACCACGAAACCCGGGGTCGCTACGACCAGAAGATCGCCCAGTTCGGCCTTCTTCCCAACGGCTGATCATGACACAGCTTCGAAATGAAAATCTGTTCGCCTTTGACAAGAGTTCTCAGGTGGAGGTTCTTGCCGCCAGCGGTCCCGGTTTTCAGATCGAACTGATTAAAAGTCTGGACGACGTAGACACACAGTCAGTTCTCAGCATATCCAGAGAATATCCTGAGCTGCAGCATAACAGTCAGTTCAGTCCGGCAAATATCCGTCAGCTGTTCAATTATCCGAAGACCTTCCCGGTCCTCGCGCGACTGAACGGGAGACCTGTTGCCTGCATCATAGGGGTTCCTCTGGAGCAGTTCAACAAGGAAAGCTGGGTCAAATGTGACAAACACTGGGGAGACGGCAGCACAGTCTACACACAGTATGAACTCATTCTGCCCCGCTACAGGCGTCAGAACTATCATCAGGTGCTGGGAAAGATGTACATTAATTTTTTAAGCAAACGCGGTTATCAATACGTGACCGGTCATCGGCAGTCAGGCAGTGTCAGCGCTCTGTCTGAGCGGGTGGAGGTGGTACATGAATTTGAGAACTGGCAGAACAGCTACCGAAGTTATGAATACTTCCGCATCAACATCGGCTGATCGGAAACAGATACAGACAGTCAGATCGTAAGAATAGACGGTACAGAACAGGGGAGAGGGCAGAGACGAGGCCTTTGCTTTGTCGCGGCACAGCGGTCGCTGCAGCTGATCGGTCTTATTCTGCTGTATTCAGGATATTTTTATCTCTCAGCGGAGACAGCATCGGGGGATGCAGGTTCCGGAGTGAACTACTATTACCTTCGGCCTGACATTCGTTACGGCAGTGAATCGCTCTTCGATCCCTACTGGGTATGGATCAACGGTTCCTTTGACATCATGCGCAACGGTGTACATGACAAGGATATCTTCGCCCATCCCTGGGGACACAGCTTTGAAAACGTATCCTGGAACCTCCTGCATCCGCTGCAGGCTATTGAGGACTACGGGGTGGATGCCTTTATTGAAAGAGAGATCGGCAACCTGTCCACGGAGGTGAAAAAGGCGCAGTTTGCTCCCAACTTCGCTCTGCATGCCATCGGCAACGGGATGAAGTACAAGAAACTCGCAGAATATTATCAGTACCACGGCAAATCATGGCCTCATCTCCGTTCTCTGTTGGTCTCATACAGCTATCACTTCGTCAATGAGCTGGTTGAGAACGAATACTGGAGCGGAGCGAACGTGGACCCCATCAGTGATCTGTACATTTTCAATCCGCTGGGTATCGCCCTGTACTCCTGGCCTGCCTTCAACCGTTTTATGAGCGGAACCCTGCATCTGAGTGACTGGTCACTGCAGCCCTATTATGATCCATTCAGCCGCTATCTGGAGAACACGGGACAGCAGTGGATGGCCAGGTACTACCTGAATGAGGAAAAGGGCCGGGCACTGTTCAGCTATTTCGGGGTAGATGTGATTCTGGGTTACAGCTGGACCAGCCGGAGGGATTCTGATGCAAGCTGGTCATTCGGAGCAGGGGCAGGGGTTAACAGGCTGATCGAGACGCGGACAGAATTGAGCCGGGTCATGCTTCCGGAAATAGATTATGAGATGGGTCTGTTCTATGACCGTGAAAAAAGTCTGCTTTTCTCTGCCATTGTCACGGGTCCTCGTTTTTTTAATATTCGTCTCAATGCCTATCCTGGTCTGATTCGAATCCGGGACTGGGAACCGGGATTTCATCTGGCCTTCGGGGAGAGTGATGCATTTATGGCAGGAATTACGCTGCAGCGGCTGCCTGTGGGGCTGGGCTATCGTGATACACGTGCGATACGGCGTCTTCTGGCGGAACACAAGATCGAATGGCGCAAGCGTTTTTACGACTGATCCGCATCTGCCCTCCGTTGAGACTGCAGGCAGTTAAAGATGTTGCCATGAGAGAGGAATTCTGTTAATATCTCTTCCATGTCAGACATGGATAATCACTATGATTTTATCGTCATCGGCAGCGGTTTCGGCGGCTCGGTCTCTGCGCTGAGGCTGGTTGAAAAGGGTTATCGGGTGCTGCTTGTGGAGAAAGGCAGGCGATACCGGCCGGAGGATTTTCCCAGGACGAACTGGAATCTGCGGAAATATCTCTGGATGCCGGCCATCGGCATGTACGGGATACAGTGTCTGACACTGCTGCGGCATGCTTTTATCCTGCATGGTGCGGGTTATGGCGGCGGCAGTCTGGTCTATGCCAACAACCTGCTGGTTCCGCCGGATCGGGTGCTTGAGGATCCGGGCTGGGGACAGGGGGCCTGGAAAGAGACGATTATGCCTTATTATGAAAAGGCAAAACGGATGCTGGGGGCAGTCCCAGCAGCGAGTCTCGGGAAGGCGGACAAGCTCCTCAGGGAAGTGGGGTTGGAAATGACGGGTGAGGACAGTTTTCATGTCAATGATGTAGGTGTTTATTTCGGTGAGGGCCCGGGGGTTGAAGCGAAGGATCCCTTTTTCGGGGGTGAGGGACCTGACAGAAAGGGCTGCACATTCTGTGCTGCCTGCATGATCGGTTGTCCGGAGAATGCCAAGAACACGCTGGACAGGAATTATCTTTATCTGGCGGAGGCGAAGGGGCTTCATGTTCTGACGGAACACCGGGTGGACCGCGTGGAAAAGGGGGAGAAGGGCGGCTACCGTCTGCTTGCCAGGAAAAGCACGGGGCTGCTGCGCGGGAGGAAAATCCTGGAGGCGGACCGGGTGGTTTTCAGCGGCGGAGTGATGGGGACGGTGAAACTGCTGCTGAAATGCAGGACACGAGGCTGGCTGCCGGATCTATCTGCGGCACTGGGTGACCGGGTGAGAACCAATTCTGAGGCGATCCTCAATGTCAGGGCTGATGATCCCGAGGCAGAGTACAGTGACAATATTGCAATTACAAGCGGAATCTATCCGGACGGGGATACACATATAGAGGTTGTGCGGTATAACAGGGGCAGTGATGTCATGGGAACTCTGTTGACCCTGTTGACGGATGCATCGGAGCGGGTGCCGAGGTTTGTGCTGCTGCTTGGGAATATTCTGAGGCATCCTCTGCGTTTTGCGGGGGGACTGATACCCTGGCGCTGGGGGGCACGGTCGTCGATTCTGCTGGTGATGCAGACCCTGGACAATCATATCCGTTTTCGCTGGCGCCGCCGCTGGTGGCGTCTGGGCGGCCGTTCTCTGAATTCTGAGACGGCTCCGGGTGCAGAGAGGACACCGGGTTATATCCCGATTGCGAATGAGACAGCCCGTCGCATGGCGGAGAAGATCGGGGGGCAGCCGCAGAGTGCATGGACAGAAGTCCTTTTCAATGTGAGCAGTACGGCCCACATCCTCGGCGGGGCAGTCATGGGGACTCGTGAGGAAGACAGTGTCTGCGGACTGAACGGCGAGGTGCATGGCTACCCCGGGCTCTATATTGCCGACGGCAGCACGATTCCAGTGAATCTGGGTGTGAATCCCAGTTTAAGTATTACGGCTCTTTCTGAATACATCATGGACGCTATACCTGATAAAAAGGCTTCACAATGAGTATGTTACCCGGACTTGAGACAGTGAAAGAGATTCATGCTGCCCAGAGGGCTTTTGAGATGAGCCGAAGGACGGCGGATTTATCGTTCAGGAAGCAGTCCCTCAGAAAGCTACGACAGTGGATCAGTGACAATGAGAAGCGGATCAGTGATGCGCTCTGGACCGACCTGGGAAAAAGCAGTACAGAGTCTTATCTGACGGAGATCGGGCTGGTCCTGGAGGAATTGAGACTGCATATCCGGCACCTGAGATCCTGGGCGGGGCCGCGATATGTCCTGCCGGCCCTTGCCAGTCTGCCGGCAACGGCTGCGACGGTGGCCGAACCCTACGGCAAGGTACTGATCATTGCACCCTGGAATTATCCTTTTCTGCTCAGTGTCAAGCCTCTGGTGGGAGCTGTGAGTGCCGGGAACACGGTTATTGTGAAGCCCAGTGAAATGGCACCGGCTGTGGGGCAGCTTATTGCGGAAATGGCTGAGGAGCTTTTCGACAGAGAGCATGTTGCAGTAGTATTGGGAGATAAAGAAGCTGCCGAGGAACTGCTGAAGATGTCCTTTGATCACATATTCTACACTGGAAATCCACAGGTCGGCCGTATCGTCATGAAGGCAGCGGCTGAGCATCTGACCCCGGTGACACTGGAACTGGGAGGCAAGAGTCCGGTGATCGTGGACGAAAGTGCCGATCTGGACATTGCGGCGCGCCGGATCGTCTGGGGGAAATTCACCAATGCGGGACAGACCTGTATTGCACCGGACCATCTGTATATTCACAGAAAGGTTATGGATGAATTTCTGGAAAAGGCGGAGAAGATCATCGAGGCAGTGTTCGGCGAGCATGAACAGGCGCACCCCTATCCCAGGATCATCAATGAACGGCATTTTGACCGACTGCAAGGCTATCTGAAAGGACAGGAGCTGATCCGCGGCGGCAGGACAGACCGGGCTTCACTGTATTTCGAACCGGTGTTCCTCAGATCTCCGGACCCGGATTCCCCCGTCATGCAGGAGGAAATATTCGGACCGCTGCTGCCGGTCATTCCCTTTGACGATATCAGCTCGGTGATCCGGGATATCAATACACGCCCAAAAGCGCTGGCGATCTATCTTTTCAGCCGCCGAGCCTCGCATCGAAGGAGATTTATCAAAGAGACGAGCAGCGGGGCCCTCGGAATCAATGAGACACTGACGCAGATTGCCAATCACCGGCTTCCCTTCGGAGGTGTGGGGCAGAGCGGTATGGGGGCCTATCGGGGCAAATACAGTTTTGACACTTTTTCTCACACACGTTCAGTGGTCCGGAATTACAGCTTTCCGGATATTCCGATCCGTTATGCGCCATATTCCAGGCTTAAGGACCGTCTCATCCGGCTTTTTCTGGGCTGACATTCGCTTGGACAGAGGCTCGGGGGCCTTCTCTAGAGAAGAAATAAATAATCGTTTGACATTGGCAGGTATTATTGCCAAATTTACTCGCTATGGTGGTATATTTTAAAACAATAAGGATACGATGACAAAAACGTTCATCTCGCACTGTCAGCCTAAGCATTACCAAGAAATAAATGACTCAAAACTGCACCGGAAACGGTGCAGTTTTTTAATATCTAAAAAAAACCCAGGGGAAACAGTATGCTGAAAATTCTGGAAGATCTGATCAGACTTCAGGAAATCGATGATCAACTCAATGAGATACAGCGGAAGATGGGGGATCTTCCGGAAATCGTGAACGGGCTCAATGCTGAGATTGCCCTGGAAGAGACGCAGATCCGGGAGTATACAGAAAAGAGCAGTGAGAACCAGACCCTGATCCACCAGAAGAACGGACATATAGTAGACTACCGGGCCAAGCTGGAGAAATACCAGGAGCAGCTGTATCTGGTGACGACCAATCGGGAATATGATGCGCTGACGGCGGAAATCGACTATGCCAAGAATGAGATCAATTCGTCTGAAGAGGCCATTCTGAATTCCGAGGCGCTCGTTGAGGAGCTGGAGGAAAAGATCAAGGTCAGCGAGGCGAACATCGGTGAACTGAAAGAAAAGCTTGAGGGTGCTCAGAAAAATCTGACGGAAATGGTGGAGAGCACACGGAAGGCAAAAGCCGAACTTGAGACTCGAAGGGACGGCACGGCGGGAGAGATCCCGCGCAAGTATCTGTCATCCTACGACAGGGTTCGCCGGGCCCGGAAGGGGGTTGCAGTGGTGCCCATGCTTCGGGAGGCCTGCAGCGGCTGCCATAACCGGATCATTCCCCAGAAGCGTGTAGAGATTCAGAAAGGCAGTAAAATAATCTTTTGTGATGTCTGCGGCAGATTTATATATTTCATGCAAGAATGAAGATATTTGAAAAATAGGAGATTTGCCAGAGCTCGAAAGACGATCGCCCTGTATTCAGTGCAGGGAGGAAAGTCCGAACTCCGCAGAGCAGGAAGCCCCCTAACAGGGGGGATCAGTGATGATCGGAAAGTGCCGCAGAAAATAAACTATCCATCAGCTTGCTGACAGAGATACAGGTGAAAAGGCAGGGTAAAAGCCTACCGCTCCCGCGGCAACGCCGGAGGCAGGGTAAACCCCTTCCGGAGCAATACAAATAAAGGGACAGTGGTTTTGCTCGAACCGTGCCCTTTGGTAGTAGCTCGAGTCTGTCTGAAAGGACAGGCCCAGACAGATGATCGTCAGGTTCGCCGCAGGGCGGATCCTACAGAATTCGGCTTATTGACGGCTCTGGCAGTTATTTCATGCGCTGGATCTACACCCAAATCGACCAGGACCAGGTCCTGGAACACAGCCGCAGGCTGGCCTTGCCTTATCTGCACAGTTTTATTCTTCTTTCGAGGGGATTGGACAGTCCTGATGCCATTGAAACCTATTTTTCACCTGAAATAGTGGATTTCCACGATCCTTTTCTCTTAAATGACATGGGCAAGGCGGTTCGCCGTGTTGAGGAAGCCGTTTCCAGGGGAGAGAAAGTCCTGATCTACGGAGACTATGATGTGGACGGCATCACGTCCGCGTCGGTGCTCTATCTTTTTTTCCGAGAGTATCTGAAGGATCTTCAGTACTATATCCCTGACAGGGAAAGAGACGGCTACGGGCTGAGTCGCAGCGGCATTGACTATGCGCGGAGTCAGGGAGTGACCCTGATCATTACCTGTGACTGCGGCATCACCAGTTTTGAAGAGATCGAACTGGCAAATTCCCTGGGAATAGACACTGTGGTGACAGATCATCACAAACCGTCAGCTGAACTGCCGAAGGCGGCGGCTGTTGTCAATGCCAAAAGGGAGGACGACAGTTATCCCTTCAAGGATCTCTGCGGTGCCGGAGTAGCATTCAAGTTGATTCAGGCTTACCTCATCCACAGCGGTCGGGATGCCTCGGAGGCCAATATCTATCTGGATCTGGTGGCAATGGGAACAGCTGCCGATATGGTGAGCATTACCGGTGAGAACCGTCAGATGGTATCCATGGGTCTGGAGCTGATCAACCGGCATCAGAGAACGGGTCTCAACGAGCTGATCAAGATATCCCGACTTCACAGCAGGGATATAGGGGTGACGGAGATCGTCTTTATTCTCGCACCGAGGCTGAACGCCGTCGGGCGCATGGGTCATGCCAGCCGGGCGGTTAAACTCCTGACGACTGAGGATCTGTCCATTGCACGGGAGTATTCCTCCATCCTGGACGAGGAGAACAATCGGCGCAGGGATATTGAAAAGACGGTTATGGACGAAGCGATTGATCATATCAACTATAAATATCAGGGCAGTATTCCCAAGGTGATTGTTCTGGCGGATGACAAATGGCACAGCGGAGTGATCGGCATTGTCTGCAGCAAACTGAAGGAACTCTACAACCG
>JGI11705J14877_10000071_pt1:5000-60559 | contig 60559 bp, 44 predicted proteins | sample Etolaghawater15m_FD_14877 | JGI IMG/M metagenome (IMG submission 14877) | reverse complement strand
CAGCTTTGCAACCCGGAGTTGTTCCGTGTCGATTATATGGGACGCCATAAACCCATCCCTGGGGGCTCTGCTGCGGCCGTCCAGGCCGCAGATGCCCATATAATCAACACGAAACAACTCCTCCTCAGGCGGGTAGGCTGAGGATTAGTGGTAATCAGGTTCTTTTGTAACCGGATTCATCAACGTGCCAATATTTTCTATTTCCACCTCAACCTGATCCCCTTCTTTAATAGGGCCCACACCACTTGGGGTACCTGTTATAATAATATCCCCGGGCTCCATGGTAAAATTCCGGGAAATAAAGGAGATAAGCTCTGGAATTTTAAAGATCATATGTCTGGTATTTGACTCCTGTACAAGCTTACCATTAAGACGGCACCGGATATCAAGGCACTGGGGATCTCCTATTTCTTCCGGCGGGACAATAACCGGACCAATGGGACCAAATGTGTCCAGAGACTTCCCCCGAAACCATCCTGACTTATCAGTACGCTGCAGGTTTCTCTGACTTATATCGTTAAAACAGGTAAAGCCCATAACATGTTCCAGCGCTTCATTTGGATCAATATTTTTAATCCGGTTTTTGATAATGATTGCAAGTTCCGCCTCGTAATCAGTACGACACTCTTCAAAACCATAGTCACCGAGGAAAGATGGGAGAATAATCGGCTCTCCCGGGCCAATCAAAACATTAGGAGTTTTGGAAAATAGCACTGGTTCTTCTGGTATCTCATCAGTAAAATTCTGCACATTAACTGATTGACTTTCCTTGATATGCTCAAGATAATTCAATCCAAGAGCAATGATTTTACTTGGCCGGATTTCAACAGGTTCACCGCTTGTGGTTGGTAAAAATAAAGACATGGCAAGATCCTATACGTTTTCAAAGAAATAATTAAGCGCTACGGTTCTCTGCTGTCACTCTCACATAACATTTAAAAAGAACAGATTCAGGCAGCCAATCAGAAAACCAAGTAATGCACCGAACAAATTAATATACTTGAACTGTTCTTCCATAATTGAGAGCAGAAGTCGTTCCAGGCGAATAAGATCCAGCGAATTCACCTTTTCTCTGACGATCTGTTGAATGTTTAACGAATCCACCAGCCCGGGAACTTCAACGGCAAGCATATTCGATGACATTTGGCGCAATGATTCATAGATCCCCTCTCTGACCCCGGCTGGAAGAAGTCTCGACACTTTACCAACGGGATGCTCAAGCAGACTTGTGAGTAAACTCTCAACCATCGAGTCCAGAGTCTTTCGTGTTTTCCTGGCTTTAAGAAGGGCAAAAACTTCCTGATTCAGCCACTCTCTTCCACGATTGAGGCCATCTTCTCCCAATAAATCAAATAGAATCTCACCAAGTGGAAGCTTACCACCATCGATATGCGTTTCCACGTTATCACGGATCATGGAGGCGAATGCATTTGTGGTTTCAGGTTCCTGGATCAAAGAAGTTAACTGCTGGCTCAGATTCGAACAAAAACCTTCCACCAGTTCATCGTGGTCATCCCCAACCATTTTGACAAGAGGAGTTTCAAGCATTGCGGTACTGCGTTCACGAAGAGCTGTGGCAACACGCCCCTGCACTTCTTCATTCTGGAGCCAGTTGACAATATCTTCCTCCTTTTCCTCCAGATATCCTCTCACCTTACTCTCTACAACGTCAGGTGTCAGAAAGCCACTGGCCAGTGCTGCCATAGGCCCCATTCCCTGGATAAAGGAATCGACACCCTTACGTACACCCGTCACAATTCGATTTCTGATATCAGGTTCAGAAATAATATCTGCGAGTTTTGCCAGTAGAATCGGGGTCTGACTCTCGATACTGGTTATAATCAATTCCTGCATGGAGCCGGGAAGAATATCCTTTAAACTCTTTTCCTGCTGCAGAGCAGCGTATACCTTTTGCTGAACGAAGCTTTCCACCCATTCGGACATCGCAGGGCTGGCAAACATCCTGGCAAGACTTTTTTCCAGGAATCTGTATGCGTTCTCTCTGTCGTCCCCGGGAAGAAACGTCTGAAGATCTGTGGCCAGCAATCGATCAAACTGCTCATCTATGGATTCTTCCAGTATCGTTGAGAAAGACTCCGAATCAAGGAAAGAATGAATGGCTTTCTGAGACTGATCCGTAATTGCATGGACGGCCACCTGATAATAGGTCTGGTATTTTCCGGGTATTATTTCACGGATTGGACCAAAATCCTTTTGCAACAGTACCTCTCCCCTGCTTTCAATGAGCTCATATAAGGTTTTCTGAAAACTCTCCTTTTCCAGTGCCCGACTGATCTCCTCACTGGTCAGCAAATGGCTCCCAACCATCTCTCCGATATTTTTTGCAAGATCCTCCCGTTTCGAGGGAATGACTCCTGGCGTCATGGGAATACGAATGCCAAACAGATGTTTTGCCGTAAGTGGTCGAAACAGCATCTTGATCGCAACTTTATTAGTAAGATAACCGATAAAGGCACCAATAACAGGTGGTGCACCATATTGCAGGACAGGAGCTAAATCAGAAGGATTAAATGGCATATGTTACTACCTCTGCTGGAGTTTTCACAATCTTCCAGGCATTATTATTTTTAAGTTCCGTACGATCCCGAAAACCCCATTCGACACCGATAGTTCTCATTCCAGCACCGTTACCGGTCTGCATATCCGTCGCAGTATCTCCCACATACAGTATATCAGCGACGGCAACTCCCATTTTTTCTGCAATCTCAAGAGCCCCTGCTGGATTGGGTTTTTTGGCAACACCATCCCGCTGCCCAAAGACAAATGCAAATGGCTGCTCGGGGAAAAATGTATCCACGCATAGTTGTGTAAAGAGATGAGGCTTATTGGACAACACGGCAAGCTGCAGTCCGGCAGCTGATAAGGAAGCTATCATCTCAAATATCCCCTCATACAATCTGGTGTTCACATTCCAGGTATTTGTATAAATCTCGCCAAACTTGACCATATATTCATTGAGCTGTTCATCCGTTGCATTAGAACCGGGAACAATCCGCTGCATCAGTGTTCTCAATCCTTCGCCGACAAAATAACGATAGGCATCCACGGGGTGAGCTGGAAAACCGAAGTGCTCAAGGGTTGCATTTGCCGCTATTGCCAAGTCATCGAGTGTATCAAGCAGTGTTCCATCAAGATCAAATATCAGACCTCTGCATTTCATTTTCTATCCTCTTTTGTTGTATCTATAATACGATAGGTCTTTTTATATTTTCTCCGCAACAATAGCAGTTGTAAAATTATCGTACAACTCAAATTAAGGGCTATTTTTTTTTGCTCAAGTCTTTTAGTATTATTAGATATTGGTTCCTTAAACCTTTTTTAACCTATACTCATAACTGAAACGGTTCAATATTATGTGGTTTATACATTTTATAAAATCCTCCATCGGTAAAAAATGGATTATGGCTGTCTCCGGTTGCTGCCTCATTCTTTTTCTTTGCTCCCATGCTGCCGGAAATGCCACTCTTTTTTCCTCCGTTGCCCTTTTTCAGGCTTACGCAGACCAACTACATAGCCACCCTTTGATTGTTTCTGTCTTCAGCAAGGGCTTATTTCTGGTTTTTGCAATCCATATAATCACAGGATCTTTACTATTCCTGCAGAACCGGAAAGCCAGAAGTCAGGGTTACAAAGTTCAGACCAGAGCAGTTAAAAATTCACAGGCATCCAGTACCATGATTTACAGTGGGCTTTTCATTCTGCTTTTCGCACTTGTTCACACTTCTGCTGTTTCTTTTGGAGATCATGGAACAATTGGCAATACCATTGCCGACCTGTTCAGCTCCTTCTTCATATCAATGTTCTATATCATTGCCTTTATCGCCCTGGCCGTTCATCTGAGCCATGGGTTCTGGTCGATGTTGCAGACATTTGGCGTTAATCATCCCACATACAACGGACTCATAAGCCGTCTGACCTATGTGGTTCCAATATTTTTTCTTCTCATATTCAGTGCCATCCCCCTTCTTTTTCTTTTTGGCACAGGAAAATAAACACGCAACAGGTAATTTCTTATGGAACTCAACGCCAATATCCCCTCCGGCCCCTTAGCTGAAAAATGGGACAACCATCGTTTTTCCTCAAAACTTGTCAATCCTGCCAATCGCAGGAAGTATAGAATTATCGTTGTGGGGACAGGCCTTGCCGGGGCCTCAGCTTCAGCAACTCTAGCAGAACAGGGCTATGAAGTGAGTACCTTCTGTATCCAGGACAGCCCGAGACGTGCCCACTCCATTGCGGCCCAGGGCGGCATTAATGCCGCCAAGAACTACCAGAATGATGGTGATTCCATTCAACGCCTCTTCTACGATACCATTAAAGGTGGAGATTTCAGATCCCGTGAAGCCAATGTGTACAGGCTGGCTCAGGTCAGCAATAACATCATTGATCAGTGTGTTGCTCAGGGAGTTCCTTTTGCCCGGGAATACGGCGGGACTCTCGCCAACAGGTCATTTGGAGGAGCACAGGTTTCAAGAACCTTTTATGCACGTGGTCAAACCGGACAGCAGCTTCTGCTTGGTGCCTATTCAGCACTTTCCCGGCAGATAAAAAATGGCAAGGTTACCATGCACACCCGACAGGAGATGATGGATCTGGTTCTTGTTGATGGTAAAGCGCGTGGTATCGTCACACGTGACATCATCAGTGGCAAACTTACAAGCCATTCAGCAGATGCTGTGATCCTTGCCACTGGAGGATACGGCAACGCCTATTTTCTTTCCACCAATGCCATGGCTTCGAACGTGACAGCTGCATGGCGAGCACATAAGAAGGGTGCCGGTTTTGCCAACCCCTGTTTTGTCCAGATTCACCCAACCTGCATTCCGGTTCATGGCCACTTTCAATCGAAACTGACCCTAATGAGTGAAAGTCTTCGCAATGACGGTCGTGTCTGGGTTCCTAAGAAACCCGGAGATACCAGAAGACCTGGATCAATACCGGAGGAAGAACGCGACTACTATCTTGAAAGCAAGTATCCGAGTTTTGGTAATCTTGTTCCGCGTGACGTTGCTTCGAGAAACGCAAAAGAACAGTGTGATGAAGGAAAAGGTGTCGGTACAACCAACCTTGCTGTTTACCTCGATTTTGCCGAGGCTATCCAGCGTGACGGAAAAGCCACCATCCTTAAGAAATATGGCAACCTTTTCCAGATGTATGAAAAGATCACAGCCTCTAACCCACTGCATGAGCCCATGATGATCTACCCCGCTGTTCATTACACCATGGGTGGGTTGTGGGTCGACTACAATCTGATGACCACCATCCCTGGCCTATTCGCCATCGGGGAGTGTAATTTTTCCGATCATGGTGCAAATCGCCTGGGTGCCAGTGCCCTGATGCAGGGCTTAGCCGATGGTTATTTTATTGTTGGAACCTGTATTGCAAATTATCTTGGATCCAACCCACTCGCTACGGTGAAGGCCTCTGACCAGCCATTTACTGAGGCACTGAAACAGGTTCAAGCCAACATCGCCAGACTCCTGAAAAGCAGTGAAGGTGGCCCGGAAGGAAAACTGACCGTTGATGAAATCCATAAGGAGCTTGGACTTCTTCTCTGGGATTATTGCGGCATGGCCAGAAATAAGGAAGGTCTGGAAAAAGCGCTCAAAGAACTGCCTCTCATACAGAAAAAGTTTTGGGATACCGTGTATATTCCCGGCACCGGTGAAGAACTCAATCAATCCCTTGAACGCGCCGGTCGACTTGCAGATTTTCTGGAATTTGCCGAAATTATGATTCGCGATGCACTGGCTCGTGAGGAATCCTGTGGCTGTCACCTCCGTGAAGAGAGCCAGACTGAAGAAAATGAGGCGAAACGTGATGATGCCGGATACAGTCATGTTTCTGTGTGGGAACATATGGGGGAAGGTGAAGAGCCGACTCTCCATAAAGAAGACCTGATTTTTGAAAACGTTACTCCAAGCCAGCGAAGCTATAAATAACAGAGAATTATTATGTCCATAGATACCATAGACCTCACCCTTGAAATCTGGCGCCAGAAAGACTCCAAAGCAACTGGGAAATTTGAAACCTACGCCCTGCAAAACATCTCGACGGGTATGTCATTTCTGGAAATGCTCGATGTCCTGAATGAGAATCTCACCCGGGAAGGAAACGACCCGGTAGCATTTGACCATGACTGCCGTGAAGGTATCTGCGGGATGTGTGGCGCTGTGATCAACGGCATCGCCCATGGCCCTGAACCAGAGACTACCCTCTGCCAGCTTCATATGCGTCACTTCAAAACTGGTGACACACTGGTTATAGAACCCTTCAGGTCACGTGCTTTTCCGATCCGGAAAGATCTCATTACAGATCGTAGTGCTCTCGACAGAATCATTCAGGCGGGTGGCTATGTCTCCGTAAACACCGGGGGAACCCCGGATGGTAATACTATCCCCATTCCCTCTGCTACTGCAGAACTTGCAATGGATGCAGCTTCCTGTATTGGCTGTGGTGCCTGCGTTGCTAGTTGCCCAAATGGGGCGGCCATGCTCTTCACAGGTGCAAAGATCTCCCAGCTCTGCCTTTTACCTCAGGGCCAGCCGGAACGGACTGAACGTGCATTAGCCATGGTAAAAGCCATGGACACCGAAGGATTTGGAAATTGTACCAATGAACGTGAGTGTGAGGCGGTCTGTCCCAAGGGGATTTCAATTAGAAACATTGCCAGAATGAACAAGGAATTTGTCAAGGCAACTTTTTTCGGATAAAAATTTCAATTCGGCTCCTCACCTATCAGCAAACAGCCCCCTCCATTAACAAATGCAGGGGGATCATTACTTCCACTGAAATCGAAAAAGTTAAGTCCGAATGAAATATCAGTGAGTACCAGGGGAATCTGCGGGTACTCCAATCGTAAAAATTCACTCAATTCAAAAATCTGCAGATTGTTACGCCCGGTGAATACCTTGGCCGAACGATAACTATGTGAGAGGAAAAAGCTGAATTTCCGTGGTTTTTTATAACCCTCGACGATTACTCCATTCAATCGTATTGAAAGACGATTTTCACATTCAAATATCTGCTGCGTAGCAATCTCAGCCAACAGGATGTTCCCTTGAAGAGGCTTGCTGGTACGAACATCATCCACATAGTCAACAGGGAATACCACCATTCCATCCGGCATATAAAACGATGCAATCTCCGTCAAAGCCTCAATAAAGTCGTCGGAAATCTGTTGGGATTCCATACCTTTCCTTACCGCAGAATCAAAGGGTGATTCAAGATTCACACTTTCCTCTCTTGACCCACCTCAGTAGAAGCAAAATGAAAAAATCATCAGGGCATTGCTTTTTTTAGTGTAATTACTTTTATACGATTTGCCAGTTTCCTCATCACTATAGCGTGGATAAAACAGCTATATGAAGTATATAATCATAAAATCCAATCCAATCACAGAGTCTTCATTCCTCTATGCGAGCAGATGAGGAGTTTTTTTACTAATTGGCCTGATATTATTAAGATGTTATCCTGTGGTGGATTAAAACAGTTATTCTATTTTTTTTCAGGCTTACTAAAAAATGCGTGTTCATACTCTAATCATAGGTGGCGGCCCCGGTGGACTTGCATGCGCAAAAGTCCTGGCCGATGCAGGTATTGACACCCTTGTCCTTGAACGAAAACAGACCATTGGCCCAAAGGTTTGTGCCGGAGGAATCACCTGGAGTGGATTAATCAGCCGTGTCCCTGAAGACCTTGCTGAAAAAAGTTTCCCACTGCAACATATTAAAACACCTCTCCAAAGTACCTGTATACAAGAAGAGATTCCCATTATTGCCACAGTAAACCGTGAACGACTCGGACAATATATGGCACGACTTGCAACCGATGCTGGCGCCGAAATTCGTACCGGAGTCATGGTACGAAGTGTTTCAGAGGGCTCTGTCAAAATTCAGGACAGGACAAACACCAGGCTGGACACAATACATTTCGATAATTTAGTTGGGGCGGATGGCTCAAGTTCTCTGGTACGGCGACATCTTGGCATTCCATGCGAGCAGCTTGGCATAGGGATAAATTATCAACTCCCTGGTGATGTAGTTAAAATGGAATGGCATCTCAACAATCGACTCTTTGGCAACGGCTATGCGTGGATTTTTCCGCACAGAAAAACCGTTTCCATAGGTGCCTATGCCGACCGGAAAACCATGGGTCCAGGTAAACTCAAGACAAACCTCATTACCTGGGCTGCCGGGCAGGGATTTTCTCTGAAGCAACACTCCGCTAAAGCTGAATATATTAATTTTGATTTCCAGGGATGGAATTTCGGTCATATATTCCTTGCCGGTGATGCAGCTGGTCTCGCCTCGGGACTCACCGGAGAAGGAATATACCCTGCTATAATTTCCGGTGAACAGATCGCCCACACGATCATCAATCCCGATCACAGTCCTGCTGTTATGAACAGGTTGATTGCAAACCATGACAAACACAGGCGAATGGTGGCAATAAGCGGCAAAAGCGGGTTGTTCAACTCCCTGCTCGCAGAAGTGGTGACACTGGGCCTGCGATCAGGTATGATAAAATTCAGCAAACTTGAAATGGCTGTTTGAACAGCCTAACTCCTTATTTGGCGCTAACGAGTGTTAGCAGGTTTATTCAACTTCAGCAGACTAAAAAGGATATCAACCCCTTCCAGCACACTATCAAACCATCATGACTCCACCCAAAAAAAACAACTCTCTTCTTATAAATATAGCCTTCGTGGGAGTGGCTGTGGGCCTGCTTGCATTTCTCCTGAGAGCTCCCGAAATCACCACCCCAAAACTTCCCCACGACGACGAACACGAACGTTTTTTTGCCATGAAGAAAAAAACAGCCGGAAAAATATGTGTAGAATGCCACAGTCCCGAAGGCGTTTACCCACTCCCAGAAGACCATCCACCAAAGTACCGCTGTTTATTCTGCCATAGAAGAGATTAAACAAAGCCTCTATCAAATATCCAGGCTTCTTCGCACCATCTCAAACACATCGCCTGAAAGTCCCTCTTTCTCAGCAATACGCTGTAGCTGCGCTTTCATTAACTTCTGCCGGACTGTGTCATATCGTTTCCACGTCGAAAACGGTGTGGTCAATCGTGAAGCGATCTGGGGGTTGCGGGAATCCAGATCGATAATCTGATCAGCCAGAAAACAATACCCCTCCCCCTTCGAATTGTGAAAAGCAACATGATTACCACCGAAGGCACCTATAAGCGAACGTACCTTATTGGGATTGGAGATAGAAAATGCAGGGTGATGCATCAAATCCTTAACCGATGCAAGAGTGGATGGCAGGCTTGAGCTGGCCTGAAGGATAAGCCACTTATCCATGACCAGCACATCATCCTTCCATTTTTCATAGAAATCCTGAAGTAGTTCCCCGCGTTCAGGGATATCACAGTGACTCATGGCCGAGAGGACGGCAATGACATCGGTCATATTATTGCCATTCTCATACTGTTCCATGGCCATATCCACGTCACTCTGGTCAGGTCGCTCCCCTGCAAGCAAATAGGAAAGAGCGACGTTTTGCAACCGTCTCCGGCCCATTGCTTCAGATGTCAGTTCATACTCTCCTCTATTTTTATTTCCCTCCCAAACCGCTCTGAATTCCGCCTGAAGGAGATTGGCCAGTTCCCGGCGGACAAAGCTTCTGGCGAGATGCAGATTGTCAGGATCGATCACCTTCATCTGCTGGGCAAGATAATTTTCCTCAGGCAGACTAAGTGCCATTCCAAGTAGCGATTTATCACTTTCCCTATCAGTCAGTATTCGTCTCACGGCATCAATAAACAATGGGTCAAGAACCGCCTGGCGATTCTGCTGCAGGACACTGGTGAGTTCCAGGATCACAGATTCACTGAGACGAAATGATGCATCCCAGCGATTAAAAGGATCGGAATCGTTAGCCATAAGAAAGGCAAGCTGTTCACGGCTCTGCCACGGTTCGACTTTCACCGGAGCCGAAAATCCACGCAGCAGCGAAAGAACCGGTTTTTCATGAATCCCCTCAAACGTGAAGGTTTCTTCCGCGCTTTTCAGCTCCAGTAGCGCGTTTTTTAGCTCCATATCATTGCCATTGCTGTCAAGAAGCCCAAAGGATATGGGGATGTGAAAAGCTTTTTTATCTTCCATACTTTGACTTGGCGTGGAGGGACAGCGCTGGGAAAGTGTTACCTTGTACCGTTGCCCTTCAGCGTCCCATTCTTCGCTGACAGTAAGCTCGGGTGTCCCTGCCTGGCTATACCAGAGTTTGAATTGATCAAGATCAACGTCGGAGGCTGTTGCCATGGCTGATACAAAATCATCACAGGTCACCGCCTGACCGTCGTGCCGCTTAAAATACAGATCAATCCCTTTGCGGAAATCTTTTGCCCCAAGCAGAGTGTGCATCATACGGATAACCTCAGCACCCTTATTGTACACGGTCACCGTATAAAAATTATTAATCTCCAGATAGGAATCAGGCCGGACAGAATGAGCCATAGGGCCTGAGTCCTCACGAAACTGAAAACTGCGCAGAACGCGAACATCATCAATTCGCTGGACTGGTCGAGAATTCATGTCAGATGAAAACTCCTGATCCCGAAATACGGTGAGGCCCTCCTTCAGACTGAGCTGAAACCAGTCCCGGCAGGTTACCCGGTTGCCGGTCCAGTTATGGAAATATTCATGGGCTATCACCCCTTCCACACCAAGATAATCCTGATCCGTTGCCGTCTCGGGACTTGCCAGGACATATTTGGAATTAAAGACATTGAGCCCCTTATTCTCCATTGCCCCCATATTGAAATCGTCGACCGCAACTATCATATAGGTATCCAGATCATATTCAAGACCAAACACCTCTTCATCCCAGGCCATACTTTTCTTGAGAGAGGTCATGGCGTGACCGCATTTTTCACGATTTTTTGCCTCCACGTAGATGCGCAGATCAATCCTGCGCCCGGAACATGTTGTGAATTCATCCTGGATAAAAACAAGATCCCCAGCCACAAGGGCAAAGAGATAACAGGGTTTAGGGAAAGGGTCTTCCCATACTGCAAAATGACGGCCGCCTTCAAGCATCCCCTCTTCGACAAGATTCCCATTTGACAGAAGAACCGGGGAATCGACAATATCACCTTCGATACGAGTAACAAACCGTGCCATAACATCGGGCCTGTCGAGATAATAGGTTATCTTCCGAAAGCCCTCCGCCTCGCACTGGGTACAGAAGTTACCGCTGGAACGATATAATCCTTCAAGCGCTGTGTTTTTGTCAGGGTAGATCCTGGTGCTGACCTCAAGAACAAAGCTATCCGGCATATCAATAAGAACCATGCCTTTTTCCTCGAGTCGATACCTTGAGGGAGGCAATTCGCTTCCATCTACTGCCACAAAGAGCAACTCGAGATTTTCACCATTGAGGAAAAGCTCACTGCCGCTGTTCTTCGCGCCCTGATTCCTCTGAAAAACAGATTTCGCCTTCACCACACAATCTTTTTTCCCTAGTATAAAATTCAGGCTGAGATCAGTTATAAGAAAATCCGGTACCCGATAGTCCTTGCGATAAATAGTTGAATGCTCAGTGTTTGACATTTTTTCCCTTGGTTCCTGTTAGAAAAGGTTTGTTGCCGTTGACAGCGGCTCCTTTCCAGTATATTTTCCGACAACTTAATGTAAAGTATCTCCATACTCACTCACCATATCAAACTTGAGGCAATAATCCCATGATCAAGATTAACGAACATTATCTTAAACTTCAGGCATCCTATCTTTTTTCTAATATTGCAAAAAAGGTTGGTGAATTTCAGAAATCAAATCCTGACAAAGAAATCATTCGCCTTGGTATTGGTGACGTTACCCGTGCCTTGCCCCAGGCTTGCACCGAAGCATTTCACAAAGCCGTGGATGAAATGGCTGCAGATTCAAGTTTTCGTGGCTATGGCCCTGAGCAAGGATATGATTTTCTCCGTGAAGCCATTGTAAAAAATGATTTTCAGTCGCGCGGTGCTGATATTGCAGCCGATGAGATCTTTGTCAGTGATGGTGCAAAATGTGATACCGGTAATATTCAGGAGCTGTTTACTCAGGATGCCAGAATCGCTATCCCGGACCCTGTTTACCCCGTTTACCTCGACACCAATGTCATGGCTGGACGAACCGGAAATTTCGAAGATGGAAGATATAAGGGAATTGTTTATCTTGATGCTACGAAAGAGAACAACTATGTACCCGGCCTGCCTGAAGAGAAAGTGGATCTCATCTACATGTGCTTCCCCAACAATCCCACCGGATCCACTATAACAAAAGCGGAGTTACAAACATGGGTCGATTATGCAAGAGAAAATCAGGCCCTGATTCTTTTCGATGCGGCCTATGAAGCATTTATTCGTGACGAGTCCCTGCCAAAGTCCATCTATGAAGTTGAGGGCGCTAAAGAAGTAGCTATAGAATTCAGATCGTTCTCCAAAAGTGCCGGATTCACCGGAACTCGCTGTGCCTACACCGTGGTTCCGAAGGAATGTACAGCCTACGATGCTAAGGGCGGCAAGCAGTCTATTCATCCGTTATGGAACCGTCGCCACTGTACCAAGTTCAATGGCGTTTCCTATCCTGTGCAGCGGGCAGCCGAGGCTGTTTACAGTGAAGCTGGAAAAACACAGGCAAAAGAACTGGTTGCAGGATATTTAAAGAATGCCGATCTTATTGCATCGGAGATTAAAAACCTTGGCTATGATTTTGTCGGGGGTGATAACTCTCCATACATCTGGATTGAAGCAAAGCGTGACTCCTGGGAGTTCTTTGACATGCTTCTTGATAAGGCAGGAGTGGTCTGTACCCCGGGAGCCGGATTTGGAAAATGCGGAGAGGGATATATCAGACTGTCTGCCTTTAATTCCTACGCAAATGTGGAAAAGGCAATGGCCAGGATAAAAAAAGCTCTGGCATAACTCTATTCGCCTTCGTACTCCAGGGGATTTCCCGGAGTACGAAGGGTAATGGATTTCGTATGCCTAGTTTTTTTCAAGTGTTGCAGGTTTAAAAATCAGTTTTTCCTCCTTCCCCTCCATCTCCTGAAAAGCGTTAAAGCCCTGTGTCTGCAAAAATTTAATCACATNCTGAACCAGCCGTTCCGGAGCAGAGGCCCCGGCAGTGATACAGATTGTAGATACNCCTTTCAGCCACTTCATTTCAATATCAGACTCGTCATCAATAAGATAGCCACGCATNCCGGCCCGTTCGCCTACTTCTCGTAATCTGTTTGAATTGGAGCTGTTTTTGGATCCAACGACCAGCAGAATATCACAGCTTTCACCAATCTTTCGCATGGCCTCCTGACGATTCAAGGTTGCATAACAGATATTTGACTTCTGTCCCTTTATATTTGGAAAACGACTCAGCAAAACATCCCGTATCCCAGCTATATCATTCTGACTGAGAGTCGTCTGAGTAACATAAGCCACTCGATCGGGATCCTGAACCTCAACCCCTCTGGCTTCCTCCTCTGAGGCAACCACATGGACATTTCCCAGAACCCGTCCGGCAGTTCCCTCCACCTCGGGGTGATTATGATGACCGATAATCATGACATCGTAACCATCGGCATAATACTTCTCCACCATATTATGCACCGACCAGACCAGAGGACAGGTACCATCGATGGTTCGCAACCCAAGTGTTTTTGCCCGCATTTCGGTCTCGACGGATACCCCATGAGCACTGAAGATACAGATTGCTTTACGAGGGATATCAACAAGATCATTTACAAAGATAACCCCCATGTTTTCAAGTTCCTGTACCACATGTTTGTTGTGGACGATTTCATGAAGAACATATATAGGTGAACCATATTCCTTTACTGCCAGTTTGACCGTTGATATTGCCCGATCAACTCCTGCACAAAAACCACGTGGATTTGCCAAAACAATCTTCTTGTCTTTTTTTACCATGACTTCCTCAATTTATACATTCACACCCTAACCATCTCTTTATTATAAAAAAAATCAACCACATTGTTCACTATTATTGATCAAACTTTTTTCCAATTTGTTTTTTATTTTGGATTTGACTTGATATCATATAGAGTTTAATAAGGTGCAGTATCTAGCAAGAATTCAGCAATTTCACCACTTCCAAAAAGGAAAATAATACATGTCCCTTTCTCAAACATTCACCGTGACCCAGCCAACTCAAATTCAGTTCGGTGCAGGTACCATTGCCAATCTTGCTACAACAGTAAAAAACTTCAATGGAACTAACGTATTCCTGGTGATTGATCCGGGCCTGGTAAAAGCCGGTCTGGTCAAAACCATCACTGCTCCCCTCAAAAAAGCAAAAATCCCCTTTACTGTTTATGACAAAATCGATCCTGAGCCAGGTCTCAAACTTGCCGACAAAGGTACAACACTTGCCAAAAAATCGGGGTGCGACTGTGTTGTTGGCGTTGGTGGCGGTTCTGCCATGGACGTTGCAAAGGCAATCGCGATCCTCCTCACAAATGGAGGGAAAGCTGTTGACTATCTCGGCCTGGGTCTCATAAAAAAACCTGGTGTTCCAAAAATCATGGTTCCCACTTCCTCTGGAACTGGGGCAGAGGTAACATTCACCGCAGTATTTATCAATGAGAAAACCGGCTCTAAGGGCGGCATGAACGGCGACCCACTCTATCCCGACGCTGCCATTCTTGATCCGGAACTTACCCTTAGCCTTCCACCCCACGTAACTGCTTTTACGGGAATTGACGCTCTCACCCATGCACTCGAAGCCTACACATCAACCCAGGCTCACACTCTCTCTGAGATGTATTCTCTTGAAGCTATAAACCTTATAGCTGCCCATCTTCCTGCGGCCTATGCCAATGGTAACAATCTGGAAGCACGCTCCGCAATGCTTATGGGATCTCTTCTTGGCGGCAAAGCACTGGCTACTGCTGGCGTTGGCCTGGTGCATGCCATGGCTTACCCCATGGGGGGAATGTTTGGTATTCCTCATGGCCTTGCAAATGCAGTACTTCTGCCCTATGTTGTAGAATACAATCTCATTGGAGACATGGAAAAGTTCGCAATTCTTGCCGAGGTTCTTGGCCAAAACACCTCTGACCTCACCTTGAGAGAATCGGCAAGTCTCTGTGTGGACGCACTTTTCAATTTAAATGATGATGTTGGTATCCCTGGCACTCTGAAAGATCTTGACATCCCCTTCGATGCAATACCTGAGATGGCAAAAATCGCACTCACTGTAACCAGGCCTGTGGAAAACAATCCAAGGAAACCAACCCTTGAGGACGTAATTGGGATCTACGAAACTGCTTTTAATGGTGATATTTCTTTTTAGGAACCTTTACACAAAATAATAATCAATGCAGTTTAACTGCTTTTTTTAACCGAGAGACAGGATGTACTGTCTCATAAACTCTCTCCATGGAGGAAAGAAAATGAACAAATTATTCGGAATTTTGTCAGTGATCTGTCTCAGTATGGTCATGACATTTGCGACAGCTGCAGATTCCCACGCAAAAAAACGTATTGTCTTTGGTGGTGGTCCTGCCGGTGGTACTTTTCAGGTAGTTGCCAACGCCATTCAGGTTTACAAACCTGTTAAAGATATGGCCGATTTCACTGTTAAAGCGCAATCCTCTGCCGGCTCTGTGGAGAACCTGCGCAAGGTAGACGCAGGTAAGTCTGATTTTGGCGTGGTTTACTCTGGACACGTGTATCTTGGCGCCAATGGCAAGATGAAAAATGACCCCAAAAAATATGAGAATGTAATGGCTGTTGCCTATCTTTACGGCGCTCCAGCTCAGCTTGTTGTTCGTGCAGATTCCGGAATCAAATCCGTAAAAGATCTTGCAGGCAAAAAAGTAGGTGTTGGTAATGCCGGCTCCGGTGCCTTTGCCAACTGTGAACTTTTCTTCACCCATATGGGTGTGTGGGACTCAGTTGAACGTAATGCCATGGGCTATAACGATGCCGCAGCGGCATTTGGCAACAATCAACTCGATGCATTCTGGCTCTTCACTGCATTCCCATCCGGAGCAGTTATCATGGCAGCACAGACCAATGACATCGCTCTTGTTGATCTTGGAGCAGATGCCATGGCCTCAGGATTTTACGAGAAATACCCATATTTCGCAAAACTCTCAGTTCCTGCTGGAACATACAAGGGTGTAGAGACAGCCACTCCGTCCTTTCAGGATTCTGCTCTTTGGGTAGCCAACAAAGACGTACCGGAAGACGTTGTGTACAAGCTCCTCAGCGTTATTTATACCGATGAAGGTCTCGCCCATATGGTTGGACAGAAAAAAACCTTCAAAGAGATGTCTATTGCAAGTGGTGTAAACGGAATCGTCACTCCAATGCATCCGGGTGCCATTAAATTCTGGAAAGAGAAAGGCGTGTTATAAAACAGGCTGAGGGTTTATCAGGCTGAAGACTGAAGGTAAGGCATATACTCATTATCTTCTTCTTCAGCCTTTTTGCTTTCACCTCCCCTTCACCTATCCACCAGCAATTCGTTCCCTAAAACGAGGTTTCCCCCGTGTACGATGATCTAAAACGATTTGAACAGATACTCTTCGACGTTTGCGCAGTAGGTCTATTGCTTTTTTATTCCTATGCTGCCGTTATATCTCCTGCTGCGACCCAATATCATCGAGGGATATATGTCATTGTTACCTATGTACTTGTCTTTCTTCTGTACCGTTCCAAATCCATCTTCGGACGGATCATTGATTACCTGTTGATTGTGCTTTCCATTGGAAGCATTGGCTACTGGATATTCAACTTCGAAGCCATCAATTACCGGACTGGTGCAGAGACCCCACTTGATACATGGATTGCCGTAGTTGGCGTGTTGCTTGGTATTGAACTCGCCAGACGAGTAGTCGGTAATATCTTTGTGATTATTGGTGTCCTCATGCTGGCCTATGGGGTATATGGAGACTTTATGCCTGATCTCCTTTCCCATGCAGGCGATACCTTTCCTGCTCTCTGTACCTCTATCTTTTATAAGAGTGACGGTGTTTTTGGCATTATGGCAAATGTTCTCGCCACCTATATTCTGCTCTTTGTTTTCTTTGGAGCTTTTCTTGAAAAATGTGGTGCCCAGAAATTCTTTATCGATTTTCCTCTTGCTGCAGTTGGTCATAAGATTGGAGGACCCGGCAAGGTTGCTGTTATTGCCTCAGGTCTCTTTGGATCCATCTCGGGCAGTGCCATTGCAAATACCGTATCAACCGGTGCCTTTACCATTCCGATGATGAAAAAAGCCGGTTTTAAACCGCATATTGCCGGGGCTATTGAACCAGCCGCCTCCATCGGCGGAATGTTTATGCCACCCATTATGGGAGCAGGTGGATTTATCATGGCGGAACTCACGGGTCTGCCTTATTCTCGTATTATGCTGGTAGCCCTCTTTCCTGCCATCATGTATTTTTTCTCCGTCTTTGTCATGGTTCATTATGAAGCAAAGAAAAATAACATTGTAGGTGAAAAATCAGAACACAGTGCCAGGGAAATCTTTATGAAAGAATGGTATTACACAATCCCACTCATGGTAATCACCATTTTTATGCTTCTTGGATATTCACCCGGCTACTCCGCCATTCTTGGCCTTGTTTCCTGTATTGTTATTTCCTGGTTTCGGGAAGAAACCCGAATTGGTCCCAAAGAATTCCTGGTAGCATCAAGGAAAGGAGCAGAATCCAGTCTTAAGATCGGTGCTACTGTAGGTGTTATTGGCATTATTATCGGTGTCCTGACCTTCAGTGGACTGGTTCTTACCTTTGCTGATATTGTTATTTCGCTCGCAGGCGGATCCCTGGTTCTCACAATCCTCCTTATTGCCCTTGCATCCCTTGTGCTTGGTATGGGAGTACCAGTAACAGCTGCATACCTCATCACCGCAGTGGTCGCAGTGCCGGCACTCACTCATCTGGGAGTGAACGAGCTAGCTGCACACATGATAGTGTACTGGCTTTCACAGGACTCAAATATTACACCGCCAGTTTGCATTGCAGCTTTTGCGGGAGCAACCATCGCCAAAGCAAATATGTGGAAGACAGCCTTTTCCGCTTTTAAATTTGCCAAGTTTCTCTACCTTGGCCCATTTCTCTTTGGCTTTGTACCAGGTTTCTCCCTCGATGGAAGCTCCATGGATATCATCAAGGCCTTTATTATGATTATCTTCGCTACCTGGTTGTATTCGTACTTCCTGAGTGGAATTTGGGTTAAAACTCTCTTTGGCAGGAAGCAGGCTGCATAACAATTCAAGTAACACTCCTGCCAGACTTTTCAGGGAGCCATGTTCTGTACCTACAGAACCGGACTCCCTGAAACAGTTTCTATGAAAGGTTTTCTGCTTTTCCCCGTCATAACTGTCATCAACCCTCTCACAGCAACATCCCCGCCAGACAACAGGACCACATATGCGGAAAATCGAAAACTGGATTGGAAATATGGTCATCCGGTACCGCTGGTTGTTTGTCCTTGGCCTTTTAGGTACTGCTCTCCTGTCTGCAAACGGTATACGCTTCCTGACCTTTTCCAATAACTCACGGATGTTTTTCTCCGAAGAAAACCCTCAACTGCAAGCATTGGAGGCACTGGAAAGAACCTACACCAAGGTGGAAAATGTCCTTTATATTATTGCTCCAAAGTCGGGCAACATATTTGAAAGAGAGACTCTTCAAGCCATAGAATTCCTCACCGAACAGTCCTGGCGTCTCCCCTTCTCAAGCCGGGTCAACTCTTTGAGTAATTACCAGCACACCAGGGCTTTTGAAGATGACCTTATGGTTTCAGACCTTGTCACAGATGCTGAATCCCTGACCGATGCAGAGATCGCAGCGATAAAGAAGACAGCCCTCGCTCAGCCCATGCTTCTCAGCAGTATGATTGACCAAAAGGGCAGTGTTACCGCAATCAATGTCAATATAATCAAGCCAGACGATGGCAGTTATAACCTGAAGGAGATCAGTGATGCGGCCCTGAACCTCCATCAGCTTATGAAGGATACATATCCATCGCTCGACATCTATCTCACCGGTGGTGTCATGATAGACCTGGCCTTTGGCGATGCTCCTGTAAAAGACATGCGAACGCTTATCCCCGTCATGTTCGGGCTCCTGCTGTTTCTCATTGTTATCTCCCTTCGTTCAATCATGGCAACAGCGGCCACTCTGCTTATTATTATACTTTCTACCATTACTGGTCTTGGTCTAGCCGGGTGGATGGGAATCGTAATAACACCAGCCTCTGCCAACGCGCCAATTATTATTCTGACCCTCGCCGTGGCTGACTCCATTCATATACTGGTTACCATCTTTCACCAGATGAGAATGGGGACAGCAAAAACTGCTGCAATCAAAGAATCCATAAGGGTGAATTTGAAACCCGTACTGATAACAAGCGTCAGTACGGCAATTGGCTTTTTGACCATGAATTTCTCCGATGCGCCACCCTTCAGAGATCTTGGAAATATTGTGGCCATGGGCGTTATGGCAGCTCTGATCTACTCAATTTTCTTTATGCCAGCACTTCTGGCCGTCCTTCCGTTACGAGCCAGACAAAACAGAACGGAACAACACAGGATCTTTGCCCTCCTGGCTGAATTTGTCATCAGACGCCGCACTCCTGTTTTCTGGTCTATGATAGGGATGATTGTTCTCACCAGCAGCGGGATATCAAAAATTTATCTCAATGACGAATTTATAAAATATTTTGATACCAGCTATCCCTTCAGAGTTGCATCTGATTTTGCAGCGGAACACCTGGCAGGACTTGAAATCATTGACTGGAACCTCGATTCCGGCGAAGAAGGCGGGATCAACGACCCCAAATACCTGGAAACAGTGGATGCTTTTGCCAACTGGTTCCGCGCCCAGCCAGAAGTCAGACACGTTTACACCATCACTGATATTATGAAACGTCTCAATCAGAACATGCACGGTGATGATCCTGCATGGTATAAACTTCCTCAGGAAAGGGATCTTGCTGCTCAATATTTGCTTCTCTATGAAATGAACCTGCCTTTCGGTCTTGATCTCAACAATCGTATCAATGTGGATAAATCTGCTATCCGAATGACCGTTGCCACTCCAAATATCGGGACAGCAGCAATTCTTGATCTTGAGCGCCGTGGCCGTGAATGGCTTGATATCAACGCTCCATCCATGACGACTTACGGATCTGGGCTTTCCATTATATTCTCCTTCATTTCAAAGCGAAACATCGATTCCATGCTGAAAGGTTCCGTTATTGCTCTGATTCTTATTTCACTTATCATGATCGTAACATTACGTGATATTAAACTTGGCATTTTAAGCCTGATACCAAACCTTACTCCAGCTTTTATGGCCTTTGGTGCCTGGGGACATATGGTCGGACAGGTCGGCCTAGCCGTCTCAGTTATGATAGCCATGACTCTTGGTATTGTTGTTGACGATACTGTTCATTTTATTTCAAAATATCAGCGTGCCAGGAAAGAACATGGCATGGATGCTGAAGATGCTGTGAGATACGCTTTTAACACCGTAGGGGCCGCAATCTGGGTTACTACCCTGGCCCTGGTCGGCGGTTTTGGTGTACTTTCCTTCTCTGGATTCCAAATCAATGCCCATATGGGTTTGATGACGACAATAACCATTATTTTCGCCATAATTCTCGATTTCTTTTTTCTTCCAACACTCCTCTTAAAACTGGAGAGCACCAGATGATTACTCTCAACTCCCTTTCGATGTATGGTCTTGTCACTGTTCTTCTTTTTTCTCAGTGTTTTCTCATCACCACTGCTTCCTGTGAAACTGCTGAGGAAAAAGGGCTTGCTATTGCCTTGGAGGCTGATCGGCGTGATGATGGTTTTGGTGACTACACTGCAGACATGACGATGACCCTTAAAAACCGACATGGTAAGGAAAGCAAACGACTGATTCGCAGCAAAACGCTTGAGGTACCGGGAGATGGTGATAAAAGCCTTTCCATTTTCGACACTCCCCCCGATGTAAAGGGAACTGCATTTCTTAGTTTTTCTCATAAAATCGGAGATGACGAGCAGTGGTTATATCTTCCTGCCCTTAAACGGGTCAAAAGAATAAACTCCCGCAACAAATCAGGGTCTTTTATGGGCAGCGAATTTGCTTACGAAGATATTGCCAGCCAGGAAACTGAAAAATTCACCTATAAACACCTTCGGGAAGAAGAATATCAGGGGCAACTCTGTTTTGTTGGTGAAAGTTATCCCGTGGATACCAAAAATTCCGGTTACACCAAACGTATTTCATGGGTTGATAAGGCTGAATATCGTCTGCAGAAGGTCGAATTTTACGATCGTAAAAACAGTCTATTAAAAACACTGACAGTGAATGGATACCGCCAGTATCTGGACAAATACTGGCGGCCCGAGAGCATGAACATGGTGAACCATCAAACCGGGAAATCAACCACACTGGTCTGGGATAATTATTTATTCCGCACCGGACTCACAGACAATGACTTCAACTCCACCAGCCTGAAACGTGTCCGCTAAAACAATTCGAATGATGATTCCAGCTGTCTGGAGTTGTCTTGTCCTGACTCTGCTTCTGTTACCATCCCATGCTGCTGGATTTGAAGCCAGGGGAGATCTTTCCGCCCAGGGATTTCTCTTTCTGAAAAATGGTGCCTGGCCTCACCAGGAAAACCAATTCGCATCCCTTGCCGGGAATCTCCAACTGCACCATGAAGCAACCAATACTTTCCAATTCACACTGGATGCGTTTTACCGTATTGACAGTGAAGACAGGGAGAGGACTCACGGGGACCTGCGGCTCGCTGAAATTCTCTACTTTACCGACAACTGGGAGATCACTTTAGGGCTTGGACGGGTTTTTTGGGGTGCCACGGAGTTTGTCCACCTGGTTGACATCATCAATCAGACCGATCAGGTTGAAGCACCAGATGGCGAAGAGAAACTCGGCCAGCCCATGGTACACCTCACTGTTCCTGGTGACTGGGGCGTTTTCGAAGCCTTTCTTCTCCCATGGTTCAGAGAACAAACATTTCCTGGTGAGAAAGGAAGATTCCGAACTCCTCTTCCCGTTGACACGGACCAGACCCTATATGAAAGCGGCGCTGAAGAGCATCACACCGATCTTGCCATACGCTATTCTACAATACTTGGTGATGTAGCAGATTTTGGTATCTACTACTTCAATGGTACAGCACGGGATCCTGTACTGTTATTTTCACAGGAAAACCCCATTAGCCCTGTACTTTTTCCCTTCTATGAACAGATTGGTCAGATTGGTCTTGATCTTCAAATGGTTGCCGGAGAGTGGCTATTCAAGGCAGAGGCCTATTATCGCAGCGGACAGAGCAGATCATACGGTGCTACCACCTTTGGATTTGAATACACTCTTGTTGGAATTGCAGATACTATGATGGATCTTGGACTCATCGGGGAATATGTCTATGATGATCGTGACGATGGCTGGTTACCCACCATCTATGAAAATGACCTTATGGCTGGTCTGCGCCTTGCAATTAATGATATGGATGACTCCAACATCCTGCTTGGAGTCATCCGTGACATCCCCTCAGGCTCCACAACTATTGCTGTAGAAGCAAGTCGTCGAATCGGTGAATCAGTCCGGCTCAACCTGGATGCTTCTTTCTTTATCAACATGGACAGTCAGGATCCCGCATTCAGCTTCGCCAGAGACGATTTCATAAAACTTGAAATACTTTACTACTGGTAAATTTCCCATTTTATCCCCCTCCAGATCCAAAACNAAAAAAAAGACTTGCTGGAAAAGAATAGACAGTAACAGCAAGATAATTGGTGTATTCTATCACTCGAANCACTGTACAATTTCCCGGCACCAGGAGACCATCATCAATAGAGGTTCTGCTCTCCCCCGACCANCACAGCAAGAAAATACAAATTAAATGACTTCAAACAACAAAGGGCTACTCGCAGCANTGGGAGCATTTACAATATGGGGTCTGCTTCCCCTCTACTGGAAGGCACTCTCTTCTGCCATTCCCCTGGANATTATTTGTCACCGCATCACCTGGTCAACAGTTGNNACCCTGCTGCTTTTGGTCATGTGGGGAAAAGTCGGNAAGCTCCGCACAGTTCTCAAGAACAGGAAAATTTTACTGCGCTTTGTTCTCACCTCGCTTCTGCTCTCGACAAACTGGCTTCTATACATATGGGCAGTAAACAACAACTACATCGTTGAATCCAGCCTTGGATACTATATAAACCCATTGATCAATGTCCTGCTGGGGGTCCTTTTCCTTAGAGAACGCCTCCGAGTGCCACAGTGGGTTGCTGTTTTTTTTGCATTTGCCGGGGTGTGCTATCTCACCTTCGGTTATGGCCAGTTCCCATGGATCGCCATTGTCCTCGCAGTGACCTTCGGGTTTTATGGTTTACTGCGTAAAACTGCCAGTATCCCCTCCCTGGAAGGGCTTTGTCTTGAGACTTCCCTCCTCTTTCTCCCGGCATTTCTGTTCCTGCTTTACCTGACCATTCAAGGAGAGTTTGATTTTGTTAAGCAGAGTATTGATGGCAAAATCCTTTTGATCGGTACCGGAATCGTCACCACTATGCCACTCCTTCTTTTTGGCTATGCTGCACAGAAAATTCAACTATCAACACTTGGAGTTGTCCAATACCTCGCCCCAACACTACAACTGAGCATTGGACTCTTTGTTTATAATGAACCTTTCCCCCGAGAACAGATGATTGGCTTTGCACTGGTATGGTGCGGCCTGCTTATTTATGCAACGGAGGGTACTCTCATCCATATTCGAAAAACAAAGAGGAGGCTTTACGCATAGCTGATTATCACTATTCCCTGCCTACAAAACTGAGAAGGGGTTGATCACATGCAGAAAAAAACTCCAACCGGGTGTGGTAAACCACTCGACCTCTCTTGATTCGGCATTTCTCCCTGGTAAACCCTTCGTCCTCGCTGTACATGATTGACGCCCCCACAGCCAATCCCACACACACACCTGTTATTTTTGGTTACTATAAGTCCATATTGGTTTGTTTTTATCTATCATTGGTGTTATCGGATCTAAAGGTGTAATCAGTAGCAAGAATCAAAAGGGGGCTCCAGTAAGCATGAAAACAGTTTCAAAATTCCTCACCACAAAAGACGTGGCCCAGCTTCTCAATGTAAATGAGAAGATGATCTACTCTCTTGTTAACGACAAGGGACTCCCGGCAACAAAAGTTACTGGAAAATGGTTATTTCCGAGAAGACTTGTGGAAGATTGGCTCGATTCACATATCCTTAACTTTAAGTGCTCACACGACACCCTCTCATCCAATAACGGCCTCTTACTTCTTGCCGGAAGCGACGACCCGCTTTTCCAGAAAACGCTTTCCCTTTTTCATAAAAAATACAGTGATACTATTGCCTTTTTTGCAAATCAGGGCAGCATGGGTGGTCTCACCAGCCTGAGAAGAGGTCTCTGCCACATCGGTGTTTGCCATCTCCTAGAAAATGAAGAGAATGAGTACAACTTCAGTTTTGCCGAGCAGGAGCTGGACAAGCCCCCGGTTTTTGTCAATTTCAGTAAGCGTGAACAGGGTATCCTCATCCAAAAAGGAAACCCTAAGGGAATTCACTCAATCAATGATTTCTCCAGAAATGACGTCAGAATCGTTAACCGGCCCTTAAGCACAGGAACAAGACTGCTCCTCGACTATGAGATTTCCAGGTCAAATATCGCTTCAGCTGATATTGATGGCTACGATGTAGAACTCGCACGCCACATAGATGCTGGCCTTGAGGTTTTTTCAGGAAGGGCAGATGCAGCCCCTGCCATCCGCGCTATTGCTGGCATGCTGGGGCTTGATTTTATCCCTCTGCGCTGGGAACGATTCGACTTGCTAATAAATCGAGAACGATTCTTTGAAAAAGGTATTCAACGCTTCATCAGCCTGTTGCATGAAAAGGAGTTCCGTCAATTGGCCAATTCCTTTGAGGGCTATGACGTATCGCTTTGTGGAAAAATGCTTTTCCCAGACAATCTTAACAACGAGGAATGAAAATGGTATCACGAATCACAGCATTGGCAGGGGTCTTAGTTCTCTTATTTGCTATTAACTCAAACAGTATGGCTGAGGACAAGATTTTAAAGATGTCCACCACTACAAGTACCCAGTCATCAGGGCTTTTAGATATCCTTTTACCTGAATTTGAAAAAGCAACAGGTATAAAAGTGAAGGTTATCGCCAAAGGAACAGGGGCAGCCATACGTGATGGTGAGGATGGTAATGTGGATATTATCTTTGTCCATGCCAAGGGACGTGAGCTTGCCTTTGTTAAAGATGGCTTCGGCACTGAACGCTTTCCGGTAATGCATAACGATTTTGTGCTATTAGGTTCGTCAAAAGATCCGGCAGGGATTAAAGATTTCGCTGATATCGCAACTGTTTTTAAAACCATTGCTGAGAAAAAAGCGACCTTCGTCTCCAGGGGAGACGATTCAGGGACCCATACTAAAGAGCAGAAGCTCTGGGCTGACAGTGGCATTACAATGGTTGAAAAGACCCAAAGCATCGTAAAAAAAGGCCAGGAGACAAAAATTACTTCCAACTTTCCAGCAGACTCGGCAAGCTGGTATCTTTCCATTGGCCAGGGAATGGGTAAAGTACTCACCTACGCTGAAGAAAAACAGGCCTACACCCTCTCTGATCGGGGAACGTATATCAAATACAAATACGGCAAAACCCCCGCTCTTGAACTTGATATCCTGAGCCAGGGTGATACAAGACTTGCAAACCCTTATGGTATCATCCCGGTTAACCCGGCAAAACACCCCCATGTAAAAAACGATCTGGCCATGGCTTTTGTTGAATGGATCACCGGACCAGAAGGACAAAAACTTATCGGTGACTATCGTCTCGAAGGAAAACAGCTTTTCTTCCCCGATGCCATCAAATAGAAAAACCTTGCATCATCTCTAAAAATAAGGGAGAAGTGATATTTTGCTTCTCCCTCTTTTTATAGAAACCAGGGGCCTGCAAGTACTATTTTGCCCCCTATGCTTTACCTAATAAACAGCAGTTTACTATTGTTTTCTATCCCATCACAAAAGAACTGAATGGATCTCTTCTTTGACAGTATACAATCTGCAATTGCCCTTCTTCTGACGCGTGACCCTGAGTTACTCAACATAGTCTGGGTATCCGTGAAAGTCAGTGCTTTATCCACAGTTATAGCATCACTTGCAGGTATTCCCGGAGGATTCCTCATTGCCTATTCCGAGTTTTATGGAAAACGGCTGCTCCTTACTTGCCTTAACACCTTACTGGCACTTCCTACGGTGGTTATAGGTCTTCTGGTCTACTCCTTTATTTCACGGCGTGGAATACTCGGACCAATGGAACTTCTCTATACCCAGAAAGCCATAATTATCGGCCAGGTCATTTTAATTGTCCCCCTTATCTGCTCCTTAACCATTGCAGCTATCAGCAGGATAGATACCCGCTATCGGAAAACAGCTCTCACCCTTGGGGCAACACAGAAGCAGATGGCCCTGGTGATCATTAAAGAAGCCCGTTATGGCATTGGCGCTGCTGTTATTGCTGCATTTGGTAGAGTCATAGCCGAAGTTGGAATCAGCATGATGCTTGGAGGAAATGCCAAAGGCTTTACCCGCACCATGACTACAGCCATGGCCCTTGAATATGACAAAGGTGAATTTGTCCTGTCCGTGGCCCTTGGTCTTACACTCATGAGCATAGCTTTTGCAGTAAATATGCTCTTCCATTTTTTTCAGGGAAGGACCAGGGTCGATGCTGTATAAAATCCGTAAAATGACAAAGACTTTTAAGAATCGGACGATCTTAAACCTTGAACAACTCGATATCGAAAAGGGAGAGATCTATGCTCTTGTTGGTGCAAATGGCGCTGGAAAGACAACCCTTCTCAACATCCTGTCATTTCTCGATAAACCCCATACAGGCCAGCTTGATTTTTGTGGAGAACCGGTTCTGTATGGCAATCAGCAACTCCTGAAACTCAGACGCAAGGTTGTCCTCCTTGACCAATACCCCATACTCTTCACAGGACCAGTATGGAAAAATATAGAATTTGGCCTCAAGGTCCGATCCATTCCCAGAGCGCAACGCAAAAAACGTGTTGAGGAAGTCCTCAATCTTGTTGGGATGGGGGATTTTTTCCATGCAGAAGGTCATAAACTCTCCGGTGGAGAGACCAAACGAGTAGCTTTGGCCAGAGCACTGGCAATAGAGCCTGAAGTACTCCTCTGTGATGAACCAACAGCAAATGTGGACGCTGAAAATCAGGCAATCATCCTGAACATTTTACAGCAGATTAACTCTGAGCAAAAAACTTCGATTATCTTTGCCACTCACTACCTCTCCCAGATGCGAAAGCTAGCCAGCCATACCCTTACCCTGGAACATGGTCATCTCTCACAGCAAAAGAAAGAAAATAGCTACATCTGTACCGTGATAACCAGAAAAGAGAATGGACTGCTCTGTTTTCTCAATAACGCAGTTTCTCTTTTTCTTGCCGGGAATAATCATCCAGAAGTAGAAAAAGGTACAAAAATCCACATAGACCCACGCAGAATTTCCATTGGTAAATCAAAAAACAGTCTTGCAGAAAACACACTGCGGGGAGTTGTCGTAAAGATTGAACAGAATAACACTCTCATTGGAATTGACATGGATTGTGGTTTACGAATACGTGTTATATTGACAAAAGACGAATACCGTGACCTTCAGCCACAGGTAGGTGAGAAACTGCAAATAGGTATCCCGGATGAGGCTATAGAGTTCAGCCCCTAATCCGGGAAAATATTGGAAGTGAAAATTAGTCCTGTAAAAGTGCTGCAAGCTCTTCAGGGGTAAGAATGGAGCGTAACCCCTGACTGCGTCGCTTTTCAACATTCCTGAGCAATTCACTAAAATAATCCATTTCGTTTCCAGTACCTGGCTCCTTCAGCCAACTCGCAGCTGCAACTCCCTTCACTCGTGAAAAATGCAGGCTAATCCTGAGATCATCATCCGTTCACAGGAACCCTCCAGATCTCCTCAGCATACTGACGGATTGTACGATCACTGGAAAATTTTCCCATTCTGGCAACATTGAGAATGGATTTTCGCGTCCATTGCTGGTAATCCAGAAAGGCGTCGTTCACTCTACCTTGACATTCCAGATATGACTCCAGGTCAAGCATCAGCAAATAGGGGTCATGATCACTGAGGAGACTGTCAACGAGAGGTCTAAAAAACTCACCATCTCCGCGGCTGAAAGAGCCGTTCTGAATACTGTCCATAACGGCTCCAATCACACTGTTTTCGTCACAGATACTCCGCGGCGAACGACTGACATTCAGGCGTTCATATTCGGCTTCTGCCGCCGTCATTCCAAAAATAAAGATATTCTCTTCACCAACTTCCTCAAGAATCTCAATATTAGCACCATCAAGTGTCCCGATGGTGAGGGCTCCATTGAGCGAAAACTTCATGTTTCCGGTGCCGGAGGCCTCGGTCCCGGCAGTTGAAATCTGTTCGGAGAGATCGGCTGCCGGCATAATCACCTCAGCCTGTGAGACATTGTAGTTAGGGAGAAAAACAACCCGCAGCTTTTCACCAATGCGAGGATCTTTATTCACCACCTCTCCGATGGAAGTAATGAGTTTAACTATCAGCTTGGCCTTCCAGTATGTAGGCGCTGCTTTTCCAGCAAAAATAATACAGCGCGGAACAAGGTTCTCCTCGGGATGCCGTAACATTCTGTGATAGAGAGCTATCACATGCAGGCAATTTAAAAGCTGTCTCTTATACTCATGAATTCTCTTTACCTGTACATCAAACATGGCATGCGGATTTACAACAATTCCGCATTCTTTTTCAATAAGGCTGGCCAGACGCTTCTTATTTCCAAGTTTAACCTCCTGCCATTGTTTGCAAAATTTAGTATCATCTGCAAAATCTTCAAGATCTCTAAGCTTATCGAGATCAGTTACCCAATCGCTGCCAATATGATCACTAATGAGGGTGGAAAGTGCTGGGTTTGCAAGTTTAAGCCAGCGACGTGGAGTAATACCATTTGTCTTCGAATTAAACTTACCCGGATAAAATTCATGAAAGCTTTTAAAAAGATTATTTTTAAGGAGTTTGGTGTGCAGTTCGGCCACACCATTTACTGAATGACTACCAACAATAGCAAGATGGGCCATACGAATTTTCTTAACATCTCCTTCTTCAATAATTGACATGGCCCGGAGACGATTCACATCACCAGGATACTGCATTTTCACAAGATCAAGAAAGTGCTTATTAATCTCAAAAATGATCTCCAGATGTCTGGGGAGAACTTTTCCCATCATCTCTACTGTCCATTTTTCCAACGCTTCAGGCATCAGCGTATGATTAGTGTAGGCAAATGTATGAGTGCAGATATCCCATGCCTTTTCCCAGTTTAATCCTTCAACGTCAAGGAGAAGTCGCATTAATTCCGGAATGGCAATTGCGGGATGAGTATCATTGAGCTGAACGGCAACCCTGTCGCTGAATTTATCAAAATTAGATTTTTCCTTCTTTTTATAACGCCGCATAATATCCTGAAAAGTTGCGGCGACAAAGAAATACTGCTGTTTCAGGCGCAGTTCCTGGCCGGCAAGATTGTGGTCAGGTGGATAAAGTACCTTGGAGATAGTCTCGGAACTGACCTTGGACTGGACTGCACCGATATAGTCTCCCCTGGAAAAGAAATTAAGATCCAACTCCCTTGAGGCACGTGCAGTCCAGAGTCGCATGTTTACCACATGATCATTTTTATACCCTGGAATCATGATATCACAGGGAATGGCCATAACGTCCTCGGTATCGACCCACCGCACCCGGAAGCTGCCGTTTTCATCCTGATAACCGCTCAAGCGTCCGTAAAATTGGACTGAAAAAACCGGTAATTTCCGATCAAATTCCCATGGAGTACCGTGACGCAGCCAGTTATCCGGACTCTCAATCTGATATCCATCAATAAGCTGTTGATAAAAAAGTCCATATTCATAGCGAATACCGTAACCATAGGCTGGAATTTTTAAGGTGGCAATGGAGTCCATAAAACAGGCAGCTAGACGTCCGAGACCACCATTTCCAAGGGCAGCATCCTCCTCTTCTTCGGCAAGATCATTCAGATCAAATCCCAGTTCTTCGACAGCAATTTTGACCTCATTGTATATACCTAGATTAATCATGGCATTACTCAGAGAGCGACCTATGAGAAATTCCAGCGACAGATAATAGACCCGCTTTTTTTCTTTTTCATAATAGGTCTTCTGGGTCTCAATCCACTTTCCCGTCATGATATCACGCATGGTATAGGCAAGAGCCTTATAAATATCACTGTTACCGGCCCGCTCTGGATCACGCCCCTGGAAACTCATGACATGATGCAGAATGTTCTTTTTTAGATCATCAATGGACGTCGGACAAAAAGGTTCCGCACAGACATTAGCTTTTCTTACTTTTCCGGCCATGTATTCACCTATCTAGAATAAATTTATGTGGGGTTTGTATGTAATCAATTCTGTCACGTTTTATTTGTATATGTCAAAATAAAACTCTGATTCATAATGGAAAGAATCTCAACAGAAAGCAACATAAAATAGGGGACCGATGGTGGAAGATCCGATGATGCTGGCATCAATGGCTGACTTTCGATGATAATCGGAAAATTATTTCACCAAAATCCGACATAGTGATAAACTGCAATCAGGTCATCAGATATGACGCCAGAATCACAAATTGCTTTCTATGCATTTTGGTTATACTCAAACCTTCTCAAATGGGATGCCCATGAAGATACGTGCTATCACTCCACAAGAGGCCTATCATCAGTGTAACATTGATGATTTTTCCTTTGAAACGACCACCGAAGTTGAAGAACTCACCCGTTATATCGGTCAGGATCGAGCCCTTGAGGCGATGGAATTCGGCATCTCCATGCGTCACCGTGGTTTTAATCTTTTTGTTATCGGGCCAGAGGGCTCTGGTCGCCACAGTGTTGTTCAAACATTTATCAATCGGAAGGCCTCCGATGAACCATGTCCGGATGACTGGTGTTACGTCTTTAATTTTGAACAGCCCCATAAACCGCTGGCCTTAAAATTACCCCCCAAACAAGGCCCCGTATTCAAACAGGAGATGCATATCCTGATTGATACCCTGAAAACCACCCTTCCCACCATTTTTGAAGGGGATGATTACCGCGTTAAAAAAAGAGCAATCAATGAACACCTGAGGCAGGAAGTTGATGAAATTTATGAGGCCATCATCAAAGAGGGTAAAAAAGAATCCATTGCTGTAATCAGGAATGAACAGGGCATAGTATTCACCCCTCTGGACAACAAGGGGAACCCCATGGATCTCGAAGCATTTCATAAGCTTCCCGCTGAGGAGCAAAACACTTTCGAAGAGAAGATTGAAAAGCTGCATACCTTACTGCAAAATATTATCCATAAAATTGGTACCCTCAACCGTGATGCAAAGGAACAAAAGCGTCAATTAAAAAAAGAAACCGCCAGCCGCTGTGTCGGTCACCATCTCTCCACCCTGAAGGCGAAATACTACGCAGATAAGGGAGCAATTTTTCACTATTTACAATGTGTCGAAAAACAACTCATCGAAAATTCAGATGATTTTCTTGAGCGTCCAGACCCCAGACAGGAAGAGTTTCTTCCATTTATTCATACTCCTCCCTCCTTTGCTCAATATGAAGTCAACGTTCTGATAACCCATGAGAGAAATGGCGCTCCAGTGGTGTATGAAGATCTTCCCACTTACCAGAACCTCCATGGCCGCATAGAACACCAGGCACAGATGGGAATGCTTACAACAAACTTTTCACTTATCATGCCCGGTGCGCTGCATCGAGCCAACGGTGGTTACATCATCATTGATGCCGGGAGACTTCTGTCGCAACCGTTTGCCTATGAAGGGCTCAAACGGACTCTTCGGTCAGGACAGATCCGCATGGAACCCGTTGAGCGCCTCTTTGGCCTGATGAGCACGGTTAGCCTTGAGCCCGAGCCCATTCCACTTGACACGAAGGTTATACTCATCGGCGAACCGATGCTCTACTACCTCCTCTGTGACTATGACCCTGAATTTTCGACACTTTTCAAAGTTCAGGCGGATTTCGAATATGACATGGAGCGTACCACAGTCAGTCAGCAGCGCTACGCAGCACTCATTGCCGGACTTGCCCGTGAAAACAAACTCCTGCCACTGCATAAAACGGCAGTTGCACGCGTGATTGAGGAAGCTGCCAGGGACGCCAATGACTGTCAAAAACTCTCCCTCCATATTAGAAAAATTGCCGATCTGATTAAGGAGGCGGATTATATTGCCAGCAGTAGTGGAAAGGAAAGTATTGAATCACAGGATATTGAAATGGCTGTCACTGCCTCCAGACGACGTGGAGGACGTATCCGCAATCGAATGCTGGAATCCATAGAGGACGGTATCCGTCATATCGCTACAAGTGGCGAAGAAGAGGGGCAGGTAAATGGTCTCTCCGTGGTAGAAATTGGTGGTGATGCCTTTGGTTTTCCCAGTCGCATTACCGCCGTCACTCGAATGGGAAAAGGTGACATTGTCGACATCGAGCGTGAGGCTGATCTGGGTGGCCCTATCCACTCCAAGGGCGTAATGATATTAAGTTCATTCTTAAGTTCCCGTTATGTTCCCGACCTCCCGCTTGGTCTCCAGGCAAGTTTGGTCTTTGAGCAGTCCTATGGCAAAGTAGATGGGGACAGCGCATCCTGTGCAGAGCTCTGCGCTCTGCTCTCTTCACTTGCTGGTGTGGCAGTCAAACAATCTCTTGCCCTTACCGGTTCTGTCAGCCAAAAGGGAGAGCTTCAGCCCGTGGGTGGCCTGAACGAAAAAATCGAAGGATTTTTCGATGTGTGTGCGGCAAGAGGATTGACCGGTGACGAGGGCGTTATTATTCCAGAAAAAAATCTCCGCCATCTGATGCTGAAAAAGGAAGTCGTCAACGCTATTGCCGAGAAAAAGTTTTTCATTTATTTGGCTGCGAATGTGGACGAAGCTCTGTCACTGCTTACAGGACAGGACGCAGGAGAACGTGACAATGAAGGTTTCTATCCGGAAGACTCCATCAACGGCCGAGTTGAAGCTACCCTTACCAACTTTGCCATGGCTCTGCAGGAGTTTGACCAGGGCAAAGAGAACAATGGAAAGGAGACGAAATCTGTAATTATAACAAAATAACAGTACCTGCTTTTTGTCCAGGATACTTCCTTTTTACCTACTCCACAGAACACGAATCGTTTTCTCACCATCACCATAGGCAAATGAAAATTCACCCTGGTAGGCTCGGGATATTGCCTCTCCGATCCGACGGGCAATATGTATACCAGTGGTTGTGATAAGAGTTAATTCATCTTCCTCACTTATATCCATGATTCTTTCCAGTGGGTGCTCACCTTTTTCCTGTTGCTCCACATTACGGATAAGCTGAAATATCTCTTCTGCATGTTTCTTAAGAAAGGATCCTTTAAGCTCAACAATACCTGCCGGATAATTATCACTGATGCGTTGGCAGGCGGGACAGACCACCTTGTTTGCCCTGGCAGGCGGCTCATACCAGGTCCAGCGTCCCTCAATATAGACAGAATCGCACTGAGAACACACAGTTGGTTCTGGCCACTTCCTGCCATCGCTGTAGGTGTCATGTCGTTTTTCCTGCATTAACCTGTCACGTCGTCCGTATTGGCCTTTATCCATCGTTGTTCTCCCTGTAATTTTTATCTTGCCTGTTCATTTCTACCGAGGAGCCTTATACTGTTAATTATATGACAGACAAAAATTCCATGGTAGGTAAAAATGAGCCAAGCACTTTTTAATCGATTATATAAGGATATTTCTCTTCCCCGGCACAACCAGTAATAAAGGGAAAATCACCCTTAGCACATAGCGCAGAAAATCGGTTCCTCTACCAGCTCAGGAGAAAACATGAAACTGGCCCTGCTCGCCCCGCCCCACACCCCCCCAACCTGCCCACCTCTTGGGCCGGCACTTCTTTCTGCCTGTTTGCAAAAAAAACTGCCAGATGCTGAGATCTCAGTCTTTGATCTTAACCTTGATTATTACCTGAATGCATTTGATGCGATCCGGGGAAGAAACTTTGGACTCAGAATCTATAAGTGGGATGAAGAGACAACCGCATCTCATCTTGGTCGGGCGGTTTCCTTCTTCAATAATTGGGATCCAGCAGATACAGATCTGAAAGAGTACCATCATTGGGCTACGATTTTTTTAAGTTTTGAAAACATTTTCAACGCTTTTATGGCTGAAATGGCAGAAAAGATCTTGAGCAGCCAAACCGTTCCCCAAAGAATAGTAATCTTTTTTGAAAACCTCATTCAGCCAGTACTTATAGCGAAACCTGATTTGATCGGCTTTTCAATTCTCTACCAGCACCAGATCGTCTTTGCAGCTCTACTGGCCAAGCTGATTAAAAAGCAAAGTAACGCAAAAATTGTTGTTGGCGGGGCGGCAATCAGCGTCATGGGCACACCGGCAAAACTCCTTCATTCTGCCATTAGCAGCAAGAAAAACAATTCTCCCGATATCTTTTTGAAAGATTATTTTGATTATCTGCTGCCGGGAGAAGGAGAAAGTGGCCTCTATTCTCTCTGCCAGACAAACAGTTCTGCTGATCTTGCCGACGTGCCAAATCTGATTTTTTTCAATTCCAACACGCTGCAGATTAATCCCCCAGCTATACACGTACTGGAAACGCTTCCCCACCCTGATTTCTCTCACTTCAAACTGGGTGATTACCTGACCCCGGAACCAGTACTGCCTCTTATGACTTCACGCGGTTGTCCCTGGGGGAAATGCACCTTCTGTACCCATCATCACAGCTATCTTAACTACCGCACTCGGAAAATCAGGGACTGTGTCGAGGAAATAAAACTTATCCAGAAACAATATGACTGCAATGTCTTTTATTTCTACGATGAGATGATCTCGGCTACACGCCTCAAACAACTTGCAGAACAGATAATTGAACAGGGCATTACCATACATTATGGTGCCTATGCAAAACCGCTCAAATCATTCACCCCTGATCTCTGCCACCTCATACAACGATCGGGTTGCCGGGTACTTCAGTGGGGAGTGGAAACTGGCAGTCAAAGGGTTCTTAATTTGATGGAGAAGGGAACTAAAATTCATGAGGTTGAAAATGTCCTCAACAATTCTGCTCAGGCGGGGATATACAACCTGGTGTTTGTTCTTTTCGGCTTTCCAACGGAAACAACCGAAGAACTACAACAAACCCTGACATTTCTTGAGTGTAACAGGGACAATATCCACGTTTTAAGTAGCGGAACATTTGTTCTGACCGAAGGATCGCAGGTTCACCGGGAACCAGAAAACTTTTCCATAACGAAGATATGGGAACGTAACGAATCATCCATACTCTATCCGGTGCTGGATTATACGGTCAGCCAGGGCATGACATCACAAGAGGTCCAGCAGCATTTTTCTAATAACAGGACATTTTTAAACACTGTTTCTCTTTCAAGCCGCTTTGGAGCCTACCGAGAACACTTTCTTCTTTTTGCCACAACAAAGGATTAAAGCTGTAGACTAGCGATCTGATCTTCTTTTCTCTGCCCGGGATCGGAACTCTTTTAAGAACAACCACCCGTAATCACAGGCCGCTACGCCGCTCAACAGTGCTGCAAATGCAAGAGCAAGGTAAATTCCGCCGGGAAACAAAAGGACGGCAATAAAAAAGAAAAACTGGCCAAATGTAGCCGCCTTGCCGGATAACCTTGCATCCATTTTTTTGAATGAATCCCATGATCGTATGGTCAATGCATAGACAGCCGTACAGACTACCAGCATATCACGTGCCAGCAGAACCAAAAGCCACCAGGAAGAAAATTTTCCCGCAGCAACAAAACTACTTAGAACACAGAGAACAAAAAGTTTATCGGCAATCGCATCGAGCAAACCACCTTGCCAACTCTGTACCTGCCAATGCCTTGCCACCCAACCGTCAAGAATATCACTCAAACCACTTCCAAGAATCAGCCATATCCACCATTGTTCTGGAGAAAAGGGGAACAGGCAGGCGAGAAATATTCGGCCGGTCGACAGACTATTGGGTACATAGCGAACGAAACCTTTTTTCTTCATATCCATTATAAAATATTTGACTTATTATTATTGAAACGCCCGAATCATCAGGGCAAGACCACTACTCCAATCAGGCAACTACTCTTTAGAAAGACATTTTGCTTTCCATCAATTGACTAATTCGGCCATGGATTGAAACCACCGCTGTATCTACTTTTAAAATCCTCCTGCCAATTGAAAAAGATTGCAGGCCCCTATTGAGGAATTTTTCAACTTCAAAATCAACCCAGCCCCCCTCGGGCCCCACTGCATATAGAACTTTCCCATAATCTTCTACCAGACAGTGGGAAAGGCTTTTGTCTGAATTGGGATGTGCAAGCACCAGAGAACTGTAGTTACCACAGATTTTCGGAAGATAATCTTCTACAAAGGGGCGAAAATGCCGATACATCCGAATGTCAGGTAAGCGGGTATCCACAGCCTGCTCGAGACCATGAATCAAGTGGGGGCGATATTCCTCTTCTTTCAGTATTCCAGCATCCCAAAAACTCTTTTCCACCCGGTTGGCGTTAATCAGATAAATCGTCCCAACACCTAATGCTGTCACCTGAGTCAGGATTCTTTTCAACATAATGGGGCGTGGCAGAGCAAGGAGTAGATCAATGGCGGGTTGGGAAACCGGACTATCGGACAGAGTCACTGCGAGTTCGACAATAAAGGGATATTTACGGTGTATTGTCAGCACATTTCCTGTCCCCATCGCTCCATTAACTTCGCCCACACGTACAGAGTCCCCCACTTCACTCTGCAAAATCTTTACAATATGCTTTGCCCGATGATCATTAAAAATGACATGATTATCGGGTGTAAGCTCTTCTTTTTCAAATAAAATTATATTCATTCAACACATCATTAAAAATGGACAAACCAGCGTATATACAGGCGCTCCGGGGTATTCTCATAGCGTGAATCCCCTGAGCCATGATAGAAAAAAGCCCCACCACTGAGAGTCATTTCATCACTCAGGCTGTACTCCACAGCCGGTGAAACAAAACCAGAGCCATCATCAAGATCTGTTACAGTCGTCAGAAAACAGGACCAGAGCATTGTCGGCTGAAAACTGACCGAGAGACCAAGTTCATCGTGACGAGACACATCAACATAATGATATTCTCCAGTAAGAACCAAAGAGTTCGCAAAACCATAATCTGCACCGAATATAAACTCAGTATGACGCTCCCCGGTTTTACGATTATGGAAGCTCCCCCCTTCACTGCGGAGTTCTATACCGGTACCAGCAAACTCCCCTTCAGCTTCCCAGCCGATGATATCAAGGTTTTCATCCTCATCCCACTCTCCTACCAATGCCAGATCAGCAAAATCAAGATACCCTTTCAGCCGAATAGCTCCCTTCCCCCTGGCAAGGGTCGCGTTAACACTCGACAGGCGACTCAAGGCATACTCGTAATGAACACTATTGGTTCCTGGACGCTCATTTGGTTCAATTGACTCGATATCAATGGGATTAAAGACATCGATTGGGTTCCAGAATCGGCCAACACCCAGTGGTATCCGCTGCTTTCCCACAACCCAGAAATGTTTAGCCCCCTTATATTCAAGAAAAGCGCGATAAACTGATGTTTTATTGGTGAGGCTGCCGGGGGTTTCAGTATACAGATTTTCATTATCCAGTATCAAGGTGCCAAGAATCTCTGGATACTCTTCATGCTCCAGGGTGAGTTCTCCTCGAAGACGATTATAATCAAAAAGCTGATACAAATCGTCGTAACCTGGCATATGGGTGTTTTCCATTGAAAAACCCGGGACGATACCCAGGCAGGTAACCACCATATATCTGAATCTATTCTTCACAAACATTTGAAACAAGTTTGCCATCTTTCAGCACCACGGAACGTCTGGCTTTGGCTATAACCATTGGATCGTGAGAGGAAAAAATAATAGTTACTCCTTCATCACGGTTGAGTTTTTCCATCATATCGATAAGTGATACTGCTGTTTTGGAATCAAGGTTTGCCGTCGGCTCATCGGCAAGCACAAGTTTGGGAGTGGAAGCCACAGCACGGGCAACGGCAACACGCTGCTGCTGTCCGCCACTTAACTGATGGGGCAACTTATCGAGCAATGTTTCAATACCAAGCTTTTCCGCTATGGCAAGGCTTCTCGACGCACATTTTTCATTATCCATACCCTGAAGTTTCATCACGTATTCGATATTTTCGCGGGCAGTGAAAACAGGCAGGAGATTGTAGGCCTGAAAGACAAAACCGATATGATCACGTCTTATCCTTGAAAGATCCGTTTCGGATAAATTCGTTAATTCAATACCATCAAGGAATATCTTCCCGTCACTGGGCAGATCAAGGCCACCGATGATGTTTAAAAGAGTCGTTTTACCACTTCCTGAAGGCCCTGAAATAACAACAAATTCACCTTCCCTGATCACAAGATTGATCGTATCAAGGGCCCGGACCGTTACCTCTTTATCCGGCTGAAAGCGTTTACTGATCTTTTCTACAACAAGAAATTCACTCATAGTGTTATTATCGTTTTTAGCGTTTTTCAGACTTCATTTATAATTTCAATGGGCTTTCTTTTCCGAAGGATCCGTAATGGAAAGTATCCACTGATCAGGGTTGCAATAATTACGGCAGTAAAGGCTGTTACAAAATACTCTGGACGTATAATTGCATACGTTACCGCATCCATACCAAACTCTTCAAAAGCATCACTGAAAAGGGTAAGATCAAGTCCGTGTATTTTAAAGTACCAAAGGCTCAATCCTCCACAAAGTGAGCCGGCCATAAAGCCTGACACCCCTAAACACAGGGATTCAGCCAGGACTACGGTTCGTATCTGGCCAAACTCCGTACCTATGGCCAGCATTATTCCAAACTCCCTTATTCGCTCAAGAACTGACACCAGTATCACCCCAAAGATACCAAGTCCTGCTACACCGAAAATCATCAGAGACACAACCAGACTGAACCCTCTCATCATGACACGGGACTGCATAAGTGCCGGATACATCTCATCCCATCGTAAAATTTCAAGATCCGGCAAAATATCCTGGAGACTGCTCTGCATGTCTGAAATATGTTTATCATCCAGCATCATAATAGAAACCTGGGTGAGACCATGGACCACACCCAGAAATTTCCTGGCAATGTTGATATCTATAAAAACTCCGCTCTCATCAAGCCCCATGTTATTTGTTTTGAGGATTCCACTCACATGCAAGGCAATCGAGGTCACTTCAGAGTTTAGATCCTGGGCTGACAGAATGATCTTACTGCCGATATCCACCTGCAGCCTCTCGGCGAGCTTAAAACCAATGATGGCTCCCTTGCCACTTTGTCCAAATCCATACTTTCCCTGGATAAGATAGTTCTGGAGATTACCGTGGATTTCCTCACGTTTCGGATCTATCCCGGTAATAATTGTGTTTCGTGAATAATGTGCCGTGGCAATCAGTCCCTCCTGGTTCAGCCTTCCCACCCAACTGGCAACTCCTGAATCATGATCCAGCAAGGTTGCCAATTTAGTGGAATTGAGTCCACCACCCTGAATCCGTTTATCCAGTGCAGGATCGAGTCGATATCCATGGCCAAAGAGCGACAGGTGCCCTGAATCACTGCGAATAGCATTGGAAATCATCTGTTCCGTCATCCCGTCATAAATCCCCTGCATAAGAAGAAGCCCCCAGAGGCTCACACATATCATTAAGACCACCATCATGGACCGCGTAGTCCGGCGAATGAGCGAGGCCCATGCCATTCTCAGAACCATTCTATACATGATGGATGGCCTCAATTGGCTGATACCTGTTGACTTTCAGAATCGGGTACAGCGTGGACAGCAATAACAGAATAAACATTATCAGCATATCACGAACAATTGTCACCGGTTCAAAAGCTGTGGGGATAGCAGATGCCGCAAGGCCATACTGCTTAAACTGCTCTTCCATGCCTGAAAAAACCATTGGGTGGAGGTAAAAATAATACGCAAAGACTGCACCCAGCAACCCACCGGCGCATACACTGAGAAACCCGAGTATTGATGATTCGAGAATCAGAATAGTTAAAATTTGTCCAGGAGTGGTGCCAATTGCTCGCATAATACCTATTTCCCTCAGGCGTGCATACACCACAAGTAGGGTATAGATCATTATAACAAAAAAGATTGCGGTGAAAATAATAGCCAGAGTGATATAACCAAAGACAGAGTCCAGTTTCATCGACTTCAGAAGTGCTGCCATGGTTTGCTGCCAGCTGGCAGTCTGATACTCCACTCCGACCACTTCTTCTATGGCTGCTGCCAGTGTTTCCGATTTTTCCAGATTCTCTGGAAGTACAATTCCATGGGTAGCCATATTATCAGATGCCATGATCATGTCAAAATAGGGTTTTGCAAGAAATGCACTGCTGGCATCAAATTCATAGAGTCCCGTTTGAAATATTCCTTTCACCACAAGCCTGTCAGCAGCAAAAGAATAGTCTGCACCATTGCCGATAAAAACTACCTCATCTCCAACCCCCACATTGAGACGCAATGCCAGTTCCTGCCCGATATAAAGCTTGTTAGTATCATTTTGAGTCAGATAATTCCCAGCGGTAAGTGATGCATGGAGACGTGAAATACTCCGCTCCTTTTCAGGATCTATCCCGGTAAGCATACCACCAACTGCTTTTTCTCCGACAGAATAGAGAACGAAGGATTCGAAACGGGGACTGAAGAGCTGCACGCCCTGAACTGCTTCAACATGCGATTGCAATGTCTCCACGTCAAAGAGAAGGTGATCAAAGCTTGGGTTTTCTCTGAATTTGGCCCCTGTTATCTGAATATATCCGGAATAAATTTCAACACCATTTTTAATCATCTGCTGATGAGACCCATCCATCCATGCTGAAGAAAACACCAGCAGGGCTGTGCTCACAGCACCGAGTAACATTGTGATGATCGATCGTTTCCTGTGGGTAATAACATTGCGAAATGCGATATTAAGAAGCATCATAGAAATACTTAAGAGCTTATTTTGAGAATCGTTTTAAGGCACGCTTAGTGAAATAGTCCTCATCAACTTCACTGTCGAACACAGCACTGGAGACGCTGATGCGGGTTTCGTGGCCCTCCTTATCAGCACTTTTCGGTGTCATAATCCAGAGTGCCGGATAAAAACGGTCTCCATAGGATTGCACGTCTTTATATACAAGTTCCCGAACAAGATCTAACTCCTCACTAAAATAAAGAACCTTCGTCGGGAGGTAATATTCCTTGGAAACTGACATACGAATTTTCCCCCACACCACAGCAGCATCAGGTTTTGGGTGCAGATCCACAGTATATTCCCTGTCAGTCTCCGAGATCAGCGAGTGGCTGTAGTCATCATATAAAGAACTTTCCTTCACAAGATCGTCATTACTGAAATCACTCCCCATCCAGCTTTGCAGCATCATGGATGCGGGAATTTTTATTACTTTCTCGATGCGTGGCACATATTGCCACATACTGTTATCAACCTTAAGAAAGGTTATTCCAGCATCTTTTCCTGGATACAATACCTTGATAAACGATTTTTTCTGACCAATGGAATAGCTCTCCATCTTCATCGTTCTCTCGGTGCGTCGTGTTTTTACAGTCATACTGATCTCCATGACCGCGCTCTTTCCGTTAAGATTATCAACCACTTTCTTTATTACATCCTCAACACTTTCTGCACTGCACTCAGCAGCAAACAACAAAACGACCCCTGCAAAAAAAATTGCTTTTACATGCAAATGATCCGCCCTAAGAAATCGCATGAACAAACTCCATTTTACAATTTATTGATTGCATAAAATATCTCTATACTCTCTGTATCATATCCATTCAGTGAAACGAATGGTAGGTATTTGATTCATAAAACAAGGAAATATCATCTTCTTAAGATGTAACTATTCTATACATTTTCTTAAATCTTCTTTGACTTTCCCCGACCTCATTCAGTACACTGAAGTACATGAATTCTTAATCCCTAACCTTCTATTTCAACGCCTCCCCTGACCCGAAAGGCACAGAATGAAACAAAAATATCACTTCACAAAGCTCTTCCAATTATGGGGTATCCTCTTACTCCTTGGAATAGCTCTGAGTATAACAGCCATTGATATTTTCGTATCATATCGAAGCTTTAAACTTAACTCTGAAAAAATGCGGGCAGATTATATCGACAGTCAAAAACAGACTGTGAGACAAGAGGTCCTTAAGGTTGTTCAATTAATTTCTCACGACAAAGAGCAAAGTGTTGCCCTTACTAAAAAACTCCTAAAATCAAGAGTCCACGAAGCCTCTGCCATAGCGCACAATATATACGAACAAAATAAAGCAGTTAAAAACAGAGCCGAAATAAGGACAATGATTATTGATGCGCTACGGCCAGTCCGTTTCAACGACGGAAATGGTTATTACTTTATGACGGATTTTGATGGCACTGGAGTTCTTTTTGCGCACAGACCAGAACTTGAGAACAAAAACCTTCTGGGCATACAAGACAGCCATGGCAAATATGTGATACGGGACATGATAGAAATTGCCCGTACTTCCGGGGAGGGATCGTATCAGTACAACTGGACGAAACCGGACAAAAAAGGAGAATATTTTCGAAAAATTTCTTTTTTCACCAAAATTGAACCCTTTGACTGTCTTGTCGGTGCAGGTTTCTATGTCGATGACATGGAAGAAAAGATCAAAGAAGAACTTCTTGAAAGAATAAGCAGGATACGATTTGGGAAAGAAGGGTACGTTTTTATAAACAGATTTAACGGAGACGCCTTAGTCTCAAACGGAAAACGCTACTCAGGATCTCAAAAACTCTGGGAAGTGTTCAATAAATTCCCCGAGAAAATGAAAGATATTTTTTCCAAAGAACACGCTGCCGCATTGACGTCCGACGGTGATTTCATCTACTACACCTTCCAAAAATTAAACAACATGAATGTGGAATCTCCAAAAGCCTCATTTATCTATGGAATCCCTGATTTACAATGGCTTATTGGTGCCGGATTCTATCTTGATGATGTGGAAATTGATATTACTCTGCTGCAAAGTGAGCTTACAAAGCAGATCAAAACAAAAGTATTTTTTTCAACGCTCATTACCGCAGTCATCCTCACCTTTTTTCTCTTCATGTTCCGCTGGAGGACGCGACGATTAAATAAAGATATTGATCTCTTTGTTTCGTTTTTTAATCAACCCATCTCAATGAACAAAACAATCGATCAGAATTCTATCCAATTCCATGAATTTGATCAGATGGCCAGAAACATCAACACGCTGTTCCTGGATAAGCTTCTGACTCAGCAAAAACTGCATAGGGAAGAAATGGCACTTATGCAGACCGAAGCAAAGTATCGCAACACCATGGACTCCACATTAATTGGGGTTTACATCATTCAGGATTTTATTTTTCAATATGTGAATCCCACTTTGGCTGTCATGTTCGGATACACAGTTGAAGAGATGGAAGGTAAAATTTCTCCACTTGATCTGGTCGTTTCTGAACAACGGGATTTCGTTAAAAAAAATCTCATTCGCCGTGCCACAGGAGAGTTGAAGCATGCCTACGACGTCAAATGCGTACGTCGTAATGGTGAAGTTTTTGATGCCATGGCCCTCGGTGCTGCAACTATCCACGAAGGAAAACCAGCTTTAGTTGGCACACTGATCGATATTACCGAGCGAAAAGCTGCTGAAGAGAAGCTCAGAAAAAGTGAAAACCGTGCCACAGCCCTGCTCGAAGCTATCCCCGACCTGGTCTTCAGGATGAACAGGCAGGGGGAATACATAGATTTCAAAGCCGACCCTTCTGAACTCTATATACAGCCTTCCGAAAGTATTATCGGTAAAAACAGCGCAGAGATCCTGCCTCCAGATCTGGCTACTTTGATAGATACAAATCTTAAAAGCACCCTTTCCTCAGGAAAAATGCACACCTTTGAATATCGGCTTAATATTCCTGAAAAAGGCCTGCTCGATTTTGAAGCCCGAATGGTGAAAAGCGGCGACAATGAAATAACATACATTGTCCGAAACATAACGGAACTGAAAAAGATACAGGCAGAAAAAACTGTCCTCGAGAAAGAACTCAACCAGTCAAAAAGAATGGAATCCATAGGTCTGATGGCCGGTGGTGTGGCTCACGATCTCAACAATATTCTCGCTGGGATTATCGGGTATCCCGAGTTAATACTGGAAAAACTCTCACCTGAGGATAATGCATTACGACCTCAGATTACAGCCATCCAGGAATCGGGAAAACGTGCCGCAGCAGTTGTTGACGATCTGCTCACCGTTGCAAGAGGCGCTGCAAGCACCAGGGAAATTCATGAGCTTGACTCTTTGGTTGTGGAATATCTGGACTCTCTCGAATGCGCCAAAATACAATCACTCCATCCCCAGGTAGTTATCAAACATCAACTCGACGCCAGTGGTGTCACTATCTCCTGTTCACAGGTTCATATAAAGAAATGTCTGATGAATCTCGTAACCAATGGGGTAGAGGCAATTGAGGGTTCGGGTACCGTTACCATTTCCACCCGTACCCATATACGAAACAGCAACGTGATCTCGGAAAGTGACATTGAACCAGGCGAATATGTAGTACTCGGAGTACAGGATAATGGTCCTGGCATCGCCAAGGAAGATCTGGAACATATTTTTGAGCCTTTTTACTCGAAGAAGACCATGGCCAGGAGTGGCACCGGCCTTGGACTCACAGTAGTCTGGAATACTGTACAGGATCATCGTGGCAGAATATTCGTTGAAAGCAATGACGGGGGAACCTTGTTTCAGATCTATTTTCCTATCTGCCATGAGAAAAACAAAGCTCTTCACCTCGCAGATACGGACTTCCCTTTCATAGGTAATGGTGAGCATATTCTGATTGTCGATGATGAACCGGTTTTACGGGATATTGCCGCTAAAATGCTTGAAGCCATTGGCTACACTGTTGACTCCGTTTCCAGTGGAGAAGCCGCTATTGAATTTGTCAAGGCCACCTCCGTTGATCTCCTTTTTATTGATATGCTGATGGAACCCGGCATCAATGGCTACCAGACATACAAGGAAATACTCAACCGCAATCCCGGACAAAAGGCCGTAATTGCAAGTGGTTTCTCTGAAAGCATCGATGTTAAAGCGGCCCTGAAGCTCGGAGCCAAGGGGTTCATAAAAAAACCTTATTCAATGGAGCAGCTCGGACGGGTCATCAAGGAAGCAATAAACACATAATTTTTCCTGACATTCCCTCTTTTTCTGTTTACGAAAGATCAGCACAGTGGCAATATCTGTCCTGCTTGACTCATCGCATAATCGTATCCGGGATACCACTACTTTTTTATCCTAACCAAACCTAACTGGTTTCAGGCACCAATGATAATTCTTTACACATTACTCCAGCTTCTGTTGTTGCCAATTTTCTTCCTTCCCCTGATGACTGTTATCCTGATTGTCCCCAAGTACCGGATGCGGACATTGCATCGGTTTGGATTTGGGTTAAAGGCTGCCAAACAAAAGAACACAGGGAAAACAATCTGGATCCATGCGCTGTCTGTCGGAGAAGTCACCTCGGCACTTCCACTAATTTCCGGACTTCGCAGAGAGATGCCCGACGCTGAGCTGGTTTTTTCGGCTGCAACCCGCTCAGGTTCCGGAGTGGCCGAGAAACTCCTTCACGATAAAGTTGACCGTTTTATTCCCTTTCCTTTTGATTTTCTCCCCATCGTCAACCGATTTATACGTATGGTACAACCGGACCTCTTCATTCTTATAGAAACTGACTTCTGGCCAGCAATACTCTCTTCTCTGAAAAAACAGGGGATCCCCTCCCTTCTGGTCAATGGTCGGATTTCAAAAAAATCCATGNACTCTTACAACCGATTCCCGTTTTTCTTCATACCCCTGTTTNCCAGTTTCAGGACCCTCTCCATGCAGACTGAAAATGATAAAGACAATCTTATCGCATTGGGTGTTGATCATAGACAGATAGAGACTCTTGGTAACCTCAAATACGACACGGCCCTCTACTCATCATCGTCGCGGAAACAGAAAATCTCTTTTAGCCTGCCAGCCTATGATTTTTTACTGGTTGCGGGGTCTACTCACGAAGGAGAAGAAGAGATACTGCTGAAAAGTTTTAAAGCGTTTAAAGAAAAATATCCTCTAAGCTATATGGTCATCGCTCCACGCCATACTACCCGCGGAAAAGAAATCCAGGCCCTTGCCGCCGCATTAGAGCTCCAGGCCAACCGGCGTAGTCAGATAAATGCCGGAGGCCGAGATATCCTTATTCTGGACACCATCGGTGAGTTGAATACCATCTACAGTCACGCAGATATTGCCTTTGTCGGCGGAAGTCTGGTTGCAAAGGGCGGGCACAACCCCATAGAACCTTCAATCTTTGCAGTCCCCGTCCTTTTTGGCCCTCATATGGAAGATTTTTCCGAGGTTAGTGAACAACTCCTCCAGGCAGGCGGTGCATTTACCGTTTCAGATCACCAGGAACTAACCACAATCCTGTACAAACTCTGTGATGACAGCAGATTGTTGCGTGAGACCGGAAAAGCAGCACAGTCATTTGTTAAAAGCCAGCAGGGAGTTATCAAACGACACCTCAACCTCATACAAAAAATGCTGTGAAACGTTTTGGGGTGCTCCTCAGNCACTACCTCCTTATAGCTCTGAGCCTTGCATTTCTTACAGGAATCATCCTTCAGAATGCGTGCCCGTCTATACCTCCACCCCCCGTTCTCCTCTGTTCATTTCTGATTTCACTCATTTTATTATTCGGACACCGGAAAACACACAGAATCTGTGTTCCGGCTCTCCTTCTTCTGGCTGGTCTTCTCGGTTTTCTTCATGCAGCAAACAGTGCAAAGCAATCTCTTCACGAGACAACTATCGCCAGCCGCATCACCGGGGAGGAGGATACGGTTCTTATCGGCACCTTGCATAAAATGCCCCTCTTTGATGGTAAAAAAAGTACCATAATCATCAAAAGCCACTATCTACGGCTCAAGGATGAAAAAGCTTTTTCTCAAGTTAAGGGCCTTATCCAACTACGTCTGAAGGATAGGTGGCCGGCCTCATTTCTGCCAGGGGACGAACTTGTCATTCGAACCCGTCTTTCAAGGCCCTATCGATTTGGCAACCCGGGTGGATTTAACTATCCCGCCTTTCTCGATGCCAAAAATATTCGAACTGTCGGTAGAATCAGTTCTCCGGCACACATTCACCCACTTGATCATACTCAATCACTGTTTCACCGCATACGTTACCTCCCCGAGAGAATGCGCCTTTTACTTAANCAGAAAATAGACAACATTCTCCCACCACAGCAGGCGGCGATGTATCGCGCCCTACTTATTGGTGACAGATCGGGTCTCAACAGGGAACAGTTGGAATCCTTCAAAGCCTCCGGTGTTTTTCATATTTTAGCAATTTCAGGGTTACATTTGTCCATCGTAGCATCGGTTCTTTTTGTAACGTTTTATTGGCTGGCAAGGCGTTCAAGCTTTCTCATGCTCCGAATCTCCTGTAAAAAAATGGCTCTGCTCGCGACCATCCCACCACTTTTTTGTTATGCTCTGCTTGCAGGATTTCAGACTCCTGTCCTTCGCTCTCTCATCATGGTCGTTATTTTCATCCTGTCCTTCTGCATCCAAAGACAGCGATCACCATTCACCACCCTCTCCTTTGCAGCACTTGTGATTCTCCTTATACATCCGGGAACACTGTTCACCGTTTCCTTTCAACTTTCCTTTGCTGCAGTTGCCTCATTACTTCTCATCTTTCCAAGACTCAGTAGTATTGTGCAGCGAAACACTACTACCGGCAACAGCGATAAAAAAACGAATTTTTTCATGGTCCTGTTTAAATGGACGTCTGCTGCAATACTTGTCTCAGTCGTGGCCACCGTCGGTACGGCCCCGCTCCTCATTAACAGTTTCAATCGACTTTCAACCGTTGGACCAATAGCCAATCTGTTGATAGAACCTTTGCTCTGCTTCTGGACTCTCCCCATCGGCTTACTCGCCCTTTCGCTGCTCTTTATCAATCCCTCTCTTGGAGAATGGCTTTTACACACCGGAGGAATTGGTATTAGCGCAGCTACAGCAATCGCAGACTTTCTGGCGGCTCAAAACTATTCCACACTCTGGTTTGCCACTCCAGCACCTACACTTATTATTCTCTATTACCTGGCCCTACTCCTTTACTTTATAAAATTTTTCAGAAAAACTAGTCTGTTGCTGTTGAGTATAGTCTGTTGCCTTTTCTTTTTTCCACCACAGTCATTTTTTGCGAAATACTCTAAAGAATCTGAATTAGTATTTTTGGATGTTGGCCAGGGCAGTTCAACTCTTTTGAGTTTTCCTGGAGGACGGAGGATACTTATTGATGGCGGAGGAAGCTCTTCTGAAAAATTCAACGTGGGCGAAAGTATCATTGCTCCCTATCTGTGGAACAAGGGAATCACCACTCTTGATGCCGTTGTTATTACGCATCCGGATTCGGATCATTACAACGGTATCCCATTTATCCTGAATCGATTCAGACCGCCAATCCTGTGGATCAATGGAAGCGATGGGCATGAACAAACATATCAAGATTTACTGACACTGGCAGAGGAACTCAAGATACGGGTAAAAAAACCGGAGGAGAATCAGATACTGCTTGCAGCAAAGGGGGCAGTATTGGAGAACATCACATATCCCTTACATACTGAAAGTGAAAATTATGCAACTGGAAATCGAATCAGTTCAAATGATGACAGCCTGATTCTCAAATTCACGGCATCAAATAAGAAATTATCATGTCTCTTCCCGGGAGATATCAGCAGCAAGGTTGAAAAAGAACTTGTCGAGAATGTCGAGGGGAACAGGTTACAATCGTCCTTTTTACTGTCTCCACACCATGGCTCTAAGACATCAAACTCACAACTTTTCCTAAAGAATGTAAATCCTTGGCACATAGTAGTCTCTGCAGGAAGTTTTCGTCCATTACTGTTCCCTTCTCCACAACTCAGAAGGTATTGTAAAGAAAATGATATTCAGCTGTTAAATACTGCAGAAACCGGTGCCCTCACCATTAGAACAGATGGTGCAAACACAACTATCCATCGTTTCATTTCAGACGCAAACTAGCCATAATCATACCAGAGTTTTCTGTTCCGACACCAGCATTGTGTTATTTTTCGTACTGAGGATTCCCAATATATGTATCAAAATTATTGGTATAATCAGAAAAATGCTCATCAAGCATTTTCTTGTATTCTGCCACAAAATATTCCATGGCATCTTCTTTACGTGATGAGAATTGTTCTGCTGAATCTGAAGCTGATGCAACAAGGAAAGTATTAAAACGGGCTGCAGCATACAAAAATGCAGCACTTACTTTTCCCTGCTCAACTTTGCCACTCTGCCCATTAGCTACGGCAATAAAGGCATCAGCCATCTCATAAAATTCTTTATCTTTTTCTGTATTATCGCTCATTTTGTATCCTCTTTATGTTTATTCACTCTTCTTAATCACCCGCCATGCACACATCATTACGATTTAGATGCCTTACCCCTGCAAGAAACAGAACAGCAACACCCATCCCAAATCCTCCAAGAAACAGCATATTTGACGAGGGGATACAGAGACGATCAAAAAAGGTAAACACCTGACCTGCCACCAACATTCCGGAAAAAGAACAGAAGTTGGAAGCAGAAATCACTTTGCCCTTTTCATGACCTCCGGGGCGAACCTGAATGCAAGTAGTGAGGGGGATAAGAAAAATACCACCGCAAATTCCTGCTCCGGCAAGGGACGTCAGTAAAAGCTGCCACTGAAAATTACAATCAGCAGCAGCCACTGCACCCGCAACAACCAGACAGAGTCCCATGCCAAAACTTGCAGGAGCCAAAACCTGAGTCCAACGATCTGGAGTCGTTATTCGCGCTGCTGTCAATGCACCGATACATACTCCTGACATTAGAGCTACAGAAAGGAGGCTGGTTGCCGTAGCAGACATTTGAAGCTCACTGATTCCCATGGTATTAATCACCATAACAGCCAGCAGACTGAAAAAGTAAAAGAAGCTATCTCCAATTACTGCCAGCAAAAGGGGCGGATCGTGACGCAGATTAATACTGTCTTTAAACGATACCAGGGGGCCGGACCAGGGAAAAGGAATCTGCTTGTGTGTAGACGCGACTCCCTGTATCCCAAAAGAGCTTATCACCCCGGAAAAAGCGACAAAAAGCACAACGGTAGCAACGAGAAGACGACCAAAGGGGATTTCAGTTGCCAGCCACCGTTGGTCAAGGGCAATTCCAGCAGTAGCCATGCCAAGGAGAATGGCCGATGTGGTGACCAGTTTCAAAAAGGCATTGGCCTTCGTAACATACCAAGTGGGATAAAGTTCAGGAATGGAGCCGTTAAGAGCGGGGCCAAAAAAAGTAGATTGTAATCCCATAAGGGTGACCATGGAGAGTATCCATGTCCAATCAAGGGTCATAATACCATATGCACCTATTATCATGGCAATAAGTTCGAGGATTTTCACCCAGATAATGACCCGACGCTTTGGGTATCTATCTGCAAGCCAGCCGCCGTGAGCAGAAAAAAGAATAAAGGGCAGAGAAAACAGCATGGTAGCGGTCCCCTGAAGACCGGAGAGCCCTGCAGTGACAGCAAGAAGCAGAGCTGCCTGCTTGAAGAAGTTATCGTTGAATACTCCTAAAAAATAAGTCGCAGCCATGGCGGCAAAGCATGGCCTGCCAGCCGGTCTCTCCCCTGTATCCGTTCGAGATTCTTTCATTGACTACTCAACAACCTTCAAATCACCTTTTACACTTCTGTAAAATCAGACGGCGGCTTCTTCAGGAATTTCAAAAATTTTGCTTTTTCAACTGAGTTTGAATACGCATCATCGGCACTGATTTGACGTTTTTCAAGATATTCCATGATACTGTCATCGAGTGTACGCATTCCATACTTCTTACCTGTCTGCATAACTGAGGCAATCTGATAGGTTTTTCCTTCTCTGATAAGGTTTCGTACCGCAGGAGTTGCTATAAGCACTTCCAGGGCAGCACAACGCCCCTTCACATCTATTCGCTTGAATAAGGTCTGGGAGACAACGGCCTTCAAGGCATCTGAGAGTGTTGACCTTACCTGTCCCTGCTGGTTTGCAGGAAAAATCTCCACCACACGATCAACGGTTTTCATTGCATTCAGTGTATGGAGGGTTCCAAAGACGAGATGGCCTGTCATAGCTGCTTCCATGGCAAGAGAGATGGTTTCGAGATCACGCATCTCACCAATCATTATGACATCAGGATCTTCACGCAATGCTCCACGAAGTGCTGCCGAGAAGCTCTTGGTGTGCTGCCCGACTTCGCGATGATTAATAACACACTTTTGACTACGATGAACAAATTCAATAGGATCCTCAATTGTCAGGATATGATCTTTTCTATTTCTGTTTATTTCATCAATTACTGCTGCCAGTGTTGTGGATTTACCTGACCCTGTAGGGCCAGTAACCAGCACCAGCCCTTTAGGGAGATAGGCAAGACGGGAAATAACCTTGGGCAGTCCCAGCTGTTCACAGGTCAGAATCTCACTCGGAATTTCACGAAAGACAGCACCAATTCCATATTTCTGACGGAAATAATTACAACGATAACGTGCAAGACCAGGTATTTCATAACCAAAATCCACATCGCCAAGTTCTTCAAAAACCTTGATCTTATCTTCAGGACAGATTTCGTAGAGCATGGCCTTGAGCTCTTCGTTTCCCATCTTCTTAAATTTGACACGTTCCATGTCACCACGAATTCGCAAAATAGGCTGCTGTTCGGCAACCATATGTAAATCCGAGGCACCTTCATCGTTCATCAACTTAAAAAACGCGTCAATCTGAGCCATACGTTTACTCCTTCAGGATATATGCAAGACTATACACAAGACAGATTTTTTTCGATTTCCTTCCGTACTAATTTACAATACTATTCTTCGTTTTATAAAATCAACAACTTCTAAGGGATCATCCATAATATAGATAAGGTCCAGATCAGTTTTACTGATGGTTCCGTTGCCAAGAAATTGTTCTTTGAGCCAGTCAATCAATCCTCCCCAAAATGAACTGCCAACCAGAATAATCGGGAAGGGTTCAATCCGCTGAGTCTGAATAAGAGTCAGGGATTCAAACAGTTCATCAAGCGATCCAAAGCCACCAGGCATACAGATAAATGCCATGGAATACTTCATAAACATTACTTTACGTACAAAAAAGTATTTAAACTGAATAGACATATTGGCATAGGGATTGGGTTCCTGCTCATGGGGAAGAGCAATATTCAGGCCCACTGAAATCCCACCTGCTTCATCTGCTCCCTTATTGGCAGCCTCCATCAGCCCGGGGCCTCCTCCTGTAATGACGCCATACCCTTCCCGGGCAAGACCTGCCGCAATTTGTTCTGTAAGTTTATACCATGGATGTTCCTTAGGTGTTCTCGCCGAACCGTAAATCGTCACCGTAGGAACATTAATTGCCGACATGGAATCAAAACCTTCAACAAATTCTCCCATAATACGAAACATCCGCCAGGAATCACCCACAACATCATTATCAAGACAATATTTTGATTCCCGGGTGACCCGCCTTCGTTCCTCTTTAACCATAGTAGTCCTCATTCAACCTATTTATTCAAGTAATACCGTGCAGTTTTTTTAATTTCAGAATTACTTATCTGACCGGGACATGACTCGGCCTTTTTAAACCACTTTTCAGCAGTTCGTTTCTGCCCCTGTTCGTGGGCAAGTAATCCTCTCTGTAGAAGTGCAGCAGGTCTGGTTTTCTTATTGCGAAGACAGGGTTGCAAGGATCTTCGACAGCCCAGATAATCGCCACATTGCAACTGGGCCTTAGCCAATTGTAACTTTAATTTAAGAGAATCAGGATTCAACTCCACAGCCTTTTCACAAAAGCGAAGGGCAATATCATCCCCCTCATTCTCTTTCAAATACATTTCACCAAGCAAGCCCAGTACATCTCCATCATACTCATTATAACGCATGGCCTGCTGCAGATATTTCATAGCATCACGATACTCACCAAGTCCAAAACAGGCCTCACCGAGATAGCGAAGAGCTTTGCCTCCCCTCCCCTCTTCATTCTCATTTTTGTACCACGCCTGCAAAAGATCAAAGCCAGCTCTGTAACGATGCGCCTCGACACAAAGTACTCCTAGTTGGAATTTTATATCCTTTCGTGTCTTTTCCTCCCCCACCTGCTCCGGCAGGTCGAGAGCCTTCATGAAAGAATCGATGGCGGCAATATGTTCATTTCGTATCTGTTGCTCAAGACCAAGATTGTACAGGGCCATGAACCGATCCTCTTTGCTGTTACAGGCTTTATGGAAACACTCTACAGCAGCCTTGTGTCGGTTCATTTGGGCATAGCAGACCCCGAGACTGTTCAGCAGGTTACCGTCCCCGGGGTCAAGTATCAACCCTCGCTTGTACTCCTTCACGGCAAGCATCAAATCGCCATCTCCGTAGTACATATCTCCTGCGATGTTGCAACTCAGGGCATTACAGATTATCAGGGCTCCCGGGTCGAGAAAATGGGAATGCAAGAGGGCCTTACGGCAGTTGAGAAAAAGCTCGGATTTTTTAAAATCCCCAGATGGATACAAACTTATTCCGCAATTAACCGCTGTCCCGCTATGCTCTTTTTCATCAAAATGCCGGAGAATCATATCCCCCATCTTTAAAGCCTCTTTTCTCCCCTGGTCGGGCAATAAAAGATACACCGTCTTTTTGTCAGTAAAAAATTTATCTTCCTCTCCTGCACAATCGCGAACACTTTCAACAAACAGGGAATTTTCGGTATTAAACTGAAGAAGAGCACATTTTTGCAGGTTATGGGTGGCTTTCTGCAACCATTGTACAAGTGGTTGAGCTGGTGGTGCCAGAGGATGATTTGCGGCATTTTCAATGGAACTGTAATGACAAAAAGCAAAGGGCCCCCTCTTCGTTGCAACATGCAGGGCTGCCCATACTTTCCTCATGACTTCTTCAGAGCGGGAGAGAGACAAACCGTCATCGGTGGACGGATTTTCAAAAACAGCACTTCCGATATGAACCCGATAACACCCTTCCCTCTTAAGAAAATTAACAAGTGACGGGGCAAATTCTGCTGCAAAAACAGAATCTTTTTTCTCACAAAGAATTCCAAAACATGATTGGCCCAGATAATAAAGAGGAAAACGGTCATCAACAAAGGCTCTCAATAAAGAAACCGTACGATGCTGGTAATTTTTGGCCTGAAAGAAACTGGAACTCTTTGGGTAGACAGTCACTAACATGAGAACCCCGGTACGATCCTTGGCACCATAATCAAAATATTCCTCAAGGTGCAGGCTACTTAACAGCCCGGTAAGGGAATCAATGCAAGCCCGTTTCACAAGAAGAAATTCCCGGATCAGCAATGAAGAAAGTCCTTCCAGCCAGTCTTTACCTATCTTCCTGACCAGATACCTATCAAGCCCCTTAACCTGGGCAATAACCGTCGTATCATCAGCGACAAAGGGAAGGATCAGGATATCCCTTGATAAAACAGGAGATTCCATCTGCACAGCTTTTTCCATACCCAAACGAAGTTCTTTTTCTCTTTTGGTTTCCGAAAGTGATGCTGCAGGCTGCGGTTGCGGAGGATCAAGGAAAACCAGCTCATCGATGGTTGGGATATTCTCGTGAATCACTCTCCCGAATTCAAAAGAAAATCGTATAAAATCCTGTCGTTCAAGTCTCCTACAAAGGTGATGCTGGGAATATCCAAACATTATTCTTCAATCCTCTGCTGTAGAAACTGCCCTAATATATCAACCAGCAGTGCAATGTCCTGTTCAAGAATCGTTCTGAGATCAATAATCATTTTTTCGTTTTCTATACGGAGAATAAGTGGGACATCCAGACTTCTAAATGTTTTTTCAAGAACATTGGCTCCTGTTTCCCCGGGAGTGAGTACAAGGGCCCAGCTTTCAAGGCCGTATTCAGGCATAGCACCACCACCAACTCGGGACGTCGTGGGCTGCAAAGCAATAATCCCTTTGCATTTCACTCCCCCTCCCAGACGTCGAAGGATTCTCTGACCCTTTTTCCTGACCTTTTCCGGATCGGCTGTGAGCATTGCAAGGGTTGGTATTGAATGCAGAGCAGTATCAAGATTATAATACTCTCGCAATACAGTTTCCAGGGATGCCAGGGTAAACTTATCAATACGCAGAGCACGGTTCATGGGGTTTTTCTTAATCTGAGAAATAATATCTTTTTTACCAACTATTATTCCTGCCTGAGGTCCGCCAAGC
>JGI11705J14877_10000070_pt1 | contig 60854 bp, 47 predicted proteins | sample Etolaghawater15m_FD_14877 | JGI IMG/M metagenome (IMG submission 14877) | reverse complement strand
CTTTACTTAACTCAGAAATCATGGCAGAGATATTTTTGTTTATCTTCTCCAAGTCTTTTTTGACGTGAAAAGGTAGATTTTTTACTGTTTTTCGTAGTTCCGACTCTATTCCTTGCCAGTCTTCTGAAGTTTCAATTTGTAGCATATATCCTATTATATAACTTTCCTATTTTTAGGTCAACCAAAAGGTGCGATAAATAGTTAGATAACGAGAACATAAGATGCCAAGATTAAGTTTATATAGACAGAACAAGACCAACGACTACAAGTTCATAGACAACAGAGTGCGTGAGATGTATACCGCCGGTGGTGTGGACATATTTGTTCACAAGTATCTAGGAACAAAAACAGTAGGCGATAGCTCTGTGAGAGACACAGGCGATGTAACTCGTCCAACATATGACGAGTCAGATCCATTACAGATTGAAGATTTATTGTTCCTTGAGAACAGGAACAGAGAATACGACGATGACGTCTATGTCATGCGTGGTGTTTACAATGTCCAAGATATTGATTTTGATCTTAGCCAGTTTGGCCTTTTCCTGAACGGCGACACACTGTTTATCACATTCCACTACAACGACATGATTGATTTCCTGGGTCGCAAGTTGATGGCTGGTGATGTGTTAGAACTGCCAAACTTAAAAGACTATCATCCATTGAGTGATGCGGCTCCAAAGGCCTTACCTAAATACTATGTGATCCAAGATGCGGCTTATGCCTCAGAAGGATTTTCGCCAACTTGGTATCCACACCTATGGCGTGTCAAGGCAACACCAATGGCGGCTACACAAGAGTTTGATGATATTCTCAACAAACCAATGGATCCAGATAATCCAGATGCAGGAACACTGGAAGATTTCTTATCAACCAAGAACAAGAATCAAGAGATCAATGATGCTATTGTCCAACAGGCAGAGATCGAAGTCCCACGCAGTGGTTATGACAATACGGCATTTTATGTCACAGCAACAGTAAATGACGAACCAGTCAATCCAAACGATGTATTGGTCGGTGATTCAACTACCAAAGATGGCACAACACCTAAGGTAGACGGCTACCTAGTTGGTTACATGACTGGCAATAACGTGCCACCAAATGGCTTACCAGTTACACCAGGTGTAAGTTTTCCAGCTAATCCAGGAACGGGAGACTACGCATTGAGATTAGACTACTTCCCTAACAGACTGTTCCGTTATGATGGAACACGTTGGGTCAAGGTAGAGGATGGCGTGAGAACAGAACTAACACCAGGCGATACAGATAACAAGACATTGAAAGAATCATTCCAGAGCAACCGAGCAACGGTGCAGACAACAGACAGAGGTAATATACCAAGTAGCCAATCATTGAGCGACTTGCTAAGACCCACAAAGGATAATTAATGGCAACCACAGTCCCATTTTTCTATGATGATCAGATAAGAAGATTCCTCATACAGTTTACGAGGATGTTCTCTAACTACCAAGTTGAGTATGGCAAAGACGCATCAGGTGCGGCTACTCTAGTGCGTGTTCCTATCAGATACGGAGATGCATCAAGACAGGCGGCTACCATCATAGCAGACAACTCAAGAAACAAGATGCCCAATGCACCAATGATGAGCTTTCATATCACAGCATTAGACTATGCCCGTGATCGTGTGCAGGAACCTTACTTCGTTGACAAGAAGTCTCTAAAACAGAGAACCTGGGACGAAGCAACGCAGACTTACGAACAGACTCAGGGTAACGCATTTACGGTAGAACGTTTGATGCCTGTTCCTTACAACATGACCATACAGTTAGACGTTTGGGCATCAAACACCCAAATGAAACTACAGATCTTAGAACAGATACTTCCTTTGTTTAACCCATCAATGGAGATACAGGCCACAGACAACTATATCGATTGGACCTCATTGAGTGTTGTGGAACTAACAGGTGTTAACTGGTCATCAAGGACCATTCCTGTTGGCACTGACGATAACATTGACGTTGCTTCATTAACATTTAGTGTGCCTATGTGGTTAACAATGCCTGCCAAAGTTAAAAAACTTGGTGTTGTTCATAAAATTATTGCTTCCATATACGACACAGACGGTAATGCCGCAGATGCTATCGTAGATGATGACATCTTAATGGGAACTAGACAAAAAATTACACCATTTGGCTATCAAATATTGTTAATTGGAAATCAGATACAGTTACTTGAACATGAACAAGTTGATCCAGCAGACGGAACATTGACTAAGAGTGATTTAATAGATACATCAAACCCATTGGTATGGTCAGGATACATTGATACATTTGGTGAACTCAGAGATGGGATCAGTCAAATTAGATTATCAAGTCCTCATGTTGACACAGAGATAGTTGGCACTGTTGCTAAACATCCAACAGATGATAGAATATTATTGTTTAGTGTTGACGCAGACACAATACCAGGCAACACATTAGCACCAGTTAACGCTGTTATTGATCCTTTAGCAAGTGGTCCAGGTGCTGGTCTAGCAACTGCTGTTAGAGGTCAGCGTTATTTGTTAACAGATGCTATTGGTGATAGTAGTAATAGTAACCCAAGTGATGCCTGGGGTAACTTAGTTGCTGAAGAAAATGATATTGTTGAATATGATGGTGGCGTCTGGAATGTGGTATGGAATGCATCAGATCAAACAGCAGACAATTCAACAGACATCACAGACTACGTTACTAACTTAACTACAAGTGTGCAATACAAGTGGACTGGCACAATGTGGGTTAAAAGTTATCAAGGCATTTATCAAGGAGGCGAATGGAGTCTAGTCCTTTAAACGCAGTAGGTATATGGTTCTATTCCGTATCCACTAGTAGATATCTATATCTCTTACGCAACGATCCCAAACACCCTGGATCCTGGGGACTACCCGGGGGCAAGGTTGAAAAGAAGGAAAGTCTACTGGATGCTATGAAACGTGAATGCTCTGAAGAGATAGGATCTTTTCCTGATACTATCAGAATTGTTCCAATAGAACAGTTTACATCAGCAGATAATCATTTCGTGTATCACACGTTCTTTGCTGTGGTAGCAGACGAATTTACACCTAAGTTAAATGATGAACATCAAGGATATGCCTGGGTAGATTCAGACACAATACCTAAACCACTACATCCAGGTCTTTGGTCCACCATCAATATTGAAGAAGTAAAAAGTAAAGTTAAAGTAGTAGAAGAATCAGTTAACTAGATGTCAGCGTAACTAATCCACTCACCGTAGGTCATTTCTGAAAAGTTACGGCAATCTTTCCATGCATCAGGTGTGTCTGTTCTTACCCTTCCGCCGTTTAGATTGTTTAGTGTGGATACCCTTGTGAAACGTGTTCCACGATATGTCTGCATTATTGTTAATATCTCATTAGCAAGACCTTGGTTCTTACCTTCTTCAAAATCATACCCTAATAGGAATATTTCTTTGTGTTGATCAAATGCTGGCAACCAAACTGCTAAAGCCTGTTCACTCAACAGTGTGCTGTAGGGTATTAAGTATAGTTCTCCTGGAAACTTGAGACACTTGCCTGCTGATGAATATACCACGGTGTTGACCACATATTTGGATTCAACCAATCGTTGAAGTGTTTCTACGTTTTTTGATATGTAAAAGTTACATGACATCTCATCACATATCCTACCCGAACCATATGACTGTAATCTCAATTTGCCTAATAGTCCGCCACGGTGTCCTTCAACTTTTCTTATGTCAAATTTACTGCGTGAATCACCGTCTGCTATCGCCACAGCACGGCCTGATATGTGTTGATTTTCAATTGGATTTTGGACCCACTCACGGTCCTGGACTTTCTTGCCGGCGACTATTCGACTGTTGGCTACAACAAACTCGCCCTCGTAGTCTGAGCGATAACGCTCATCCATGTTACACCTTGCCTACGGCTACTTCGATTACACCTACTCCACTGTCAGTCTTTGCTTCGAGGGCTTTACCAACAACAGAACCTGGAACAAAATTTTGTGGATCCCATGCTTCAGCATGTCCCTCACTGGCTGATGTTACCAATAGATCACCACGTTCAATTGGACCCACTACCTTGCACGGAACACGACCTGTGAGTGCTATGTCCTGGCCTTCTGACCTTTGATTCATCTTGTAAGCAGGGTCTGTGGAAACTATTCCGATGACCTTGTGATCAGCATATGAAGAACAAGCAGTTACTTCTTTGGCTCCACCTATGACAACAACCGTTCCTGCCTCATACATGTCATCCGTGGCATATCGTTCTGCCAAGTCAGCATACTGTGCTGAGGTTGATTTAGCAAATACCGTATTGAATCCTACTGTTGCGTTACCAATATTACCAACTCCGTCTGCTGAACCGTTCAATGCTCCGCTGGCTATAGTTGGTGTTGTTAAGGTCTTGTTTGTTAGTGTTTGTGTAGATGCTTCACCCACCATTGGTTCTCCGCCCGCTGTGGTTCCATCATGTGCGACCAATACGTTTTTATCTGTGTCGTAAGATATCTCACCAGCAGAACCTGTGAAAGCATTGTTCTGTGCTGTGGTTCCTCTTCTAAATTGTAGCGTGGTAGGCATTTCCTAAATCCTCTGTATTCTTTTCGTTATTTATCTTGTGTTAAGCACCCACATAGGCTTCCGACTCGCCTAGGTCAATGGTCGTCGTTGTGCCAATTGGCTCCATCTGATCGTAGACCGTGCCCAATGACACTCCAAACGCATCTTGGGCACCTGACTCAAAGGGTGTCTCTACCGTGTCATCACTTGGTCCCGTTGCTAGATCCTCGTTACCGCCTGCCGCCGGGTGTGTGGTTATGGTTGATGATTGGAAGCCTGATGCTCCGCCTCCACCACTTGCTGTTGCGAACGATAATGTTCCGGCACCGTCTGTCTGTAGGACCTGACCTGACGTTCCATCCTGTGATGGCCATTTGTATGTCACATTTGCTGTTATCGCTGTCGGAGCTCTAAAGGCCACATAGTGACTGCCATCATTGTCAGGAAACGTTATAGTTCCTATATTACCTACAGCAAGATTACCGCCTGTGATATTACCTGATGCAACCACTGTTGAAGTATTGCCTAAACTTGCTGGTGTTGTTCCGTCTGCGGCGAACACACCCATGGTGCCTCCATCATCCTTGATGGTGATATTGCCTAGATTAATGGTTCCTGCCGCTAGGAAGATCTCATTCCACCTGTTTGTGGCATTACCTAAATTATAAGTTACGTTGACACTTGGTATTAAATTGCCCAGCACTAGACCGGTCGACAGTGATCCTGCCGTTGTGATGTTACCACCAGTGATGTTACCTGTGGCCGCAACCTGTCCTGCTGTGGTCAAGTTACCACCTGCAACGTTGCCTGTTGCTGTGACCGTGGTTCCTGCTGTGATTGAACCTGTAGCATCAATTAGGCCACCTGTTAAGATGTTGCCGCCTGTGATGTTGCCCGTGAATGTCGGAGCATCTGCTACTGCTATCGTAAATGTGTCAGTGCCAGCATCACTTGACAGTGATATATTAGTTCCTTCTGATACTGTCAGTGTGTCGCCCACAGTGTCTGCCACCAAGCTGGTGCCGTCAACGGTCACTGTGCCAAAGCCATATGCTGATGCCTGTTCCCAATCCTGGTTAGTGGTGCCAATGGTTATCGTTCCATCAGTAGTCAGTTTCCAAACTGAATCTGCGTATGTGGTTCCTTCCGTGACTGAAACTTGTGTGCCTGCCGTTATGTCATTGGCATCATCGGCGTCCTTGGTCCTGTTCCATGTGCCGTTTGAGCCCGTGCCAACCGTGGCCACATTATAGATACCGTTCTGTGCCTTGTTAGTCTGTCCTATGACTAGGACACGATCGCCCTGCGAGAGGCTGACTCCGTCTACCGTGGCTGGTGCTCCACCTGACAAGGTAACGTTTGATGTTGATATTGCCCTACAGGCAAACTTAAATGACGTTTCCTGTAGCTGGTGGGCTCTGGGCCTGGTTAATCCCATCTAGTATTCCTTAATGTAGATCTACCCAGGAACTGTTCGCGTATGCCTGGATCTTGTTCGTTGTTGTGTTATATATCAACCACCCATTAGCGGCTGTCAGTGCATCTCTCTCTGCTGTTGTTAAGTTAGGCAAGCGGATCGGATCTTCCAGTGTGATTGCTTCCTGGCCGCCTGCTCCTAGATTCTGTATACCAACTTCTGATTCGAACTGTATAACCGAACTTGCGTCACCTCGAACAGCACCAGCTATGACTAAATCGCTGTTGATAGTGACCAGTCCGGTTCCGTTTGGATCCAGGGTGATATTACCATTCTCGTCAGTGCTGATGATTGTGTTTGATTGAATTCGTATGTTAGTGCCAACTGGACCTGCTAGGTATATCTCGTCAAAGTTATCATTGGCCTTATCAAACGAGGTGCGTAATGGATCACCTGTTCCGTCGTTGGCCGCTGTTCCGATGTTGATTGTCTGTTTTGCCATATCTTTCTATTCTCCACAACTATTTATCACAATTAACAGACAAGAAAAAAGGCACATAAAGTGCCTTTCTTCCTACTAGCCTTTTAACGATTAGTGTTTGCCGATCACTACTTCGATCACGCCTTCTTCACCGCTAAAGTCTTCTAAAGCCTTACCAATGACTGCACCAACTTTAGGATCTGCTTCAGCTCTCGCCTTACCATTTCCTGCTGATACCATCATGTCACCTTTAGCAACTGGACCTTGAACCTTACACGGAACACGACCTGTCAATGCTACCATTGCTGTGTGTTCTGCTTCAAGACCGTCGTTCATTCTGTAAGCTGGGCTTGTTGATACAACACCTGCCACTTTCGTGCAGTGATCTGTATCACACTGTGACACTTCCTTCTCACCACCAAAGTGAACAACTGTTCCTGGTTCATAGTCAGCATCTGCTTCGTATTTCTCAGCCAAGTCAGCGTATTGTGCTGAAGTCGCTTTAGCGAACACTGTGTTAAAGCCTGTAGTTGCGTTACCAATATTACCAACGCCATCTGCCTGCTCGTTGATGATACCTGTTGAGTCAACACTTAATATGCCTGTGCCACCAATCGTGAACGTAACGTCACCGCCGTTAGCCGCTGTCACATTTGTTGTGCCGTTATTGATGTTGTCAGCTGACACAGCACCTAATGAACCTGATGTGATGTCTGCTGGTGTAGTGCCGTCTGATGCAAAGATCGCTAATTCACCTGATGACTCTTTCAACTGGATCGCACCCAAGTGGATCGTTCCAGCATCTACGTAGATGTCTGTCCAACGCACTGTTGCGTTACCNATNGAGTATGTTGANTCTGCCGCTGGCATCAAGTTACCTTTAACGTCGATCTCTGTCTCGTTATTCGCTTCAACAGTTGCACCACCTGATGTAGATGAGATGTTAGTAACTGTTGTAGTCGTTGTGATCTTACGAACTTCGATCTTGTCGCCTGATAATGGAGCTTCTGTGAACGTCAATGTCGTTCCTGACACACCATAAGCAGTTGTTGGTAATTGGACCACACCGTTGATAGAAACGATACATGATGCTGTCGTTTGTGATTCGCTCAATGTGAATGCCACTGTTGAGTTGTCACCATCAAATGTTTCTGAAGCGATAACCGTGAACGCCGGAACACCGACCGTTTCCCAACCATCACCACTTGTGTATTGCTCAAGTGAGTCCGCTGTTGTGTTGAAACGCAACATACCTACCACGCCAGTGCCTGGACGCTGTGCCGTGTTACCAATTGAAATCATAACTGAGTCTGTAGTAGCGACTTTAAATGATACGTCAGTTGTCGGAGTGCCTGTGGCGATGTTAACTGTGTCAGTGCCTGCGTCAACGAACAACATGTTAGCATTGTTGTCTGACTCAACACGAAAGTTTATGTCTGCACCTGCTTCGTTGACTGTAACCTCACCACCCGATGTTGCTGTGATATCATTGCCATCTAACGATAAGTTATCAACTGCAATCGATGTTGCGCCTGCAATATCACCACCACTGATTGTTGCTGTGCCGTCTGTGATTGTGCCTGCTGTTACCAAGTTACCACCAGTGATGTTACCTGTAACTGAAGCAAGACCACCTGTTAGTAAGTTACCACCAGTGATGTTACCTGTTGCTACAACTGTCGCTGATACTGCTAAACTAGCCGCATCAAGTGCCGCTTTAGTTCCACTAATAACTTCGCCTGTGTTACTTGCTTCTGAGTAGAATGAGATAGTTGATGCTGAGTTATCCCAACCCATGAACGCAAATTTCTCAGAACCGTCATAGTAATACATTGTCATACCACGGTCTTTGTTATCATCTGTTGTAAGTGGAGCATCGTCCGCACCACGACCTAACTGGAAGATTGGATCAACTAATGTTGACACTGTTGAGTTAACAGTTGTCGTTGTTCCGTTAACTGTCAAGTCACCTGTAACTGTCAAGTCGTTGCCAATCGTTACGTCATCTGGTAAGCCGATAGTTAATGTGTCAGTTGCTGAAACTGCTACTTCAATTTCGTTGGCAGTGCCAGCGAATGTCAAAGTGTCGCCATCAGCGATCGATTGGTTGGTAGTGCCATCAGTGATAGTAAACACTGAGCTCAATGCATCATCAACGTATTGTTTTGTTGCCGCATCACCGTTTGCTACTGGTGCGCCAATGTTACCAACAACGTTTTGGTTCATTTCAATTGTGCCTGACGCTAATACTGTCAATGAACCTGTTTGAGTTAATGCTGATGTTAACAAATTACCACCAGTGATGTTACCTGTTGCTGTGATAGCATCGTCTGCTGTTAGACCACCTAGACGTAAGTCTGCGTAGTCTGTTACTGTCATTGCTGTGGCTGTTCCCGCTGATGAAGTTTCTACCAATGCAAACTCTGTTTCTGATCCATCGTAGCCCATGAATACTGAAGTGTTGTCACCTCTTTCCAGGTATAGACCTACGTCGTTCGCAAATGCTCCAGTTGCATCACTGTTCAAGACCATAATAGCATCTTCAACGGTTGTGTTTGTGGTTGAAACTGTAGTTGTAGCACCGTTAACTGTGAGGTTACCTGTGATCGTCAGGTTGGACCCATAAGTTAAGTCGTTTTCCAACTTACCAGCGGTAACAGAATTGTTAACTAGCTTACTTGACCCAACAATGGTTGCGTCAGTGATCTGATTGTTCTTAATTCTTGTGACTGCCATAATTTTTTTTCCTTAAAATCTGTTTGGAGTCGCTAAACTCCGATATCTAACGTTAGATAACGGATGTGTTCCCCCCGCTATTACCAATATTTATTTGAATATTAGAATTTTAACCTGTTACGGCCCTGTATAAACTGCTGATATTATTGAATAAACTGCGTGGTTAATTTACCCTATTTTCCAGTTTGCTCCGTCGGAGTATACTGGCACGTTGTTAGCACCTCCTCCTGTTACCGTTGATGCAAATGTCGTTGCCGACGCATCAGTCACGAATGCTCTTGCTCCTGCTCCCACAGATGATGCTGATGGTAAGTTTGTTACCAACACTGGCGTGGTCTTGACATATGAACCTACTGAACTGCCCAGTGTCTTTGTCAAAAACCTAACGGTGACCTTATCACCTGATGCAGGTGCTTGTGTGAATGTTAGTGTGGTTGAGCTCACGGAGTAGGCAGTCGTTGGTAACTGTAACACACCATTGATGTCAACTATGACTCCTTCCGTTGTTGATGCTGATGATAATGTGAATGCCACTGTTGAATCGTCACCATCAAAGTTCTCTACCAGTGTGGTGTAGTCTCCTGTTGCGTCCCATTGAGATCCATCATATACTTCCAATGCACCAGTTTCAGAATTGTATCTTGTCTCACCAGTTGATGGTGATCCTGCCCTCTGTGATGTGTTACCAACAGGGATAACAAAACCTGTTGTTCCTGCGATTATAAATGTTCCAGACTCAGCATCTATGGTGATGTCATCACTAGCTGTTACTGATGTGATCGTGGTATCATTGATTTCAAGATTGCCGACAGTTGAGGACTGTGCATCAACATAGGCTTTAGTGGCCGCGTCTTGTGCTGACAAAGGATCTGCTACGTTAGTAATATTTGTTGAGGATACGTCAATGTTACCGGTGCCATTCGGATTTAACACGATATGTGCATTAGCATTTACTGAAATTACTTGATTGTTTGAAAATTGTAGATTACCGACTGTGGCATTACCCGCCACTGTGAGGATGTCTGTTGTTGATACCGTGCCGATACCAACTTTGGAGTTGCCGTAGTCAACTACCAGTGTGTTCGTGTCAAATGTTAAGTTGGTGTCTCTGGCAAGATCATCTCGCAAGAGTCTACCAGAAATTCGCCCTTGGGCCATGGTATCTCCTCATCCTCCGTGTTTCACGGATAACCTTGTTCTATCGCAGGTTTACCTCGGTTTGTCCCCAACACCTTGTTGGTTATGCGTTTATTTATCTTAAAAATTAATCGGGAGTTTCGCCAATGCCTTGGATGACTGTGATGGTCTCTCCAGTTGGCGGTGCCTCATCAAATATAACGTCATCTGATGATAGTGTGTAGTGCGTGGTTGATTCCTGATGGACTCCACCAATGAACACTAGTAGTTGTCCTGCTCCTGTCGGAGTGGTTGACAGTGTGAATGTTGTTGTTGAGCTGTCGCCAGTGAAGGTATCTATGGTCAGTGTCTTCTCACCGTCGAGTGCCACCTGTTTAAATGTTGAGCCATTGTAGTATTCTAATTTTCCTAGATCAGTGTTAAATCGAAATGACCCAAATGTTGGTGCGTCTGGTCGCTTGGCTGTGTTACCTGATGGTATGTCAACTGACTTTACCACACTGCTTACTGCAGGTTCTTTTAAAAATCTACCAGCCATTGCTTATCCTTAGATAGAAGTGTATGATACAACGCAGTTGATAGCTGACGCTGTGTTTGCTGTAGCACTGATGAAATCACTGTTCTCTAACAATAACTTCTCGCCGCCCGCATACAATTGATATGTGTCATTGGCCGCAATCTCTAAACTGTCTGCTACCAAGTTGACGTTGCCAACTGAATCACCGCTCGGCACTATGTTGATATCAACTGCCACTGCTGATGATGTGTAGTTAGTAAACGTTGCATACGTAACTGCTGTGTTGCCACTTGATGTGTAGACCGTTGTCGCTGAGTCATTTACCTGTGTTGTTGAAATTGACATTTGTTACTTCCTAAAATATAATGCCGAATACCACGGCTTTTGATTTACTTACTAATTCATCTGCTGATGTCGTTCCTGACACAGCATATAAACCCGTTCCGCCGGACCCTGCCGCTTTGGCATAAACAGTTGTGTAACCTGACTGTCCTGTTGGATCACTTGCTTCGTTTTGTAACCTCACTGCTGATCCATCTACGTGTAATATGCCTGATCCATCTGCGGCGATAACAATGTTACCGTTACTTGCTGACACGATGCTCTGTCCATTGACATCTAAGTCTCCGCCTAGTTGTGGTGTTGTATCTTCTACAATGTTTTCAATACCGCCATTACCTGACACTGATGTAGCAATAGCAACAACAGTTCCGTCGCCGTTGTCAATTGACCATTTGTCTGTTGACTCTACGTATACTAATCTAGCATTTGTTGACGAACCTCTATCAACCTCAAGGCCTGATAAGTTACCAGTAACTCCCGCTCCTGACTCACCGTCATTGAGGAGTATCAATCTGTCCTGGATGTTGGTGTCAGTTGAGTTGACCGTGGTCTGCGTGCCTGTGACATTTAAGTTACCTGTGATGGTAACCGTATGTGTGGTAATACCTACGTTGCCGTCTATTGCACCCGAGGCATCGTATGTGTATATGTTGTAATCACCTGATGTTCTTTTTACTGTTGCCATGGTCCTATCCTATTTACAACTTATTTATCTTCTGTTTGAACTGCTCCATTGTGATTTCTTCAATGTTTTTCCATTTATTTTCCCACTTCACTGATGTAGATGTTGGGCTAGTTACTCTAAAGAATATTGCTTTGCGAAAGTCGTTGGCAACTTGCTGTATATGATATACCCAATTACCTGCATAGGTTGCCTTGTCGGTGTTAGGTTTGTAGAACTCTGTGCCTCCATATACATTGTTAAGTAGGCCGTCTGGTGATCCTAGATCAAATCCTAAAAAGTAAATGTGCGTATGTCCGTCTAAGGCCGCACGACTTATAGCAACCGGTCCTGAACTCATGCCATAGTATGGTCTCTCTATCTTGTGTGACTTTGAATCTGGTAGAGGTCTACGTGTCCAATGTTTCACACGTTCAGGTATGCCTAGTTCTTGTATCTTATCTGATATGGGCTTGTCTGTTGATATGAGGACATTAGGCATGAATTCTCTATAGATTGCATTACACCCATAGATTGTTCCTTTACCTATTAGATCCTGTTGCGGGTTTATCTCTAACCTACTTTTGCCGTTACCTAATACAAATGCTACTGTCATAAAAAATCCTCTCTCAGCTATTTACTAAGAGAGGATCCCTGTCGATAAGAATCTTGATTAGATTGCTGTCAAGGTCAATAAAGATTCAGATGAATCGTCTGCCACTGCCCAGGTGTAAACAACATCATTATAATCAACCGCTCTGTGAGCTGTGATCTTTTTGATTGCTTTTGCTTCGCCTGCTTCATTCAATCCAACGATGGACATCTCGCCTGCCGCATGTCCGTTGATCTTGTCAACTAATATACATTCGCCCTGTAGTGAGCCTGCATCGTTTGAAACTGTGAATGTTTTAGAACCTTTTTGATTAACAATGTAACCCTCAAAATCTGTTCCGCCGATGTCTGCTCGGATTGGAATAGTTGCTGGAGCTGTGCCTGTTGGTCCTAAAAAGTATTTGTCGATTGGTCTACCCATTTTATATTTCTCCTATAAAGAAGTCCAATGCGGGTTCTATCCGCTACGCTGATATGGTTAAACAGCATAAGAAAGCACCCCATGTGCTAACACTAGTATTTATAAAAACTTGAGTCAAAAAAAGAGGACTTAAAAAGTCCTCTTTTAATGTTAACAGCGTATGCTGTATCAACTTATGAGAATGATAAGTTAGATACTGCAATTTCGCCAACGTAGTCACCAGCATTACCAAATGATGATGCTGTGTTTGTTAATTCTACGTAGCCATAACGTGTTAAGAATGATACTACTGGTTCAAATGTTGATGGATCTAAAACAACACCTGAGCTCATTAATGGAACGTATGGGCAATAGAACGCCGCCGCATCTGATTCGCTTGAGCCTTTGTAACCAACTAATACTGCTGTTGTGTCTGAAGCGTATGAGTCAACAAAAATTCTCATAGCACCGTTTAATGTGCCAACGAATTTAGTGTTTGTTGGTGCTTCAAATGTGCCTTCAGTTGATCTTGCGAACGCTGAAGTTGTAGCAGATTGTAATACTGTTAATGCCGCTGGAGATACAACAGCCCAGTTACCTGCGCCACGACGTGTTCTTTGAGCGATCAAGTTAGCAGTTCTGTTAATTAAAACAGCAAGTGCCGCATGCTCGTCACCAACGAATGTCGCTGTGCCTGATACTGTAGATTGGTTGTATGTAAACTCTGTAGCCGCTAATGAACGTAAAGATGCTAAGATCTCTTGATCGATTTCAGCAGTAATTTCTTGTGCTAAAGCCGCCATGATCTCTGCTTCTACGTCGATGCCGTGCATAGCTTGTGCATCCTGAGCCGCTTCAAATGTCCAACGTGCTTGTAATTTACGTGTTTTTGCTTCAACAGCCTGTTTCAAGATTTGAACTGAGATCTTACGACCGCCTGTTCCTTCTTTAGCCGCTGTTACATCGGCGTTACCGGCAGTGCCGTCACCTGAATAAGCAGTAGCAATCTTGAATGGTGATAATGCTTCGTCGCCTGCTGTTACATCGTTAGCAGTGCCTGTAGCATTGTTTGTTTCTGCATAACGCACTCTTAATGTGTGGATTTGACCAACTGGGCCAGTCATTGGTTGAACACCAACGATTTCGTTAGCGATAACTGTTGGCATCACACGTCTGATAACAGGTAGGATAACACGGTTAAGTGTTGCTACGTTACCAGCTGTTGTTGTGCCAGCCGCTGATGTCTCCATCAAGTGCTTCTTGGTGTTTTCTAAAACAACACCCATTGCGTTTCTTTTATTACCTTGGAGGCCTTCTAATAATGCTTCTTTAGTTTCACCCCAACGGCTTTCAAGTAGTTCTTGTGACATATCTTTCTCCTAATGTCTTTACTTATAGTCCGGCCAATTTGCGTAAGTCGATGACCTGTGTGTCTTCGTCTTTCGCTTCAACTGGCGCAGGTTTATCCCCAGTAACTTCCTTAACAGATTCTGTAAGTGTCGATTTCTTAGACTTCACTACATTCTCGTTAAGCACCGCTGGGAGATACTTGTTAAAAGCATTCTCTAATTTCTTAGTTTGAACGCCTTCTAATAAATTACGCATCACTTCTGCTTTCTCGTCATTCAACGTTTCAAGCAACTCGTCTAACTTAGCGTTACGCTCGTTAGTTTCGTTGATAATGCGGATATCTTTTTCTTTGGCTTCGACCAACGCTTTGGTTTCGTCGAGTGCCTTGGTTGATTCCTCTAATTGCTGGTTTTTCTCTTCGATCTGTGCCATTAACTTGCGGATCTCAGCATTCTCATTTAAATGAGTGCCTGCGAATTCGCTAGCAAATGTTTCGAAGATCTTTCTACCAAAACTGTTCTCACGAGCAATTTTGATATCTTCCTGTAATTGAGAAAGTTCAGCTTTCAAGTGCTTGGCAACAGCAGTTGACATCTTCTCGCTTGATTCTGTAACGAACTTAGTTTTAAGTTCCTCAAGTTTCTCACGAGCCTCTGCAACAAGTTTAACTTTAGTCTCTACAACGTCCTGTTTATCTTGAGCAAATTCTTTGATTTCTTCTGCTAATTGAGCAACAACAAAGTTTTCCAATTTTTCCATTGTAGCACCATGTTGTTTACGGTCTTCACGAAGATCTTTGATCTCTTCAGCCAACTTAGTAACCATGAAGTTATTAAATTTTTCTGCTGATTCTTTCATTTTGTTAACTTGGTTAACACGATCTTCTGCTAATTTGGCTTTTTCTTCTTTCATTTCAGCCATCTCAGTTTCAAGACTTTCTGTTACCATGCGATCGATTGCTTCAACCATTGTTGTTTTGTCGTGTTCATACTTCTGTGCGAATTCCTCGCGGATTTCTGCACGAACTTGATCGCGAACTTCATTTAACTTAGATTCCCACGCTTCGTTGATTTCGTTGCGTGTATCTTCATTAACTAAGTCGCTATCGAGCAATGGTTTAATAACATCTAGCATGCCATTCTCCTATAATTTGAGATCCTTGATGAGTCGCATAACTTCACTCTTCAAGTATCTCTGCACTTTGGCGTCACCGTTAGCCTCTTTGGCCATGTCCAACACCTTATGACCGTGGTTCATATTCATGAGCCCTTCATAGATTGCTGTTGGATAAGCGTTTGGAGCACTAGGCTGTGACACTACATCGACAGTGATAATTTCAAAATCACTGACTTGTCCGTCGCTTTCAGAAACGTTACCGCTTCCTCGGCTTGAAACTCCTAATTTAACACCAGAGGTCAACATAGTTTCCACTAGTTTACCCATTGGTGTTGGTAAAATCTTTAACTTACCGTAGCCGTTTGGGCCATCCATCCACATTTCTGTGATCATATGGCTCACTCGGTCTAGGTTAATTTTTAAGTCATCTGGGTGATCTACTTCACCTAAAACTGAGTAACCACCAGTGATCTGTTCATTGAGTGTTTTAACTGCTGTCTCAATCTCTTTCACCGGATATACTCGCTCGTTGGCGTTCTTTACACCACCCTGGATGCAAATACCTTTCATGTAAAGGTCCTTGCCTGACTCTGAACCCTCAACGACGATGTTCGCCGCATTGTAGTTCAAGTGTTCCTTAAGGTGCATAGCCATCTCAGTAGATTCCTATTAGTTTACAGATTTCTTATTGTCTGCTTTATCCTGTTTCTCAGGAGCAGGTGCTGGAGCCATATTTGGCTCTGTTGTGCCATGTGGTAATTCCTTAGCTGTTGGAGCTGGTCTACCTTTTTCTGCTTCTGTTTTTGCAGGATGTGCGTCTGCTAATTTTTCTTTAGCACCGCCATTTGCTGGAACTGGTGAAGATTTGTTAGTAGCATGGTCTTTGTTGTCTGCTTTAACAGGCTTTAAAGATACTGCTTCGTCAACTTGCTCTTCTGTTTCTTCAGCGATCTCTTCTTCAGATTCCATTGGCATTTCAACTTCCTCTTCTTCCTCGCCTTCTTCTTCAGCTTCGTCACCCATGTCCATATCCATTTCTGGCTCTTCTTCAGGTGCTTCTTCTTTGTCTTCGTCGTTCATTAATTCTTCGAATTCAGCCATTAACTCGTCTAGTTTGTCTTCTAAGTCAACTACACGGTCTTCTAAGTCTTCTTCGTCTTCGCCTTCTAAAGCAATACCTTCTTCGTCTGCTTCGATTTCGTCAACTAAGTTGTCAGCGGCATCGCCACCAAGTTCTTCGTCTGTGATTTCGTCAACGATTGACTCTTCAACAGCGTCTTCAGCAACTTCTTCAGTTGACTCTTCTACTGTCTCTTCGTCTGATTCTGTTGCTTCTTCAACAGTTTCTTCTTCAGCCATTAAGTTCTCGTAGATGTCACGAGATTTTTCCACAACTACTTCGTGGAACAACTCTTTGGCTTTATCTTCTTCATCATTAATGATGTATTCGATAAGTTGTTCAAATTTATTCATTGTTATAATTCTCCATGTATGGGGCTAGTGATAGTATTTACAACTATTTTTGAATATATAGGTGTTTTTTAGCCTATTTTAGGCCAAAAAGGTGTGATTTTTAGAAACTTGGTGCTTCTGGTGCTGGTGCATACTGTTTCTGTATGCGAGTCAGCTTTTGTTCATGCTCAAATGCACGGACATCATTCATCTGACGCATCTTGCTGATCTGCTTGAGAGTCAGTTTGGTCTTGCGTAGATCTCCAAGTTTGATCTGGCCGTTGTCGTTCTCAACGTCCTGGTATCCTGGAGCGGGTCTGTCATACATTTCGTTTAAGGTCATAGTAATATTTATGTTCCTGGAGGTGTTTCAGCACCCGGAGGTGTTTCCTCACCTGCTGGTTCAGTGATGTCTGGTGCTTCTAGGTCAGCATCTAGATCGTCAGCAGTCTCAAGATCGCCCTCAATACCGCCCGGTGATATGCCCACTGAACGCATGTCTGAACCCTGTGGTGTCAATGGTTCTGACTCTGCACGTTCTTCTGACCATAGGTTCTCATTTTCTAGTAACTCTTCTTCACTTAGTCCTAGGAATCTCTGCATCAAGAAACGTTTACTCATGTATGGCAGTGCTTCTAACTGTCCAAACACGTTAACACGTTGGCTGTCTAGTTCTGCCTGTCTGTAACTTGCAAAGTTCTGTGGTGAATTAAACTTGATAGTAAAGATTGAACTATCAATGTTAAAGCCTCTCCAACGCAAGAACATCTTGAATTCATCGTCTAACTTCTGACTGATCTGGTTCTGCAGACGCATACAGTATTGATTAAATCTATACTCTTGGATAAGTGCTGTGCCCACACGCCCGTCATTTAACGGTGCTGGGCTGTCGTCTGGTCCGGTTGGCAAGTATGAACTTGGAACACGCAGACCTCTTGATAATTTGTTGTTAAAGTAACGCAGGTCATCAATCTCACCCAGGTTCTGTCCACCTGGTAATACGTCAACGCTCGAACCTCTACCATCTGCTGTCGTTGGAAAGAAGTAGTCCTCGTTGATTGATAGTGGATTATATGTGGCATCCATCAAGCTACCGCCACCGCCGTTTGCTGTAGGTATTCTACGTTGATGCACTTCGTTCTTGATGCGTTCCACAAAGGCCATGGCCATGTGGCTTGGCATGTTACCCACGTCAATCTTGAACACCCTACGCTCAGGTGCACGTTGCACCCTGTAGATCAATAGTGCGTCTTCTAACAGTTCTTTCTGTTTGAATACTTTATAAACGTTTTCCAACACTGACATACCAAATGGCCACGAGCTATCCAATCCTTCTGATAGACTTAGATGCACCACGTGCTTGGCGTCAATGACCAATTCATTTATCGCTGTCTGGAATCTTGATCCCGCACCATATGAAGCATTGGGTGCCGTGTAGTTGTTAGGTGCTGTGTATCCGCCCTGTGTAGGAGGATTCATTGCCACATCCTGTGTGGTCTTTGCGGCTACTGTTAGGTTCTCAAAGTTTGGATTGATGTCACGGACCACATACTGCTCCGGACGCTTACCTTCTGATTCGTTGACAATAACTCTCGAAACTTTTGACATGTCAACCCAGTATAATTCAAATGTCTCTGGATCACGGATGAACACTTGATCACCATACTTGATGGTGTTGCGGAACATCTTGAATGAACGCTGATCAAACTTGTTGAGCTTGACCCACTGCTGTAGTTGTTTCTTGACTATCTCGATCTCACGATCAGTTGGATTATCTGCGAACTCAATGTCAAATGCCGTGCCGTTCTGATCATTGGTCTGTGTCGAGAACTCTGCAATGATGTCAAGACATGCGTTGATCTCCGAGTCCATGTCCATGGCCTCATATTGGTTGTAACGCTCTACCCTGTTTGGATGTCCCGAGTATACCTCAGGCAGTCTTGATTGATAGTTACGGAATGCGAAGTCATTTTGGTTTGTTCCTCCACCCGCATAGTTCTGATCCATGTTGATGCCACTGATTGGGCTCAATGAACCGTCCGTTCTCGCTGAAAAATTCTTTCTGTATGTTGCCATCCGTTTTTCCTAGTGTCTAGGTGTATTTATCGACTCTATTAGATTAACGGATAAAAAGGAATGTGTCAAATTAGATTTAACCAATTACGAATAGGTTGCACGGACTTGTTGTTGTCCGATCCTGTTGCCTTTGGTTAAGATCTCAATCATCTGATCCAATCTATTGACCTGTGTTTTAAGTAGATCTGTTTGCGAATTATCACTTCTAGTAGTTGTTGACATTGGTTCTGGTGCAGTCATTGTTTCAGTCACTGATGCTACACTTGCTGACATAGGTGTGTATGAGGATTTTGGTCCTGTCATGTTTTGTAGTATGCGTTCAGACGTTGATGTTGAGATCACTGATGCTGGTCCTGCTATGATCTCTGGTCCACGCTCACCTACCAAACTGATCTCTTTGGCTCCCACAGTTCCACCCAGATAATTGCTCTTTAGTTTCTCATTGATGATAGCATTTGCAATAGCATCTTGGGCAGGATTGCCAGTGTTAGCAAAAGCTCTATTTTCTTTATTTACGGCTTTAGTTGCAAGGTTGTCAACTACCAATTCTGTTGCTTTCACTTTAGCAAATTCAGCATACTCGCCCATTAATTTTTGCGTTGCACCTTCAGTTCTACCTGAAACATCGCCTGCGGCCGCCTCAAATATCTTAGCAATTTGCTCAACGACTGCGGCCGTTGGTCCCATTCCCTCCAATACCAAGGAATCCAATGCCCTAGCATAATTTTCCAGGGCTATTTGTGCTTTGATCGCAGACTGGGTCATTTTATCGGTGGCTATGATCTGTTTGCCTTGTTCGTCAACGATCTTCTGGCCTATTTCCGTTGTCTGTTTGATGTTATTAAAGAAGTCCAATATTCCAGCGAACCCATCCGTCATTTCGCTACCGCCATCCTGGATCATACCTGCTATTGGCATTATCTCTTTAACAAATGGCTCAATGGCTGTTCTCAATTGATCAGCGGCTCTCGCTGATGTCACGGCGGCTGAATCTTGTGACTGTAGAACCTGGTCAAGTATCATCTGAATCTGATCACCGGCCGCAACCATTAATTGTCTACCTGCAGGTGTTATTGCCGCTCCACCGGTGGCGAAGATATCTTTGATGCCCTCAGCAAATCTTGGACTTTGGGCTCCTACCGTCTGAACAAACTCCATTACACGTCTGGCGGCTTCCTCACCATACATCTGTGATATTTCTTCATATTTGGCACGGAATCTAGTCTCTGACAGTATTGCCTGTTGCTCATCTGCCAATGCCTTGCGATTGGTGCCCGTCAGTTTGCTTAATTGATCTAATTCACTGACATACTGTGCCGCGGCCCTGGACAGTTGATTTTGATCCATCCTTTGGGCTATGCCTAGTCTCGCCTGTCTGCCCACGAAGTCACCCGCAAACTCGCCAATCTCATCCACGGTCAATCCTAGAGATCTTAGCGTGTTAGAGAATTCTCCCTGATTCAACGGTGCGAGTATTCCAGTCATTGCCTGGGCACCATCAAATACAGATCCTTCTAATTTTGCCAATGCTGACGCATTGTTCGTGATCAGCCTACCAAATCCTGTCAGGCTCATGTTTGCAACATTTGCCTGAGTTGCCAGAGTAGTAAGACCACCTGCGGCTACACCACCTGATCTGCTAACGTCTTGGAATGTGCCAACTGCCTGTCCCAATCGAACAACTAGGAACTTGGCTATGTCAGTTGCGGCGTCGCCTAACTTTGCTAGTCCGTCACCTGCATACGGTATGGCCGCTTGCACCAGTCCGCTGAGTGCTGATCCTAATCCTTCAACTACAGGTATCAGTGCCTCAAAACTTGCCTCACCTGATGATAATGCCTGTGTGAAACCTTTGGCACCTTTGAGCACGTCCTTGCTACCTTGTGTAGTAGCCTGTTTGAATCGTTGCATGGCATTGCCGGCCTGTGCCAGTTGCTTTGCTGTCTCATCAGAAACCTTGCCTAGGGTTTGGACCTCCCTAGTGGCCGTCTGCAATATCCGTTCTAATTCTTGTTCATCCATTAATTAACTACCCAGTAATATACGCATATAAATATTCGTGTTATATAACTATTTATGGTATTTAAATATGGGCGAAAATAACCCCTTACAGAAGTATTTTAGACAGCCTGCTATCTATGTTAGACTGCCTAGCGAAGGTAAGTTTTATCCACCAGGCGCACTAGACATGCCTGCTAATGGAGAACTTCCTGTATACCCAATGTCAGCATTGGATGAAATTATCACAAGAACACCAGACGCACTATTCAACGGTTCAGCCGTGATACAACTATTTCAAAGTTGTATTCCTAACATTAAAGATGCCTGGGCTGTTCCACAGATTGACGTAGACATGTTGTTGACTGCTATTCGTATTGCTAGTTATGGACACGAAATGGAAATGTCCACTACTTGTCCAAAATGCAACGAAGCACAGGACTATGCACTAGACCTTCGTGAAGTTATTGACAAATACCATTCACCAGATTACAAAACATCAATTAAAGTCAGCGACATGGAAATATATTTCCGCCCATTGACTTACTATCAGGTCAACGAAACGTCCAAGGCACAGTTCCAACAGCAGAAGATGATACAAGCATCTACTACCAATGAGGAAATGTCTGATGAGGATCGCATAGCGGCTATGAGTCAAGCACTGACAGAGATAACCAAAATGACTATGGAAAATCTCAGTGACAGTATTGCTGTTATTAAAACTGCTGATGCAATGGTGGATAATCCAGAACATATCAAAGAGTTTATTGCAAACGCTGACAGCCAAATATTTGCTCGTATTAGAGAACACTTATCTACAATAAGAGAAGGCACAGAAATGAAGCCTCTTAAAATTAAGTGTAAGGAATGTGAACACGAATACGAACAACCATTTACATTGGATATGTCAAATTTTTTCGTATAAGGCTCCTGACCGCTAGTCCTGACGAAATTGAGAAGATTGTCGACTCAATGGAAAAAGCAGTTAAGGATATCAAGCAAGAAAGTCTGAAACTTGCATGGTATATGAGAGGGGGCCTAAGTTATTCGGAATCAATGAACTTGAGTATGGAAGAAAGAAACATCATAAACGACATAATCAAAGAAAATCTAGAAACCACCAAAAAGAGCCGTTTGCCCTTCTTTTAGATTGACCAAATCGCCATTTAATGCTATAATAATGTATTAGAGCCTATAATTATGCACGGAACACAAATATAAAAACTGTGTTGTTTATACCCGTGTGAGACTCTAAATACTATTTCACGCACCAAAGTTTCGTGGTGAAGATGAGAAATCAGGGCGTGGCTTTTTAGGAGGTAATACTACATGAAAGTATTAGAAAACGTAAAGAAGTGGGCTAACGAAATCGCTCATTTAGCAGTGACTTTGATGGCAATGTTTATCGCTTTAGAAATTTTATTTGGCGGTAACACAGTTCCATTTCTTCCAGGCACAGACGTTATTGGTTCTGTAACTGGCATCGTTAAATCACTAGGCAATGAAGGCTTAGCTGGTTTGATCGCAGTATGGGTTTTATATACAATCTGGGACAAGAAGTAATTCTAGTCTAGGCAAAACCTACTAAAAGGCTCACGTTGAGATACTTGGGCCTTTTCTTTTGGCCATAAGTAATGTTATGTTACTCAGTATACCAAAACAGTTCATCTATCTAAAGACAATGAAGACGGCAGGCACTTCAACAGAGGCCCTGTTAGAACAATATTGCCTACCACCAGGAACGGAATGTGGCACACATGATCGTGTGCAGACCGTGTCAGATTATGGTATCGCAGGTAGCAGATACAAAGGTTATAAAAAAACAGATGTGTTCTATAATCACATGCCTGCAAAGGAACTCAAACAAAAATTAAAACCCGAAGTATGGGACCAATATTTCAAATTTACTTCTGTGCGTAATCCTTGGGATCGCATGGTCAGTTTATTTTGGAATTACTATCATCCCAGGGCAGAAGAACTATTGAGCAAACCATTTAGTTATATTCAACATTGGTTCTACAAGTTTGCCCGAGGTAAGCACAGCATAACAAATTACATGATCGACGACCATAGCATTTATTCAATTGATGAGAAGTTGATTGTTGATGATGTTGTTCGCTATGAATCCTTACATGATGATCTAGCAAGGATCTGCAAACATTTGGATATTGATTATCGCAAAGAGGAATTACCTCGTTGGAAAACTGATTGGCGCAAACTACCTACCAATTATCAGGATTACTACATAGATCAAAAGGTAATTGACAATGTTGCTCTAGGGCATAAGTTTGAGATTGATCATTATGGATACACATTTTAAGATGTCTTACGACATCTGTATTTCGCTATCGCTCATACCTTTTATTCTTAATACAGTTAATTGATTTCTCTTACATACCCTTCGCGTATCATCTAGATTTAAGTCATAATTCACCTATCCGCAGGCAAATCATGACTTGCACATCATCTGAGTGTCGCGTCATACTAATCAAAAGAGATTCCCTAAGGACGGAAGTGGTCAGCCGGTGCTCCCTACTCTAGATTCATCTGGCGGTTGCTGTATAGTCCGTGATTAGCCAAACTACATCAACACGTGGGTTGCTTTTTCTCAGAGCCCACATCATTTAGTTTTTAAACTTAATTGCCTTTTCGTCGTCCCGTTCCTGAGTCTTCTCTCAGGAGTTCCACACGCCGTCAGCGTGATCACCTCGTAGGACACAGAGTTACATCTGCATCAGCGACTGTATGTTTTTTTAAATGCCTTATAAATCTTGTTTGCGAATGTTTTATTGCTATCTATACCTGGGTGTATGTTGTCTGTGCCTAAGTCTATTCGTTGAGAGTAAAAACTGTCGTATAAGTTAAGCCAATGTTCTTGTCTTATCCCTCCGCATGTTTCATAATGATCGTGCATCATGTTATATAATTCATATATTTCGTCATCGTCTCTGTTTTCCACATTTAACAATGATTGTGTATATGGTGTTAAATCATTTGGTTTAAATTCTGTTAATCTTTTAAAATAATCTTGATCCATAGGTAATGCAGAATTAATAAATTTTATGTTAGTGCCATAATGTAGTAGTGTGTTCACATAGGTGCAGATATCCTTAAGGAAATAATGCGGATGATTTGATAACAATATCCCCTCCGCTATTGATTTTAATTTTTTCTTTGACCAATGAAAGTCATTTAATTCTATATCTTTCCAATGTTCATTTGTTCCGTAGTCCGGAGTTACACGCCATGTTACGTCATATGTTTCTAAACCTAACCAACTCCAATATCTGTGTAATCCAGTAAAACCTACAAATACGTAATCGTATGTGTCTTTATTCAACTCTGATAATGTATCAGTAAAGATCCTTTCGTTACTTTTTCCACCTTGACTGATGTTTTTAATTGTTACATTGTCTCCAAATACATTATGCGAAAAAATGTTACACCAGTTATCAGATGATTCAATCCCTCCTACTCCTGAACCATACATTAAAGAGCAACCACTAAATAAAATTTTCATTTTAAATCTTCTAGTAATACGTCTTTAACAGAGCCTATGCCCAGTCTGATGTTGATTATGCCGTTGTAGTTGTTGTCACGCAACAGCACGTGTTCCTTCATCTGGTAGTAGCATTCCATGTAGTTCGTTGCGCCTCTGGATTTACACAAATGGATTATTTGCCTTGAGAATTTGTCTTTGCCTAGTTTTTCTATATCTGCCTGTAGTCGGTCACTGGAGCCCCAGTATTCCTTCCAATCAGATTCTGCCAATGATCTTCTTTTATTTTTCTTGCCTTTGAGTGGTGGACGTGTGACCTTGCGCCAAAAGAACTTCTTGCCGATGTAGTCATGTCCGTTTGTAGTGTTTGTGATTCTATAGACGAAACCGTAATTGTCACCAATGTCTTCTGAGTCGAAGACTTTTTCTTGAAGCATCCAAGGGTTTTCGTATGACAATGCGGTTCCTTTCTAATGAATTTGTAGCAATTAAATTTATGCCAATTGCCGAGGCATGGGAAAATTTAGACAGTCTCTACGTCGTTACCGTAGGTAGTAAAGCCATTTTCCTTGGTAACGGTCATTATGTTATTCACACGCCCTGCTAGTTCGTCTTTGTGTGATACAAGCCATATTGACTTGTTGTGTTCTCTTGACATCTTTTTAAGTATGGCCAATGCTGACTCAACGCCACTAGCATCCATACCAGAGTCAATCAACTCATCAATGAACAGCAAGTTGATAGGATCATATAAACTTTCATACACATCACGGAATGACCATGACAGTGAAAGTATCAATCTATTACGCTCACCTCTAGATAGGTTGTCAAAATCTAACTCACGGCCAAGTTCAGTTATCTCAACTGACAGATCGCTAAGGAAGGTGACTGTGTGTGGCAGTCCGATCTTGTCTAGATAATAACTTAACCGTGAATTAAGATAACTCAAGTTTTGGTCAATGATACGTTTACGGATAAATGAATCCTTGTTGGTCAACAGTTTTTGTAAGAACTCCTGGTGTTCTCTTAGTTTAACTAGATTATTAATCTCATCGTAGTTGAGTTCTTGTTCAGCAGTTTCTTCCATTTCCTGTATTTGTTCTTGGTATGGATCCACTTCTTCCTGTTTTGATTTTAACTGTGCTTCCAGTGCTGTGATTGAACTTTTATGTTCAAATGCGTCCTGCTCATTAAGGTAAAACACTTCAGGTGCAAAGCCAACATCACCAAGCTCTGATAATGCGTCTGTGAGTTGCTGTAAGGTCGCTGTGTGCGTTTCTACATCTTCTTTGACTCTGACTAGCGTTGCTTGTTTTTCTTCTAACTGTGCTTCGTGTTTGTCGTCATGTATTTCTTGTCCGCAACTGTGACACTTGTGTTCTTTTAACAACTTGATGTCTTGTTCTAACTTAACAACGTTGCCTTGTTCACGTGTAAGATCTCGCTCTGTTCTTGTGATAGCATCTGTGATGTCATCATGATCTTTCTTACGTTGTTTAAACTTAGCAAGTTCCTTATGATTGGCAAGTTCCTTGTCAACATCAATCTCTTCAAGTTTTGCCAGCCCTGCTTCTAGATAGTCGATGTCATCTTCTTTTTTCTGTGCCCAAAGTTTTTGCCTACGCTTCATAGACTCTACTTGTTCTTTTAATTTTTCGTTGGCATCTTTTTGAGCTTCTATTCTTATCTCTTCTTCTTTGATTCGATCTCTAGTTTCTTTTAAGCGTTCTTTTAGTGCGTCTGCTTTTTCACTTAGTAAAGTAATACCAAGTAACTGTTCGATAATATCTTTTTGATCGTTGGCTCTAAGGTTAAGGAATGGTTCTGTGTAGGTATTTAAGGCAACCAAGTGTTTGAACATCTCATGGCTCATGCCCAGCATGTGTTCTATCGCCTTTTGTGTCTCTCGGCTATCACCCTGTGCCATGTCTGTGATCTCTTGTTCGTCATCACCTACAAAGAAACGCATGACATTTTTCTTACGTCCGCGTTCTATTTTATATATTTGCCCGTCGTGCTCAAAGTCCAATGAAACTAACATGCCTTTTGAATTAGTCTTGTTGATCAAGTTATCACGCTTGATATTGGTCAGTGCTTGACCAAACAGTGCGTATGAAAGGGCATTGATTATGGTAGTCTTACCAGTGCCATTACGTGCACCTGAGTCGTCTCCACCTAGATCAATGTTAACTCCCAAAACCAAAGTTAGGTCGTTGCGATCAAAGTTAACTGCCTGCGTGGCATTACCCACACTCATAAAATTCTTAACTGTAAGTGTCTTTAGTTTAAACAATTATAGATCTCTGTAAATTTCTAACAACATTTTGGGATCATAGTGATCCGACTCTATTGATGTTAACTGATTTGTCACGATGGTGTCAACTGATTCGAACTTCAACTCGCCTGGTTCTGCTACCGATTCCATGATGTCCTTCTTGACTGGAATTAATGTTAGTTCTCTCAATTTATACTTGCCTACGAACTCCTCACGAATGAAACTTGCTTCTTCATAACTAATATCAATATTCAAGTTTACACGGATGTGCATCTTTTCTTTCAGTAACTCTTCTGGATTGTTTAACATCTCATCTAAGTTGTAGACTCTGTATCGGGGTTGTTGTGGCCATGAATGATACACGGGATCCTTACCCCATTCAACGATGGTCATGCCTCTGTCATCATCACCTGCGTCGGCATAGTTGTGGGGAAAGCAATTACCAGTATAGATAATATTATTGTGACTTTGTCGTTTATGGAAGTGTCCTGTATACACATGTTCTAGACCACGGAAGTCTTCACGCTGTATCTCACCTGTGTCTGGCATCTGCACCATGGCATTCATAAAGAAGTGAGGTAACTCTAGATGTCCAAAAGCATACTTGCCTTCCATCTTTTTAACTTTCTTTGCTTCGTCACCTACCAGCCAAGGTATGAATTGGACATCGCCTTCTGAATAGAAATCATTCATGATGTGGACGTTCTTGATGTGTTTGGCCCAGGCCGCTGACTGTATGTCACGCTTGTCTCTATAATATAAGTCGTGATTGCCTGGAATGAAGAACACACGATCAAAGGCATCTCCCAGTAATTCTAATGCCGTTAGGCTATAATTGAGTGTGACGATATTGATCGCGGCACGATTGTTGTGCCAATCGCCCATCATGATACAGGTGTCACAACCTTCCTGTTTGGCCTTTTCAATGAACCATTTAACGAAACCAAGACAGTCCTCGTTGTGTGTTGTGCTGTTTGACTTCAGTCCAAAATGGATATCTGTAAGGACAGCCGCCTTTTTAAATAGATTCGCCATAACCTTCCTTAGTAGTTATTTTGACTTTTGTTTTTCTTTCAGCTTTTCTCTTTGTTTCTCGTAAAACTTATCTTCTAGTTTAGCATCAGTGCCAGCGTTTTGTCTAGTCCAACTTGGATTCAATCCGTTCATTTCTAAGATATCATCTCGGATTGATTGGTTTTTCTTTTCAATGTTAAGCACACGAGTAAATGAATTGGTAATGGCCGCAGTGTAGTAGGCAAATGGATTGTCCGATTTTGACTCATCAAACTGTAGTCCAATTTGTGATAGTTGTAGTAATGCTTGTCCACGCATTTCTTCATTATATGTGTATCCACGCCAGTTTGAACGGGTAGCATAACGCTCACACAGTTTAATAAACATGTGTGCCAGTTTGTTGGTCATGGTGCCGTGATCTTTTGAGAACTTGCCTGTTTCAAAATCGCCCTTCCAATGGCTCTGTCCTACTTTATACGGATTTCCGTCATCGTCGACTCTGTAGTGCTGGAATGGAGGAAAGTTGACCTTGGCATGCACTTCATCATCAATGCCGTAGTCTTCTTGTTCTCTAGCTTCATCTAGATCATCAAACATTTCCTCAATCTTAGCACGTTTCTTTAATTGTGCTTTGGTGGGCTTTTTAGGCACTAGAGGAATATGATCCCATGTCATTACACGGAATACCAGATCAGTGTCTGCTATCGTTTTAGGATCTAACAGCTCACCCCATTCTCTTTTATAGTTGTCTATTTTTTTTTGACGTGCTTCTTTAATACGTGTCTTGTTGATCTTTTTAATGTCGGCTACAATGATATCAAAGTCACTGTCTGTTTCGATATTTAAATAGGAACAGTAGGTCTTTTTTGATTTATGAATTTCTTTGAGGATATCTCTGTTGTTGAGATAGTTAACTCTACGTCCGGTTCTGGTAATTACTTTATCTTCTGACACTTGATATTCTCCATGTTTGATATAGTAATTATACAGCCGATCCAGTTGGTGTCAACCTTTTTTGGTTACTAACTATTATATTGGGTTATTATTATCCTAATAAATAGTAGAAACGGAGAAATACATGGCTTTATTTAACGACATACTCAACGCCGTAACAGGAGTTCAGAACCAGGCTAACAACAATGAAGTTAACCAGGAAAGCTCTAATAACGATTGGCGATTTAGAATACGCTTAGCCGAAGGCTCAGAGGTATTATACAAAGATCCTGGAGCGGACATACTCAAACCATTAGCTGACACAGATGGTGTGATATTCCCATATACACCACAGGTCATGGTCAACTATCAAGCAAACTATAGTGAGACTACTCCAACACATTCAAACTATAAACAGTATTTCTACCAATCAAGTCAGATATCAGACATACAGATCACAGGAACATTTACAGCACAGTCCACACGAGAAGCAAACTACTTATTAGCCGCAACGCATTTCTTCCGTTCAGCAACCAAGATGTTTTATGGACAGGATACTAACAGAGGAACACCTCCACCATTGGTGTTCATGGAAGGCTTTGGACAGGATCAATTTAACGGTCAACCATGTGTGATACAACAGTTCAACTATGTGCTACCACCAGACGTAGACTATATCAGAACCAGTCAAAACTTTAAGGCAGACGCAGGTATTGATACCAGCGAACAGCGTATAGCACGTAATGGATATAGATCACCTTTGATTAGATTATTTGAATTGTTTTCTGGACAGGGCATTAACAAAGGTGCAGAAACAGGATATTATGGATCGAGAACGGGTTACCTAGACAGCAAAGATTCAAGTCATGTTCCTACTAAAATAGAATTTATGTTAACTCTACATCCAATGGTATCACGTAGCAGACAGAGTAAAGAATTCAGTTTAAAAGATTATGCAAATGGCTCTGGCCTTAGAAGAGGGTTCTGGTAATGGCAACATATTCAGCAAAGTCACCTTATTATGTGACTAAGAAAAAAGATGGGTATTTGGATTTTATGGAAAATCGTAAAATACCTAAATACAGTGACGACAAACAATTCACAGTAACACAGACATACCAATACCGTCCTGACCTACTGGCACAGGATTTATATGATGACTCAGAGCTATGGTGGGTATTTGCTCAGCGTAATCCAAACTCAATAGTTGATCCTATCTATGATTTTAAGGTAGGCACTCGAATATATTTGCCTAAATTATCAACACTCAAACAAGTATTAGGATTCTAACATGGCTTTATCTGAAGCACAGTTAAAGCAGATTGAAAATGAATCTCTGGCCTTAAAAGCCAGGTCTGATCGTATTACAGCACAGATCAACGACTATGTTTCCACAGTTAACTCAGATCTAGATCCAAGTTCACAGTATGTCACTGATGGTAAGGCCCTAGAGGCAGAAGCAGTTGACACCCTGGGGGCGTTAAATGACTTTTACAATTCATCCACAGTATTAGATGGACGCAGTGATCTAACAAGTCAGACGAGAGTTAACGAAAGTCTTGACACCATCAGAGGCTCAAGAACACAGACTTCATCAGCATTAGAAGATGTTCGATCAACACTGGCAACAGTGGGCACTGCAGAACCAGATCCAGAAGTTAGCACTAATTCAGCAGGAGAAATCATTGGCGAAGATGCTGTTAATAGAACAGAATTTGCTAATACACAGAATCCACCCACCGAACCAGAACAAGGCGGCCTAGCAGTTGAAACACAGTCTAACGCAGAAGAAGATCAATTTAGATCTACAGCATTAGACGATGGTGCAACACGAAACGCACAGTCAGAAGATTCGGACGGCGCTGATCAAACCGCAGGCACCACAATACTGTCAACTGGACCAATTCGAGTTTCTAAGGGATATCTGGCAGAAACTAAGCCTCAAGAAAATGTGTTGAGTCAGTTTGCATCATCAACATATTCAGTGACGATCTACATGCTACGCCCTGAAGAATATAACACACTGTTAGGACATTCAGCAGATGCCAACACCACCGACATTAACACTGCGGAACTTGCCCAGGACACAAAGAAAGTAGAAGGATTTAATGCTATATTGGCCAGTGGCGGCTTGCCCAATGGTGGGTTAGATAACTTAACTGGTGATCCATACACCACAGGTGGTGCTATCAGAAATAGATATTTTGATCTAGATTACTTCATTGATGATATCCAAATTGACACACTCTTGCCACAACAGGTCCGTGGTGCGTCAAACGCAACTAGTTTAAGTTTTAAAATCACAGAGCCATATGGTTTTACATTTTTAAATAGATTAAAATTAGCCAGTGAGGATTTAAATGGTAGCCTAGGTGGCAAGGATTGGATCAAACAGCACTATCTCATGGTCATAAGATTTTATGGTTACAAAGATGATGGAACCCTGTCCACAGATCAGAAAAACGTGCTAAGTGACGAGCCTATAGAATCTAGATTCATTCCATTTAAGTTTACTAATATTACCACAAGAGCCGCAACGGGTGCTGTGGAATATGATTGTCAAGCGGTGCCAATCAATCATTTCGAAGCAATGAGTCAAAAACGTGCATCAATTAAATATCAGGTTGAAATAAACGGACAGACTCTTGAAAACTTATTTAATGGTAAACTAAGTCAAACGGCTGAAGGCAGAGTTGTCAGCACTGGGCTTGTAGAATCAATCAATAATTATTATAAAAAATTAGTTGAGGACGGAGTAATTGATATAGCAGACCAATACGAAGTTCAATTTGATTCTGAAATAGGCAAACAAAAAATAATTCCACCGGGTTCAACCAAGAAAAACAGAACGCCAATGGCTGACCCTGGTTCATTTAATCCTGCATTACAATCGGTGCAGAAAAATAGTCTTACGATGTCAGTTAATGCTGGCACACAGTTTCAACATTTTATTGATCAGGCAGTGAGAACCAGCGAATGGATCACAAAACAACAGACAAAGTATATAGATCCAAACACTAGAAAGCCTGTGGTCAGGACGTCAAATAATTTATTACAGTGGTATAGGATCACTAGTTCCTCTAAAACCTTGGGCTACGACAACAAGAGAAAAGATTACGCATACAAGATCACATATTATGTGGCAAGAAGTGGTGTAGGAGATGTTAAATCAGCATTCTTTCCTAAAAAGCCATTCAATGGTTGCCAAAAAAGATACAAATATTGGTTCACTGGAGAAAATACGGAAATATTAAATTACGAAGTAGACTTCAATGCTCTTTACTATGTGTCATCAAGTCCAGATGTTGCTCCTGATGTCACAGACGTAGGCACAGTGGGAGAGACCACAAGCCCTGGACCAGCAGACCAAAGCATACAAGGCGGTGCTGATCTGTCTGGGGATCCGGCGGCTCGTGCGGCATCAGTGTTATATTCACCTACTGACTACGCAACATTAAATTTAAAAATACTGGGTGATCCTTTTTATATACAACAGGGCGATATATTCTATAGAAGTCTCCGAGGCCCATTGGATAATAATCCAGGATTCCTGCCAGATGGTTCGGCAGATTTTGATTCAGGTGAAGTCCTATTAGAAGTTGATTACAACACCATAGAAGACTATAATGAAGTAACAGGTGAGGCTAAACCTAGACCGATTGAATTAAAGTCACCGGAAGAAACAGCAAGAACTGTAACAGACAGTGGTATACAGTATAAAGGATTAATATATCAAGTAACACAGGTATCCAATAATTTTTCAAAAGGTATATTCACACAAGACATACAGGGTGTCCTAAGACAATACCTTAGTGGAGATCCAAAAGGAAAACAAACCACAGAAGAAGTAAAACCATCTACCAGTAATGTTTATGGCAGTGTGGATATGGCAAGCCAGCAAGTGGTAATACCACCAATACTAGTCCAACAACAAAAAACTTCTACCACGACCTCTTCCAATATACAGTCAACCCAAACTGCATTTGGCAGTAATCAGGCACCAACTTTTGTGGCACCGGATGAGGATGCAGGTTAAATAGCGATATGGCAGAAAACGTTAATAGAAATTTAGGTAGAGGCACAGGCTTTCAATTAGACAAGGGCGGTGCAGTAACCGAATCGGGTCCTTTTATAGGCGTTGTCAAAAACAATATTGACCCTACACGTTCGGGACGCATACAGGTTTTTATTGAAACTTATTCAGGATTAAAAGAAGAAGATCAGGACAACTGGAGAACCTTAAACTATCTTAGCCCGTTTATGGGTGTGACCAATCAGAACAATCAAAACTTTGGCACTGATGAAACAGGTGATTTCTTTAATAGACAAAGTTACGGTATGTGGTGGTCAGCACCTGATGTTGGCACCAAAGTATTATGTTTCTTTGCCAATGGTGATCCTAACCAAGGTTACTATATAGGTTCAATTATGGAGCCAGGCATTGGCCACATGCTACCCGCAATTGGCGCTACCAATAACTATGTTAAAACAGGCAATTGGGGCGACTCATATAGCAAACTACCAGTAACTGAAATTAATGTAAAATCCCTAGACATCAGCGAAGACCCTCAATTTTATAACAGAGCTAAACCTGTTCATGACGTATTGGCAGGACAACTAGCAGTCCAAGGCTTATTGAGAGACCCTGTCAGGGGTCCTATCAGCACTAGCAGTCAACGTGAAACACCTTCGAAAGTGTTTGGATTCTCAACACCAGGTCCTGCTATCACTGTTGATGCTAATAAAGTTAACACATTGGCCAGACTGGGCGGACACAGTTTAGTAATGGATGATGGTGATACCGACGGCAACGATCAATTAGTTCGTATTAGGACATCAGCAGGTCATCAGATCACACTCAGTGACAGTGGCGAGTCAATTTATATTACACATGCCAATGGACACAGTTGGGTTGAATTAGGTAAGGAAGGAACGCTGGATGTATTTTCTACTAATTCAGTTAACGTGAGAACCAAGGGTGATATTAACCTACACGCCGACAACGACATCAACATGTATGCAGGCAGAAACTTTAATGCGTTCAGTAAGGCTAATATGCGGTTAGAATCTACAATAACAAGTATTCGCAGTGAAGCAGAATTAAAATTATATTCAAAATTAAAATTAGTAGCACGTTCAGATAATATTTTGGCCTTAGATGCAGAAGAAATAGGATCATTTGATGGGGGCGACAGTCTAGTATTTTCAGCAGACTGTATTTCACTTAATTCGGGTGCAGGTGTTCCTGTGTCTGCGGCCACTGCTATAAGAAAAAATAAAGTAGCAGAAACAGATTTCAAATCAGAATGGACGGCAGAAGGTGGAAAACTAGAAACTATTGCCACAAGAGTTCCAACGCATGAACCATGGCCATATCACAACAGAGGAATACAAAATTCTGTAGACTACACAGGCTCGTTAAACACAGAATTTCCTCAATATACCACAGAGGCTCTACAGACTGCGGCACAATTCTCACCTGATGGTATTGCCATTGATGATTGGACCAGTGTGGAAAGAGCAACAGTTGAAATTGGCACACTGAATACTGATCAATTAACAGGCATCAAAGCACAGATTGCTAAAAATACTGCACAAGATTATCTAGACTTTAGCCTAGCAAAAGGTGCAGGTAAGTTTGGTCTATCAGCAGAGCAACTAGAACGTGCAGGATATCTAACACCAGGCACAGTAGCAAACTATCTCGGCGACCCTGCAGACACTGAACGACTATTAAACAACACTAACTTCTGGACAGAAAAAGATGGCATCAGTGACTTGCCAGCATTCTTAAATTCAACGTCAGCCCAAGAGTCAGCAGTGCAGTTGACCATGCAGGACAGTTTCTCAAAATTAAGATCCAATGGTGTGTTAAAAGGCACAGAAGCACCAGGAGACCTAGGCGGTATACTCACAGGTTCAGTGGAGTATGGAGTGGACAATGCAGTTAAATGGGCCAAAGGTAGAGATCTAAATTCAGAAACTAAAAATGGAATATCACAGGCTGTGAGAGATGGACAGTTTGCTGTGGCATTTACAGATGAAAAAATATCTACCACAGTATCAGCATTTAGCTCACCTGGTGGATATTCAAACACGATCAATGATCAAGGTGTAAAAGATTCTGTTAATGCAACCATTGACAATCCATTGATTACTGGATCGTCTGGGCCAACAATGACATCTTTCTAGGTAATAAATACTACTATGGCAACCTACTACGGATTTAACACAATAGATCAAAATAAGAAATTTCGTTTAGAAGACTATGAATTAGTCAAACGAGATGTGCTTAACAGTCTATTAATTAAACAGGGTGAAAAACCTGGTAGACCTGACTACGGCACCAATGTTTGGAATATTATCTTTGAACCCATGACTGATGAAATCATGCGTGAAATTGAAAGAGAAATTAAAAGAACAGTGGGCCAAGATCCTAGAATTAAAATAGAAAGATTATCAGTATTTCCAAAAGAAAATGGCGTCTTAATTGAGATTGACGTCACAGTATTATCAACCACAGAAGTGCAACGTTTAACGTTGTTCTTTGATCAAAATCTAAACACAGTTTCAGCACAGTAATAATATACGCAGTTATCTAAAGTGATAAATATTGGATAACAGAGAGATATTATGGCTAAGACTACTAGACAAACATCAATATTTGGAGCGGAAGACTGGAAGAGATTATATCAGACTTTCCGTGAGGCAGACCTTCAGAGCTATGACTACGAAACACTTCGTAAGTCTATGGTTGACTATCTCAGATTATATTATCCTGAGACATTCAATGACTTTACTGAATCAAGTGAATTTGTTGCTCTAATGGACTTAATGGCTTTCATGGGCCAAGGTCTTGCTTTCCGTAATGATTTAAATGCACGTGAAAACTTTATTGACACAGCAGAGCGTAGAGACAGTGTAGTTAAACTAGCAGAGCTAGTAGGATACAAACCTAAACGTAATCAAAACGCACAGGGCTATATTAAAGTCACAGGTGTAACCACAACAGAATCAGTCACTGACTACAATGGTAATAACCTTAGTGGTGTAACAGTGCGTTGGAATGATTCAACCAATGCTGACTGGTATGAACAGTTCAATACTATAATGAATGCCGCTATGGTATCTAGTCAGCGTTTTGGTCGTCCTGGTCACGGTCAGAGCCTATTAGGTGTGCAGACAGATGAATACGAATTAAATGTAACTCCTGGTTACCTACCGGTTGTGCCATTTGAGTCCACAGTGGACGGTGTTGGCATGAGCTTTGAAGTTACTTCAGCAACATCAGCAGACAAGACATATATCTATGAACCAGCACCACAACCAGACGGCGCCATGAATGTTCTCTATCGCAATGACAAACTAGGTTATGGTTCAGCAAACACAGGTTACTTCTTTTACTTTAAACAAGGTTCATTGATTAATCAACAGTTCACACTAGGTGAGCGTATTTCAAATCGTGCTGTTGATATTGCCATTGATGGCGTCAACAATGATGACGTTTGGTTATTTGAAGTTGAGAACAATACTTTGACAGAATGGTTAAAGGTAGATTCAATTTATGGTGTAGGTGCTACACCTGTGGCAGACGGACAACAAAGAACAGTTTACTCAGTAGAAAGTGCGGCCAATGATACAATAACAATTAACTTTGGTGATGGTATATTTGCTAAAATACCAGTAGGCACATATAGAACTTATGTGAGAACTTCGAATGGTTTAGAATATGTGATTAATCCAAATGAAATTCAATCAGTGACAGTGAGTCTACCATACACATCACGCAATGGTAGAAATGAGCAGATCACATTTACACTTGGACTCCAAGAACCAGTAACAAATGCCAAGGCAAGAGAAACTCTAGATGAAATTAAAACCAGAGCTCCTGCCAGATTCTATACACAGAATAGAATGGTCAACGGTGAAGACTATAACAACTTCCCTTACACACAGTATACATCAATACTAAGATCAAAGGCAGTTGGCAGATCAAGTATTGGTCTTAATAGATATCTAGATTTGTTAGATCCAACAGGCAAATACTCATCTACTAACGCATTCTGTGCAGATGGCATGCTGTATAGGGACTATCTAGATCCTAACTACACATTTACTTTTGTTGATACCAATGACATTTCAGCAAGTATCGCTAATGATCTAGAACCTAAATTATCAGCTCGAGCTATGCGTCATTTTTATAATGATAAATTTGCCAGAATTAATCTAACATCAACAGATATATTATGGCAACAGTCAACCACAACAACTAATCAGTCAACTGGTTATTTTAAAACAGCCGCAGGCGGTGTAATAGCAGTTGGTGATATTGCTTCAGGCAATACAAAATATATTGTCAATGGTGCATTAATTAAATTTGAAGCACCCGCAGGTTATTTCTTTGATAGTAATAATAAATTAAAAGCAGGCACGCCAACAGGCGCTAACGAAAAATTAGTAGTGTGGGCAACTGTGACAAGCCTGACAGGAGACGGCACTAACTTTGGTGAAGGTAATCTAGCAGATGGCTCAGGACCTGTAGCATTAAATGATTTCTTACCAACAGGCGCCGACGTAACAGAAGTTATTCCGGTGTTTGTCACAGACATTCCTGCATCAATTGAAACACTGATGATTGAACAGGTTGAACTATATCGTAACTTTGGCATAGGCTTTGACAATCAAACAGGCAACTGGTATATTATTTCAGCAGATAATTTAAATGAGAATGCTGAATTTAATCTATCATACGCTAAGAACACAGATAGACTACAGCGAGATGCGTCATGGTTAGCACAGTTTACCACAGACGGCACGACTTATACAGTAAAATATCGTAATTTAAATTATTATTTTGCTTCAGTGGCTGAAAATAGATTTATTTCAGATTCAAACGACAACATATATGATCCTCAAACGGGACAAGTAGTCAATGATTTTGTTAATGTTATTAAAATGAACTCAGGACCTGACTCAAATTCAGCACTGTCAACAGATATTAAATTAGATGTTGTTGGACAGGAAGTTGAAACAGACGGATTCATTGACAATTTTAAAATTCTAGTAAGTTATGCAGACTCAGATGCAGATGGTGTAGCAGATAATCCAGATATATTTAATGATATCGTGGCACCCAGCACCAATGCCGCAACTAAAAAAATATTCTTACAGAAAATCACTGATTTTGATAATCTAGAAAGATATACTCCGGTAGCGTCTGGTGTGATCAATACACTGTATGCTGACCTAGATGCCATGGAGTTGGCCAAGTCAGAATATCTAGACGGACAAGTGTTTTATGGAACAACATCAGGCTTGTTCTATACATTAACAGTGTCCGGAACAACATATACACTGACACAAACAACAGATTATCTAGCAAAAACAGGACGCCAGGACTTATACTTCCACTATAGACACAATTCAAGTGACAGTAAACGTATTGATCCTGCTATCACAAACATTATTGATTTATATTTGGTCACTAATGCTTACTACACAGCATATCAAAACTGGATCAATGATACAACAGGCAAGGTCACAGAGCCAGCACAGCCAACCATTGATGAATTAACGATTGCATACTCAGGATTGAATGATTATAAGATGTTGAGTGACAACATGATCATGAATTCCGTAACATTTAAACCATTATTTGGTGCAAAGGCCGCAACAGAACTACAGGCTAAAATTAAAGTAATCAAATATCAAGGTGTTATCACTTCAACCAGTGAAATTAAATCACGTGTCGTAGAAGCAATGAATGAATATTTTACAATTGATAAATGGGACTTTGGTGATACATTCTATTTCTCAGAATTATCAGCATACCTACATGAACAACTAGGTGATATCGTATCAAGTGTTGTGCTTGTTCCAAATGATCCAACTAAATCATTTGGTGATTTATACGAAGTCAGATCAGCACCTGACGAGATTTTTGTAAATGCGGCCACAGTTAATGACATTGACGTAGTTGATGCACTAACTTCAAGCGTATTAAGAACAGCAACTAACAGTGGGATTGTTTAATGGCAACAACTAGAATAAGATCGGTAGATCTACTACCTGAGATATTTAGAACTGAAACCAACAAAAAGTTCTTAGCATCTACCCTAGATCAAATGATCCAACCATCACGCCTACAGCGTGTTGAAGGATATGTTGGTCGTGGCTACGGTCTGGGTGTTAACCCAGCAGACAATTATGTTCTAGAGCCAAACAAAGAAAGAACAGACTATCAGTTAGAACCTGCAATCACATATAAAGTTGCTAATACCGATAAAACACGTGATCTAATCACATATCCTGAACTGCTTGATGCTATCCAGGTGCACGGTGGCGATGTATCTAGACACGATAGATTATTTTCAAGTGAATTCTATTCATGGGATCCTTTTGTTGATTATGATAAGTTTGTTAACTTTGGACAATACTATTGGTTAAGCAGTGGACCTGATCCTGTTGATGTTCAAGCAACTGAAATAGCAACATCAGACTCATACGCTGTAACACGTCTAGACGATGGATATAATTTAGAAGGACAGGCAGGCGACAATCCAACTATTACGTTGGTCAGGGGCGGCAACTACACATTTGAAGTAGAACAAACAGGTAATCCATTCTGGATACAAGCATCACCAGGCACCGACGGAACACTGACACAAACACCAAATATATCAGCAAGAACTATTTTAGGTGTTACCAACAACGGTGAGGATAATGGCACAGTAACTTTTAACGTTCCTGACTCGACAGCACAGAATTTTTACTATAATTTAAATGATCTGGGTGATGTAGATCTAGCAACTGATCTTAAGTTTGATCAAATTAATAATCGTTATGTTGATGAATTCTTAGCAGACACAGATGGAATTGATCAAATTAGAGACCTAGACGGTAGAACCCTGATCTTTTTAAGTCGCAACACTGAAACAGATCCAGAATTATCAGGATGGCGCATAACAGATCAATTTGACAACGCTAACTTTGATACTACTAATTACGCACAGGAAACAGCGATATCAACATCAGCACAGCGTTATTCAGTGTGGCGTATTGAATATGTTGCAGGCCCTGATGGCAGAAACTATATTAAATTAAATTCCACATTATCAGTTCCACAAAATTCAAAGGTAGAAATACAATACGGTTCAGTAAATTCGTCAAGAACATTCTGGAAAAATGCTGAAGGGTTCTTTGAGGAACAACCATTACTGACAGCCACAATGGATCAACTATGGTATCAGGATGGTAACGATGCTACTAAGTTTGGTGTAATTAAAATTGTTGACCAAGCAGATCAATTAACTCTAGATGTTGAAGATGACATTGTAGGCAAGACAGGATACACATCACCCAATGGTGTTGCGTTTACCAACGGATTAAAAGTTAAATTTCGTGGCACCACAGAGCCAGCAGATTATCAGGATAAAGAATATTACGTCGAAGGCGTGGGCACTGCAATTAAATTATTAGCAGTAGCAGATTTTAAAACACCAGAAGAGTTTACTAATTCAGAAACACTACCGTTTGATTCAACAGCCTATGACGCTTCACCGTGGGATGAGTCATTGAACGCTCCCAAAGATGCAGACTACTACACAATTAATCGAGCAAGTTTAGATAAAAATGCTTGGACAAGATCAAATCGTTGGTTCCATGTTGACGTAATTAACAAAACTGCTGAATATAATAATTCAGTGGCCATACTAGATCAGAATCTGAGAGCGAAAAGACCTGTTGTTGAATTTAAAGCAGGCCTGAGATTATACAACTACGGCACACTGGGCAAAGAAGAAATTGATATTATTGATTTAAATCAAACAGATGCATTGTCAAATGTCAACGGCAAGGTAGGATATTCAACAAACGGCTATGCACTGGTTGACGGTTCTAGAGTTATTTTTGCCAACGATCTGGATCCAGAAGTAAGAAATAAAATATATCAAGTTGAATTAATTGATGAGGACGGTGTCTCATCAACAGATAAGATTATTAATCTAACAGTGGCCAGCGATGGTGTTGTGGCAACAGACGATGTTGTTTATCTATCCAGTGGTGCTACTCTTCAAGGCAAGACATATAGATACAATGGCACTAGTTGGGTAGAAGCACAGCAGAAAACAACAGTTAATCAGGCACCTTTGTTTGATATTTTTGATGTAAATGGACGTAGCCTAGGTGACAATACATATTACCCATCAACAAACTTTAAAGGCACTAAACTATTTTCTTATGCAGAAGGTTCGGGTGCAGTTGATCCGATATTAAATCAAAGATTAAAATACTTAAACATTGACAATGTGGGCGACATTGTGTTTGATAATAATCTAGAAAAAGACACATTTACCTACACTGTTGATTCAACATCTACTACTAAATCAATTAACTTTGGTTTTGTTCATAACTATTCATCAAGAACTGCTTATGATCAAGAAATAGGTTGGAAGAAACATAATAATAAATCAATACAGTATCAAGCTCTAACATTTACTTGGGCTGGTGTTGATCTGGTATGTGATGTCCCCGCCAAAACATCAGTGGAAAATCCAGTGATTGTTTATGTAAACAATGTTTATCAGGAGCCAAGTAGATATTCTTACACAGTGAGTTCAACACAGACCACTGTGACATTTGCTACAAACTACATACCTAAGACAGGTGACAACATTGTTATTCAGATACAAAGTGACGTAGCAAGTTCAGCAGGCTTTTATGAAGTTCCAGATAATCTAGCAAACAATTCACCTAACGGTTCTTTCAATGACATCACACTAGGAACAATTAGAAATCACTATATTGATCTTGCACAGCATATCACTAAATTATCAGGACAAGTGCTAGGTAAAAATAATATTAGAGACCTAGGCGATGTTGTTCCTTACGGTAATAAAATTGTTCAACAAGGCTCGCCACTACAACTAGCGGCCACATTTACTCGTGATTCAAACATTAATTTCTTTGAAGCATTAAACTATGCTAGTCGTGAATATGAAAAATATAAATGGAAATTAATTGAAAGTTATAGTAAAAATGATTTCCAAGGAACGATCAGAGATCAATTAGATCAGGCTATCCAATATGTCAATGAGGGCAAAGAAAATTCAATGCCGTTTTATTGGTCAGACACAATACCATGTGGTGATGTCTATACAGAAACAAAGTATACAGTAACAGCAATTGATGATGCAATATTTGATCTTACTCAAACCTATGACTTTACTAAAGCAAACTACCGAGGTCTATTAGTTTACTTAAATGATGTTCAATTGTTAAAAGATACAGACTACACAGTTCCTGCTAACGCGGCTCGAATTAATATATCGGCAACACTAAACACAGGTGATGTGCTGGTAATCAGAGAATATGAAACAACAGCAGGGTCATACTTACCAGCAACACCAACAACATTGGGCATGTATGGTCGTTGGGATCCGGAGATTGTCACAGACAACACCTACATAGAACCACAGACTGTTGTTATTGGCCATGACGGTTCTAGAACTGTTGGCTTTGGTGATACCAGAGATGACTTATTGTTAGAATTTGAAAAACGCATCTACAATAACATTAAAGTGTCAAAAGATGATGAGCTACCATTGAAATATGAAGACGTAGCACCAGGTAAGTTTAGAACAACAGATTACACACAAACTGAAATTACTGAGATACTAGGCACTGACTTCCTGTCATGGGTAGCATGGAATAGATTAGACTATAAAGCACAGACATATGACGCAAATGATCAAAAAACATGGAACTATTCATCGGCAGAAGATACAGTTGACGGTGAATTACTACTAGGACACTGGAGAGGTATTTTTAACGAGTTTTATGATACTGATACTCCGCACACGCATCCATGGGAAATGATTGGGTTTACAGAAAAACCTGAATGGTGGAATACAAAATATGGTCCTGCACCTTATACGTCAGGCAACGAAGTTCTATGGGATGATTTTGAAGCAGGTCGTGTCTGGGATGGTGTTGATACCTACACTGTAGACACGAGATACAAACGTCCAGGACTAACATCAGTTATACCTGTTGACGATGAAGGTAACCTAAGAACAGCATTTGACACAATGACTGGCAAGTATGACAGCCTAAGTCTTAAGAAGTCTTGGGTAGTTGGCGATCACGGTCCTGTAGAAACAGTATGGCGTAGATCTAGTTCTTGGGCATTCAGTGTAATGCGTTTACTAGCACTGACCAAACCAGCAGAGTTCTTTGCCCTATACGCAGATAGAGACTTATACAAACGTAACACTGCATTAGATCAAATTGTTTGGAACGGACGTTCTAGAATTAGAGCAGAAGATATTACAATCTACGGTGCCAGCACACCTAAACATTCTTATATCAACTGGTCAGTAGACTATGCTCGTAAACAAGGTATTGATACTAACACAGAAATTAAACAAGTATTAGAAAACATGGATGTTCAACTTGTCTATAGAATGGCAAGTTATTCAGACAAAGAATACTTGAAAGTGTTTACTGAAAAAACATCGCCTAATTCAAACAATACAAGTTTATTATTACCTGATGAAAGTTATGAAATATTCTTACACAATAACGAAGTGTTTGACACAGCAGAATATTCATCAGTTATTATACAAAAAACAGATGATGGTTGGGCAGTGTATGGTAATTCAAAATTAAATCCATACTTTGAAATATTCACAAGTATTCCAAACGGTAATTATAAAACAGTTCAAGTAGGCTCAGAATCAGTAAGGGTGTCCAGCGACTTTGAAACTACTACAAGTAAAGTTCCATACGGTTATGTGTTTACTAATCGTTCAACTATGTGTGACTTCTTAATAAGTTACGGACGTGCCCTAGAAGCAAAAGGTATGGTGTTTGATGACACAGACAACAATTACCTGCTTGATTGGACACAAATGATCCGTGAGTTCCTCTACTGGAGTCAACAAGGCTGGACCACAGGTTCGTTAATCAACATTAATCCTAATGCTAACAAACTTTATTTAGAAAGAAGTCAAGCAGTGGTTGCTCCAATTATTGGTCAGACAGCAGATGACTTTATATTAAATCAAAATCTGAGAGCAATTTCGAACAGTGATCTGGTGTTTAATAGACAAGAAAATCAATTCGAAGTTAAGACCACAAACGAAAATGCCATATCATATGCCAGGATGAAGATGACCAGTTACGAACACGTTCTGGTGTTCGATAACAAATCTATCTTTAATGATCTAATATATGATCCAATCACAGGCTCAAGACAAAATAGATTAAAATTAGTTGGTTACAACACAGGCGACTGGAACGGTAACATCGAAGCACAAGGGTTCATATTCAACTTTGACAATGTTGTTGAGTGGTCAGGTGTTAACAGATACAGCAAAGGCGACATAGTTCTTTATAAAAATGTTTACTACACAGCTGGTGAATCAGTTCCGCCTAGCGATAAATTTGATTATTCAAAATGGTTAGAAACAGAATACGATCGAATCAAGAAAGGTCTACTACCTAACCTTAGCCTTAAAGCAGATCAATTACGTGACTACTACGATCATAACATAGCAAACTTAGAAGCAGATGCTGATCAGTTAGGTTTCCACTTAGTGGGCTTCACAGAAAGAGATTACTTGGCCAACATGGGGCTGAGTGATATCAGTCAGGTCAGAGTCTATGAAAACTTTATTGGTAACAAAGGAACAAGACGTGCAGTTGATCTATTTAAATCAGCAAGATTGCCTAAAGAACTGGCAACATATAATGTCTCAGAGAACTGGGCGGTCAAGCAAGGCACATATGGTGCGTCAGCAAACAGAAGTTTCTATGAACTACGCTTAGACGAAACTAAGATGAGTTCTAACCCATCAACAATAGCACTGTCAGCCAGTGAGCAGTTAGATGTTGATCAGACTGTGGTGTTATCAGACATTTATAAACAGAGTTATAAAATAGCATCTGCAAACGTATTACCAACCACAGACTATGTGTCAAGTGAGAACAATTTACCAACAGCAGGTTACGTCAACACAGATGATGTTGACATTCAAACTTGGAATTTAGATAACCTAGGCTTAATTGCTCCATTTCTAGAAACACTGGGAGAAGGCACAACAATATGGGTCGCCAAAGATAATACATATGATTGGAATATCTATAGAGCATCAATAGTTGAGCCAAACTTATTAACAGTAACAGATAACCTAGACGGCACATCCACCCTGGCATTCCGTGACAGTCATGGTCTAGCAAAAAATGATATCATTGTAGTTAGATTCTTTGATGCCGCAATTAACTTTGCCTATAGAGTCCAGTCAGTTCCAGCTCTGCACAAAGTGGTGATTAATCAATCATTGCCAACGGACATTACATTCATTGAAAGCTCAGGCATTGTGTTTAAACTTAACTCAGTGAGAGTAGCACAACCAAGTGATGTTGCTAATCTACCTTTTGTCAATGAATTAGATCCAGGTAATAGAGTTTGGGTCAACGACAACGGTTACGACGGCTGGCAAGTTTTAGAAAAAACAAATCCATTTACAAAAGAAAACTCATTTGAACCATATGGTGTTACAGAAAATTCGTTAACTGACGAAACACTGGTCAATACTAACTTTGGAGCAAGTGTGGCACAGAATGCAGAGAACTTGACTGCTTTAGTGGGTGCTGACAATTATGATTCAGGCACAGGTGCTGTGTTTACCTTTGTTGAAACTGCTAATAATGAATTTGCACAGAACTCAATATTAACAGGTGGCACTATCACTAACTTAGAAGGCTATGGTAATGATATTGCTATGGCAGATGAAACATGGGCAGTGGTAGGTGCTAGTGAATCTAACAATGGCGAAGGTTATGTAATGATTCTCAAACAAGAGAACACAAATTTAATTACAGAACATCAATTAATTGTTAATCCAAGTGACGCCAACGATGAAGCGGCCTTTGGACATGCTGTGGCTATCAGTGATGATGGTCGTTGGATGTATGCTAGTGCCCCTGGCAAAGATTCAGTGTATGCTTTCCAAAGAGTAGATAGACAACTACAAAGATTTACAACCACCGGTAACGGGTCAACAACACAATATGATCTCAGTGATTTCATCCTGGCAGATGAACCAGATCAAATAGCAGTTGTTGTCAATAACGTTGAGTTAGCGGCCAACGCATATACATTTACTAGCTCAGTGTCCTCGACAGGTATATTGACATTAGACACCGCGGCCGAAGATGGCAAGTCAATAGCAGTAACTAGGAAAGAAAGTGTAAACCTTGAAGGTGATGGTTCAACAACTGAATTTGATATTTCAGGATTATACACAGCAGATGGTGAGTATTCAATCACTGTGTTTGTGAACGGTGTGCTACAAAGATTAAACATTGACTATGATTTTGCCTATGATTCATCTGACACGTTTGCATTTGCCACTGCACCTGCAGATGGTGCTACAATAGTTGTTCGTTCGAGCGATTACTTTGAATATGTTTCAACGATCGTAGGCACCAAGGGTGAAGACTTTGGCTATAGTATCGCAACCACAACAGATGGTAGACAGGTGTTAGTTGGTGCCAGACAGGCAAACGGTCAAGGTAAAGTATATGTCTATGACAGAGATGTCGAAAGATTTGTAGTAACAGATGATACAGATAAGACATACCAAACAGATAAATCACCATTGGGCAGAGCTACTGTTTCTATCAATGGCGAATACATATCAGACTCATCAAGATACTTTGGTGGTGCATATACTATCTCAGGTAGCACAGTTACACTAGCAACAGCACCAAACATAGGTGACTTTGTAGAAGTTGAAACTAATAACTTCTTATTATTAGATACAATAGAAAAAATTGATTCATTTGCTGATGCAGAGTTTGGTTACGATGTAACAATATGTCCAACTAACTGTTCAGTATATGCGTCAGCACCAAGTGATGGCTTAGTTGGTCCTTATCAGGGCTCAGTGCAACGTTCAGTAAATCAATCGAGACTGTATGGCACTATCACAGGCACTACAACGAACCCAACAGTTACACAAGGCGACAAGATTAGAATTAATAATGTTGTTGTAGAATTTACAGGAACGACTTTAGATCAGGTTGTAACAGATATTAACAATGCTATAATACCAAACGTTACAGCATCAAAAACCAATAACAAATTAACAATCAGCCTGACAAACATTAATGCAGGTGAGATTGCTAACAAACTGTATGTTTATCCTGCAGGTGATTCAGCAGATGCACTAGATGATCTAGGTTTAGAAATATTTAAAAATGTTCAGACCATCACAAGCCCAGAGCCAGTTAATAATGCTTACTTTGGTCAGAGTTTATCTGTAAGTTCAGATGCACTTACTTTAGTAGTTGGTTCACCAAGAGGTGTAAGCAAATTACCAACAACATTTGATTCAGGCACAACAGAGTTTGACGGCAATGCTACAGAGTTTAAACAGATAAGAGTTCAGAGCGGTTCAGTTTATACATTTGACTATCTAGGGTCTGCTCCAGAAACAATTACTAACCCGGGTAAGTTTGCATTTGGTCAACAGATTGCTGATATCAGTGTTGGCGAACTAAGCGAGTTTGGACATGCTGTTGATTACAGATCAGGTTCAGTTATTGTTACAAGTCCAGGACACGAGGCAAACGACAACTCAAGTGTTGTAGGTAGAATTGCTATTTGGAATAATCTAGATAGAGCATTTGCTTGGAAAGTGATCAGAGAAGAAGCATCAGTGGTAGATATAGAAAAAATTAACGCAGGTTTCATCTACGATAGACTAGACAAAGAAATTAAAACCACACTAGATCATTTTGATCCATTACAGGGTAAGATACTTGGTGCTGTTAGACAAAACATTGACATCATAACAGCAACAGATCCAGCTCAATATAATCAAGGTGCTGTTAAAAACTCAGGACAAACCTGGGGTAAAGAGCATGTTGGTAAGATATGGTGGGACATAGAAAACATTAGATTCATTAATTACTATCAAGGTGATCCAGAATACAGAGCTAAACGTTGGGGTCAAGTTTTCCCTGGCTCTACAGCAGAGTTGTATGAGTGGACAGAAAGTTCACAACCACCTGCTAACTATGCTGGTGCAGGAACAGTGTTGTCTCAAACATCTTACAGTGTGAGGACTAATGTAGCACCAAATGGAACAATAGAAACCAAATACTACTTCTGGGTCAAAGACAATCCAGCATTAGCCAAAGGTAAAACACTAAGTTCTGCTACAATGAAAGCATACATTGAAGATCCTAAGTCAAGTGGTATTGCATATTTTGCTCCACTGTCAGGGTCAACAGTTGCGTTATACAACACAGCAAGTTATCTAAGTGCCAGAGATAGAATCATGCACATTGAGTTTGATAAGGTTAAAACAGATAACAATGTTCACGTTGAATATGAATTAATTAAAACAAATGACCCAACTGAGTTCTTAAGCACACAGTTATACAAAAAGTTTGTTGACAGTTATGCAGGTTCCGACTCGATTGGTAACAAAGTTCCTGATCCATTCTTAAGTGAAGCAGATGCATATGGTGTAGAATTCCGTCCTAGACAGTCAATGTTTGAAGACAGATTCAAAGCACTTAAAAATTATATCACTAGAGCAAACGCAGTGTTTGTAGATCATCCTATTACAGAAATGAGAACACTTGAAATACTATCAAGTGAAGAACAATTACCTGCCGCAGGTAATGGTGCGTGGGATAAAAAATTAAACACATATGATGAATTAACATATCAAGATTTAAGACTAGTGGCAACTGGTTACAAGTATCTTGTTGTTAATGATTCAACAAATGGCAATTTATGGACTATCTATGAAGTTCAGGCAGACGATTCTTTACTGTTAACCAGAGTTCAGAACTACAAAACATCAAACTACTGGTCATATGTTGATTGGTATGCTACAGGCTACTCGAACTTAGATAAACCTAAAGAAGAAGTAGCAACATATTCTAGACTAGCAACAGTTGAATCAAAAGTGTCAACAAGTGACATTGTTAAAGTTACTGCTAATGCTGACGGTAAGTTTGAGTTGTATGAAAGAACAACAACAGGATGGGATCGTATTGGTCTAGAAGATGGCACGATTGCAATAGACTCAAGCATTTATGACTATAGTCTAGGTAGAAATGGGTTTGATGTTGAGGTATTTGATGCACAGTATTTTGATGCTGAGCCCGTGTTAGAAACTAGACAGATCATTAAATCAATCAATGATGAAATACTGATTGACGATCTAGCAGATCATAGAATTGATTTAATTAATTTAACATTTGAATATATCAAGAGTGAACAAACTGCTGTTAACTGGTTAATGAAAACTTCATTAGTTGACATACAGCATACTCTAAGAGATTTAATACCATACGATATTCTACAAACAGATAACCAAGAGTTCGTTGAGAAATATATTGAAGAAGTTAAACCTTACCATGTTCAGATCAAAGAGTTTACTTTAAAATATAATGGTGACGAACTATTCCAAGGTGATGCAACTGACTTTGACTTACCTGCACAGTATGACGCAGTTGAAGAAACATTTATCAGCCCAAGACTGTCGAGTGACGGTGCTGTCGGATCATACTTAGGTAACTCGGCAATATGGTTATCAGGCCCATACACATCATGGTATAACAACTATTCTCTAAGTATTGATTCTGTTACAATTACAGAAGGTGGTTCAGGATACTTAACAGCACCTGCTGTGACCGTAACAGGCACAGCAACAACCACAGCAGTTCTTAAAGCAAGACTTAATACAGCCGGCGAAGTGGTTGAGATTGAAGTTGTTAACGCAGGCGAAGGATACACAGAACCACCAACAATTACAATATCAGGTGGATCAGGTTCTGGTGCAACAGCAGTTGCTATTACTAGCCCAGGCGCAGTGCGTTCATATAAAACCACAATCAAATATGATAGATATGAATATCAATCAGAGATTGTTGACTGGACAGCAGGAACCACATATGATGCAGGTGATCTTGTAAGATATAATAATAAAGTTTACAGAGCTAAAAATGAAGATGACTCAACTCTAGTTGTGTCAGGTGCAACATTTGATCCAGATGATTTTGAAGTAGTCACAGCAGACGAACTAACAGGTGTCAACAGAACCAGAGGTTTTTATGCACCAGCAATCAATGAACCAGGTATTGATCTAGGTTTATTAATAAATGGCATCGATTACCCAGGTGTCCAAGTTGAAGGTCCAACATATAGCCAGAACACAGGGTTTGATGTTGGTAACTATGATATTAATCCATGGGATAACTTAGACTTTGGTGATGAAGGACGTCCAAGTTATTCAGAAACTATACTTGATACAAAATATGCTCCAGGTGACTATACTGACACATATCTAGGAACACTAGCAACAGACATTAATGTTGATGGTGGTGCTTATATTGATACTTACTCAAGTCATTCACCAGAAGAACTAGTTCCAAGTTCAATCTTTGACACATTAAACATCAAAGTGTTTACACGTCCAGGTTTTGACTATGATGGTGATGGACATGGTGCTCCATACAAATCAGAAATGTTTGAGTATGCTGGCACTGAAACAACATTTAGTTTTGCTAACTTAATTGAAAACCCGTTTGCTGTTAGAGCATTTAATGTAACCACAGGTTTAACATTGAGATTTGAATATGTTGATCCAGCAGTTAACACAGTTGACTACACAGTAGATTGGAAAAACAAAACAATTACATTCAACGGCAACGGCATTTCAGTTGGTGATGTTTTAAGAATTGAATCATACGGCATTGGCGGCGGCGATCAACTATGGGTTGACAACTATAACGTTGCTGACTACTTGATAGATGATTCGAGTGAAGGTTTATACATTGATGTTCCTGTTAAGTTTGAAGAAATATATGAAGCGATGATCAAATGTAATGGTTCACGTATTACAAACTATACATTCTCATCCATAGACGACTATACAACAAGGATTACATTTGGCACACAAGATATGGATGGTGACGGTAACCCAGATCCAGACAAAGTAAAATACTTTGGCACACAACCATTGACAGAAGATGACTACTTACACGTTGCTATCTTTGGTTACGATGGTGATGATTCAACAGTTCCAGGATATATTACACACGACGAATCCTTAGTTCATACTTCAAGTCATCCAACATCACAGATCATCTATGCTGACGGAACATCAACTGACTATGAACTAGAAAATGATATTCAGGGACATAACGCATTTACAGCAGTAGTAGAAGTAGACGGCAAACGTTTAACACCTGCAGAAGGCATTGAATACACAGCAGACGGTTCGAGTGAAGGCCCATTCTACTTAAATGTAAGGAACTGGAAAACAACAGAAGATCTGTTCCAAACATTAATTGCTGACAATGAGGTCCATGTGTTTGTTGGTTATACTAAACTTAAACTATATGAAGACTACACAGTATCAGCAGTAGACGGAAGTTCCGTTAGATATGTTGTATTAAATGAAGCACCAGCGGCTGGAACTGCGATTAAGATCTTTGTTGAAACAGCGGCCGACTACAAGATATCATTCAGTGGCGAACCAGAGTCATGGCGCAATAGATTAATATTCAATACCGCTCCTATCAATGGGGCAAGGGTATTAGTCACAACAGACAACAATACAAGTGAACTTGATCTATTGAATAAATGCTTCAATGGCCCGACAGCAATTGGACAAACATCGTCAATTGGTTATGATCAACTTGGGTTTGATTCAGACACGTTTGATGAAACAACAGGTTCAGTTGTTGATCTTGCACAATATGATCTAGATAGAACAATCACACGTCCTGATAGACTGCGTGTAACAGTTAACGGTCTACGCAAATATCTTGGTCGTGACTGGAGAATAAACGCCGACGGTCAAACACTAGAGTTCCTGTCAACAACAATCAGTGATAATGACATAGTTGTGGTAACTCTACAGACTGAGAAACAGGTTCCAGATACATTAGACTTCTCAATCTTTAAAGACATGAGAGATAACAATGCTATCTATAGAATCAACAATGACTATAGAACAACATTGACACAGGCATTGGCCGCAGATGATGACACAATTTATGTGTTAGACGCAAGTAAATTGTCAGAACCAGACTTAGCAAACAATGTATTTGGTCAGGTCATAATCGATGGCGAGCGTATAACTTACCGTGAGCGTGATGTGACTAATAACACACTAAGCGGACTACGCAGAGGTGTTGCAGGAACAGGTGCAGATAGCCATGCAGTTACAGCAACAGTATATGATCATTCTGCAGGAACATATTTAGATTACTCATACAGCAAAACAATGTATGAACTACCTACAGTAGATGATGGATCAACTGTAAGAACCGGTAAGAGTTTACAGGATGCAAACACAGTTCCTGCTAAGTTCTTAAGGGGTGAAAATTCATAGTGGATAAATATAGTATGGAACAAACACAAGAAACTAAAATGACAGACGAAAATAAACGACCAGACGAAAACAGTGGTATCCTCATCCAAGGACACTTAAAGATATTTGATCCTAACTCTAAAGAAGTTATGGTAGACAAGCGTAATGCTATCCACTATGAAAACTTTTCTAATAGCCTAGCACAGTCAATGGCTAACAAGGACAAAGGATACATTTATCAAATGGCATTTGGCAATGGCGGATCAAGTGTAGACACTACCGGTGTTATCACATATCTACCACCAAACGTTACAGGACAAAATGCTGACTTGTATAATCAAACTTATCAAAAAGTTGTTGACGATACATCATCAGCAAACACTGATTCAACTAGAAACAAGTTAACAGTGCTACACACTTCTGGTAAAGTTTACACAGACATTTTAGTAAGTTGCTTACTAGACTATGGCGAGCCTAGCGGACAGCAGGCTTTTGATAATTCAACAAACCTAGATGGCGATTATGTGTTTGATGAATTAGGATTAAAAACATGGCAAGGATCAACATCAGACCTTGACTTGGTAACACACGTGGTATTCCACCCTGTTCAGAAGTCATTGAACAGACAGATTCAGATAGATTATACGGTGAGAATACAAACATTGACCAATTTGAGCACCACTTAAATGTGCTTAGTTAATAGGTCTGATAAATAATACAATAAGGATACGGAGTAATAAGAGATGGCTTATACAATTAATTTAACAGATGGAACGATCTTTGCCACAGTCGCAGACGGAACCATCAACACTGATAGTTCGCTTACGCTAGTAGGTAAGAACTACGCTGGTTACGGCGAGTTCTTAAACGAAAACGTGGTGAAACTACTTGAAAGCGGTGCTAATACAACTGCACCTAGCGACCCACTAACAGGCCAATTATGGTTTGATAAAACAGCAGGGGTCTTAAAAGTTTATAACGGAACAACATTTAAAAACTTAGGTTCTGCTACAAGTTCGACTAGTGCACCAACATCAGTTGTGGCAGGTGACTTATGGTTTGACTCAACTAACGCACAGTTAAAAGTGTATGATGGTAGTTCTTTCATTACAGTAGGTCCATCATTTACAGCAGGCACAGGCACATCAGGTGCTATTGTTGACACTGTAGAAGATAACGTAGCAGTTGACCACGTTGTTGTTAAATTGTTTGTTGAGGATGATATTGTAGCAACAGTATCTAAAGACGCAACATTTACACCAGGAGCGGCCATCACTGGTTTTGCAACAATTGGCCCAGGTGTTCAATTAAGCACATCAGTTTCGAATGCTGTTTTTAAAGGCTCAGCTACAAACGCACAATTATTAGATAACTTAGATTCAACAGACTTCCTAAGTGCTATCGCAAACGATACAACATCAGGCACACTAGGCGTATTAAATGATACAGGTCTTTCAGTTGGTGTAGACAGTGACTTCAGAGTAAGCGTATCCGGCACTGATATCTCTATTGCAAACCAAACACAAGACGGTGACATCTCAATCAAGGTCAATGACGGTGGGTCAACAACAACTGTTGTTAACTTTGACGGTGCTACATCAGCGATGAACCCAGGTGCTAACGCAACCATCGACTTGGGAACATCAAGTTTACAGTATAACAACGTGTATGCTGTTAACTTTAACGGAACGGCATCGGCCGCTGAATACTCTGACTTGGCTGAGAGATTTGAAGCAGACACAGCATATCCAGCAGGCACAGTTGTAGAACTAGGCGGTGCAAAAGAAATTACAATGGCACAAGATGCATTAAGTGATCAAGTTTTTGGTGTTATATCAACAGCGGCGGCATACTTAATGAACTCAGGTGCAGGTAATAACGAAACTCACCCACCAATCGCTATGAATGGTCGAGTTCCTGTGAGAGTTATTGGCACAGTGAACAAGGGTGATAGACTGGTATCAGCAGGTAACGGTAAAGCAAAGGCGGCTTCGGCAGATGAAGTTACTCCATTTAACGTTATTGGTAGAGCACTGGAAACTAAAACATCAAGTGAAGAGGGAACTGTGTTAGCAGTTGTCACAGTATCGCATTAAAAAATATAAAGAGGAAAAAGCAACATGGCATATACAGCAGGCGACACCATACTAGATGACGAGTATAATACCTTTGTCACTGGTAACGCGGCAGGCACCGGAGACAACGGCGTAAACAATGTCAACACCCTCTGGGGTGCGGGCACGTTAGACAAGGGCTACGGTGAGACAGGTTCTACATTATCGTCAGTATCAGCGGGGTCAACGATCACAGCGACACAATGGAATAACTTCCTGAGTCGTATCGAGACGATCGCGGCACACCAAGGTTCAACAGTAACAAATTATTCAACACTATCAGCGGGTAACACCATTGAGGCATTAGCCACAGTGGCAACTGACCTAGCAACGATCACAACAAATAGACTTGATGCGGCAGGTTCAGGTTCAACAGTGACCACCAGTGGTGCGATTAACAGGACCGGCACATGGTCAGGTTCGATCGATGCGATCCACAGGATCACGTTCGCATCAGCCAACGCATTCAGATACTTCTTTAATGCGGGTGGGTTGATCACGTTCACATTCTCTTTAACAGGCGGCACAGCAGATGGCAAATACAATGAATGGGTTGATTTGGTATCTAAGATGGGAACCATCACATTCTCAGGATCATCGTCACACACTGTTAATGGCACAGCATACACAGGCACAACACAGACAGGTGGTGGCGCGGGTGGTGCAGGCTCAGCGAAGGGAACAATTGACGCTTTCGCACTGACCACAACAAACCAACAGTTGATCATCAAGTATGCTGACACAGCACCATATACAGCAAACTACATCCAGATCCAAGGCAAGACTAACGCGGCGGCTGGTTCGGCCACATACATCGACTTCACTATCACAGCGAACGATGCGGCGGCTGACACGGGTAACCCGGCTCACCCAGCACCAGGCACAAACCCAGCGGCGTTGGACGTGATCAACGGCACATTTACATCAACGATGAACTACATCCTTCCAAGTGCAACTTACTTGACAAGTTCAGCATGGGGATCACCAACGATGTCAAATCAAAACGATTACGATTAATTGTAGAGTTTTTGGTAATATCGAAAGGCACTTTTTTAGGTGCCTTTCTTTTTGCCTGGTAAATATGTGTTATAATAAGGTATGGATAATTTAACACAAAAGATCAAAGCTCGTTTTGATCACGAAGCGGCCAAACAGGTTCTTAGTGAGAAATACGAGGGAAAACTACTATTCGCACATCAGGGCGGAATGTTCCGTGCCGGACCTGAACTTATCGTGCTACTGAATTCATATGACACAGGCGAAATGGTCATCTTAGATGAATTTGAAAATCCCACAAAAGTCACTAGACTTGCCCTATTAGATGAGGCCAAGCAACGTTATCAAGAACAGTTAAATGCTTGGATGGTTGAACTAGCAGAACAATCGAGACAACGATGATCCGAGGAGTATTGCTCTACGCATTTAACAATGGCACCACGGATTATCTCTCTATGGCCAAATGGTCAGCCAAACGTATTGAAAGATTCCTAGGTCTGCCCACAACTATAATATCTGATCAAGATGATGCTGAGCTAGGCGGAACCCGTGTATTTAATGCTACCCGAGGTGGTGAGTTATGGTATAATGCCAGTCGCAATCGTGCCTGGGACCATAGCCCTTATGATGAAACTATAGTGTTAGACGTTGATTACATTGTCAACAGTGAGATATTGAATCTGTTGTTTGAAGTTGACAAACCATTTATGATACATCAACATGCTTCAGACATCACAAGAAGATCTAGTTTTTTAGAGTTAGATCGATTTGGTGAGCATAGATTTCCTAGCCGTTGGGCAACTGTGATGTATTTTAACAGACACGAAACTGCGAAAGAAGTGTTTGATACAGTTGAAATGATCAAACGGGATTGGAAACACTATGGAGATCTTTATAAATTTAGATCAGACACATTTAGAAATGATTGGGCATTTTCAATAGCACTTGGTCTACTAGGTGGACACGTAGAATCTAACAAATGTTTGATACCTTGGCCGCTAGTTACAGCCAGCACTGATGTTGATGTTAGAGCCGGAGAGAAAGAAGATACATTTGTGTTATCCTACATAACAGCACAGCAAAAAGCAGTGATACAAAATGTTAAAGGTCTAGATTTACACATAATGAATAAACAATCAATGGAGAAGATCTGTGCAGGCAGTTAAGGCAGAACAGGGATATCTAATTGTAGCTCAGGGCGACATATACCACCCGTGTGCCAGGGCACTAGCAAAGTCAATAAAGTATTTTATGCCCTTGGCTAAGGTAGCAGTAGTAGGTGATTGTAAGGATGAAATATTTGATTATGAGATAGCATTACCCCATGGTGATCAAGGTGGACTTAAGAATGATTGGCAGATATTTGAAGCCTCACCTTTCCGTCAGACTATTAAACTAGAAGCAGACATGGTCCTAAATGGTTCAATAGAGCATTGGTGGGCCATGGTAGAAAAGCGTGATGTGTTCGTAGCACAGGGCACCAGAAACTTTTACGGACACAAGACCACGGATAGAACTTATAGACGTCACTTAGATGACAATAAGTTACCTGACGTATACAATGCTGTAACCTATTGGAGACGATCAGAATTAGCCGCTAAATTCTTTGTGACCTGTAGAGAGATTTTTGATAATTGGGATCAAGTCAAACTGCGTAATTGGGATCAACCTGAACCAGACACTGACACTGTATACGCATTAGCAACAGTGTTATTAGGTAGAGAAAACTTCTTACTGCCTAGCACACATCCACAGTTTGCACACATGAAAGGTAAGATAAACTTTTGTCATGGTGAGGATTGGACCAAAGAACTAGTATGGGAGTTAACAGATCGTGGGCTTCGCATACAGACCATACAACAACAAATACCTACACACTATCAAGTCAAACAATTTGCTATTGTGTTAGAGGAACACTATGACAGCCTTTTGGGAAGTAATTAAAAATAGGAAACCTGTTCAACAACAGAAGTTTCTAGATGAATATCGTTTATATTACAATGATGATGGAACTCCTCGTGAATATGCAAGGCAGGAAAAAGAAGGCAACTACATTGTCATAAGCAAACAGGTGTTTGATGAAAAGAGATACGATGTTTATGTTAAAGATAGAAAACTAATCAATCCTAATCGCATCACACAGTATCGTAAACTTGTGCCCAGTGACGAAGGAACAGAAACATTAGCAGATGACATTACTATTATAGGTCAAGGACAACGTTGGAAAGTAAAATATTATGACTGAGATTGATGTAGCAGATTTAGACTGTGTATACCTAAGTTATGATGAACCTCAAAAGGAAGAGTTTTGGGTTCAGATTAAAAATATGATTCCATGGGCAACTCGTGTTGACGGTGTCAAAGGGTCAGATGCCGCACACAAAGCCGCGGCCGATGCTAGTAATACAGATAGATTTATCTTAATCGACGGTGACAACATGCCTAGTCCGGACTTCTTTGATCTAACACTAAAACTCAAAGATGAAGACTATGAACGTGCAACATTCCGTTGGAGAGCTCGTAATCACGTTAATGGTTTAATGTATGGCAACGGTGGACTTAGTTCATGGACCAAAGACTTTGTTTATAATATGAAGACACATGAAAACTCACAAGGTGATGATGAAACTAATGTAGAGTTCTGCTTTGATCCATTGTATTGGGCCATGCACGATTGTTATTCAACTACATATCCTAATGCCACACCCTTCCAGGCATGGCGAGCAGGATTCCGTGAAGGTGTCAAGATGTGTTTAGATCGAGGACACAAACCAACTATAAATGAATTTAAAGATAGAGCCCATAAACGCAACTTAGATAATCTCAACATATGGCACACAGTAGGTCGTGATGTTGAGAATGGTATATGGGCCATGGCAGGTGCTAGACAGGGAACACTAATGACCATGTTAACAGATTGGGATCACACTGAAGTCCAATGGTTTGATAACTTGGAACGGCTATGGAAAGACATGGAATCACAGGATCCAGACGACATAGCAAGAGAGAACGCTAAAGAACTTGGTAGACTAGATCTAGATGTTGTAGAACTAGACCAGGAACAGAGTAAATTTTTTAAACGACACTATAGATCAAATTGGCGCAACCAAGGACCCATGGTGAGAGAGATAGACATACTAAAATGATTGATGTCAGTAAGTTAGAAGAAAAATATATTTACAAATTAAAGAGCCTGGTAAGAGGTTCGGATATTAGTAATCAAATTCCTTTTTCTTGTAATGCTCCTTGGAAGAACGTGATAATTGATACTGATTCAAATTGTTTTATCTGTAGATGTGATGGGTGGTTGCCGATACCAGTTGGACAAGTTCAAGATTTTGACTCAATGGATGATGTGATTAACAGTCCTGTGGCAAAAGAATTACAGCAAGACATATCGGATAAAAAATTTACACACTGTGCTGTTGACACGTGTGGAATTACGAGCGGTGATTTAAATTGGGAGACGATGTGGCTACAAATAAGTTTGGATGAGAGTTGTAACCTTGCATGTCCAAGTTGTAGGCGAGATACCATCACACTTAGCCAAGGTCCTGAATTTGACAAGAAATCCAAGGACATGGAGAAAATACTACAATGGATGGAAAGATATGAAGAGCCCTTACATGTTACGCTGTCGAGCAACGGTGATCCATTGGCCAGCAGAATCATACGTCCGTTGGTTAAAAATTATATACCTAAGGATAATCAGACCTTTGAATTCAAGACCAATGGACTGCTAATGAAGAAACATCTCGCTGATAGCCCTTTATTCGACAACATCACTGTCTTTTCTATCAGTGTGGACGCAGGTTCTAAAGAGGTGTATGAGGATGTTCGTCGCCCAGGCAAATGGGAAGCACTAATAGATAATTTAGAATTTTTAAAAAAACACGGTAAGAATAAATTAATCTGGATACAATTTGTAATTCAACAAAAAAACTATAATGATCTAGATAATCTAGTAAGTTTGGTCGAGCAATTTGATTGTATGGCTACGATATTCGAGCTCCAAGATTGGGGGACATGGAATTATGAAGATGTTAAATATCCTGACACCTGGACCATTGCCAATGGAACTTATCTAGAACAAGACGTTTTGAGAAAACAACATCCTAATTATCTTGATGCTATTCAGAATTTAAGAAAAATAGCTAACAATAAAAGAATAAGTTTTTCTCCTATAATAAAGAATTTAATAAATGCAAAATAAAGGCGATGAAGTAAACAAGGACTTTAAGTCAAAGTTCTTAAGTGATGCAGAAGTCATGAAAGAACAATTAGACACAGTAAGTCCTAGCATGTGTTTGGCTAAATGGAAACAGGTTAGCCTACACCTCACCACGGGCATGACTAACTCATGCTACCATCCACCTTTACACCAAATAGATGTTAAACCATTGGAGTTCCATCCCAGTGCCCTACATAACACAGCACAAAAGAAAACTGCACGTAAGCAGATGTTAGAAGGGCAACGTCCTGAAGAATGTAGTTACTGTTGGACCATGGAAGACAATGGTAAACTCAGTGACAGACATTATCGCTCAGGTGAACCTTGGGCCGCAGAATCATTTAAAGAAATAGTAGATGCATCTTGGGACCAAGATGTTACACCAAGTTATGTAGAAGTTAATTTTAATCACAACTGTAATTTAAGATGCTCTTACTGCTCACCACAATACTCTACGGCGTGGGAGAAAGAGTCAAACGAATTGGGTGCGTGGCCAACATCAACGCCACACAATGACCCTAAATATTTTCAGGGTAGGAGAAAGCCTATACCCTTCCGAGAACACAATCCATACCTAACTGCGTTCTGGGAATGGTGGCCTGATCTTTACCCTGAACTTAAACATTTCCGCATGACAGGCGGAGAACCCTTGATGGATAAGAATACCTACAAGGTATTTGATTACGTCCTAGCAAATCCTAAACCAGATCTACACTTAAATGTGACTTCAAACTTTTCAGTAGATGAAAAACTATGGACAAAGTATTTAGATTATGTTAAGAAGATATGTGCGGACGACAATGTGGAACATTTCATGCAATATGTGTCAGTGGACGGGTTTGGTGAACAAGCAGAATACATCAGGAATGGCCTGGACTTTAAATTGTTATGGGAACGAGTCAATCAGTTCCTGTTTGAGGTGCCAGAGCGTTCAAGCATAACATTCATCATAACAATGAACAATTTAAATGTTACATCAGTTGAGAATCTGTTCGCAGGCATACACGGACTTAGGCAAGTGCATTCAAACACATATCAGCGTGTGTGGTTTGACACACCCATACTGAGAACACCTGAGTGGATGCGTATGGACTTACTACCAGAACCATATGTTGACAAACTAGAAAGACTATGGGCTTGGATGGTTAAGTGGCACGAAACAGAAGAGACCCGTTTCAAAGGATTCAAGGACTACGAAATAAAGAGACTTGATAGAGATATTGCCTGGATGAGGTCAGGGCAACAATTAGATGTCGAATATAAGAATAAACAGAAAGCAGATTTCTATAGATACTTTAGTGAACATGATCGTAGGAGAGGCACTGACTTCTTAAAGACATTTCCAGAGATGTCTGCATGGTGGAAGGAGTGTGAGCAACATGCGAGAACTCAATAAACGATTTTGCATAGCGCCATGGACGTCAGTAGTCCTAAAGACCACCGGACAGCTAGGTCCTTGCTGTGCTTATCCCACACAGAACAAGATTATTGACATGTCGATCAAGGAATATTACAACAGCGATTTTAACAAAGAATTAAAACAAAAGATG